>Ga0182739_1002460_pt1 | contig 17295 bp, 17 predicted proteins | sample eDN5th30CBELigBY_FD_128873 | JGI IMG/M metagenome (GOLD analysis project Ga0182739, IMG submission 128873) | Enriched backyard soil microbial communities from Emeryville, California, USA - eDNA 5th pass 30_C BE-Lig BY (version 2) (version 2) | ecosystem: Environmental > Terrestrial > Soil >... | reverse complement strand
GTTCGAGCACATGTCTATATACGTGCCGTTGGGCATTTCGCTGTCCAGCTCCAGGATCGCGTCGGCAAAGGCGTCGACGACCTTGGGATCCGCCGTGCCGGGATGATCGCGCTCGAAAATGGAGTGCACGAACTTGCGGTCGATGGGGCGCGTGGGGCTCGCGAGGAACTGAGGCATCTTCTTGGTGCGTTCAGCCAGCGTGGGGCTGCCGGCGCCGGTGTACACGAACGCGTCGAGCGCCAGGCGGTTGACGCGCTCGGGATGGTTCTGGGCGAAGAGGGCCGCACGCAATGCGCCGGACGATATGCCATACAGGCTCAATCGTTGGTCGCCACGAACCGAAGCGATATAGTCAGCGGCCTGGGCGCAGTTCTTTGCACCGGTAGCGATATCCGACTTGTGGCTGCGATCTTTGCTGGACCGCCCATAACCTTCCATGTCGACGCACCAGGCATTGAATCCCTGGCGCGCGAACCATTCCATGACGGATGAATTGGGGCGGCCTGGAACCTGGAGGTCGAACGTGGGTGTCCCTGCCATCGACGAGCCGTGCACGAACAGGACGATGCCTCGGCATTGCTCGGGATTGCCGACATATTTTTCACGAAGAAACAGCTTGACGCCATCCTTCTCGGACCAGTGGTCGCGGCTTTCGACGGTCATTTGCTGCAAAGTATCCGACATATTAGTTCTCCTGGGCTGGTACATAGCCGGTAAGGTCAACAATGAGCTCCGCGCCAGGGACAAACAGCGATGCGTTTGCCTGGACTGCGGAAAAGGGTAATCCGACGTCGCCGATCACATTGCGCCAAGGCTGGTAGGCGGCCAAGGCGTGCGTCAGGTCGGTCTGGAAATGAAGGGACCGCACGACGTTCTCCAAGGATGTCCCGGCGGCGGCAAAGATTCTTGTCGCCTTGTCCAGGATGTCGGCCATTTGAACGCCGACGGTATCGTCGAAGTACGGTGCACCGGGATTGATCGTGGCTGCGGGGATGAGCCCTTGCTCGTCGATGGCCATGAGCCCGGCAACGAACAGCAGGTCATCGAACCGCCTGGCTGGCAGCATGTTCGCGCCGATGAGCGCGACGTCGCAATCGATGTCGACGACGCGGCCGCGGGCGCTTTCATGGGCGGCAATGATATTGACTTCCAGTGTGGCGTCCTTGGTCCCGAAGGCGGGATGGGCGACGGGTACGACAGTCGTCGGCGGCACCTTGCCGTCGAAGGCGGCCTGCCAGACTTGCCAGAATGCCGGGAGGTCTTCTTCATGGCTGAGGTACACCTGAGCCTTGAGGATCAGGTCCAAGCCGCTGCCGCTGTCCTTCAGCGCCGGGATCAGGCGCTCGCGAATCAGGTAGTCTGTTTCGAGCTTGATGCGGGTGCCCTTCCAGAATTGTGTGGAAGGTACCGAAGCCTCGGGCGCTATGTTTCCAGTCTTGTCGCGGGCCAGTTGCCCGGCGACGAAGATGAGGTCGCCGCCGCGCAGGCATGGGCTGTATCCCGACTCTTTGGGGGCGCCCAGATTGGTCGACGTGACCGGCCCTACGTCGAAGCCGCTGTCCGATGTTGCAGCCATCATCTGGACGTCCATGTCGGCGTCGGTATTCAGCAGCCCGCCCACCAGCACCGATGTGCTGGGCGAGACCTTACCCTTCATGGCCGCCTTCCGGGCGCAGTGGTAGGGATCGACCGCTTTCCACGTTGGATAGTACTGATCGAGGCGAACCACGCGCGACAGCGAACTGCCGGCTGCTTCCAGATCGGCGGCCATACGGCTGAAAATAAGCTGCGCTTCGCGCTCGGCCTTGGGTGGGGTGTCGAGGGGGCGCCCCGGCTTGAGTACGTTGGCGTCCAGCGAGCCATGTTCGTCCGTGGCGCGCAGTCCGGTTCCGAAAATCCAGTTTCCGGCCTTGATGATCGGCGCATGGACGACCTTGCCGGACCCCAGGCTTCTTACGTTGTAACGCTTGAGTGTCATAGTTCTTGGTCCTTAGACGACGGTATTGACCAGTTCGCCTATGCGGTCTACTGAAACCGACACCCGGTCTCCGGGTGCGAGGTAGCGTGGCGGCGTGAACCCGATACCTACACCGGCCGGCGTACCGGTGGCGATGAGGTCGCCCGGTTCAAGGGTGCAGTATGCGCTGATGGTGGCGATGATGGTCGGCACGTCGAAAATCATGTCCTTCAGCTGAGCCGCCTGCCGTTCCTCGCCATTGACATGGGTCCTGAGCCAGATGTCGTCCAGGGGACCGAACTCATCCGCGGTGACGACATAGGGACCCACGGGGCAATAGCCGTCGAGATTCTTGCCGATGAACCACTGGCCGTGCTGGCGTTGGAGCTCCCGCGATGTCACGTCGTTGACGATGGTATAGCCGAATACGTAGTCGTATGCCGTGCCCGTGTCCGCGGCCGTGCATCGACGTCCGATGATGACGCCCAGTTCGCCCTCGTAGTCGACGGTGCCGGTGGGGTCGGCGTGCGCGCGAATGGCGTCATTCGGGGCAGCCAGGGTAGTGGGCGCCTTGGTGAAGATAATCGGGTGGGAGGGCAGGTCGGCCGCGGAATTGTCAAAACCACTTTTTGCGAATTCTTTAGAGTGGTCAACGTAGTTTTTGCCCACGCAGAAGATATTCTTGCGCAAAGGGCCTACGGGTGGAACCAATTGGTACTGATTCAGATCCAGGCCCTTGTCGTCTGTCTTGAGGTCGTCCCGCTGTTCGATAACGCTGATCAGGTCGGTGACCGGCTTTCCGTCAAGCCTGAACGGATGAAGCTGACTGCCTCGTACTTCTCCGTAGCACTTTTCTCCGTTCACTTCGATTGCACCAATTTTCATAAATTGCCTCCCATTCGGCTTAACCAATTTGCATAAATGATCAACCAATATTGCTAAAAAGTCAATTCAATGGATATACTGGTAACCAATTCAAGGAGCACTTATGGCTTTGGGCTATTCGAAGCAGAGCATTTCCCAGGTGAAGGCGTCGATTCTCGAGCACGCACGAAGCGCAGGCTTGACCGTGGGTGCGCGTATGCCTACCGAGCGCGAGCTTCAGGATTTGCTCGGCGTGTCGCGCAGCCGCATCCGGGACGCACTCGCCGCCCTGGAAAGCGACGGCCTGGTGCTTCGCCTCATCGGCGACGGGACTTACCTCTGTGCAGGAGACGGCAAAGGGCGCCCCGACATGGGTTCGTTGTGGTTCGGCGGCCCGGAGGCAGAGCTCACCGACACCATCAGCCCATCCGAACTGATCGAGGCCAGGCTGGTGCTGGAACTGGGCGTCGTGCCTTTTGTGGTCCGCAACGCCACGCGCCATGATTTCTGCCTGATCGAAGAGGTGCTCGATCAGTCCGAGAAAGCAGAGACCGAAGAGGACTTCGAAGCACTCGACGCGCGTTATCACCACTTGATCGCCGCCGCAGGACACAACGAGCTGCTCACCCAATTCTCCGAAGTCATCACGCGCGGCCGGCTCGCCGCCAGTTGGCGCGGACTGAAGAAGCGAAGCTACACGCCGCGCAGGCGGAACGACTATCAGCATGATCACCGCATCATCTTCGAGGCCCTGGCGAATCGGGACGAAGAGGCGGCCAGGACGGCGCTACAGGCGCATCTCGTCCATATACAGATTGCCCTGCTTGGCCTGTGAGGGCCATCGCACAAAAGAGGACAACGTACCGATTTCAACCGTAGTACAGCGCATCAATAAAGGAGACATCATGGAGACGATGCAACATCATCAAGGACCGGAAGGACCGTTGGAAACCACGACGAAGATCGGAGCCGTGGCCGGCACCATCAGGCAAAAACGCGGCGCGGCGATCGGCAAGGGGGCGGGCGCAAAATCGCGAAGGCGATCCGTGTGGCGCAAAGTCGTGGGCGCATTCATTGTTCCGCTTGCCCTGTCGACGTCCACAGCCATGGCGGCAGGCGCGTACCCGGAGCGGCCCGTCAAGATCGTTGTGCCGTTTGCTGCGGGAGGCTTCACCGATATTGCGGCACGCGTCATTGGCCAGCAGTTGTCCGATATATTGGGCCAGCCTTTCGTGGTGGAAAATCGCGCGGGTGCGGGTTCGACAATCGGCACCGACCTGGTGGCCAAGGCGGCACCGGACGGGTACACGCTGGGGCTGATTTCGTCCAACCACGTGACCAGCCATCATCTTTACAAGAATCTGTCCTACGATCCCCTCGAAAGCTTCACGCCTATCGCCAAGGTCGCGGACAGTCCTTATGTCTTGCTCGTGAATTCAAAGGTCAAGGCGAATAGCGTCAAGGAACTGATCGATCTGTCGGGGACCGCCGAAAAGCCTTTGCACTACGGCACATCCGGTAACGGCAGTACGCAGCACTTGATGGGGGCCCTGTTCATTGATAAGGCGGGGGCGAAGATGGAGCACGTGCCTTACCGGGGCAGCGCTCAAGCCATGCAGGACCTGGCCGCCGGCTTCGTCGATGTCAGCTTTGCCGCAATATCCAACAGCCTTCCCCAGTTACGTGCCGGCAACGTCAGGGCCTTGGCCGTAACCAGCCTGAAACGCAGCGCTTATCTGCCCGACGTACCCAGCCTCGATGAGGCCGGCGTCAAAGGGTACGAAGGTGTGGTGTGGCTGGCGCTGGTGGGCCCCAAGGGCGTTCCCACGGATGTTGTAGAGCGCTTGAACAAGGCGGTGCATACGGCGCTGGGCAAGAAAGAGGCCATCGATGCCTTGGCCAATGCAGGGGTCGACGTAAGCCTGAGCGGTCCCAAGGAGCTTGCCGACTATATGGTGCAGGAAGAAAAGCTGTGGGGTGATGTGATCCGCGGCATCAACATCAAGATCGACTAAGCACCCACATCCAGTTGGGCCAAGTACAAGCAAGGGGGCGGCGCGGCGGCGCTGCCCCCTTGCTCGTTCTTACATGCCGAGCAGATTGCGACTGACTTTTTTCAGGTGCTCCGTCAGGGCGGCTTCGGCCTTGGTTGCATCGCGCGAATACAGTGCCTGGAAGAGGGCCCGGTGTTCGGCTTCCCTCTCGGCCCTGCGTTCCTGTGTTGCGTTGCGTCGCTTCAGCTCGCCCCATTCCGTGAGGTTACGTGCGGAGGTCACGGTCTGGTAAATGTCAATGATGAGGCGGTTGTGGGTGGCTTGAGCGATGGCCTCGTGGAAGCGTCCATCCCACACTTCAAAATCATCCAGGGTCGTCGCCTGTTCGGCCGCCACCATGGCGGCCCTGATACGTTCGATGTCTGCGCCGTTCGCATGCGCTACGACAAGTGCGGGCATTTGCGGCTCGAGCAACATCCGGGCCTCCATGATTTCCTGGGGGCTGGCGTCGCGGCTTCCCGACGTTTGAAATGCATCCGTTGCTGCTTCAACAGGCGGCTTGGCGACGTAGGTGCCGCTGCCCATGATGCGGACAATCAGCCCCCGTCCCTCTATTCGCGCCAGGGCAGCCCGGATCGCGCCGCGCGATACGTTATAGCGCTCTGCAAGCGCGCGTTCCGTCGGAAGGCGCGCCCCGGGCCCATAGGCGGGCTCGGCCATCAATTGGGCAAGGGCCTCGTCCAGCGCTGCGGGACTGGGCGTAGCGGCATTCTCCTGGCCAGGAGCGGTGGCAATGGGTTCCTGCATGGTCGTTACCTTGGGACTTTTGAGCGTGGATGCCGGCGTGAGTCTTGCAGCACAGGACGTCGGCGCTTGATTTGGATAACCAATTTTAGTGGCGGAGCGTGCGATGGTCAAAAGCGCGCGCTCTGTCTCACGGCCGGGCGTGCAGTGAGGCGCCCCTCGCCGCAGACGATTCCGTTTTCACGTCGACCTTATGTGGTCAGAAATTGGCTTAAGAGGTTGACCACTTATCGTCAAAATGGCAAAATGGTGCCTCTTTCTGATTTCTTACCCACCGTCACGTTCGCTCGCGGCATGACGTTTCAAAAGCTTTGAACATGACCGCTATCTTTATTGCCGAACTGATCGCCCTTGGCATCTTCAGTGGTTTTCTTGCCGGACTCTTGGGCATCGGCGGCGGGATGGTCATGGTGCCCATACTCACCTTCATGATGTCGGGAACCGTCGCCGATCCCGGCGTTGCAGTGAAAGTCGCCATCGCGACTTCCATGGGCGTGATTGTCTTTACGTCGGCCTCCAGCGTGCGCGCGCATCACAAGCGCGGCGCAGTCCGGTGGGACATCGTGCGCAAGCTCGCGCCCGGCATCATCTTGGGCAGCTTCATCGGCAGCATGGGCATCTTTGCCTTGCTCAAGGGAAAATACCTGGCCATCTTCTTCGGTGTCTTCGTGGCGTTCTCCGCCACGCAGATGTTCCTCAACAAGAAGCCCAAGCCCAGCCGCGACATGCCCGGCACAGCCGGTCAGCTGGTCGCGGGCGGCTTCATCGGCCTCTTGTCCGGGCTCGTGGGTGCAGGCGGCGGCTTCATCAGTGTTCCCTTCATGACGTGGTGCAATGTCGCCATGCATGCCGCGGTCGCCACGAGCGCGGCGCTGGGCTTTCCCATCGCCATTGCCAATGTCGTGGGCTACGTGGTGTCCGGCACGTCTGTACAGGGGCTGCCGCCGTTTTCCGTCGGATACATCTGGCTTCCCGCGCTCGCGTTGATCGCGGCCGCCAGTGTCTGCACTGCCCCCTTGGGGGCCAAGGCAGCACACAGCTTGCCGGTTCCTCACCTTAAAAGGATATTTGCCGGCCTGCTCTATATCCTGGCCATTTACATGCTGTGGAAGGGTTTGCACGGGTAGCTCTCGTTGCAAATGGCGGGAACGGGCCAGCCATTCACGTCATCTAATCCGCTGACCACACCTTTACAGCGGAGAGAGCATGAAGCCAGAAGCAGCAGACCAAGTGGAAGTCGACTTCCCGGATTCGGAATGCGGCACGCCTGATACAGGGACGGCCGCATTCCATGGAATCCACGCCCGGGTCGCCCGCTCCGACACGCGCGCTTCCATCAAATCGCTCCCGGATATCCAGTCGCGCATCGACCACCGTGGCTTGAGCATCGACGCTGTGGGCATCAAGGATGTCCGCTATCCCTTGTCCATCCGGTCCGGCGGCACCGTGTTTTCCACCGTTGCGACCCTCGACATGACCGTCGGGCTGCCGGCAACCAGCAAAGGCACGCACATGTCCCGTTTCATCGAGTTGCTGGAAGACCGGTCCGACGGGCTCGGCCTGGACGACTTGCAAGGCCTCATGCAGGCCATGTTGGCAAAGCTCGACGCGGATAGCGGCGAAATCCACGTCCGTTTTCCGTATTTCATCAGGAAGACGGCGCCGGTCTCCGGCGTGCAGAGCCAGCTCGACTACGACGTGTGCTGGACGGGGCGCATCGCCCATGGTGGCCGTATGGGCCTCGGAATGAGGGTCAAGGTGCCCGCCACGAGCTTGTGCCCGTGTTCCAAGGAAATCTCGGATTACGGCGCCCATAACCAGCGTTCGCATATATACATAGACGCCGAACTGGCTCAGGCGATCACCATAGAGGAACTGGTTCGCATCGCCGAGTGCGGCGCGTCCTGCGAGGTGTACGGGCTGTTGAAACGCGAAGACGAGAAGTATGTCACCGAACGCGCTTACGACAATCCCAAGTTTGTCGAAGACCTGGTTCGTGATGTGGCGCTGGCGCTGGATGGTGACAAGCGGATCACGGGCTTTACGGTTGAAGCGGAAAACTTCGAGTCCATCCACAACCATTCCGCTTACGCACGCATTTCGAAAAGAGAACCCGCATGACACCCTACGAAGCGACCCTCACGTCCAAAAGCGATGTGGCCGAAGGCACGACGGCCTTCTTTTTTTCAAAACCGGATGGCTTCCTGTTCAAGCCGGGTCAGGCCATCGACGTGATCTTGCCGGCCGATGGCCGGGACCCGCAGGATGCCGACCGGCATGCATTCTCGATCGTCAGCGCGCCTTACCAGAACGAGCTGTGCATTACGACGCGGATGCGCGACAGCGCGTTCAAGGGTGCGTTGAAAGCCTTGCCGGTGGGCGGGCGCGTCCAGATAGACGGGCCGTTCGGTTCGCTGACCCTGCATAACAACGTGTCTCGACCCGCCGTGTTCGTCGCGGGAGGCATAGGCATCACACCGTTCATGAGCATACTGCGTCATGCCGAACACGAGGCCTTGCCGCACGAACTGCTGCTGGTCTATTCCAACCGCCGACCCGAGGACGCTGCCTTTCTTCAGGAACTGCAGGCGCTCGAACAACGCCATCCTCATTTTCGGCTGCGAGCCACCATGACGCAGATGCAGGCGTCGGATCTTCCGTGGTCCGGGGAGACCGGCCTGATGGATGACGCCATGCTGCGGCGGGCGCTTGACGGCTTGAGCGATCCACTGGTCTATCTGGTGGGACCGCCCGGTATGGTCGAAGCGATGAAGGCGACGCTGGAACGCGTCGGCGTGGACGATGACGACATCCGGACCGAGGAATTCTACGGCTACTGAATCCGCCGTCCGCATCGTTACTATTTTGTGCTTGGAGGAATTGGGGACTCACGTATAATCGGCGCAGAAACGGAAGATGTAACAAGTCCGACGAAAACAAAAAACGCCGGGAGGGGCGCCGCCTCGATCTCGTGCGTGTTCGCCACGGAGGAGACCCATGGAATACCATTTCCCCAAACTCGCGCTGGGCGCGGCAGCATTGGCGCTTGCCATGTCGCTGCCCACGGCCGTCAACGCCAAGGACACGGTCAAGATTGCCTTCATCGGGCCATTGACCGGTGGCTCATCGGCGATTGGCCTGGGTGGCCGCAACTCGGCCGACCTGGCGCTCAAGCAGCGCAACGCCAATCCTCAAAGCAAGTACACGTACGAGCTCGTCGCGCTCGACGATGAATGCAAGCCGAATGTGGGCGTCCAGGTTGCGACCAAGGCGGCTGCCGACAAGTCCATCATTGCGGGGGTGACCAACTACTGCTCCGCCGTGGCGATCAGTGCGGTCGATGTCTACCACCGTTTTGGCTTGCCCGTCATTGTCTGGGGCGCCGTCCTGCCCGCGATCACGTACGGCCAGAAGTACAAGGAAGTACACCGCGTCAACGGTACGATGATCAACCAGAACCAGGTCGCGGCCGAATTCATGGCCAAGCAGGGTTACAAGAAGTGGGCGGTCATCCACGACACCACCGACTACGGCAAGGGCCATAACCAGTATTTCTCGGAATCGCTCAAGAAGCACGGCGGCGAAATCCTCGGCACCTTCGGCGTCATGTCCGATCAGCAGGACTTCACCGCCGAACTGACCAAGATCAAGGAACTCAACCCCGAAGTCATCTTTTTCGGGGGCCTTACGCCGCTGGGCATCCGGATTCGGTCCCAGATGGACAAACTGGGCATAACCGCGCAATTGCAAGGCACGTCCGGCATCAAGTCCGACGCCTATATCTCGGGCCTGGGCAACGAGCTGGCCGAAGGCTCGCTGGCCTTCCTCGAAGGCGCGCCGCTCGAAAAGCTGCCGCACGGCAAGGAATTTTCCGACGCCTACCAGAAGCAGGGTTATGCACAGCCGCCCGATGCCTATGGGCCCTTCGCCTACGCCGCCATGAACCTCATCATGGATTCCATCGAGAAGGCCGGCCCCAATCGCAAGAAGGTCATGGCCGACCTGAACCAGACCCACGATGCGGATACCGTCATCGGCAAAGTGACGTTCGATGACCATGGACAGAACATCGTTCCGCTGGTGTCCACGTATGTGGCGCAAGATGGCAAATGGGTCATCTGGGAAGACAGCGAGTACGCAACAGGCAAGCGCAAGCTCAAGCGATAGCGCTCCGTAGGCCGGAGGAGGCACGCATGAGCATGGAAGTTTTCAGTCAGTACCTCGTCAATGGACTCATGCTTGGCATGATCTATGCGATGGTGGCGGTGGGGTTCACCCTGTTCTTCGGGGTGATGGATGTGATTCAGTTCGCGCACGGCGACGTCCTCATGCTGGGGGCGTTCACGGCGCTGGTGACTTTCCTGGGCCTGGATGCCATCGGCATCACCAATCCCTGGCTCCAGATACTCATCATGCTGGTCGTGTCCATGCTGCTTATAGCGGTGGTGGGGGCGCTGGTCGCCAAGTACCTGATCCTCCCGCTCAAGGATGCGCCACCGCTCAACACCTTGCTGCTCACCCTGATGCTCGGGCTGGTGCTGCGCGAATTGGTTCGGTTGTTCTACCCGGACGGGTCGAACTCCAAGCCTTTTCCGCGGCTGCTTCCGGATCACGAGCTCCATCTGGGTGCCTTCTCCATACGGGCCGACAGCGCCATACTGCTGGTGGCCGGTCTCGTGACCATCGTGGCGCTGCATTACGTCATTACCCGGACCAAGCTGGGCCTGGCCATACGGGCCGTCGCCCAGGACGGTGAAACGGCGCGGGTCATGGGCATCAACTTCCATTGGATCGTGCTGCTCACGTTTGGCCTGGGGTCTGCCATGGCCGCCATCGGCGGCATCATGAACGGCCTGTACTACAGCGAGATCAACTTCGGCGTTGGCCTGCTGCTGGGCATCATCGGTTTCTCGGCGGCCATACTGGGCGGCCTGACCAACGTGTATGGGGCCATCCTGGGCGGTTTCCTGTTTGCCGCCCTGCAAACCGTCGGATCCGTCATGCTGCCGCTGATCGGTTCCGGCGTACCCAGCTCCTATAAAGACGTATTCGCTTTTGCGGTCGTCATCATGCTCCTGGCATGGAAGCCGTCCGGCTTGATTGCCGAACGATCCAGCGAAAGGGTTTGACATGCTCCACACCTTGAAGCCATCACGTTCCTTGTTGTGGGCGGCCATGGTGGTTGCCTTCGCCATAGCCTGGGGCGTCCTGCATGCCGAAAGCGAATTCGAAGTCGGCATCACGCTGGTCGCCATCGTGGTGGTCGTGCTTGCGGCGCGATGGCTGCGCGTGGCGCCCGCGGTGGGTGCCTCGATGAACGACCATCCGCGCAGCTTGGGCTGGGCATGCATCCTCGGCGTGCTGCTGCTCACGGCGGCCTTCTATGACGACCATTTTGCCTTGTTGCTGCTGTGCACCGTGCTGCTATATTCGGTCGCGGGCTTTGGCCTGAACATACAGTTCGGCTATTGCGGCATCCTTAATTTCGCGGGCGCCGCCTTCTTCGGCATAGGCAGTTATACGGCGGCCGTGCTGACGACTCACACGGGCACGCCGCATCTGCTGGTCCTGGTCGTGGGCGGCCTGGTGTCGGCGCTGCTGGGCTCCATGCTGATCCTGCCGGTGCTGCGGACGCGCGGCCACTACGCCGCGCTGGTAACCATCGCGTTCGGCATCCTGTTCAAAACCTTCCTTGAAGTCAATGACACGTTGGGTGGGCCGCAGGGCATGCGCATACCCAACATGAACATCCTGGGATGGCAGTTGAATGAAGACATCGTCATCGGCGATCTGGATATCTCGTTCTACGCGAATTATGCGGTGCTCAGCCTGGTGTTGTGCGTCATTGCCTTCATCCTCGTGCGACGCCTGGAAAGGTCGTGGATAGGGGTGTCCATGGACATGGTCCGCACGGACGAGATCGCCGCATCCGTGTTTGGCGTGCCCATCGCGCGAATGAAGATCATTGCGTTCACGGCAGGCAATTTTCTGGTCGGGGTGGCCGGCGCGGTGTACGGCCTGCTGACCAGCTATGTCGCGCCCAACAATTTCACGTTCTCTGATTCGCTGATCCTCGTGTCCATGGTGATACTCGGCGGCATCGGCAATCCGTGGGGCATCTTGCCGGCTGCAGCCATCATCCTCATCCTGCCCGAGAAGCTGCAGTTCATCCAGGAGTACCGCTTCCTGCTCTATGGCATTTTGATCATTGCGATACTCCTGTTCCGTCCGGATGGCCTGCTGCCTCGCTCGATCCGCAACTTCTTTCCGGGGCAAAGCAGAACATGAGTACACCTCTTCTGGTCTCGCAGAATCTCACCATGCGATTCGGCGGCCTGACGGCCCTCGATGCGCTGGATCTGACCGTCTATGAAGGCGAGGTGCTGGGTTTGCTGGGCCCCAATGGCTCGGGCAAGACCACCTTCTTCAATGTCGTCACCAGCCTGTACACGGCGTCGTCCGGCCAGATCATGCTGGCGGGACAAGACATCAGCCACAAGTCGCCTCAAGAGGTCTACTTCCAGGGCGTCACCCGCACCTTCCAGCGCTCGCGGCTGTCGTTGCCGCTAACGGTTTTCGACAACATGGTTATCGGTAACTACCAGCACCTGAACCTGGGTCTGGGGTTCAACTTGTTTCAGCGCAAGCGGCTGCGACAGCAGTACGACGAGATGGTCGACAAGGCCCATACGCTGCTGCAGACCTTCAATCCCGGTTTGCCGCAAAAGCTGTTCCAGCCTACGGCCACACTGACGATGATCGACCGGCGACGCGTCGAGATCTGCCGCGCGCTGCTCAGCAGTCCGCGCCTGCTGTTGCTGGACGAGCCTTCGGCGGGCATGACCCACGATGAAACCAACGAATTGATGGACGACATCATGCAGGTCAGAGGCCTGCTGAAACCCTTCACCATCGTCATCATCGAGCACGAAATGAACGTGATCCAGCGCATTACCGAGCGCTGCATCGTCCTGAACTTCGGACAGAAAATCGCCGAGGGAAGCTACGAAGAGATCGTCGCCGACCCGCAAGTGCAAATCGCCTACCTCGGACAGGAGCAAGAATGACCGCGCTGCTTCAAGTCAGGGAAATCGCCACCGCCTACGACCGCATCGACGTCCTGCATGGCGTGTCGCTGGATGTCATGAAGGGCAAGATCACCTGCATACTGGGCTCGAACGGCTCCGGCAAGTCGACGCTCATCCGGTCCATCCTGGGCCTCACACCGCCGAACCGCGGCAGCATCGATTTCGATGGCTCTTCCTTGTTAGGCCTGCCGACCCACAAGATCGTGGGCCGTGGCATCGCCTGCATTCCCGAGGGCCGCAAAGTCTTTCCCAAAATGACAGTCGAGGAAAACCTGCGCGTGGGCGCTTATCAGCTGTCGAACGAGTTGGAGCTCAAGCGACGGGCGGAGCAGGTCTACGACATCTTTCCTCGCCTCAAGGAACGCATCAGCCAGCTTGCCGGCACCATGTCGGGCGGCGAGCAGGCCATGCTGTCGATAGGGCGGGGCCTGATGGCCGATCCCAAGATGCTGATACTCGATGAACCCTCGCTGGGGCTTTCGCCGCTGTTCGTCAAGGAAAACTTTCGCGTCATCAGCGACATCAACAAGCGGGGCATGACGGTGCTGCTGGTCGAGCAGAACGCCCGCCAGACGCTGGCCATATCCGACTACGGCTACGTCTTGTCGCAGGGCCGCCTGGTTGCCCAGGGTACCGCGCAGGACCTGGCCGAAAACGCCGAAGTGCGGGCCGCGTATTTCGGCTGAACCTTACCGGAGACTTCATGATGCAAGCGCCGATCGATCCTGTGGCCCTCACTCAGGCGCTGGTGCGCATGAGTACGGTCAACACGCCAGGCCACGAGGACCAGTGCACCAACTACCTGGCCGACCTGCTCGAGCAAGCCGGCTTCACCTGCCGGCAGGTCGCGTTCGCCGAACGCCGCAACAGCCTGGTGGCGCGGCTGGGCAACGCGGCAGGGGGGCCGCCGCTTGCCTTTACCGGCCATGTGGATGTCGTGCCGTTGGGCAATGCCCCATGGACGCACGATCCGTTCGCGGCGAACATCGTGGACGGCAGGATGTATGGACGAGGAACGAGCGACATGAAAAGCGGCGTTGCTGCGTTCACGGCGGCCGCCATCGACATGGCGCCGCAGATTCGGGATACAGCGGGCGTAACCCTGATCATCACTGCCGGCGAAGAGACGGGGTGCGAGGGCGCATTCCACCTGGTCGGCCAGGCTGAAACGCGCGACCTCATGGGCAATGCGGGCGCCCTGATCGTGGCCGAGCCCACGTCCAACGAGCCGCTGCAAGGCCACAAAGGTGCGCTGTGGCTGAAGGTCAGCGCCAAGGGCGTCACAGCCCATGGTTCCATGCCGGAACATGGCGACAACGCGATCTACAAGATCGCGCAGGCCGCGCTCGCCCTGAAGGAATTCGATTTCAATGTGCAGGCCCATCCGTTGATGGGCAACCCCACGCTCAATGTGGGCGTCATCCACGGCGGACTGAACATCAATTCGGTGCCCGATGCGGCCGAGATCCTGGTCGACATACGCAGCGTGGCCGGGCAGACGCACGATGACATCCTCCGGCGTGTGCAAGAGATCGTCGGAAGCGAATTGACCGTCGAAACGCTGATCGACCTGGAAAGCGTCTATACAGACCCCAGCGATGACTGGACCCGGCGCGTTGCCTCGTTCTGCCCGGGCGGCGCCACGTCGCGTATCGTGTCGTACTTTACCGATGCGGCGGCCCTCAGGCGACCATTGGGCGGCCCGCCCACTCTGATTCTTGGGCCGGGCGATGCACATATGGCGCACCAGACCGACGAATACTGTCCGGTGTACCGAATCACCGAGGCGCGCGACATCTATGCCCGAGCCATCGAAGACTGGTGTTTGTCATGACTTCGCACCGTTCTTCGATATCGCGCGACTCGCTCGAGCGCCTGACGGCAACCGAGGCGGCCCGCCTGCTGGCCGGAAGGGAAATCACCGCCGAGGCGCTCACGCGCGCCTGCCTGGACCGCATCGCCGAACGCGAGCCGGCCGTCCACGCGTGGACGGTGATTGACGCGGATGCAGCAGTGGAACAGGCGCGGGTCCTCGACCGCGGGCCCATACGGGGACTGCTGCATGGCTTGCCCTTGGGCGTGAAAGACCTTTTCGATACGGCGGGGTTGTTCACCGCCTACGGTTCGCCCATCTATCACGGGCATCGGCCGATTGCTGATGCGGCCACCGTGTCGCTATGCCGGGAAGCAGGCGCCGTCGTGCTGGGCAAGACCGTGACCACCGAATTCGCCACCTTCCAGCCCGGGCCCACGCGCAATCCCCATAACGTCGCGCATACGCCCGGCGGGTCGTCCAGCGGTTCTGCCGCGGCGGTGGCCGATTGCATGGTACCTCTGGCCTTTGGCACCCAGACCGCCGGCTCGATCATCCGGCCTGCCGCCTTTTGTGGGGTCGTCGGGTACAAGCCCAGCTTTGGCCATGTCAGCCGCGCCGGCGTCAAAAGCCTGAGCGAGACGCTGGACACCGTCGGCGGCTTCGGCCGCACGGTTCAGGACGCGGCGTTGTTGGGCGCCGTGATCATGCGGGATCGTCGCCTGGCCGAACTGGCTCCCGGCGAAGCGCCGAGCATCGGCCTCTTTCGCGGTCCGGACTGGTCCTCCGCCGAACCGGACGCGCAGCAAGCCATGGAAGTGGCGGCCGATGCCTTATCCGCGGCCGGGGCCCGCGTCGAGGAAGTCCCGGTTCCCGATTACTTTGCTGCACTCACGGCCATCCAGCAGGACGTCATGGCTTTCGAAGCCTATCAGGCATTGAGTCATGAGCGGCGGACGGCACCGCAACAAATCAGTCCCATGCTCACCGACATGCTCGATCGGGGCGGCCGCATTTCGTTTGCGCAGCATCAGCGCAACCTGGCATCGGTCGTGTCGTTCCAGCGCCAGGCCGATCAGTTGTTCAGCGAGCACGATGTCCTGATGACACCGGGCGCCGCCGGCGAGGCCCCCCGGGCCGTTGACGGTACGGGCGATCCCTTGTTTTGCCGAAGCTGGACGTTGCTGGGTTTGCCTTGTGTACAACTGCCGGTCATGGCGGGAAGCCGGAGCCTGCCAGTCGGGGTGCAATGCGTCGGGCGGTTTGCCGCTGACCTGGCCGTGTTGCAGGCGGCCTGTTGGGTGCACGAACACCTGGCTCGTTGACCCCATAACAAAGGCCGGCGCAGGCTGCCGTGCACCCGTGCACTCATGCAGCGTCGTGGAATATCACACCCAGGGTGTAGCGCTCACCCTCGTGTATGCGGCTGACGCCATGGCGCATGGCCACCCGCCGTGTGCCGCGCAGACCCGCGCAAGGCCGTCGATGCACGGCAAAGATGACAGCATCGCCCTGTTCCAGCGGAACGATATCTACGCGCGGCGGCGGCGTGCCGCTTTCGGTCATGACGAATTCCCCGCCCGTGAAATCCAGACCCGGCCGCGACAGCAGCACGGTCGCTTGCAAGGGAAATACATGTTCGCCGTAAAGGTCTCGATGCAGGTTGTTGTAGTCGCCGGGGCCGTACTTCAGCATGAGGGGCGTGGGTCGAGTCTGGCCTGCGGCATGACAGCGCCGGGTGAAGTCCTGAAGCTCGAGCGGGTAGTCGACCGCATCCTTGAGCGCGCCGTTCCAGCGATTCGCAATGGGCGCCAACCGGCGGTACAACGATCCGCGCAGGTCATTCAGCAGCGTGGGCAGGGGATAGGCGAAGTACTTGTACTCGCCGGCGCCGAAGCCATGGCGGGCCATGACGATGCGCGACCGAAAGGCATCATCCCGCGCGTACAGCGCCCGAAGGTCGCTGCATTGCCCCGGCGCCATGAGTCGGGGCAAAACGGCATGGCCGCAGTCGTCCAGTGATGCGCCGATATGGCTCCAGTCGTAGCTATCCAGGTTCATGTTCCCATTCTAGAAGACTGCGTCGCGGCCGGCACTCTGATACTTGCTGACGCAGTGGCGTTGCCGAGGCGCCCTGTGCGGTGCAGGAATGCTCCTTGCCCGAGGTGGCCTGTCGACCGTTGCGGAGAATGATATTCAGCGCTCAAACCCTTCCGACGCCATGACGCCCGATGGTGCCGTCGGCTGGAAGGCGGTATGCATCGCCGCCCTGGTGGCGGGCGTGGCCAGCACCGCGTTCCAGCTTTTATTGTGGTGGCTGGCGGGGGACGACCCGATCGCGCTGCTGCTTCGAGACTCACGGTTGGCTGCGGCCATCGTGATGGGCCCATCGGTTCTTCGGCCGCCGGCCGCGTTCGACCCTGTCGTCATGTTGGCCGCGACACTGGTTCATTTCACCCTGTCATGGGCAGACGCTGCCGTCCTGGCCTGGGGGATGTCCCGCCTGCGGCTGCGCGGCACGACAGCCTGTATGGCCGGTGCAGCGTATGGCGCTGGGCTGTTTTTCGTGAACATGTACGGCTTTACGTGGGTATTTCCATGGTTCGCGCAAACGCGTGATGCGGTGACCTTGGCGACGCATGTGGTCTTTGGCATGAGCCTGGCGCAAGCCTATCTGTGGGCGCTGTATGATGGCGGGCACGCCGGATCGGAACTGCATAACAAGAGAGGGAGGCATCAATGAAGACAATACGCTATTTCTTTACGCCACAATCG
>Ga0182739_1002459_pt1 | contig 17296 bp, 11 predicted proteins | sample eDN5th30CBELigBY_FD_128873 | JGI IMG/M metagenome (GOLD analysis project Ga0182739, IMG submission 128873) | Enriched backyard soil microbial communities from Emeryville, California, USA - eDNA 5th pass 30_C BE-Lig BY (version 2) (version 2) | ecosystem: Environmental > Terrestrial > Soil >... | reverse complement strand
CATTGATGGAGCAACTCAAAGGTCGTGACCGCGAACTGGTGACCAGCCTGAAGTTTGTGGCCCCCACTCAAAATGCCAGTCGTACCTCTGCTCCCTGATGTGGCCATCTTGATGATGCCACAATGCTGTGAAACCGGGATTGGGTTGCAGACGCAGCAATTCATCGCCCGCCAGACCCCTCGGCGATGAGATGGCGGCTGTGAGATGGTATTTGTATCGATTTTGCAGCTTGTACTGAAAGCGCTGTTCCATCTGTAAGGGTTATATGCTTTCAAAAGGCAATATTCAGGAGCATGTACTCCTGTCCCGATATTCGGGAGCATGGATGAACTTGACCGACAACTGATTGCAGATTACCCGTGCTGGCGTCAAGTCCTGCAGATTTATCTCGATCTCACTGCTGAGACGGTGGAACGCCCCTTGGATGAGACAGGGGTTCGCTGGGCGGATCGCATTCCTTCTCTGGAAGAGATTCCGGCAGAAGAATTGTCCATCATTCACGGTCGCCTGATTGCTGTGGGGTGGCTGAAATTTCAGTTTGAAGTTGGGCAATCGGGGCTGATGTATCGGGTCACTTCCGAAGGTCGAAGTCAGCTCAACCGGATGCGCGACGCCTGCATCGCCTGAGAAGCCTGAAGTCACGATCAACTCTAAAATCGGAGTGAAAGTCTGTCCGGAAAGGTGCTTTGTCAGTCGAGATCGAGCGATTTGTGTTCTGACGATTTGTATTCTGACAAGGAAGCCGAAGCAGACGAATCCCCAGGATTCGTCGAGGTACTCAGCACAATTTAGGAAGTCCCTGCAATGTGCCGACGATCTCGCTGACCTCGCTGATGTTTTCTGCTGCCAGCAAATCCGCCAATTCCGTTGCCAACCGGGCGGACAGACCGGGATTGAAGAAATTTGCCGTGCCGATTTGAACGGCACTGGCTCCCGCAACCAGAAACTCCATGACGTCGTCCAGGCAGCTGATGCCGCCGATCCCGATAATCGGAACATGTACTGCCCGGGCCACCAGATACACGCAGCGAAGCGCGAGCGGTTTGATCGCCGGGCCGCTTAAGCCCCCTAGCACATTGCCCAGGACGGCTTTGCGTTTTTTCCAGTCGATCGCCATTCCCTGGTATGTATTGACCAGAGAAACCGCATCCACTCCACCCTCCGCGGCGGCCTGGGCAATGGCGGTGATCTCCGTGACGTTCGGCGTGAGTTTGGCAATCACCGGCAGGTTGCAAGACTCTCGCACAGCGGCCACGACCTGACGCGTCGATTCCGGATTTGTCGCGAAATCGATTCCGCAACTGACGTTCGGACAGGAAATGTTCAATTCAATTCCCGCCAATTCCGGAAACTGATTCAGCCGCTGAGACATCGTTGCGAAATCTTCGATCGTCTGACCGGCAATGTTGGCAAATACAGGTGCCTCCAGCGTCAACAGATACGGAAGATGCTTTTCGATAAACGTGTCGATGCCATCGTTATCCAATCCGATCGAATTGAGCATCCCCGAAGGTGTTTCGACGGTCCGGGGAGGAGCGTTTCCGATCCGGGGGCTGGGGGTCACGGTTTTGGGAATGATGCCCCCAATTTTCGTGAAATCGACAAAAGGGGCCATTTCCTTCGCATAACCAAACGTCCCGGACGCCACCAGGATGGGATTGCGCAGATGAAGGCGATTGAGTTGAACCTGAAGGCTTGTCATTCCGGTGTGCCTTCAGGTGCTGGTTTCTCTGTTACTGGTTTCTCTGTCGCGGGAGACGGGCTTTTTGAATCTCCAGGTTGGGGAGCATCTGCCTCAGCTGGCTTTTCCGGCTTTGGTTCAGCAGGCTTGCTTTCCGCAGAGTTCTCATCTGGCTTGTCGCCAACTGGCTTCTCGGCGGCCGGCTTCTCGGTGGCCGGTTTTTCAGCGGCAGGCTTGTCGGCTGCAGACTTGTCTGCTGGCATTGCTTCGGATTTACTCGCAGCAGGGGGGGCGACGTTGTCGAAAGGTGTTTCCAAGGCGGGTGTGCCTGAAGCCGACGCACCCGAACCCGGCGTTTCAGCATTCTCTGCTTTTGCAGGCTCCACCAAAGCTTCTCGTTTCAACTTGAGCTTGTCGAAGACATCTTCGGAGATGACATAGTACCATTCCGCGAAACGGGCGCTCAGATCCGCAACACGTTTTTCGCCCGCTTTCAATTTTTCGGCATATGCCTTTTTCTGGGTTTCGTAGACTTCCTTCTGCAGCTCATATTCTTTCAAGGCTTCTTCGTAGGCTTTTTGCGGGTCTACCTTGTCTGTCTTGGATTTGTCTGCATCAGGCTTGCCTGACTTGTCGGCCTGCTCAGGCTTGTCAGCTGTCACATCAGATTTTTCTTTGTCTTCTGGTTTGTTGTCATCAGCCGGTTCGCTGGAATTTGGCGTTTCCTTGTCTTCCTTGGCTGTGGATTCCGATTCTTCGGCCTTCTTTTCTGATGCGGCGGCAGGCTTCTTGGGGGCGACCGGTTTGACGGGAGCTGGGCCCAGCAAAGATTTATCAAACACGACTGTCACAAACAGGTAGCGGCTCTTTTTCTGACCAGGCTTGGCAGAATCTTCAGCTGAGTTGTCTTCATCTTTGTCAGTTCCCGCGCCGTCGGTTTTCGCGCCGTCGGTTTTCGCACCGTCGGTTTCCGCACTGTCTGCAGGTTTTTCGCCTGCTTCTTTCTCGTCTGAATTGGAGGCTGTCTGGTCTTTGGTTTCCTGTTCGAGTTCTTTGGCCTCTTCTTCAGCGGACTTCTGACCGCCAATTTCGATATCGAGATCTGAACCGGAAAATTCTTCACCGAACCCGAGTTCATAGACAACGCCGTCATTGGTGCCGACGTTCACTTTCCCCTCGTTATAAACGAATTCTCCCCGCTCTCTGTCGATAAAGACCCCTTTTTGTTGCAGGTCCCGGAGTGTTAAAGCAGTCAGGGAAATCTTCCCCTCGGCGGATTTCAGTCCGGCGATCAGTGCTTCCGGCTTCTGGCGCACTCCCACGATCTTGAGATCGGTGAGTGCCTGCAGCAGGGAATTGACTTCCGACAATTTCACCTTTTCTGTTTGCGGGTTGAGGCCGCTCAGGTTCCAGGAACCTTCGCCATTTTCACGGTTGAGCTCGATCTGCCCTTCCGGAATGACTCGCCCCTGCGCTTCATCCACGGAATAGCGGCTGATCAGGACATCACGGATCTCTGCCGAATTGACTTGCAGAATGTCCTTTTCGATCCAGTCCGCAAACTTTGTGGAGATATTCAGATTGCCTAAATCGGCTGTATAAATCCGGTCTTCGTCCGCCCTACGGACATAAAACAGGTTTGACGAATTCTCCACTGGTTTCCCGACAATGAGGTCGACCAGGATGTCGTCTCCTTTGTACAGCGTAATCCGGTTTCCGCGGCCTTCGGTGCTTGTCAGATCATCGCCCAGCGGATCCAGCAGACCGAATCGCTTCTGAGCCGATTGGCTGCGTTCCACCAGCGCCTGCCGAACCACCCCGATCATTGAGGCAGCCGTTTTGCCAAGCCGATCTTTTCCATCCGCGGGATAGTCATGATGCGAAGGGATTTGCCATAGACCATCCCGGTTTTCCACCTTGAAGACTTCAGTTTTGCCTGTTGTGGAGTTGTAGGCGGCCACGCGGAGTGCGGTGGCTGTGCTGGGATCTTCGAACTTCGGGAAGAACTGCTCACCCACATCGGAGAAATCGGCGATGTCGGCAGGCTGATTGGAAAAATACGTCCCTGCAGCAATTGCCATGCAGGCAGCGGCGGCAGCTACGAAGAGGAGTGTCTTAACGGTCTGGTTCATGTCATTCATTCCACTGGCATGTCCGGGGACTGCACTTCAATGTCACCTGATGTGAGACAAACTCGATTGAACTCGCGATCAGCAGGGAAACGCTGATAACAGGGGGGCGTACAAGCGACCTGCACTATTCACGGCGGCGGTCAGGCGAAATCCCTTTTCGTTCATCAACCACTCTTGCAATCACCACGGCAATTCCAAGAAAGATGGCGGGCAGAGGAGGAATCAGCACCGCCCAGCGCCAGATGCCGCGCTCGATTTGCCGGATATCCTGTTCGGTTTCAATTCGGACTTTGCGAACGGTTTCGTTCTTCTCGCGCTCAATCTCTTTTTCGCGTTGCACGAGTTTGCGGTTTTCTGCTTCTGTCGCATTCTGCAGGCGGATTTGCAATGTCTGGGCGTCAACATTCCCTTTTTCCAGGTCGGAGCGCAAATCCTCAATCACTTTGGTCAGACGCTCTTTCGCACCAGAAAGTTCTTCTGCCGCCGCTTCATCCGCCTTGGTGATTTCCTGGGTTCGCAGAACTTCAAACTCCTTTTTGCGTTTTTCTAATTCGGTTAAAGTGCGGTGCTGTGCACGACGTTTCCGCAATTCGATAAAACGCTCGTCACCGGCCAGGGTGTCCACGCAGTTGAGCACAAACAAGACGTTGTCAATTTTGAAATCGAGAAGTTGCTGTTGCCAGACTTGAAACATGATGTCGTGCACCAGGTCCACGTCTGCCACAAAAATCGCATTGATCTTCCGGTCACCGCTCCCCTTGATCCGGGCGGCAGTAACGTAAGATTGATCACTTAATCTATGCGGAACATCAAAATTATAACTACGACCGCCAAAACCGGGCTGTGTGATCTTGTTCCAGTCGTTAACGCCGGTGCTCCCTTTGCGAGATTGCAGCAGCCATGTCACTTCCACATCGCTATCGCGTCCGGAAATGAATCCGGGCGCGAAGGTGATCAGTTCCTGAAGTCCGGCTGTGATCGGTGACTCGTTATTCACACAGCCCTTGGCATCCAGAAAAATGAGTTCCGGCGGATAGGTCTCGGCGAATCGCGGGTGGGGATTGAAGGTATCAAACAGGCTCTTGCGAACGTCCCATTTGATCCCCAGAGCCCGTGTCAATGAAGTCGCTTCTCCGCCATCGGCCTTGGGTTCACCACGGTTTTGCTGCATGCCCATCATGCCCATCATCCCCCCCTGCGGGTTCGGCTTCGGCTCTAGAGGCGCCCAGCCAATTCCGGAAGAGACATTGTTCGGTCCCCAGACTGGAGCGGGGTCATCGAAGATCAGAATCGGTTTCCCAGCTTCCACATAGTCGACCAGATTCTGCATTTGAGGCTGGGTGAGCGAAGAGGGTAGAATGGCGACCAGAACGTCCATCTCGGCTGTCATCGGCGAGTTCGGATCGATTTCCTTGACGTCATACTGTTTCTTTAATTCCTGGACGATCTGCCATTGCGGCAATTGCCGAAACGACTGCATGTCCATTCCGCCGAAGACCTTGGCATCTGTCGTGAGAATGCCGACGACGCTCCGTTTTTCATTGGCGACGGTCCCGACAGAACGAGTCAGCTCATATTCAATGGGGGTGCCGCGATCGAAAAACGGGATCAGCACGGTATCGAAGCCGCTGGTCATCACGACTCCCAAGTAAACATCTCTCTGGGAATACCGTCCTGCTTCTTCACTCTGAATGGCACGCGGTTGAATGCCGAGCGCTTCGGCTTCTTCGGCAGCATGGCTATATGGTTCCACATCGACAATGCGGACCTGAACATTCTTTCCGCCCCGTTTGTCGTACTCCATCAACTTGTTGACCAGATCCTTGCGGATGGGGACATAATCCTGCGGCACGTCTGTCGAAATGAATGCCTGAATGGTGACAGAGCGGTCGTTGGGAATCTTCTTCAAAATGTCGATGGTCGTGGGAGCCAGGGTATGCAGCTTCTCAGACGTGGAATCGATACTTCCCCCCGCAATTGCCAGCGAGTAGGTCAGACACAGGAGTGCAATTGCCAGGCAGGCCACCCGCGCCACGTACTGGCCACTCATGTTGCCAGTATTTTTCCCGCCCGCCCAGTGTCGCCGGGCGATCATCACGGCATTGAGATACAGGAAAAATGCAGCCAGTCCGACAAAATAGAACACGCCGCTATAAGTGACTTTGCCACCGGTAAAGCCTTGCAGATGTCCGGCCACGCTTAAGGGGTCATTGATCCCCAGCCGACCTTTCAGGAACCCCTGGATACCGGGAATCTGATCAATGAACACCGGAATCGCACAAATCGCAGCTCCCAGCACAAAGGCCACGGTGGCACTACTGGTCAGCACGCTGGCAAACATGCCCGCAGACAGCAATGCCGCCCCTGCCAGCCAGTATCCCAGGTATGTGGTGGCGATGAGTCCCCAGTCCGGTTGTCCCAGCCAGGCCAGAACGATGGCATGGGTCAGTGAGAACAAGAGTGCCACGGTATAGACTGCCAGCACCGCCAGATATTTGCCCAGTAGAATTTCAAAATCACGGGCGGGCAACGTAAAGAGCAGTTCGTCCGTTCCCAGCTTGCGTTCATCGGCCCAGGCGGTCATGGTGATCGCAGGCACAATGAACAGCAGCAAAAGCGGAAACCGTGCGTTCAGTTGATCCAGATTGGCGAGATTGTTCGCAAAAAACTGATCGTTGAATGCGAGAAACGCTCCCGCCACCACGAACACAACGATAAACAGATATCCCAGCATGCCTGAGAAATAGCTTGCGACATTTCGTTTGAAAACGGCCAGCACAACGTGACTTCGCATTGTGAGATCTTTTTTGTATTCAATCGGAATTTGGGAGGAGGGATGCCGCCGAATGCTGGCAGCACAACAGTTGCCTTCGAGGGTCTGCCGAGTTAGCGGGCCGATGCCAGGTCGCCGGTTAATTGTCGGAACCGGTGTTCCAGATCATCACCGTTTCCTTGCATCTCTGCGACGGGACCATCCAGCACCACACGTCCACGATTGATCAGAATGACACGGCTGCAGACGGCTTCAACTTCAGAAAGAATATGTGTTGAAAGCAGAATCGTTTTCGTTTTGCCCAACTCACGAATGAGTTCCCGAACCTGATAGGTCTGATTCGGGTCCAGTCCGCTGGTCGGTTCGTCCAGGATGAGGACCTGGGGATCATGGAGCAGGGCGTGCGCCATGCCGACACGTTGACGATATCCACGGGAAAGCTTCCCGATGGGTTTTCCCCAGACATCTTCCAGTGAACATTTGCCAGCGACGTAGTCGAGGCGGTTTTTGAGTTGTCCCGACTTCATCCCCCGGGCCTGTCCCAGGTATTTCAGCAGTCCCTGCGGAGACATCTCATTGTACAAAGGACCATTTTCCGGCAGGTAACCAATCAATTGGCTGGCTTCGATGCGCTGTTGTGACATCTCGAATCCGCCGATTCTCGCCACCCCTTCACTGGGGGAGAGAAAGCCGGTCAGCAGTTTCATTGTCGTTGATTTTCCCGCACCATTGGGCCCCAGAAAGGCTGCAACCTGCTGCGCGGGAATCGTAAACGTAACGTCCTTGGTGGCGATGAATGGGCCATAGAACTTACTGAGTCCCTGAGCCTCGATCATGGCGGCCTGTGGCGTCCGTTCAATCATCTGCACAACTCCTCAAAATAAAGCAAAGTGCTCTCGTGCTGCCCCGCAGCTTGAGGTTCGGGTCAGTTTTTCGTAATTCCGTTTTTCGTAATTCCGTATCTGGTGTCGCTCTTCTGACATCTTTTTATGCGAAAAACCGAGTCAGGGTAAACTACTCGTTCACAATCCTTGTCACAACCGATGAGAGTGGCCGGAGATGGTAACAACCCGTGCAGCATGATGGAACGCGGCCTGTCCGTTCCGGTGGCATGCTGTCTCAGGATGCCACCGGCAGTTGTAACGCTGGTGAGAACACTGGCAACTGAAGACACCGACAAAACCGGTGAGAGTAGCGGGTTTCATGCATTCTGAACACTCTTCAAAGACCCTGTTTTTGTCTCATGGATCATCACGAATCGCAGCAGACAACTGGCTGGTCTCCTATTGAATCGAGAGGATCAGGGATGCGTCAAGTCTCCCAGCCAATGGATTGCGGATTCGGAGAAGTGACCTCGCCCGATCGCCAACCAATTGCGTTGCGATGCCATGGGCTTCCTTATCGCAATGCCCGCGTGACCCAGCGGTCCAACTGATTCGCAAAGGCCTGTCGGTCTTTCTGGTTATAGTTTGCGGGGCCGCCGGTGATCTGTCCGCCACCTCGCAGCTCATCCAGCAGATGCCGCATTGCCAGACGTTCCCCAATGTTTTCAACATGATACAACTGGCCTCGAGGATCAAGCGCCATGCCTCCTTTGTTCACGACCAGAGCCGCCAAAGGAATATCTGCGGTAATCACCAGATCTCCGGGAGCCATCAACTCCACGATTCGGGCATCTGCGACATTGGCCCCGGAAGGAACCAGTAATGTTGAAATGAACTCCGAACGTGGAATCGGTATGGGCTGATTGGCCACCAGGGTCATGAAAACCCGACGCCGTTCGGCGGTGCGAAACAATAATTGCTTGGCTTCACCGGGACAGGCATCCGCATCAATCCAGATCTTCATAAGGGACGAAGGAAAAGAGGAATGGGATAAGGAAAAAATTTCATGTGTTTTTGTGACGGCTGGGGAACGCCCACTTGATCACAGGGTTTTCGCTTTTTTGATTTTGGCGTTGAGCCATGGGAAGATCCCTGCCAAGCCGCGCATCAGGAGAACCTGGCCTTGCTTGCGGCTCGGCAAAAGCTTTAGAGCGTTTTTGTAAATCATGTGGCGGACCTGCCTCACGGCATTCAGTCTTTCATCAAGTGAAACCTCTTCGACGCGGGCACATGAGAGACCAAACTGGTCTAAATCAAGACGCTTCTAAATTGAAACAAATCGAGTCGCAGAGCAACAGACTTTTGACGCCCAGATTTTGAAATGGAATTGAAATGGAATTAAAGAAGTGTGGTCACTCGGTTTTCCAATTGGGACCTTTGATGTAATCTGTTGTTCCAACAAGTATTCCCCTCCCCTCCTTACGAAAACATGTTCATGAACAATCAACTGGACTCCAAGCCCATATCGCGCTTGACGATTGTGCAGATGCTGGTGTGCCTGACAGCAGCCATTGGATTTGCATTCGATACTTACGAACTTCTCATGTTGCCGCTGGTTGCACCGGGAGCAATTCGCGAATTGACGGGCGCGGTTCCTGGTAGCGACACCTTTCAGGACTGGATTTCAGCCCTGTTCTTTCTGCCGGCTGTTTTCGGGGCCTTTTTCGGTCTGCTGGGGGGCTGGCTCACAGATCGGTTTGGACGTCGACGCGTGTTGACAGGCAGCATTCTCCTGTACGCCGTTGGAGCATTCGTCTCGGGATATTCCACCTCCATGACCATGCTGCTGATTTGCCGTTGTGTCGTGTTTGTGGGTGTCTGTGTGGAATTCGTTGCCGCAGTGGCCTGGCTGGCGGAACTCTTTGACGATCCAAAACAGCGAGAACGGGTGATTGGTTACACACAGGCATTTGCCTCGTTCGGCGGACTGATGGTCGCGTTCGTCAACCATGAGTTTGCCGCACTGGGGGAACAGGGGTTGCTGCCCGCCATCTACATGCCAGGCTGGGCGGAACAACTGATTGGTCCTCTGAATAATCCAGACGAGGTCTGGCGATACACATTAATGTCCGGGCTCTTTCCCGCTTTGCCGTTGCTACTGGTTCGTCCGTTTCTTCCCGAATCTCCCCAGTGGGCGGAAAAGAAGAAAGCTGGCATCCTCAAACGGCCGTCCCTCATGGAACTCTTTACCCCCGAATTACGACGTACGACCATTATCTCCACCTTGCTGGTGGGATGCACGTACGGAATGGCCTTTGGCGGATTGCAACAATTCACACAAATTGTGCGGGGGCTGCCGGAAGTGGAAGCCATGGTCGAAGGAATGCCACCACCAAAAGCTGGGGCGACCCGTCAGCGTGAAGCTGCCAAAGTGAGTGAATTCCAGGAAGTCGGCGGTCTTGTCGGGCGTTTTCTGCTCGCATTTCTGGCGTTGCGAATTCTCAGTCGAAAGAAGCTGCTGGGAACATTTCTCTTGCCGGCACTGATCTGCCTCCCCTTCATCTTCTGGACATTCTCCAAAGGAGAAAATATGCATTTCTTCCAGTGGAAAGACCGGCTTGATGTCAGTTTGCTGGCGCTGTTGGCTTTTGTGGGAGGAGTGGTGGTCGTGGGTCAGATGAGCTTCTGGGGGAACTATCTGCCTCGTGTCTTTCCATTACATCTGCGCGGAACCGGCGAAAGTATGGCCGCCAATATCGGCGGACGACTGATGGGAACAAGCTTTGCCTGGGTGACGGCCAGTCTGGCGAAGCAGTCCTGGATTCCTGGTCCCACAGGCTCTTCAAAGATTGCCTTCAGTGCGGCCTGTGTGACAGCGGGGCTGGGAATTGTGGCTTGTATTCTGCTCTGCTTCCTTCCGGAACCTCCGCCAGAAGGTCATTTTGAGCAGGAAGAAGCTTCTCCCCCACCGTCCGCATCATAACATCGATGAACGCAGTCGCTGTTCCATGTCTGACCAGATTCCATCATACCTGGTCAGACATGAGAACTGGGAAAGAAGAAGAGTGGAAAGTATCAAACATGGTCTTTCTCCAGTTCCTCTTCCCGTCCGTAACCGTTGGGTGCGAGACGAGGTTTGTGATTTTTGAATCAGGTTTTGCTGCGGGGGGCCAGGAGCCTGTCTAAGAACTCCTTCCCATTCCATTTGATCTGTTTTGATTCACGAATGAGGTTCGTTCACTTCAAAATCATTCGCCAGAAAAAAGATGAAAACACAGAGGGACGGAGGACACAGAGATCAGGTTTGTGTGTCTCCGTGTTCTCTGTCCCTCTGTGTTTCAAAAATTTCCTCATCATGGTGCGGGCTTCAAAGTTCTCGGACAGGCTCCTAGGAGTCTGCCTGAGAACTCCTTCCCATCCCATTTGATCTGTTTGATTCACGAATGAGGTTCGTTCACTTCAAAATCATTCGCCAGAAAAAAGATGAAAAAATTTCCTCATCATGGTGCGGACTTCAAAGTTCTCGGACAGACTCTAAGCTAAGCCCTCCCCGCAAAACGGATCTCAATCTGTTTGCAGGGGAAAACTCGTTACAGGGGAGAACTCGGGCAGGCTCCCCATGATCAGTCTTTCAGCTTAAGCTCAATGGGCCGAGTTCACAGAAGGAGGCATTTCCAAAGTGTGGAATATGGTGTCCCATGGCATGTGCGAAGGACATCAGCAAACGATTATGGGGGACAGAGCCCAGTTTGAGGGATTGCCCCATCTTGAAGTTCAAACCATTCCCGATCAGCACGAATGGAATGTTATTAAGGGTATGGGAATTCCCTTCGCCCAGTTCATTGGTCCAGACCACTGTCGTATTGTCGAGCAGCGAGCCCTGACCACCTGGTTCGGGAGTCTCGGCCAGTTTCTGGACAAGATAGGCCAGTTGTTCACAGTACCACTGGTTGATTTTTGTGAGTTTGGTCTGTGCATCCTCATTGCTGTTCGGCTCGTGCGAGAGCGTGTGATGTGTTTCGTCGATCTCCAGCCACTTCATTCGTGCCTGACCGACCGAGTGCGTAAACTGTAATGTCGCCACTCGGGCAAAATCAGAAACCAGACTGTTCACCAACAGATCGATCTGCATGCGGGCCAGTTGCGGAAGATTGTCGTTGGCCACGACCACCCCCGGATCAAGTTGTGGAATCGCATGGGTCATGGGATTCTTTTGAGCCGCCGTGATTTCCTGCTCCATCTGCCGGACAAAGCTGGCATGTTCCTGGAGAAGTTTCTGATCTTCCGCACTCACCATGGATTCGACCTTTTTCAGATCGGCGGAGACAATATCCAGCACGCTCTTCAGGCTTTCCTGGTCTTTCACTCCTCCATAGAGCTTGCGAAACATCTGATAAGGATTATCGATCGGGGCGATCGGGCGGTTTGGTCCGGAATAGACCATGCGGGTCCAGGTGTCCGCACGTTCCGGGACGACCACGCCAAATTCAAGTGATCCGAAACGGGTCTGCGTTTCTGGCTGCGACTGCAGGAAGTTCTTGATTTCCTGGTCGATGGAGATGCCGCTGGCCCAGCCGGCAGGTGTGTCGGAACCTCCCTGAATGTTGCCAGGGAACAGTTCGATTCCGGTCAACAGACAGCCCATGCCGCGCATATGATTATCGCCGTCTCCACGAATTTTGTCACAAACACCATTCAAGACCAGTGTGCGATCACGAAATGCTTCCAACGGCTTGAGAATTTCTTTGAATTCTTTCAGCTCCCCTGCTTCATCCGGCCAGAAATTCTTACGGACCACGCCGTTCGGGCTGAACAGGATGATCAATCGTTGTTTGCGGGCCTGAGAGCTTTCGAACCCCAGGCTGGGAAGGTTGCAGATAAACGGAAATGCTGCAGCACTCATGCCCAGATGTCGCAGAAAATCACGTCGAGTCGTGGTCTGGGTCATTTTACTTCTCCGTTTTCTCGGCCGAATTTTTGGCAGTGCGAAGCGATTCCTCTTCGATGCTTTTCATCTTCATGGCGGAATCGACAGCGATTTCCTTCAATAAACCATGGATATTGTATTGATGGGAGCGAAAATGCTCGGCAAGTTGAGGCAGCTCATCCGGTCCGAAGGCTCGAATGGGCTGACGAATGGTAAATTGAAACAATTGTTCGACAAACGCTTCATGAACTTCTGGCGCGGCAACAAGAAATTCAGAAATGTCCTGCGAGCCGGTAAACGAGACTTCCACGCCTGCCCGGTTGAGATAAACGCCATGAGCGTTAACAGGATGATCTTTGTCCAATTCCCGGTATCGACCAGTCGCATCAAAATGTTCCAGAGAAAACCCCAAATCATTGATCATATAGTGACAGGTCCGGCAGGCATCTGCACTGGTCTGCAACAGGACTCGGGCTCGCGTGGTCAGATCGGCATGTAAGTCCGGGGCCAGGGGGGCGATTGCTTCCGGGGGGGGCTTGAGCCGGCGTCCCAGCAGGCTGCGAGCAATAAACACGCCGCGATGAATAGGGGAACTCTCCTGATCATAGGCAAAACCCGCAAGCAGTAAGGGGTGTGTCAGCACTCCAGAGCGGGCATTCTCCTTGAAAGAGATCTTTTCGAAAGGGGCATCCGCTGCCAGTCCGCCGCCGTAAAACTGCGACATCCGCCCGTTGACATACAAAGAATCCTCCAGGAATAACCGGCGAAAGTCTGCCTCCGGACTCTCCAGCAGGTCGTCTAGAAACAGTTCCAGAGAATCCCGTAAATCCGAGACCATTCGGGCATTGAAACCCGGAAATAATTCCTGGCTCTTCACAATCTCCGGCATTCGATCCAGACGCAGCCACTGGGTAAAAAACTGGCTGAGCTTGTCTCGCGTGCGCGGGTCCTGCAGCATCCGATCGACCTGGCGGGACACCTGGTCCCGGGTTTGCAGCTCATTCTTTCTGGCGGCCTCCAACAATTGATCATCCGGCAGAGAATCCCACAATGTGAAGGCCAGCCAGGAGGCCATGGCATGTGCATCGAACTGATTCCGACCATGTTCCCGATACAGGAATTCGGGGGACATCAACGTCAGCAGGACCACACGTTTCACACCGGTCTCGGGAGGAACATCTGCCAGAGGAGTCTCCACAAACATTTTCTTTTCGTCGGGAGACAAGTTTTTTCGATAAGCCCGTTCCACAAATTTTTCGCAGAACTGGCGAATCTTCTGTGTCCGCTCTTCAGGAGAATTTTTATCTCCAATTCCGGCGAGTGAATTGAAGTGATCCACGACATAATCTGCAGTCTCCAGGCTGGCCTGCACCACGGCATCCTGCCAGCCTTTAGAAACAGATGTTGCTCGTTCGTATCCCACACTCCGATCATCCGGAGGAAAAGGAGTTGCCAAGACGAATTGCTCAGGGGTCCAACCGGTATAGAGAAAGCGGGTGGGGATGAGCTCTTCTACGTGATGGGGGCGTTTCCATTTCAGCTTGATGGAGGCGGTCTTTTGCTTATATCGGAAGAACTCCAGACGAATCTGATAACGCCGTCCCCCCAGCAAATGAATCTGGTTGCGGTGGATCGTGTCATTCCCGGAACTCACCCAGGCATCACAAAGCGGTTTGCGGGGATCGTTTACAAACAGGCGAACGCCATTTTCCGATTCCACAATGAACTCATAATCTCCTGCTTCCGGGATGAAAATCTGCCCCTGCCAGCGAATCGAAAATTCCAGATTGTCATGAATATCGTCTTTGCGCCGCTTCTCCATATCTGGTTCGGTCGGGAAACCCTCCGGCTTTTCGGCGCCAAAGGAAAAGTCGACCGTCGGATCGATGCGTTCGATGACCCGCTTGTCTTTTTTGAAAGACCGTAGATTATAATATTCCGCTTTCAGCCCCCGTTCGGTCGACTTCGACTGGCGGCCTCGAAAACTCAGCAGAAGATCAGAAACGCTATTTTCGAATTGCCGCACGGTTAACCGCGAAAATTCGACCGTAGCGGGCTTGATACGGGCCTGTGCGATGGGGGAATAGAACGCATCGTGAATGTATGCGGCCAGTGCTTCGGATTCTTCCCGTGAAACCAGTTCCGGTTCACCTTCCGGCATCGTTTCATCAATCACTTTGGTCAGTTCATGAATCGATTTATCACCAGTCAGTGAAATGGGATAATCCTTTGTCCCTTCTCCAGCAGTGCCGTGGCACTGGGCGCATTTCGCCTGATAGAGGGCAGCCCCATCCAAGCTGGGAGAGGCACTGGGATCGGCTGCGGAAAGAGATCCACAAAATAGCCACAGACCACTTAGGATCAAGCTAAGGGACATCAACCGGCAATCACGAATTCGCACATCGCCTTTTTCGGTTTTCCAGAAAAAGGAGTGAACACGGATGCCTTCAACACAGACTGACATTCGGTTGACCGATTCTACAGGGTCACCAAACGGCCGAAAATAAGGCGAGGACCGGTTGATGACCTGTTTCTTGGGGCGGGGATCATCACTGCATTGCGACGCCTGTAAATTCAGGGAGGCAAAATGCGAAGCCTGACAGCGGGCATTTTCGCGATGATACTTCCTGAAAGATAAGTCGTCACACGCACTGACAGAAACACAGGCAACAGGGGAGGTAAGCTGTTTCACAGCATTGTACTGGGATATTGAAACCGCACGTCAACGTGCCGAACATGCTGAATTATACTCCATTCCATCAGCTTAGGTCAATTTGTTCGCACCAAAAAACCTGACTTCCGCAAATGATGATCACCCATGACAATCAATGGCACAATCAACGGCACTGGCAACGGCACTGGCAACGGCACTGGCAACGGCGCTGATCCCGTATTGGGATTTTCTGTCACTTGACGCAACCTGCTGCCAGCATCTAGATTCTATTTTCCTGGTTCAAGATCAAAAAACGCCGCAGCCGTTGGACTGAGGCGTTTTCTTGCTTATTAGGTTGTATTTTAAACTGGATGACTGGTTCCCGATCTCGTTTCCTGCCCGCGGTGAAACAAGACGATCTTTTGTGCATTTCACGGCTTCCGTGAGGCAAACGTCTCTTTCCCGGTCGCGGGAGTCATGATCGATGGCAGGGATTGAAACCTCGAAAGCTGATGATTGATGTCGCGTCGGTTTGTAAATCTTCTGCAGGATGGCGAAACGCTGGAGGAAATTTTTCTCCTCGCCGACCGGCAACTTCGCGCCAACCGAAACGGCGATTCGTATCTGCTTGCCCAACTTCGCGATAAAACCGGCCAGGTTTCCGGGCTCCTCTGGAATGTCACCGATGCCACCGTGGGCCACCTGCGCACCGGCGATTATGTCAAAGTGAAAGGCAAGGTCCAGCTGTTTCAAGGAAATCTGCAACTCATCCTGACGCGTATCGATGTTGTGGATGGTGTCGATCCGAACGATTTTGTCGCGAAATCCAATGCAAATATCGACGAACAGATGGCCCGATTGCGGGAATTGCTGCTGGCCATTGAACAACCAGACCTGCGGGTCCTGATGGAGGTTTTTCTAGATGATCAGGAAGTGATCGAAGGACTGAAACAGGCTCCCGCCGGCATTCGCCTGCATCATGCATATCATGGGGGATTGCTGGAACACATTCTCACGCTTGCTGAAGGAGCAACGCGACTGGCAGACCTGTATCCCAAGGTCGATTACAATCTCGTTCTGGCCGGGGTGTTTCTGCACGACCTGGGAAAGATCTGGGAACTCGGTTTCGACACTTCATTCGTTTATACCGATGAGGGCCAGTTGATTGGCCACCTGGTCATGGGTGTCGAAAAACTGAACGATAAGATTCGCCTGACAGAGCAGGTCACAGGTCGCCCTTTCCCTAAAGAACTCGCAATCCGGCTCAAACATCTGATCTTAAGCCATCATGGCACCTATGAATTCGGAAGTCCAAAACTCCCCATGACGCCGGAAGCCGTGGCCTTGCATTGCCTCGATAACCTGGATGCGAAGACAAATGAATTCGTCTCGTTAATTGAGTCCGATCCCAATTCTGGTTCCAATTGGACACCATACAATCCCAACATGCAGCGGAAACTCTTCAAGGGAGGCGGCGCGGACTGGAACTCTTAGTACCGCGAATAGAACGCCTCGACCGATAAGAGTTTTATTTCGCGAACAGATTTGCTGCAAGTTTTGTCAGAATCTCTTAAGAGCATGTGATTTTGATCGGGCCCCAGAAGAAGACTCACTGGAATCAGACAAATGAGGCATTTGACTTCCCTATTTGACGTTACGAGCACAGAGATCCGAGAGATCCTTCAGCTGGCGGCAACGCTGAAGCGACAGACAAAGAATGGGAATCGCGAGGACCTGTGTCCACGTATGATCCTGACGCAGGTCTTTGAAAAACCATCTCTCCGGACCCGGGTGAGCTTTGAGGCCGGGATGAACCAGCTGGGAGGAACCAGCATCTTCATGACCAGTAAAGAGGCTGGGTTTGATGGTCGGGAAACGAAAGAGGATATTGCCCGCGTCCTGGGGGGATATTCGGATCTGATTGTCCTGCGGACCTTTTCGCAGGAATTGATCGAAATCTTCGCCAAATTTGCGGATTGCCCGGTCATTAATGGATTATCGGACGATTTTCATCCCTGTCAGGCTTTGACCGATGTGTTGACAATTGAAGAATTGACCGGGAATATTGCGGGGCAGCACCTGGTCTATGTGGGCGACGGGAATAATGTCGCAAAATCGCTGGCCCTGATTTGCGGTCATCTGGGAGCGGCCTTCACCGTGGCCACTCCTGCGGGGTATGAGCTTCCGGAAAACTTCGTCGCAAAATTAAAGTCGCAGTTCCCGAAACTCGAGCTGCAACATTCCCAGGATGCCTTTCAGGCGGTCCGAAATGCCGATGTCATTTATACGGATGTCTGGGCCAGCAT
>Ga0182739_1002457_pt1 | contig 17309 bp, 15 predicted proteins | sample eDN5th30CBELigBY_FD_128873 | JGI IMG/M metagenome (GOLD analysis project Ga0182739, IMG submission 128873) | Enriched backyard soil microbial communities from Emeryville, California, USA - eDNA 5th pass 30_C BE-Lig BY (version 2) (version 2) | ecosystem: Environmental > Terrestrial > Soil >... | reverse complement strand
TGCGTGCGCCCGGGACTGCGTCATCGCTCGGGCGTGGACCGACGTCCACTTCCTCCCTCTTCCTTGGCCCGGACGCACGCAAGAACGGCGCGGCCTACCGAGGGATTGATGACACGCCCTAGAGCACGCCCTCGAGGGCGACGCCGAAGGCGGTGATGATGCGGGTATAGATGGTCTTCAGTGGCAGGTCGACCTCCGGGAAGTCGCCGACCGAGGTGTAGCACGCGTAGAACCCCGGATCGTTCGGCCACAGCGGCTCGCAGCCGGGATTGAGCTCGTAGCTGGTCGCATAGCGGAACGGCCACAGGTCGAAGATCGGCAGCGCCGCGGAGATCGTGCTCATCGCGTTGTTGATGCGCGCGACCGCATTGGTCAGCGGGCGGCGGGCGATGGTCCAGCTGTTCTGCGGCTCGATGTCGCGTTCGATCTGGGCCGACACCTCACGGGCGACGGCGCGGTCGTGGATGATGAAGCCCGACTCGGTGTTGTAGTAGTCCGAGCGCGGGTCGAAATTGTGGGAGCCGATCATCGTGACCCGGCGGTCGATCACGATCGACTTGGCGTGCAGGCCCAGCCGCACGCCGTGTGCCTGCTTCAGCGGCGTCTGGCCCTGGCGGCTGACCCGCCCGGTCTGGCCGCCGCCCGACAGCTCGTGGTAGTTGGCGATCATCTGCGCCGCGTCGCCGGGGAACGGCTTGAACTCGAACACGCGCAGTCCCAGGCGCTTGAGGTACTTCTTCTTGTGCTTGTAGGAGATGGCGTAGACATAGAACGCATCGGTCGCGGCCAGCGAATTGGTCGACACCACCGCATGCAGCGGCGGGTCGCGCTCGCGCAGCTCCTGCAGCAGGTCCTGCGCGCCGCGGCTGAACACCAGGTACGGCGTCTGCGCGAGCACGTCCTCGTGCGCGTTGCGCAGCAGCGCCGCGATGCGCCCGCTCAGCTGCGCCGCCTGCTCCGAATCGGCATTCTTGCCGGGCGGATCGGAGAAATACTCGGCGCGCCCCACGCGATGCGCGCGTGACGCGAACGCCGCGTCGATGAAGCCCTGGTCGGTCGCCCGGTCGCGCAGCGAGCCGACGCGGGCCCAGCGGATCGTCGCCGGCGGGGGCAGCGGACCCTCGCTGCCCCCGCCGACCAGGCGCCGGTTGACGTCGTTGAGCCGCGTCAACGGCACCGAGAGCGGATGCGTCCAGAACTGCTCGAACGAGGTGACCATCTCCTGGCCGGCCTGCGGGCCGAACACCAGCACGTCGCGATCCCGGTAGTCGAAGGTCTGGTCCCAGTCGAAGTAGCGGTCCTGGTAGTTGCGCCCGCCGGCGATGCCGAACTCCCCGTCCACCAGCAGCAGCTTGTTGTGCATGCGCTGGTTGAGGCGCGAGAAGCAGCAGGCCGCGCTCAGCGCCAGGTCGATGCCGCTGGCCTGCGCCTTGTGGAAGGTCACGTTGTAGAGGCGGAACTCGAAGTTGGCGTGCGCCCGCGCCAGCCGCGCGAACCAGTCCACGTCGCTGATCGAGAAGAGCTGGTCGGCCAGCACGCGCACGCGCACGCCGCGCCGGGCGGCGGCGATCAGCTCATCGAGGATCAGCCAGCCCGAATCGTCGTCGGCCCAGATGAACGTCTGCACGTCGATCGAGCGCCGGGCCGCGCGGATCAGGTGCAGGCGCAGCAGCAGCGCGTCCTCGCCGCGTTCCAAGACGTTGACGTAGTGCACCGGCGCGTCCGGCCGGCTGGCCGCGCGCGCCTCGTCGGCCAGGCGCCGGTACGGCGTGGCGATCGCACAGCGGTCGGCGCGATCGCAGGTCAGCGCCGTGGGACGCTGGCGCTCGACCACGCCGTCGGCCTCGCGCGCCAGCTGGCGGTTGAGTGCGCAGCCGGACCCGAGCAGGACCAGTGCCAGTACCAGCAGCAGCCGGCAGCATGCCCATCGGTTGCTCATGGAGGCGCGAGCCCGGTTTCGCTGGGCATCGCGTAGATCGACAGTTCCAGGATCACCTTGTCCGAGAGGGTGGCTCGCCGCGTGCGCATGCCGAACATGCTGCGCCGGATCACGCCCTTGGCGCGCACCGGGCAGTCGCGCGCGGGCCGGGCGCAGGTCGCCGGCAGCAGCTCGAAGCTGGCGGCGCGGGTGATCCCCCGCAGCGTCAGCTTGCCGGCCAGGCCGCCGCCTTCGCTGAGCCGGCTCAACGGAAAGGCGTCGGAGCGGAAACGGATTTCCGGATAGCGTTCGGCATCGAAGAACTCCGCCGAGCGTGCCCAGTCTTCACGGCTGCCGCCGTCGATACGCACCGAATCGGCGGCGATCCGCGCGTCCACGACCGCTTCCTGGGTCTGGCGATCGATCTCGACGAAGCCGTCCACCTTGACGAAGCGGCCCACGACGTCGAACAGCAGCAGCACGCCGATGCCGAAGCCGGCCTGCGAGCGGGTGGAATCGAGCGCGAGCACCTCCGCGTGGAGGCCGGGCGCGGCGAGCGCCAGCAGCACGGCGAGCACGGCGGCGAGGCGCATGACGATGGCGCGTCACGGCCACCAGAAGTGGAGCACCTCGGCCGATCCCGGTTCCAGCCGTCCCGGTTCGCGCAGCCGCAGCCACACCACCGCGCCCGGCGGAAGGCCCCGTCCGGCATCGGATGCGCCATCGGCCAGCAGGGCCACGAGGTCTTCCAGCCCGGGGTTGTGGCCGGCCAGCAGGACGCGCTCGGCATCGGCGTGGTCGTCCAGGACGCGAATCAGCGTCACCGGGCTGGCCTCGTAGATGCGCGGCTCGATCCGCAGGTCCGAGTAGCCGGTCACCGCCAGCACCTGCTGGAGCGTCTCGCGGGTGCGCTCGGCCGGCGAGCACAGGACCCGATCGGGCTGCGCGCGCTGCGCCTTCAGCCAGGCGCCAACCGCCTCGGCCTCGGCGATGCCGCGGGCGCTCAGCGAGCGGGTCCGGTCCTCCTCGCCGGGCGCCGCCGGATCGGCATGGGCATGGCGCAGCAGAATGACTTCGCGGATGACCATGACGTCTCTCCCCTCGATGGTGCGTCGATCATGCCGCAAGCGGCGGTCCCGTCAACCATGCCGCATCATTTTTTCAACGGAGCAGCCCGATCGGCCAGCTCGCCTGCATCCCTGTGCGCGATCGCCCGAGGCTGTGCCAGCTGCCGTACCAGGCCCGCGGCCGGCACCGCGAGCGAGGCCAGCGCCAGGCTGAACGTCAGGTGCGCGTGCTTGCCCAGCTCGACGTAGCCGTCGCCGAACAGGGCGATGCCGGCCGCCGCGACCGAACCGATCGCGCAGGCACCGGCGAAGCCGCGCGCCAGCGGACCGGCGCGCAGGATCCAGGTCGCCGCCCAGACCAGCCACGGCAGGCCGAACAGGGCGAGCAGCCCGAGCGGACGGTGGTCGATCCACCGGCTCAACGTGAACTGGCCGGCCGGCAGGGGTTTGCCATCGACGCCCTCGACGATACCCAGGTAGTCGGGAATCCAGAGCATGTACGGCGGCATCCGCTGCATCGCACGGAACCAGGCCCTCGGTTCGGCCAGCAAGGCGCCCCAGGCCGGCAGCGCACCGAGTTCGCGCAGGCCCGGACAGAGCGTCTCGACCGGCTCCTGGAGCTGGTAGATGCTCTTGCCGGACAGTTCGGCGCAGGCGGGCGGCAATCCCAGCCTGGCCACCGTCGCCCCGGCGTCGGCCACGTTCGGCAGCACCGTGGTCAGGACGAAATTGACCCGGTTGGTCGCGGCGATGGCTTCGGCGAGCGGAATCGCGCGCGTGCCCTGGTAGAGCTGCACCGCACCGCCGGCCAGCCCGCCGAGGAGCAGGGCCACGGCCGCGCGCCGCATCCGGCGGTCGTGCGCGAGGATCAGGCCCAGTGCCAGCAGCAGCGGCAGTATCGCGTGCTGGAACTTGCTGCCCGCCAGCAGCGCCGCACCGGTGGCGGCCGCCGCGAATGCGACCCGGCCCGGCCTGACGATGCAGACCACTGCGCCCGCCAGCGCCAGATACAGGCCGAACAGCGCGCCGGCCTCGGCATAGAAGGTATTGAGGTACAAGGTATTGACGGGATCGGCGGCGACCACCGCCAGCGCCAGCAGGTGGGCCGCCGCCACGTCGGGGCGGCCGCTGCGGCACAGGCTGGCCGTCACCCAGACGGCAACCAGCAGCCACGCCGCCAGGCGCAAGGCACCGAGCGTCCGGACCGAATGCTCGGCCGGCCCGCCGGCCCACTCGGCGATGCGCCACGCCATCGCCACCGGCGCGCCGAACAGCAGGTCGGTGGACCAGTAGCAGTTGCCTTCGGGTATCGGCTGGGTGCCGTAGAGGCTCAGGGGCGCATGCGGATTGCTGTGCCAGGCCGGAACGCCTGGGCGGATCGGCCCCACGTCGTAGCAGCCGGTGTAGCGGATCTGGTCGTAGTTGTTGGCCAGCGCCAGCATCGGATCGTGCAGCAGCAGCGACGCGACCCGGTAGAGCGCGATCAGCGCCAGCGCGATCAGCACTACGCGGACGGACGAGGTGATGCGCAAGGGCCGGCCTTCGCTGAACGAAAGCGGTCGAGTGTAGTGGCTCGTCAGGCCGGTCGCCATGCACGCGAAAACGGCGCGCCGGCCGCGAGGGACGCGTGCGCGACCGGGCGGTCAGGCCGCCGGCACCGGTGCCGCCAGCAAGGTGTTGATCTCGTCGATGATGCGATCCAGGGTCTGCTCGCCGTAGCCGGCATGCGTGAACGCCACGCGCCCGTCACGCCCGATCATCACCAGGAACGGCAGCCCGCGCAGACCATAGCGGTTGCCGAGCTGGCCATTGCCATCGTGCGTGAAGGTCATCTGCAGGTCCTTGAGCTTGGCCAGCATGCGCCGGTACAGCGCGGCCTCTTCCTTGAAGTTGACGGCGACGACTTCGAGCTGGTCCTTGCCCGCCACTTTCTGGATGCTCTCGAGCGCCGGCAGCTCCTTGAGGCAGTAGGTGCACCAGGAGGCCCAGAAGCTGATGACGACGACCTTGCCGCGGTGGTCGCTGATCCGCACCGGCGTGCCGCTGCGGTCCTTGCCGAGCTCGTCGGGCGGGACGTCGCCGACCGCGACCTGCGCCTGCGCGGCACCGGCCGCAACGACCAACAGCACTGCCAGGATGGCCTTGTACATGCCGCGTTTCCTTGTCGATGCCGGGGAGGCCGGCGGCGGTTGGACAGACGCACGCCGGCGGGGTTCCCGGCCGCACCGGGGCTACTGGCGCTTGATCCAGCGCAGCAGCTTGGCCCAGTCGTCCTGATGCGAGCGCACCTGTTCGGAGTGGTAGTCGAAGATGCTCTTGCCCAGGCCGGCCAGCAGCACATAGGCCTGCGTGTCGCGGATCTGCGCGACCAGGGGGAACGGCAGCTGCCTGATCTGGTCCAGCGCCTGCTGCGAGGCCGAAGTCCACGGCTTGAGCCGGTTGGCGACCAGGCCCACCGCGACCTTGCCGCGCTTGATCCGCGGCAGGTCGGCCAGCTCCGCCAGGAAGGCCGCGCTGGCTTCCAGGTCGATCGTCGAAGGGAGGACCGGCACGACGATGACGTTGACGTCGTCGATCCAGTCGGCGATCTCGCTGGCACGGATGCCGGCCGGCGTATCGATGACGGCGCGCTGCGCGTCGGCAGGGATGCGCTGCTGCCAGCCGCGCCGCGTGCCGTCCACCGGCAGCACGATGCCGCCGAGCAGCACGCGTTTCTCGCACCAGCGCTGGCTGGACCCTTGGCGATCGGCATCGACGACGACCGTCCGCTTGCCGTCGGCCGCGTAGTGCGCCGCGAGATTGGTCGCCAGGGTGGTCTTGCCGCAGCCGCCCTTCGAACTTGCAACCAGCACTTTCAGCATCGAGGCCTCCCGTCGGTATGCAACGCCGGCAAGCGTACTACAGCGGGCACCGCGACCGGGGGCGCCCGGCGCGAGGCCTGGGAAGGCCGATCGCGTCCGATCATTTCTTTTTTTTCATGAAACAGTTGACAGAACGCCACCAGTCCCCTTACGGTCACGCTCTATGACGCATCGCAACACCACCCGCCACGCGACGTTCCCACGGCCCATCCCGGCCGGACGCCCGCTGTGCGGCCGCGATGCCACCCTGGCCCTTGTACTCGTACTTCTCATTACCAGCGGAGGTGCGGGTTAAGGGCACGCGTCGATAAAACGATCGCAAACATCCCGAAAACCCCACCTCCGGCGACGGAAGTGGGGTTTTTTTTTGCCCGGCACCCGCGACAGCGGAAAAACCATGACCAACGACAATCCCCCCAGCGACGTAACACCCCCCGCAGCCGGCACCGGCCGCGAGCGGGTCCGGATCTTCGACACCAGCCTGCGCGACGGCGAACAGGCGCCCGGCTTCTCGATGGGACGCGCGGCCAAGCTCCGGCTGGCCCACGCCCTGGAGGAACTGGGCGTCGACGTGCTCGAGGCCGGCTTCCCGAGCGCCTCGGACGGCGACTTCGAGGCGGTCCAGGCGATCGCCCGCGAGGTCCGCCGGCCGATCGTTTGCGGCCTGGCACGCTGCGTGCCCGGCGACATCGACGCCTGCGCCCGCGCGCTGGCGCCGGCGGCCAAGGCACGCATCCACCTGTTCCTCGCGACCAGCCCGCTGCATCGCGAGTTCAAGCTCGGCATGAGCCGCGAGCAGGTGATCGAGAACGCGGTCGCCGCGGTCCGGAACGCCTGCCGGCATTTCGACGACGTGGAGTTCTCGGCCGAGGACGCGATCCGCACCGAGCCGGACTACCTGGCCGAGGTCTTCTCGGCCGTCATCGCAGCCGGCGCGCGCACGGTGAACGTGCCCGACACGGTCGGCTACACGACGCCGGCCGAGATGTACGAGCGGGTGCGCTACCTGCGCGAGCACGTGCACGGCATCGACCAGGCGGTGCTCTCCACCCATTGCCACGACGACCTCGGTCTCGCCGTCGCCAACAGCCTGGCCGCGGTGGCCGCCGGGGCGCGCCAGGTCGAATGCACGATCGGCGGCATCGGCGAGCGCGCCGGCAACGCCTCCCTGGAGGAGATCGTGATGGCGCTCGCCACGCGTGCCGAGTTGTTCGGTGTCGATACCGGCATCGACACGCGCAAGCTCTATCCGACCGCGCGCCTGCTCGGCCAGCTGACCGGCCAGCCGATCGCGCGCAACAAGGCGGTGGTCGGCGAGAACGCCTTCGCCCACGAGTCGGGCATCCACCAGCACGGCATGCTCAAGCATCGCGGCACCTACGAGATCATGAAGCCGGAGGACGTCGGCTTCAGCCGCTCGCAGCTGGTGCTGGGCAAGCACAGCGGCCGCCACGCACTGCGCGAACGCCTGGCGGCGCTCGGCTACGCCCCCGACGAGGCCCAGCTCGATGCGATCTTCACGCGCTTCAAGACGCTGGCCGACCGCAAGCGCGAAGTGTTCGACAGCGACCTGGAAGCGCTGGCGGTCGGTCGCGACCCCGAAGCGGTCGGGCCCTGGCACCTGGAACACCTCAACGCCTCCAGCCACCTCGGCGGCAACGGCTCGGCCTCGGTGCGCCTGGTCCACGAGGACGGCCGCCGCGCCAGCGAGGCGGCGATCGGCGACGGGCCGATCGACGCGGTGCTGCGCGCGATCGGCCGTGCGATCGGCCACGACCTGGAACTGACCGACTTCCAGATCCGCGCCCTCAGCCACGGCGGTGACGCGCAGGGCCAGGCCACGCTCGGCGTGCGCCACCAGGACCGCGAGCTCAAGGGACGCGGCGTGTCGACCGACATCGTCGAGGCGGCGGCGCTGGCCGCGCTGGAGATCGCCAACCGCATCGAGCGGGGCGCGCCGGCGGTCCCGCTGCGCCAGCTCGCCCAGGCCATCTGAACCCATGCATCCACGAGGACAGCAGCCATGAGCCACGCGCCCTTCATCTGGCACAACGGCCGACTCAAACCCTGGCAGGACGCGACCGTGCACGTCAGCGCCCATGCGCTGCACTACGGCTCGTCGGTATTCGAAGGCGAGCGGGTCTACGCCACGCCGCAGGGACCGGCCTATTTCCGTCTCGCCGACCACACGCGCCGGCTGTTCGAGTCGGCCCGGATCTACGAGATCGACATTGGCTACGGCGAGGACGCGATCAACGCCGCCTGCCTGGAACTGATCGCCGCCAACCGGATGCAGTCGGCCTACGTGCGGCCGATCGTGTTCCGGGGCGCCGGCGGCCTGGGCGTGCTGGCGCGCGAAGGCGCGCCGGTGGACGTGGCGATCCTGGCGCTGGACTGGGGCGCCTACCTCGGCGACGCGATCGAGCACGGGGCCGACGTGTGCGTGTCCTCGTGGCACCGGCCGGCCCCGAACACGTTCCCGAGCTGGGCCAAGGCCGGTGGCAACTACCTGTCCAGCCAGCTGATCGGCCTGGAGGCGCGCCGCGGCGGCTATGCCGAGGGCATCGCGCTCGGCAGCAACGGCCTGCTCAGCGAAGGCGCCGGCGAGAACCTGTTCCTGGTCCGCCGCGGCGTGCTGTACACGCCGCCCAGCAGCGCCGGCATCCTCGCCGGCATCACGCGCGACACCGTGATGACGCTGGCACACGACCTCGGGCTGGCGGTCGAGGAGCGCGACCTGCCGCGCGAGGCGCTCTACACCAGCGACGAGATCTTCATGACCGGTACGGCCGCCGAGATCACGCCGGTGCGCTCGGTCGACCGCAAGCCGGTCGGCGGCGGCACGCCCGGACCGGTCACGCGCGCATTGCAGCAGGCGTTCTTCGGCCTGTTCGACGGCCGCACGCCCGATCGACGGGGCTGGCTGACGCCCGTGCCGGGCGGCACCGACCCCCACCTGGCCGATGCCGACGAGCAGGTGCGGGCGCAGCCGGAGGGCATCGCGGCATGAACGCCCGCACCATCATCGACAAGATCTGGGATGCGCACCAGGTGCGCGCGGAAACCGCCGACACGCCCGGCATCCTCTACGTCGACCTGCACCTGATCCACGAGGTCACCACGCCGCAGGCGTTCGCCGAGCTGCACGCGCGCGGCCTTCCGGTGCGGTGCCCCGAGCGCGTGCTGGCGACGCTGGATCACTCGACGCCGACCCTGCCCGCGGGGCCGGACGGCGTGCGCCCGTACGCCACGCCGGAGGCGGCGCAGCAGGTCGCCCGGCTGGAGGCCAATTGCGCGGCGTTCGGCATCGCGCTCGAGGGCTGGGACAGCGCGCACCGCGGCATCGTGCACGTCATGGGGCCGGAGCTGGGAGCCACCCAGCCGGGCATGACGATCGTCTGCGGCGACAGCCATACCGCGACCCACGGCGCGTTCGGCGCCCTGGCCTTCGGCATCGGTACGACCGAGGTCGGCCACGTGCTGGCCACCCAGTGCCTGCTGCAGCGCAAGCCCCGGACCTTCGCGATCCACGTGGACGGGCGCCTGCGCCCCGGCGTCGGCGCCAAGGACCTGATCCTGCACGTGATCGGCAGGATCGGCGTCGGCGGCGGCACCGGCCACGTCATCGAGTACCGCGGCAGTGCGATCCAGGCGCTGTCGATGGAAGAGCGCATGACGGTCTGCAACATGTCGATCGAGGCCGGCGCGCGCGCCGGCCTGATCGCGCCGGATGAAACGACGTTCGCCTACCTCCGCGACCGCCCGCGGGCGCCGCGCGGGGTGGACTGGGCGCGCGCCGTGGCGTACTGGCGCACGCTCGCCAGCGATCCCGGCGCGCGCTACGACAGCGAGGTGCGCATCGACGCCGCCACGATCGGCCCGACGATCACCTACGGCACGCACCCGGGCATGGTCACACCGATCGCGGCGGCCGTTCCCGTCGCGCGCGACCCGCAGGAAGCCAAGGCCCTGGCCTACATGCGCTTCGAGGGCGGCCGGCCGCTGACCGGCGAGCCGGTCGACGTCGTCTTCGTCGGCAGCTGCACCAACTCGCGCCTGTCGGACCTGCGCGAGGCCGCGGCCGTGCTGGACGGCCGTCGCGTCGCCGACGGCGTGCGCATGCTGGTCGTTCCCGGCTCGGTGGCGACCAAGCACGCGGCCGAGGCCGAGGGACTCGACGCGGTCTTCCTGCGCGCCGGTGCCGAATGGCGCGACGCAGGCTGCTCGATGTGCATCGGCATGAACGGCGACATCGCCCAGCCGGGCCAGCTCGTCGTCTCGACCAGCAACCGCAACTTCGAGGGACGCCAGGGACCGGGCGTGCGCACCGTGCTGGCCAGCCCCCGCGTCGCGGCGGCGGCGGCCGTCGCCGGCCGCATCACCGACCCCGATGCCCTGCTGGAGCACGCCGCATGAAGCCGATCCACCACCTGCGTTCGCGATCGGCGGTCTTGCCGTTCGAGAACATCGACACCGACCGCATCATCCCGGCGCGCTTCCTGACCACGACCGAGCGCACCGGCCTGGGCCGGCACGCGTTCAACGACTGGCGCTACGCGGCCGACGGCAGCCCCAATCTCGACTTCCCGCTCAACCGCCCGGACGCGAAGGACTGCGCGATCCTCGTCGCCGGCCGCAACTTCGGCTGCGGCTCCTCGCGCGAGCATGCGCCGTGGGCGCTGCTCGACTACGGCATCACGGCGGTGATCTCTTCGGAGATCGCCGACATCTTCCGCAGCAATGCGCTCAAGAACGGCCTGCTCGCGATCGTGCTGCCGGCCGACCAGCACGCCGAACTGCTGGAGCACCCCGGCCTCGACCTCGCGATCGACGTCGCCGCCGGCACGATCACGCTGCCCGACGGCCGCGTGTTCGCGTTCGCGCTCGACGGCTTCGCCCGTCACTGCCTGCTGAGCGGCCTGGATCCGCTCGGTTTCCTGCTCGACGCCCGGGCCGACATCGATGCCTACGAGCAGCGCATCCGGTCCAATCCCTACCCGGTGGAGGTCATCGCATGAACGCCCACATCGCCGTCCTTCCCGGGGACGGCATCGGCCCGGAAGTCACCGCGGCCGCCGTCGCCGTGCTGCGCGGCGTGGCCGGCCAGGCCTTCGCCTTCACCGAGCACGCGATCGGCGGCTGCGCGATCGACGCCACCGGCGATCCACTGCCGGCGGCGACGATCGAGGCCTGCCGGGCGGCCGACGCCGTCCTGCTCGGCGCGGTCGGCGGGCCGAAGTGGTCGGACCCGAATGCGCCCGTGCGGCCCGAGCAGGGTCTGCTGGCGCTGCGTGCGACGCTCGGCGTCTACGCCAACCTGCGGCCACTGCGCGTCCATCCGCGCCTGGCGGCGCTGTCGCCGCTCAAGGCCGAGCACCTGCACGGCGTCGACCTGGTCTTCGTCCGCGAACTGACCGGCGGCGCCTACTTCGGCCGCAAGACACGCGAGGGCGACGTCGCCGTCGACGAATGCCGCTACAGCGTGGCCGAGGTCGAGCGTGTCGTGCGCCGCGCCTGCGAGCTGGCGCGTGCGCGCCGGGGCCGGCTGACCTCGGTCGACAAGGCCAACGTGCTGGAGACCTCGCGGCTGTGGCGCGCCACCACCGAGCGCATCGCCAGGGACTACCCCGACGTCACGCTCGAGCACCAGCTGGTCGACTCGATGGCGATGCTGCTGCTGACCCGGCCGTCCGCCTACGACGTCATCGTCACCGAGAACCTGTTCGGCGACATCCTGACCGACGAGGCGGCGGCGCTCGCCGGCTCGCTCGGCGTGTCGCCGTCGGCTTCGCTCGGCGACGGGCGGCGCGGCCTCTACGAACCGATCCACGGCTCGGCACCGGACATCGCCGGCCGCGGCGTCGCCAATCCGATCGGAGCGATCCTCAGCGCGGCGCTGCTGCTGCGCCATTCGCTGGGCCTGGACGCCGAGGCGGCGGCGGTCGAGGCCGCGGTCGACGCGGTGCTCGACGAGGCCGAGCTGACCGCCGACCTCGGCGGCCATGCCACCACGCAGCAGGTGACCGATGCGGTGCTGGACCGGCTCGCCGCGCGCCGGAAGGTGGCGGCATGAACGCGCCACCGCCCCGACCGAAGGCGCCGGGCCTGCGCAGCGACGCGATCAAGACCGGTCCCGACCGCGCGCCGGCGCGCGCGATGCTCTATGCCACCGGGCTCGACGCGGCGGCGATCGCCAAGCCGCTGGTGGCGGTCGTGCACACCTGGTCGAACATCTCGCCGTGCAACCTCAACCTGCGCGATCTGGCCGCCGAGGTCGCCGACGGCATCCGCGCCGCCGGCGGCACGCCGGTCGAGTTCAACACGATCGCGGTCACCGACGGCATCGCGATGGGCACGCCCGGCATGCGCGCCTCGCTGATCAGCCGCGAGCTGATCGCCGACTCGATCGAGCTGGCCGTCGACGGCCACTGCCTCGACGCGATGGTCGTCCTGTGCGGCTGCGACAAGACGATCCCGGCCGCGGCGATGGCGCTGGCGCGCCTGGACGTCCCCGGCGTCGCGCTGTACGGCGGCAGCATCGCGCACGGCACGCTCGACGGGACGCCGATCACCGTGCAGCAGGTGTTCGAGGCGGTCGGTGCCCACGGTGCCGGCCGGATCGACGACGCGCGCCTCGGCGCGGTCGAGCAGCGCGCCTGCCCGGGCGCCGGTGCCTGCGGCGGCCAGTTCACCGCCAATACGATGGCGATGGTGCTGACCGCGCTCGGACTGACGCCGCTCGGCCTCAACGACATCGCCGCCACCGATCCGGCCAAGCGCGCCGCGGCACGGCGCTGCGGCGAACTGGCGCTCGAATGCCTGCGCGACGGGCGTACGCCGCGCGGCATCCTCTCGCCGGCGGCGTTCCGCAACGCGATGCGCATCGTCGCGGCGACGGCCGGCTCGACCAATGCCGTGCTGCACCTGCTGGCGATCGCGCACGAGGCCGGCGTCGCGCTGACGATCGAGGATTTCGAGGGCGCCTCGGTGCAGACGCCGGTCATCGCCGACCTGATGCCCGGCGGCCGCTACACCGCGATCGAGATGACCGCCGCCGGCGGCATGGCCGCGGTCGCGCGCGAGCTGCGCGCGGCCGGCCTGATCGAGGACGCCCCGACCGTCACCGGCCGCGGGCTGTTCGAGGAGATCGACGCGGCGCCGCCGACGCCACCCGACCAGCCGGTGGTCAGGCCGGTCGCCCAGGCGTTCAAGCCGCGCGGCGGCTACTCGATCCTCTACGGCAACCTGTCACCCGAAGGCTGCATCCTCAAGCTGGCCGGCATCGACACGCTGCGCTTCGTAGGCCGCGCGCGCGTCTTCGAAAGCGAGGAGGACTGCTTCCGCGCCGTGCAGGCCGGCCGCATCGAGGCCGGCGACGTCGTCGTGATCCGCAACGAAGGTCCGGCCGGCGGCCCGGGCATGCGCGAGATGCTCGCCGTCACCGCCGCCCTGGTCGGCCGCGGCCTCGGCGATCGCGTGGCCCTGATGACCGACGGCCGCTTCAGCGGCGCCAGCTACGGCTTCGTCGTCGGCCATGTCGCCCCGGAAGCGGCGCGCGGCGGACCGATCGCCCTGCTGCGCGACGGTGACCGCATCGTCATCGACGCCGTCCGCCGCGTCGTGGAGACCGATGCCGATCTCGCCGCGCGCCGCGCCGACTGGTCACCGCCGCCGCCGAAGGTCGTCCACGGCGCGCTCGCCAAGTACGCCCGCCTGGTCGGCTCCGCCGCGCTCGGCGCGGTGACCACCGGCTGACCCCTCACTCCCGCACCCGACCCGCCCCAATCCCCCCGGAGAATCCGATGAGCACCGAGACGATCACCGCCACCACCGACGCCCTCCGCCAGGCCCGCATCGCCGTGCTCGGCTACGGCAGCCAGGGCCGCGCCCATGCCCTCAACCTGCGCGACTCCGGCCTCGACGTCGTCATCGGCCTGCGCCCCGGCGGCCCGACCTCGGCGAAGGCCGCCGCCGACGGCTTCAGCGTGCTCACGCCCGCCGAAGCCGTGCAGGGCGCCGACCTGATCGCCGTGCTGACACCGGACATGGTCCAGGCCACGCTCTACAACGAGGTCATCGCGCCGAACGCCAAGCCGGGTGCCGCGCTGCTGTTCGCGCACGGCTTCAACGTGCACTTCAAGACGATCGAGCCGCGCTACGACATCGACGTCGTGCTGGTCGCGCCGAAGGGTCCCGGCGCGCTGGTCCGGCGCGAGTACGAGATCGGGCGCGGCGTGCCGTGCCTGTTCGCGGTCCACCAGGACGCCAGCGGCCAGGCGCGCGAGAAGGCTCTGGCCTATGCGGCCGGCCTCGGCGGTGCGCGCGCGCTGCTGATCGAGACCGACTTCAAGGAAGAGACCGAGACCGACCTGTTCGGCGAACAGGCGGTGCTCTGCGGGGGCGCCAGCGAGCTGGTCATCAACGGCTTCGAGACCCTGGTCGAGGCCGGCTACAAGCCGGAGATCGCCTACTACGAGGTCATGCACGAGCTGAAGCTGATCGTGGACCTGCTCTACGAGGGCGGCCTCGCCAAGATGCTGAGCTTCATCTCCGAGACCGCCCAGTACGGCGACTACACGCGCGGTCCGCGCGTCGTCGACGCCGGCACCAAGGACCGCATGCGCGAAGTGCTCAAGGACATCCAGGAAGGGCGCTTCGCCCGCGAATGGACCGCCGAGCACGCCGCCGGCCTGCCGAACTACTCGGCCTACAAGCAGAAGGACCTCGACCATCCGATCGAGCAGGTCGGCAGCCGGCTACGCGCGCGCATGCCGTGGCTCAGTTCCGGCGCCTGACGCAGCCTCTACCGAATGCAGGACGATGACGATGAACGCCATACGTGAAGCCCCCCCCGAGGCGACGCCGCACCCATTGGCCGGCGCCGCGATGACCGGTGCCGACATCGTCGTGCAGGTGCTGGCCGACGAGGGCGTCGAGGTCGTTTTCGGCTATTCCGGCGGTGCCATCCTGCCGGTCTACGACGCCGTGTTCCGCTACAACCAGACCCATGCGCAGGCCGGCGGCGGCGAACCGCTGCCGCTGGTCGTGCCGGCCAACGAGCAGGGCGCCGGCTTCATGGCGCAGGGCTATGCGCGCGCATCCGGCCGGGTCGGCGTCGCCCTGGTCACGTCCGGTCCCGGCGCGACCAATACGGTCACGCCGGTACGCGACGCGATGGCCGACTCGATCCCGATCGTGGTCCTGTGCGGCCAGGTGCCGACCGGATCGATCGGGACCGACGCGTTCCAGGAGGCGCCGATCAGCAACATCATGGCCGCCTGCGCCAAGCACGTGTTCCTGGTCACCGAAGCCAGCCGGCTGGAGGCGACGCTGCGCACGGCCTTCGAGATCGCGCGCACCGGCCGGCCCGGCCCGGTCGTGGTCGACATTCCCAAGGACATCCAGAACGCCGAGCTGCGCTTCCGCGGCGAGGGCACGCTGCCGTTGCCCGGCTACCGCGCACGGCTGCGCGCGATCGACGCCGCGACCCTGGACGCGGCGCGGTGCGCGCCGTTCTTCGAGGCGCTGAAGGAGGCGCGCCGGCCGCTGCTCTACGCCGGCGGCGGCGTGATCGCCGGTGAGGCGGCCGGCGCCCTGCGCGACTTCGCGCGTGCCTTCGGCATCCCGGTGGCGACCACGCTGATGGGTCTAGGCGCCGTCGACACGACCGACGCGCTGGCGCTGCAGATGCTCGGCATGCACGGCACCGCATTCGCCAACTACGCCGTGGAGGACTGCGACTTCCTGATCGCCGTCGGTGCGCGCTTCGACGACCGGGTGGCCGGCGTGCCGCAGGCGTTCGCCGGCGGCGCACGCTTCATCGCGCACCTGGACATCGACCCGGCCGAGATCAACAAGGTCAAGCCGGCCGACTGGCACCACCTGGGCAACCTGTCCCGGGCGCTGGACACCTTGCGCATCTACGGACTGCAGCACGGCTTCCGGCCGCGCGAGGAGGGCGCGTATGCCGACTGGCATGCGCACGTGGCCGCGCTCAAGCGCACCCATGCGATGAACTACGACCGCACCAGCGCGCGCATCCAGCCGTATGCGGTGATCGAGGCGATCAACCGCCTGACCCAGGGCCGCGCGATCATCAGCACCGGCGTGGGGCAGCACCAGATGTGGGCGGCGCAGTACTTCGACTTCCGCGAGCCGCGGCTGTGGCTGACGTCCGGCTCGATGGGGACGATGGGGTTCGGTCTGCCGGCCGCGATCGGTGCGCGGTTCGCCCGCCGCGACCTGCCGGTCATCGACATCGACGGCGACGCCAGCATCCGCATGAACCTCGGCGAGCTGGAGACCGTGACCACCTACGGGCTGCCGATCAAGGTGGTCGTGCTCAACAACGTCGGCGACGGCATGGTGCGCCAGTGGCAGCGCCTGTTCTTCAAGGGACGCTTCTCGGCCACCGACAAGAGCCTGCACAAGAAGGACTTCGTGCGCGCCGCCCAGGCCGACGGCTTCGAGTGGGCGCACCGGCTGGACCGGCCCGAGGACCTGCTGCGCGTCGTCGCCGACTTCATCGCCTTCGACGGGCCGGCCTTCCTCGAGGTCATGATCGACCCGGATGCCGGTGTGTACCCGATGGTCGGACCCGGCATGACCTACGCGCAGATGATCACCGGCGATTTCATCGCATCGCGGCAGGCGGCACCCGCCGTCGCCGAGGCCGCGCCGTCGGAGATGTTCTGATGCGCCGGATCATCGCCATCCTGCTGCAGAACGAGGCCGGCGCACTGGCCCGCGTCGCCGGCCTGTTCTCCGCGCGCGGCTACAACATCGACTCGCTGACCGTCGCCGCGACCCACGACCCGGCGATCTCGCGGCTGACCCTGGTCACCAGCGGCGACGACGCCGTGATCGACCAGATCGTCAAGCAGTCGCGCAAGCTGATCGACGTGCTCGAGATCGCCGACCTGACCGGCCGCGAGCACCTCGAATCGGAGCTGCTGATCGTCAAGGTCGGTGTCGCCGGCCGCACCCTGACCGAGGTCGAGGCCTGCGTCGGCCGCCACCCGGGCGCGCGGATCGTCGACAGCGGCCTGCGCAGCCGCGTCGTCCAGTTCAGCGGTGCCGGCCGCGAGGTCAACGCGTTCTTCTCGGAACTGTCGAACCTGGCGCCGGTGCTGGAACTGGCGCGCAGCGGCACCGCGGCGGTGGAACGCGGCGACGCCGCGCTGGTGCCGAGCCTCTAGGGCGTGTCATCAATCCCCCGGCAGGTCGTGTTGGCCCTGGAAAGTCGTCAGGGGGTGGTGTGTGGCGCCGCGCCTGACTGGCCGTCAGGTCAAGCCGCGCAACGCACGCTGGCGGCTTTCCAGGGCCAACCCGTAGGGCCGTTCTTGCGTGCGCCCGGGACTGCGTCATCGCTCGGGCGTGGACCGACGTCCACTTCCTCCCTCTTCCTTGGCCCGGACGCACGCAAGAACGGCGCGGCCTACCGAGGGATTGATGACACGCCCT
>Ga0182739_1002453_pt1 | contig 17325 bp, 13 predicted proteins | sample eDN5th30CBELigBY_FD_128873 | JGI IMG/M metagenome (GOLD analysis project Ga0182739, IMG submission 128873) | Enriched backyard soil microbial communities from Emeryville, California, USA - eDNA 5th pass 30_C BE-Lig BY (version 2) (version 2) | ecosystem: Environmental > Terrestrial > Soil >... | reverse complement strand
GCCCAGCCGGCCAGTATCGATGCACTGATGCCTGCCATGATGGCGACAGGTTCGTCTTCCCTTTCAAGATAAACCAGGGCCACGACCATGGGCCAGTGCCACAAGTACACGGAATACGACCATAGCCCCATCCGTTGCGTAAGGCGCAGCCGCGACAGGAAGGACTGCTGCCGATTGGCAATCAACACGAGCAATGCGCCACTGACCGGCAGCAACGCAAGATAGCTCGGCCATGCGTCGGTCGCGTCGAGGGTGAATATCGAGGCCAGGATGAGTCCGTATCCAAGCCATTCCGCCAGCCTGGCTTGTCGTGCGTCCAGCGCAAGTTCAGCGGCAAACAGATGGCAGAGGCCGCCGGCAAGCATTTCCCAGGCGCGGATCGGAAAAAAGTAAAAGCTCGTGGAAGGATGCCCGGGCGTGAGGACTACAGACATCAGCAGTGAAGCGGCGAAAGCTGCGAGCAATGCATATCGGGCATTGCGGCGGCCAGGGAAGAAGCGCCAGACGACCATCAGGAACAACGGTAGAACAAGATAGAACTGCCATTCCACCGATAACGACCATGTGTGCAGCAGCCATTTCTCATGCGAAGCGGCATCGAAGTAGCCGGCTTCGAGCCAGTACTTCATGTTGCTCAGGAAGGCCAGGCTTAATGCCGAGTGGCTTCCGAGTTCACGGTAGTCGGTCGATGCCAGCGTGAACCAGCCGACGCCCAATAGTATTGCGCACAGTACGATCAGCGCCGGCAGTATGCGTTTGGCTCGCGCATAGTAGAAACCGATGAGTGAGAAGCCGTGCGTCCCCTCGCCGGAACTCAGCCCCCGCACGATAATGCTCGTCATCAAAAGACCGGAGATGACGAAGAAGACATCCACTCCAACGAAACCGCCGCCGAACCCGGGCAAATCGAAGTGAAACAGCATCACCGCGATAACGGCCCACCCGCGCAACGCGTTGATGTCATAACGGAAGTTTCTAACGGGTTGCGTTGCCATGGTGGCACCTATATGGAGCTATCGAAGACGGCCCTCGATGAAATCGCCACGCTTTCGGGCTCGGCCGTCGCATCATGCATGACCTGGCTCAGCACACTGCACGTCTTGTCGACCTCTGCATCGCTGAGTGTCGGATGCACCAGAAACATCAAGGCCGTTTCGCCCAGCTCTTTCGCTATCGGCAGGCGTTCTCGCGGCCTCCATGATGTGCCGTCGAAGGCCTTCTCCAGATAGACCTCCGAGCATGAGCCCGTGTAGCAAGGCACGCCCAAGCGATTTATTTCATCGACGATGCGGTCACGGTTCCAGTCGCCATTCAGCGTGCAAGGTTCGACAAAGACGTAGCATTTATAAGCGGCATGTTGGGCGTAATCAGGCGGCATGGGCGTGCGCAGGCCCGGTAGTGTGGCGGCCATGGCCCATATGCGTTCCGCTATCGCGAGACGCCGCGCATGCCATTGCGGCATGCGCCGCAACTGTATGCGCCCCACGGCGGCCTGGGTCTCCATCATGCGGTAATTGGTACCGAAGCTCTCGTGCAGCCACCTGAAACCTGGCTTGTGTTCACGCTGATAGACGGCCTCCCAGCTTTTCCCGTGGTCCTTGTAGGCCCACATCGCGCTCCACAATGCGCGGTCATTGGTGGTGACCATGCCGCCTTCTCCAGCTGTGCTGATGATCTTGTCCTGGCAGAAGGACCATGCGCCGATATGGCCTATAGTGCCCACCGACCGACCTTTGTAGCGTGCACCATGCGCCTGGGCGCAGTCTTCGATCACGTGGAAGCCATGTTGGTCTGCAAGCGCCATAATGGGATCCATGTCGCAAGGCCATCCAGCCAGATGCACGCAGATAACGGCTTTGGTTCTGGGCGTCAGCACGGCATGGATGCTGGCTGCGGTGATGTTCTGCGAGTCGCGGTCTACCTCGGCGAAGACCGGTATCGCCCCCGCGTTGATCGCGCAAGACACGGAAGCGAGAAATGTGCGCGGGGTCACGACGACTTCATCTCCAGGCCCTATGCCCAGCGCCCGGAGCGCGACGTCGAGCGCCAAGGTTCCATTGGCCATCGCCACCGCATAATCGCAGTCCGCCCACGCCGCGAACTCACGCTCGAACTCGCGGCATTCCTGGCCGGTCCAGTAGTTCACCTTGTTCGATAGAATGACCGCGCGCACGGCGTCCGCCTCTTCTTGAGTGAACGATGGCCATGGTGAAAAAGGAGTGTTGAGCATAGTTGCGCCTTATGTGAATGCCCGGGCAGGGATACCGCTCGCTCCGGGCGGTAGTTAATGGACCACCGTGTCGATGATGTACTTAAGGTCTTTGATGAAGCTGTAGTTCCGTATGTATTCTTTGTTGATCCTGACCTTGTCAGGCCAGATGACTTCGCGGTTGTACTTGTGCGCGTCGGCCTGCCGGCTCAGGATTTCTTCTTCGTTCTTGTACTTGACCGATGCAGGGCCCGTGATGCCGGGGCGCACGGACAGGATGATCCTGTCTTCGCCCTGAAGGTCATCGGCATAGCCGGCCACATCGGGGCGCGGCCCGACGAAGCTCATGTCGCCCACCAGAACATTCCACAATTGCGGTAGCTCGTCGATCTTGGTCTTGCGAAAAAAGGCGCCCATACGGGTGATCCTGCGGTCCGACGCGGTGGTGACCGTATCGTTGCTGGACGGGTCATCGCGCATCGTCTTGATCTTGTAGATCTTGAACTTGCTTCCGCCTTTGCCTATCCGTTCCTGAACGAACAAGCCGTTGCCACGCGTGTCGATCGTGGCGACAAGCCAGGCCAGCACGATCACCGGCAATACCAATATCAGCCCGACCAAAGAGAGCGACAAGTCGAAGGCACGCTTGAGTAGTTGTTCGAACTTCGGAACCGATTCCGACTTGGCGTGGGCGTACAGCAATTTTTTGAACCACGCCGGCGCGAGAGCCAGTATCAGCCTGATGGTGACGTTCTTGCAGAAATCGTAGGCCGATAAAAATCCGATATGCCTTTGATACCGTATGACGGCGTATTCGTACTTGAAGTTTTGAAGTCCGCTGCGGGACATGAACGAAGCACCAGCCCGAACCAGAAACAGCTTGTCCGGCAGATTCGCGAGTTTGTAGCCCTTCACGATGAGCAGCGACCACAAGGCAACGTCCTGTGATCGCTTGAATAACGGATAGCCGCCTACGGCATTAAGCGCTGATTTTCGAAACACGGCGGCCGCATGGCTGATGGGACTGCGGGTCTTGGCGAATTTCACCAGCTCGTCATGCGTGAGCGGCAGGATCCGCGAAGAGAACGCTGTGCCGGTTTCATCGAATTCGTCCAGCGCCGCACTGCTCGCAGCGATATCCGGATGGCTCGTCATGAAGCCAATCTGCTTTTCGAATCGTTCGGGCAGCGAGATATCGTCGCTGTCCATTCTCGCCACCAACTCATGGCGGCAATGACGCAGGCCCGCGTTGAGCGCAACGGCCAGGCCGGAGTTCGTCGACAGCCTGACACTGACGATATTCAGCGGTTCCCTGAACGCTTCGATCACGTCGGTCAAGCTGTTCGTCAGCGGGCCGTCTTCCACGAGGACGACCTCGGAGGCTTTCAAGGTCTGATTGGACAAGCTCTGCAAAGCCTCGCGCAGGAACTCCGGGCGCTCTGCGCGATAAACCGCCATCAACACGGAAAAGTCCATGGTCATTCTCGCTAGGATGTTTCGGGGGGGTGTGGCTCCGCCAGGCACGCGCGCAGGCGGCGCCAATCCGGAGCGGGACGCTTGGGTACTGCCGACAGGGATTTGCCCTGGATTTCGCTTATCGGGCGGTGGCGAGGTCCAGCATGTAGAGCTTTCTTTTTCCGCTGAAAACGGAATCAAAAAAGACTTTGGTGCCGTCGGGCGATATTCTTGGATGAAGGTCGCATCGGGTCTCTCCGCCGAATGCAAAACTTTGATAAAACTCGCCGAGTTCGACGACCTCGCCCGTGACAAAGTCGCCCTTCAATAAATGCTGCATGCGCGATTTATCGGGGTAGGTATCCGTAATGAACCAGTTTTTGTGAACATGCGGGTGGCCATCGCCCATCCCATCCAGCCTTCCTTCAAACAGCGGAGCGATGCGGCCCGTGTCGGCGTTGACGATGTAATACCCGTCCTTGCCGCCGGGGCCGCGCATGAACGAGATCAGTGTATGGTCGTCAATCCAGAAGCAATGGCTGACCATCCCGTGATCGCTCAGTATGGTCAAGGCATCGCCTGTCCGGGTGCCCAGTACCAGACGGTCCAGTTTTCTTCTCCCCAGGAAATAGCGATGGAGAAATATGCAGCGGTTCCCATCGGGGGAAATCATGACATGATTGATCTTGTGCTTTGCGTTGTTGAAATCGCTGCGAAAGCCGGTCTTGCAAACGTCCTTGATCGTATAGAGCAGGCTGGCGTGGCCCGAGTCCTGGTCGACCTTCCAGATGCCGTCATTATCGAGCTGCGCTATTTCCTCGTCCGCCATGGCCGGCATGTTCCTGTAGCCATAGTCTGGCCGCAATGCCTGTATTCGCCTGTAATTGATGGACAGGAAATAGTCGCGCTTGAAGGAGTCCTGGACGGGGTGGTCGTAACGCTGGACCTCTTTTCTTTCCTTCAGGGAAAAAACCCGGCTGATGTATCGTTGATGCGCGCCGTCGAAGTCGTTGAATATGAAAATGTCGCCATCCAGCCAGTGAGCACGGGCTCCCTGCTGCCAGTTGTATACCTGCGTCTCGACCTCCAGCAGCGGTAATTGAAGGTTGTCCGATGCAAAGACCTGTACGGTGACGCCGCCCGCCCCATCCGGCTTCCTGTCAGTAGGGCGCAGGGTGGCATGGCAGAGGAGGAAATTATCCTCGGAGATCGGTGATTTATCGTAGTAGCCGAAGAAGGTATTCAGTCTTTCCTCGCCCACCGGCTGAACGACATGGTGCGAGATCATCCGGGATGCCTTTCGATTGCGCAGGAATACCGCTCGCGCGTAGGCGCTCTTCACCCCGGTTTTTATGACGGGAAATCGCGACAAGACCTTGGCGATCTTGCGCTCGGTGGAGCCGTACTGACTATCCATGGGTGGTCCGATTGTCGATTCGATTGAACGCCGGCTGCAAATAGTCCAAATGGTGCCTTGGCGCATGGACGGCGGGCAGCACGGCCATCCGGTTCATCAAGGAGTACGACATGCCTGCCAACATGCCATAGAAGAACCACAGCTCGGGCAAGAGTATGAATTCATTCATCGCCATCATGACGGCGATGACGAGGTAGGACACCCTGAACGCCCTGTAGCGGCTGGATAGCGGAAGGAGTGATCGCCAGATCAGGAAAAGTATGGTGAGCAAGAGGGAGAAGCCCACCATCCCAAGTTCCGCGAAATACGAGACATAAAAATTGTGCGCCTTGGAATCGTGGCCATAGTTGCTTGCTTTATGGAAGCTTTTTCTGTAGTTCTCCAGTCCCAGGCCTGTGCCGAACCAGAAGTTTTCCTTGGCTGTCTCGATCGCGCCCGTCAGGAGCATGACGCGGTTGTAGTCGCCCATACTGTGGTCCAGTTGGTCGCCGTGCATCACCATGCTGACGGTGCTCGATATATGCTCCAGCCGATTGAGAGACTTGTCGGCCACGCCGGATGAGATAAACACGATGACGAACATCAGCGCGGCCATCGACTTAAGGAGCCCTGCAAGCGTGAATCGCAGGAAGTACAGGAATACGCCGAGAGCGAGGCCTATGAGGCCCGATCGGGAATAGATGAACACCAGCGCCAGCATGACGGAGCCGATGCAGAACAGCAGCCATGTCCTGGACTTGCGCTCTTCTTCGAAAATATAGAACAGCAGCGGACATATCATGACGGTAAAGACGACGGTTCCGTTCCTGTTTACAGCAGGCATGAAATTGGCGTCGCTTTCTATGCCTGCAGCCAACCTTGCGAGCCCGACCAGGCATCCAAGCACCAGAATGATCGCGGTCGACTTGATGACCCTATTGGCGACCGTTTTATCCACTCTCGAGAAGAAGGAAGCGGCCGAGAAGAATATGACGAAGTTCAGAGGCCAGGCAAACCAGTAAGCGAAGTTGCTGGCCGTCGCTCCCCCGATGAGGACTGTAGTAACCAGCGAATAAATACAGTACAGGACCGTGAGCCAGAGCAGCACGCCATAACGCCCAGGAACGCGCATGCGGTTGCGTACTGCCAATGCGAGGCCGGCCGCAATCACGGGCAGGTATGCCAATGGGATGCCGGCGATGCGCGCAACGTCCATCGATACATAAGGCAAAAACATCAAGGGAAAGATATTGAGCGCAATGCCATAGCCGAACGCATGCAGTGCATTGTGGTTCGAATAGACGGCATACAGAAACAGCAGTGTCGATGCCGCCAGATAATAGGCCTGCAGACCGATCAGCAAGGCACTGCTCCTTGTAGTGAGGAAACCCGGTCGATGATCAGTTGCGCTTGCTTATCCCTTGCGTACTGCGTGATCAGTTCGATCCTGGGCTTGAAAAATTCGAATTTGCCCGATTTCATCGCAGCCAGCAGCAGCTGCTTCAGTTCGTCGGTGTTGGTCGAGCAACAGCCGGTGCCGGTTGTTTCCAGCAGCTCGCCGGCCGCGTTCTGACGGTCGATCCCCACGGCCAGGATCGGTGTCCCACTGACCAGATACTCAAACAGTTTGCCCGTCAGCACACCGCGCGCTTCAGCCTCGCCTGACTCCAGGAGCAGCAACAGGCTGCTTTTCTTCTGCGCAGCCAGGGACGCCTGCCGCGTCACAAACCCATTGATATGGATGATGTTGTGCCGGTTGGCATTGCTGCGTTCGATGATTTGCCTGAGCTCCTTCTCATTCTGGCCATAGAACTGGATGCTCACTTTTTCGGGCGCGATAAGACCCGCGTCAATGAGCTCGTTGATGGCCCTGAATAGTGGCGTCGGGTCGCGCCTGTGTGGGTATATCGTGCCTGCATAGCAAATATGAATACCTTCGGCGAGCGAGCGCGAAGCCGACAGGTCTTCGGTCCACCGCGGAAATTCCTCAGGGTCAAATCCGTTCTCGATCACCCACACCGGCAGCCCTGCATACCGTGACTGCAGGTCCACCGCCAGGGGGTGTGAAACCGTAATGAGTGCGTCGGCAATGCCGTCGAGAGTCCTGCGCTCCTTGGCGTTTTCCAGCTTCCTGAACAGGCCCTTTGCCGAGGTAATGTGATTGTTGGCCCACAAATCCCTGAAATCGGCGCACCAGATCAGTTCGGGATGGGCCCTTTTCAGCTTGCTGGCGACCACATGCACCGCAGGGGGAGAATACGAGCTGACTATCGAATCGTACTTGCCTTGCGCTATCAACGCCATGCCGACCTTGTAGGCCGCGGCAACCCACAGGTCGTGGATGTCCAGCAGGGATCCGATGGTCTGCCTGAGGCCTCGTACCTTCTGTTTCAGTATGGATGTCCTGGACTGCGTGACCGAAGAGGCTGCGCCTTGTGGCCCGCCGCCGGGCACAGGGCTACGTTCGAGCCGCCGCTCCAGCCAGGCTGGCAAGTACGGCACTTCGACGACGGACACGCCTTCCGGCATGGCAGGGTTCAAGCCGAACGGGCCCGAAAAGCCATATTTTTTTGTCGTCAGCACGGTGACTTCATGGCCTTGCAAGGCCCAGTATTTTGCCCACTGTCCGACCCGCAGGACGGGTATTCTGTTCTGAGGATAGAAGAAGCAGGTGATCAGCAGAATGCGTTTTTTTCCGTGGTCCATTGTTCTACGCCAGGATGGAAATGATCTTCTTTGCGGAATCGCCCGTGCCGTAGAGTGGCTGCGTCGGAAGACGACTCGGAATGCTTTGTATATATTTCGCTATCAGTGCGGCGTCGGCCCCTGCCAGCACGTTCGCGCCGCTGGTCACCAGTTCCACCCACTCCGTTTCATCACGCAGGGTGACACATGGCTTGCCGCTGAAATACGCTTCCTTCTGCACCCCGCCGGAGTCAGTGGCGACTGAACGGCAATGAGTTTCGAGCCATGTCATTTCGAGGTAACCAACCGGCTCGACCACGAAGATGTTGTCGCTGGTTTCAAGTCCGAAATCATGAATTTTCTTGCGGGTACGCGGATGCAGCGGCAGGATGATGGGCGCATCGGACTGGGCCAGACCATGCAGGATGGACTTCATCCTGCGCGGTTCGTCCGTGTTTTCCGCCCTGTGTATGGTGCACAGTACGAACTCGCCTTCGGCGAGGTCGTAGTCGTCAAACCATTCCGGCCTGCGCGCCAGCCTCTTGTAGAAGAGCGCAGCGTCGTACATCACGTCCCCTACGACGTGAATCTTGTCGTCGGGGATGCCTTCTGAAAGGAGGTTGTCGCGCGCTATGGAAGTGGGTGCAAAAAGCAGCGTCGAAGCATGATCCGTAAGAATGCGATTTATTTCTTCGGGCATCCGCCGATTGAACGAACGCAGGCCTGCCTCGATATGCGCCACGGGAATATGAAGCTTGACGGCGGCCAGGGCGCCGGCCAGCGTGGAATTGGTGTCGCCATATACCAGGACCCAGTCGGGCACTTCCACCATCAGGACCTCCTCGATCTTTTCCAGCTGGCGCCCGGTCATTGCCCCGTGCAGGCCGCTACCCACACCGAGGTGATAATGGGGCCGGGGGATAGCCATTTCTTCGAAGAAGATATCCGACATGTTGGCGTCATAGTGCTGGCCCGTGTGCACGATGATCTCCCTGACCCCGGCAGTGTTTGCGACAGCGCGCGACACCGTCGCTGCCTTGATGAACTGCGGGCGCGCACCGACGATAGTGACGATCTTCTTCATGGCTGATCTACTGGAAGAGTGCCTTGCTGCTGCCCGCTGGTCGGGAGAGCACGTTGGTCCTTGCCGCAATGCAGGCATCCGAGAACGGGCCTCGGCTGTCCGACGTTCGGGAGAGCAGGCTGGTGTATAAAGCTCGTTCGTTGCGGCGCTCGAGCAAAGTGTTATGCCACAGCAGGGTAAATGTCCCACGCACGGCGCGGCAGGCATTGGCCAACTGCATGAATTCGCCGAATGCGGCGTCCCCCCAACCCAGCTTCATGTACTGCGTCACCGTGCATTCCATGACTATCAGGGGGCGGATGCGCAGATTCAGTACTTTGTCCGCTACGGGATCGAAAGCGGGATACTCGAAGCATGTGCCACAGCGAAACCCGGGTGAATCCGCGTAGCAAAGCGAGCTGTCATACGCCATTCCTGCTTGCTCCCAACCGTGCAGGGTAATCGGGTGGCTCCAGCGCAAGTAGTGCATGCGTCCCCCCCAGGTGTCCTGTTCGATGTTTTCTTCCTGGCATATGCGCTTCAGCCGCATTGCTTCAGAGACGATTGCTTTTGGGTCGCGGAACGTGTTGTAGCTGGGATGCAGTCCTATCTCGTGGCCACGCGCATGGATGCGGCGCATGAGGTCCCGGATGGCCGGGTCTTCCGGGTCGTACTCCGCATCGCGCGACGGATCGGTGCGGCCGCAGATGAAGTAAAAGGCGCTGGTCAGTCCGTGGCGTTCCGAGACGTCCATGATCCAGTCAAAAGTATTGGCCGGGTCGTCTGCGTGCAGCCTGTCAACGGACTGACGCCATATCAATGGAGCCTTGACGGCCCGTCGAAACTGGCGGCGCCTCAGTACATCGCCCAGCATCGAGCGCAATAGCCGCCCCATACTGGAAGAGCCATAGCGGCTGGCGCGGTCCACATCATGGGATACTCGAACCGAGAAACGATGTTGCGGCAGTGGCAGGTTGGGCCATAGTCGGCTGATGATCTGGCCCAGCACATGCAGCCATTCGTCCACGAGGGGGCGGGTGAGGTAGGCGTGGCGATAGGCATGTGATGATTTGGCTTCGAATCGACCGTGCTTATCCAGGTCGGTACGCCCGACCTCTTCCTGTCGCGACAGCATCCAATAGGTCAGCCCCATGATGTCGTAGCCTATCGTGTACCCTTCATCATCCTTCTCGATCAGGGGAACGGGCAATCGGGCCATGCCTGGGGTCGGCAGGGACTGTTCCAGGGGCAGGCGCCAACCTTCTGCAGCGCCTTCCCACCGACTGCACGGCAGATCGGACCTCGCCTGAGTAAAGGTCGTCGGGTCGGCAACGATGCGGATGGTCACCGGACTGCCTGCCAATGCAAGTCGAATGAAGCCCCGATCCTGGGATATTGCGTAGCGGTGCCCGAAGCGCTCGAAAAGAATGGTTTCCAGCCAATGAGAGATGGCGCTGGAGTAGCGTGCATCCATGTCGTGTTTGCCTTTTGTCAGTTTTTTGCTTTTGTGTGCTCACTGAAGGAGTGTGCGGTCACCTGTGTATGCGATGAAGCGAAGAGCGGATATCCTTGGCTATAGCAAGAGTTTTTGAACGGAATTTGAAGACGTCGAAATAAGGAATCTGTACTGCGTTGAATTGTCTGTTCGAATGCTCCACGGCCTCGATCATGCTGCCTTCAAAATCGAATTTTTTGGTTTTTTTTGAAGAGTGCCGGATAGCCTCACGAACCAGCAAGGACATCGCGCCACTGCCTCTGTAGCGATGGTCTATGGTGCTGATCAAGCCATAGGCGCTGTTCTGATCCCAAACGATGAACTGCGCCGCATGCAAATTGTTCTGTGCATCGTACGCGGCAAAGGTGCGCACCGAATCGCGTTGATAGCCGCTGTCATACATGCGTTTGAATACGTCGAACGAGTAGGTGATCTTTGAATTTCGCTGCGCCAGGGTCATCTTGTGGTTACCGTAAAACTCCTCTGCCGAAATATCGAATTTGACAGTCAGTGACTTCTCCGCCTTCTTGATGTCTCGTCGCTTGTCGGGCGAAAAGCCGGCAAAAACCTTGTCGAGTTCTGACAGATCCTCAAGGACGTAGGTATAGCGGGTCGTTTGCTTGAAGCCAGCCCAGTAGAAAGGGAGCCAATTGGTGTTCGAGTAATGCCAGCGTTGGTCGAAATAATCAAAAGGCGGCAGGCGGGCGATCAACGCAGTCATCAATTCCTTTTGACGGCTAAGCTGCTTGGTATGTGTTGTGGCGGTTGGCCTCAGCCAGGGCCCGAGTGTCTGAGTCAACGGAGGATGCGTCAGCAGCGTGAAGCCAAACCTGCGCTTTATGACATAGGGCAGGGCGGCCATGATGCTCCCGCCATTTTCAATTAGCACTACATCCCAGTTGTCTTTGCCCGCGGCAGCATCCAGCCACCAGGCCCGGCTGAACAGGGGGATCGTCGGTTCAATATCGCACAGGGTTCGATACTTGGTCTTTTCCAGGGTCATCGTCTTGCAGCGTTATTTGCGTATGAAGCAGTGTCCATGAGAAAAAAATGCGCCCTGACGCCGAGCGGTGTGTATCCGCACTTGATCAGACGTTGATGGGCTTCGTCCGGAACGCCGGCTTCGGCCGCGAATATATCGAGCCGCCTTGCTTTTTTCATCTTCAAATAGAGTTTCCGCCAGGCTGACGCCGCCAGCCTGGTGTCGGTAAATGGCAGCTTTGAAAGTGCCCTCTCGAAGAATAGAGCTGAGCCATTGCCAAGCGCGCTCATATCGGGGGTGCCTGCTTGTTCAGAGAACACCTGATTGACGTAGTCGTGGTAAATCTCTGGCTTCTTGCGCAGAAGGAACGGAACCCTTTGCCAGTACTCTGTAAATTCATTGTCCCAGAGCGGCATCCACCAGTCGTGGCCAAAGAAGTCATAAACGCGCATGGAGTTCACGATGTACTTGGCCTGGCGCTCCTGCCAGTCCCATTTGTTTATGCCGACCATGAGCTCTTCGGCGGCGCTTACGCTGGTCTGCTCGGCAAGATCGACGAGTCGTTTCTCCCAGTCTTCCGCTGATCGTGTCGACGCTAGCTGAACAGGCGCCAGATAGTAATGTTGAGAGAAAATGGTTTCGCCCAGCAGCCGAGGGGATGCCGGTTGTCCTGGCGCCAGCCATCGAGGTATGTCGTTACGGGCAACATGGCCAGGCGCGAACACGGCGTCGGCCGACAGTACGCGGTGATGTGTCATTTCGTTTATGGCGAGCCAGTCTTGAGTATGAGTAAGACTCGTCCAATTGGAAGACCACCTCTCATACGCGCGACGGTCCTCATTACGCCAGGCGGCATGCCAGGATTCCGGGGTGTATTCGACGAAATGCCATTTCAGTCCCAAGGAATCAGCCACCTGCTTGCTGTACTTTGCTTCCCTGTTGCCCGCCGCGCCGTACGTAAACGTCAACACATTGTCATAACCGAAACGTTTCAGCTGGGAAGCAATGAGCCGGGAGTCGTAGCCTCCACTCAGCGGGACAACAATCTGCCGGCCTGCGGCGTAGTCGATCAAACGTTGGATCGAACTTGCTGTCACCTGGCCCAGCTCTTGTAACAGGGCGGCTTCATCGTATTCACCGGGCTCGGTGTACAAATACCGGTAGTAACGGTGGAATTCAAGCCTGACACCGTCCTCGCTTTGGGAAGCCAGCAAGCATTCGCCCGCCTGCAGTTGTTTCACGTGCGGAAAAAGCGTATCGGGTCCGGTAACGTAGCCGGCAAGCTGGAATTCCTCGCGAGCCACTGGATCCATCGAGTGGTCTCCTGCTTGCTCACGGACCCACTCGGCATCGTCACCAAGGTATAGCCGACCTTTCATCAGGCAATAGAACAGGGGTACGGAACGGAGGCGGTCCACACCTGCAAGCAACTGATCGGCGCCGCGACACACCAGCGCATAAAAGCCGTTGTAGCGCAACATGAACTGTTGCGCCTCTTCCCTTCGCAACGGACAAGGCAGGGCGTCGGCCAGCATTTGCGCTGTCTGTTTCTGATTGACGACATAGGGGCCGCCCTTGACCCATACCTCTCGAGCGTCAGTGCTTTGCGCTGCTTGCCAGCCTCGCCCTGATAGCCTGATGAGGATATTGTTCATGAATAAGCCTGTCTGAGAAGGAAGTAGTACCGTGTGCTGATCAGCACGCCCGTTACCGTCAGAGCAACAATCCATCCGTAATAGCCTTGAAGCAGCAAGATATCCAGCTCGAGCGGCGCGACACACAAGACGCCCCACGTCAGTGCCGACATGGTCGGCTTGAGCAACGAGTAAGCGCTGTTGCCCGAATGAACGGTGATCCACGTCAGAAAACCGGCCCAGCAAAGCATGCTGCCCACGGAAAACATCGCGACGGTCACCATAAGGTCGCCAGTCTGTCCGCCAACCACTAGGGTGGCCATGCGCACCGCCAGCAATATGGCCTCAAAGGCCAGGTCGTGCCGTTGCTTCTCGAGCACGATGATCAAATTTGTGAGTGGAGAGGTGATGAACGTCATATACAGCCAGGGCGCCATCCATTGTGCGAATGCCCCGGCTTCGCGCCAGTTCTCGCCAAACACGAAGGCGAAGAGCTGGGGTCCGGCCAGCACAAACAGCATGGTCGGCGGCATCGCGATATGTGCAAGCTTGTCATGGACCGACGTCACGAGCGGCGCAAGGCGCTTTTCCCGGTGAGCGTCCGTTGCGCTCGCAAGGAACACGTTGCCGATCGCGGTCCCGATGATCGACATCGGCATGGCGAGGACGCGGTTCGTCAGCGCATACAGGCCTGCAGCAGTGGGGCTGAACAACGTAGCAAACATCAAGGCGGGCAATTCGCTGCCCGCGGTATTGAACAAGGTGGACCACGTAGAGTAGATCGGGAACCGTCGATAACGCTTTGCCGCCTTCAGAATGCCGGCAAGACGCACTTCGCGGAACGCCGGATGCGGTAGTCCCGACTTGCCCATCAGAAACGCGCCCATGCACAGGCCGCCAACATAACCGCTCAACAGCGAGACGACGCCCAGCTTGTGACCGATCAGCTGGAGCATTGTGGCTGTGAACGACTGTTTCAAGCGCGCATCCGTCATCGCAGCGAAGTTCTTATGACGTAGTGCCCAGTAATTGAAGACCTGATAGGTTCCCAGACAAAATACGCCAATCGGCAGCAGCCAGAAGTAGTCGGCAAGAGCCGGCGCGCCAAGCAAAAGGGCGAGCGGGTGTCCGGCGAACAGCACCACGACAGCGCTGACCGAGGTCATCAGCAAAACCGTCGCCAGACAGAGCGCTGCGACATTGGCGGCTTCCACATTGTCTTCGGGGAGCGTGATGGCACCTTCGTAGCGGAAACTGGCAATGGCGCCGAACATGGCCAATACGCCGACGCAGATGGCAAGCAGGCCGAAATCCTCCGGGGTGTACAGGCGGGTCAGGAGTGGCGCAGCAAGCAACATCAACAGTTGCGAGCCTGCCGCCCCGCCCACCAGTACGCTCACCCCGCGAGCGAAATTATTCTTGGGCAGTAGCGCGCCGATACGCGCCGAGACCTTCTGGATGAACTTCATGCGTTCCGCAGCGCCGTCACGACCAATTGCTGATGCTGCCGGCTCAGGTAAGGGTGCATCGGCAGGCTGATGACCTGCGTGGCCACTTCGTCGCCCACTGGAACCGGGGCGGCGTGATGGGCGACGGCAGGCTGTTTGTTCAAGGGGATCGGATAGTGGACTGCCGTCGGGATTCCCTCGCGTCGCAGCTTCTCCTGTATACGTTCCCGGTCTGTTACGCGTATGGTGTATTGGGCGTACGCGCTGGTATTGTGCGATTCGATATAAGGGATGGTGTCGATGCCCGCGTTGCTCAACAAGTCGTTGTAGGATTCGGCCACTTGCTGGCGCAGGGCGATTTCCTCGTTCAGGATTTCCAGCTTGGGAAGGAGGATGGCGGCCTGGAGGGTATCGATGCGGCTGTTGACGCCCACACGTATATGGTGATAGCGGCGGTCCTGGCCGTGGCGGGCGATTTGTCGCAACACCTTGGCCAATTCGGGATCGTTGGTGAACAGGGCGCCCCCATCGCCATAGCACCCTAGTGGTTTGCTGGGGAAAAAGCTGGCGCACGCAATGGTGCTCAGGTTGCACGAGTGCCGGTCTTTGTAGCGGGCACCAAAGCTCTGTGCGGCATCCTCGATGACTGGTATGCCGTGCTTGCCGGCTATCGCGTTGATGGCGTCCATGTCGGCGCACTGGCCATAGAGCGAGACGGGAATGATGGCCTTGGTGCGTGGCGTGATCGCCGCCTCGATCAGGGACGGATTCAGGTTGTAGGTCCTGGGGTCGATGTCGACGTATACGGGCTTGGCGCCCAGCAGGGCTACGGTTTCGGCGGTGGCGATATAGGTGAAGCTTGGGGTGATGACTTCATCGCCGGGGCCTATCCCCAGCGCCATCTGCGCGATCTGGAGCGCATCAGTGCCATTCGCGCAAGTAATGCAGTGCTGGACGCCTGCGAATGCAGCCAGCTTTTCTTCCAACTCCGCAACCTCGGGGCCCAGGATGTACTGGCCATGAGCCAGTACGCGTTGGATGCCGGCGTCTATTTGGTCCTTGATGCGGGTTTGCTGTGTTTTCAAGTCTACGAAGTCGATCATGATTGGGGTTACCGTTTTGTAAGTTGCTTGCCCGTCAGAACGTACCGGGCCTGGGTATGGGGGCAAAGGGCTTCGCCATGGCCTTCCACAGGCAACGGCAATCTTTCTCCGATCTCGCTCATCCATCCGACTTGCCTTGCAGGCACGCCGACCATCAGTCCGTAGTCGGGAACGTCTTTATTGATGACGGCCCCCGCGCCGACAAAGGCGAACCGGCCGATGGTCACGCCGCACACGACCGTGCAGTTGGCGCCCAGCGTGGCACCTTCCTTGACGATGGTGTCGCGGTATTCGCTTTTCCGCTCGATCAGCGCCCGGGGGTTGTAGACGTTCGTGAACACCATGCTGGGTCCGCAGAACACACCTTCCTCCAGCGTTACGTTGTCGTAGACGGAGACGTTGTTCTGTATCTTGCAGCGATCGCCGATCACCACCTTGTTGCCGACGAACACGTTCTGTCCCAGCGAGACGGCCTTGCCAATGCGGGCCCCGCTACAGACATGCGTGAAGTGCCACACGCGTGAGTCCGGGCCTATCTGCGCGCCTTCGTCCACGATGGCGCTTGGGTGCTGGTAGTGGCTCATTTTTTCAGGAACGGGTGATAGTCGCCCAACAAGGGCGCATGCGGCGCATTACGTATGGTGGCAACGGTGCTGATCGCACAGCGGTTATCCTCCAGCCCGTAGCCACGGCCAGCCAGGATCTCTTCATAGCTCCGGTCATGCAGATCGGTGAACCCGCCGGAAAATTCGATCTCCTCACCGTCTACGGTGATCGAACGGTACGTGCGCTGTCCCGTTTCACGCACGCGTTGCGGCACGTCGTTGATGTCGACGGACAGAAACCAGCGCGCACGTGCGTGCTCATATTCGAGGTAGCCCGCCGCTTTCGTGTCGGAGGAACTGTGCACGATATTGTCTTGCAGGTCGCCGAATATGAAATGCAGCATGTCGAAAAAATGAACGCCGATATTTGTGGCGATGCCACCGGACTTCTTCAGGTCTCCCTTCCAAGACCGCAAGTACCAACGGCCGCGCGATGTGATGTAGGTCAGATCGACCTCATGCTTGGTATCGCGCGGCTGGCTTTGTACTTTCTGGCGCAGCGCCACGATCGACGGATGCACGCGGAGTTGCAGTATGGTGTTGACCTTGTGGCCGGTGTCGCGCTCGAGGTCGACGAGGCCGTCGATGTTCCAGGGATTGAGCACGAGCGGCTTTTCGCAGATCGCATCGGCGCCCGAGCGCAGGGCGAAACGCATGTGGGAGTCATGCAAGTAGTTGGGCGAACAGATCGAGACATAGTTGATCGATCTGCTGTGATTGGCGCGGCGCATCTTGTCGATGTGCCGGTCGAACCGTTCGAACTCGGTGAAGAAGTCTGCATTCGGGAAATGGCTGTCGATAATGCCGACGGAGTCGTTGGGGTCCATCACGGCGACGAGGTCGTTGCCGGTGGCTTTGATGGCGTGCATATGACGGGGCGCAATGTAGCCGGCCGCGCCAATCAGGGCGAAATTTTTCATGGGGTTCTGCAAATGCTTCGGTGAGTGAAAGGAGTTCGCGCCTTACCGCGATGCGCCATAGCCGACATAGGTCTGGTAAGCGGCATACTTGGTGCTGAAGCGGTGAAGGGATGCATTGAAGTCATTGAAGACGACACCGGTGACGTTGGCGCCCGCCTGATGCAATTTCTTCGTCGATTCTTCCAGTTCCCCCAAGGTGGTGACCTCTGCGCGAGCCAGCATGAAGATCGTGCCTACATGCGGAGCAAGCGACAGCGAGTCCGAGACGGGCAGCACCGGCGCCGAGTCGAGCACGACGACATCGTAGTCGCCGGAAAGTTGTTGCAGCAG
>Ga0182739_1002449_pt1 | contig 17332 bp, 16 predicted proteins | sample eDN5th30CBELigBY_FD_128873 | JGI IMG/M metagenome (GOLD analysis project Ga0182739, IMG submission 128873) | Enriched backyard soil microbial communities from Emeryville, California, USA - eDNA 5th pass 30_C BE-Lig BY (version 2) (version 2) | ecosystem: Environmental > Terrestrial > Soil >... | reverse complement strand
ATGGGAAGGAAACATAGGAATAACGACCAAGCAGCCACATATTGAGTAGGTATTTGTCGCATACTTATTTTAAAAGAAAGTCGTGCATTTTAATGCGTCGCATTCTGTGTTAAGATAGGTATTGTCGCGAATCGCACGTTGGATTTTTTTCTATGAAGAAAATCTCATCTAATAAACGCAGCTCTTGTTTATGGGAGTTTATTAGCGGATGTTTTTAATTTTATTAATCCAGTTAAAGGAATTTTTTATATCTACTTTTAAGGTTTTCAATAATTATATAGCAGGATATAATGAGAAGAGTCACTGGTATTGGTACGTTTAAAAACATTTAAAAGGTTTTATTTTTTTGTGTAAAGTTTTACAAAGTTTCCTAAACTTATATGAGTTAAGAAAATGCAAAATTAAGCAATATGCTTATTGTAAAGGAGAATTGGATATGTCAGAAACAAGCACTCAACAAAAGTCTGAAGCATTGACAGCGAGCCAAGAACAACTGGATGTACTAGATCAGCTATTAAAACCTGAGGTACAAGAATCACTGACTACTTTAGTAGAACAATTGCCGAAATTGACTGAATTAGTAAACATTTTAACGAAGTCTTACGATCTTGCTCAAGCGGTTGCCACGGATGAAGTGTTAAAAAGCGATACGGTTAGTGCAATTACAGAAATCGTAGAACCAGTTACACACTCTGTAAAAGGTCTTGCTGCGACTGCTATTGAAGCAAAAGATCGTGCAGATGCAAATCACGAAGTAATCGGTTTATTCGGTATCTTAAAAATGCTTAAAGATCCACAAGCACAAAAGTTGTTCCGTTTTGCAAACGCTTTTCTTCAAATTACAGCAGAAAAAAATAGCCAAAAATAATAGTTTGTTTCACATTTAATTCGTAAGGACGGAGGATTAACTATGTCAAAACATATCGTCATCTTAGGTGCAGGTTATGGCGGAGTACTTTCTGCTTTAACTGTTCGTAAATATTTAAACAAGGATGAAGCTCAAGTTACAGTGGTGAACCAATTCCCAACTCACCAAATCATCACAGAATTACATCGTCTTGCAGGTGGAACTATTAAAGAACAAGCTGTTGCTGTGCCTTTAGAAAAGCTTTTCAAAGGAAAAGATATTAACCTTAAAATTTCTAAAGTTGAATCGTTCAACGTAGACAAAAAAGAAGTAAAACTTGCTGATGGTTCTATCTTAACTTACGATGCTCTTGTTGTTGGTTTAGGAAGTCAAACTGGATTCTTCGGTATCCCAGGACTTGAAGAAAACAGCCTAGTATTAAAATCTGTAGCAGATGCTAACAAAATTTACAACCATATCGAAGGTCGCATTCGTGAGTATGCGAAAACGAAAAATGAAGCAGATGCAACGATCGTAATCGGCGGTGGCGGATTAACAGGTGTTGAATTAGTCGGTGAAATCGTTGATAACTTCCCGAAAATTGCGAAACAATATGGCGTAGACTTCAGCGAGTTGAAAATCAAGCTTGTAGAAGCTGGTCCTAAGATTCTTCCAGTTCTACCTGATAACTTAATCGAACGCGCAACGGCAAGCTTAGAAGCACGTGGTGTTGAATTCTTAACAGGTCTTCCTGTAACAGGTGTTAAAGGAAATGAGATTTCATTAAAAGACGGTCAAACAATCGTTGCTAACACGCTTGTTTGGACAGGTGGCGTAGCAGCACTTCCAATCGTTGGTGAATCAGGTCTTGAAGTGGATCGTGGAAGAGCAACCGTTAATGAATTCCTTCAATCTAAATCACATAACGACGTATTTGTTGTTGGTGACAGCGCTGTTGCTTTCCCAGAAGATGGCGGTCGTCCGTACGCACCAACTGCACAAAACGCTTGGCAAATGGGTGAACTTGTTGGATTCAACTTGTTTGCATACTTCGAAGGCCAAAAAATGGATAAGTTTAATCCTGTAAACTCAGGTACACTTGCAAGTCTTGGACGCAAAGATGGTGTTGCGACAATCGGAGCTAACAACACTCCACTTAAAGGTCTTCCTGCAACATTAATGAAAGAGGCAAGTAACATTCGTTATATGTCTCACATTAAAGCGTTGTATACTTACGCCTATTAATTTGGAGATATGTTAAGATAATCACAATCCCTATTTCGATTTTTTGGAATAGGGGTTTTTATTGTTCATAAGTTTTATAAAAAAATCCAGCTATATTGCGATTTAGGTTCATATAATAAGGATGAATAAAGGGTACATATCTATATTTGCTAACATTCTATTTTTCTCGTTGTTTTTCGTCAATTTCTTGATAATTATTTACTTTTCCATTGCTAAAAACATCAATACTGGTAAAATCAGAGAGAGGAAGATTTTTTGCCTTCGTGCAATCTAAATTGCTGCATACAAAACTTTTTATATAACTAGCGCTTGAGAGAACTGATATTTTAATGTGTTTATTTATTAGAATTATATAAGGGGAAGAGTAACAAATGGAAAGAAAGAGAAAACTGAATTATAAGAGGGTCTTTATTGCGCTGATCGGTTGTTGTATGTTAATAGGAATAGCTAGTTATTTGATTAATTCAAAGGCTCAAGCGGTAAAAAGTATGGATAACAAATATTCGGATGTAGAGATGAAAATGTTACTCAAAGATAGTACATATGGAGGTTATTCCGTTAGTTATCCATTTTTTGAAATGAGCATAATTGATGAAACGTTGAAAAATTATGTAACAGAGAGAATTTCTCAATATGAGAAAGAGTTGAGTACGAAAAATTCCTCACAAAAGGAAACTTCCGAGTTAAGTATTACTTATGATATCGTCCATTATAGTAAACAAACAGTGACGATTGTGTTTGAAGAATATAAGCAAATTGATAAACAGGATGGTTATATAGACCTACAGACGTTCAACTTCGATATTCCACTACAAAAGTCCCTTTCATTGGAGGATATTTTTAAGGAAAAGTCAGATTATTTATCTATATTATCTACTATTTCTTATGCACAACTAAAGAAAAATCAAGATATTGCTGCTTCAATGCATACTTTAAAAGACGGAACTAAGCCGATAAAAGAGAACTTTCGTCATTTTAGTATATTAGAAGATACAATCGTGTTGTATTTCAGACCTAATCAAGTTGCTCCTGGTCATTTAGGCGTACAAACAATTGCCATTAAAAAGAACGTCTTTAAAAATGATCTTCTGGATACATATCAAAATAATAAGGCTAATAAAAATAAAATTAAAGAAATTCAGCCGCCAAATGCTGTGGCAGAGCTTCCTAAAAAAGAAATGAATATTGATCCGAATAAAAAAGTCATTGCTCTTACATTTGACGATGGCCCGAATACAAGTACGACTACAACTATTTTAAAGGCATTAAGAAAATACGATAGCCATGCGACATTTTTTGTGCTGGGAAGTCGAGTGAAATATTATCCGGATATGATTACAGAGATGTTAGAGAGTGGAAATGAGGTAGGAAACCATTCATGGGACCATCCACAATTAACAAGATTAAATAAGAAGCAAGTGAGAAGTCAAATTGAAGAAACCCAATCTATTATTAAAAAAGTGAGTGGATATGAACCCCTCCATATGCGCCCGCCATATGGAGCGACAAATAAAAAAATGACTAAGTATTTTAAGAAGATGGATGTAATCTTATGGGATATTGATCCAGAGGATTGGAAAGTTCGTAATAAAGATAAGATTGTAAAACGAGTAATGGCTCAAGCAGAGGATGGAAAAGTTGTTCTCATGCATGATATTTATCAATCAAGTGCAGAGGCCGCTGTTGAAATTATTAAACGACTTAATAAGCAAGGCTATCAATTAGTAACCATTTCGGAATTACAGGAAATCGAGAAATTAAGAAAAGTAGAGTAGTATCATCTAAATTAGTTTTCTGCTAGGATTATATCTCATTTAGTTAGCAGAATAATTTTTAGCTCCTGCTCATAGGAAAGCAATGTCTTATACGAGCGGGGGGCCTTCCTATACTAAGTTTAACAACTTGAATATATAGTTAAAAAGCATATGCTTGGTCTTATATGAGAACAAGCATATGTTTTTTTATTTTTCCAGCGAGTGATTAAGCTTCTCATAGATAGTTAATAGTTGTTGTCGTTCTTCTTCTGATAATGCTTCAAATAAATTGGTGCGTAATGCTTTTCCTTTTTCATGTGCTGTATGAACCATTTCGACGCCCTTGTTTGTAATCGATAAATAAATAATTCTTCGGTCTTCATGATCAACAATTCGTGTAGCTAATTCTTTTTGTACGAGCTTTTCGGATAAGTGAGTTAAAGAGGGAGGGGTTAAGCCTAAAGCCCTTGCGATATCCGATGGTCGGCTTTTTCCATGTTCTTTAAGATAACTTAGTACAAGAATATGGGAAATACCCAGGTTCTCCTTAAACATTTTATTCCATTTAATAATCATATTATTCGTTAATTGATCCATCATATGAATCAATTCAAAGATTGTTTGTTTTTCCATTCCTTATTACTCCTGCCTTTTATTTAATGGCTCTGTTATAGGATGTTGTATAATGAACAATATTATTTAACAAAGCCAAAAACTTAGGGATATGACATTTATCATATCCTCTACCTGACGTTTATGACTATAACGGTATTGTGTTCTTTTTTATTATAGAAGAGAAGTAAATTGTTCAAGATAAAAGAGAAGTGAACTGTTCAGGAGGCAGAAATGAGTAAACAAAATCAAATCAATCTAAGAAAACAAATCGCTCCTTTTGAAAAGTCTAATGTGAAAACGAGTGTGAAGCAGTTAGTTAATACGATTCCACCGTTTATTTTGTTGTGGGTTGCTGCTTATTATAGTTTGGAAATTTCTTATTGGGTAAGTTTAGCTCTTTCGATTATTGCGTCAGGGTTTGTGGTCCGAATTTTTATTATTTTTCATGATTGCTGCCATCAGTCTTTTTTCAAAAGTCGAAAAGCTAATGATATTTTAGGGACAATTACAGGTATTATTACGCTATTTCCATATGAAAAGTGGAAGCGCGACCATTCAATTCATCATGCGACAAGCAGTAATTTAAATAAGCGAGGGACAGGCGATATTTGGATTATGACGGTAGAGGAGTATATAAATGCTTCGTTTTGGGTTCGTCTTCAGTATCGTTTATACCGAAATCCGCTTGTGATGTTTGGATTAGGACCAGCGTATCTATTCTTAGTGTCCAATCGTTTTAATCGAAAAGGGGCACGTAAGAAAGAAAGAATCAATACGTATGTAACGAATGTTTCTGTTATTGTACTGTATACATTGTTATGTTTAGCAATTGGCTGGCAAGCGTTTCTTATGATTCAACTTCCAATCATGTTTGTGTCAGGGTTGCTTGGAATTTGGCTGTTCTACGTACAACATCAGTTTGAAGATTCTTATTTTGAAGAGGAAGAAAACTGGGATTATGTGAAGGCTGCAATCGATGGAAGCTCATATTATAAGCTTCCAAAGCTATTGCAATGGGTGACAGGAAATATTGGTTTTCATCACGTACATCACCTTAGCCCAAAGGTTCCAAATTATCATCTTGAGAAAGCTCATGATTCTACACCACCTTTGCAACAAGCTACAACGATTACGCTTCGTTCTAGTTTAAAAGCTCTTCGATTCCGCTTATGGGATGAGTCAAGTAAAACGTTTGTAGGCTTCCAGGAAGCGAAGATTTTGGTAGAAAAATCTCAACCAAGCTTTCAAGAAAAATAAAAAGCTAAAAAACCATTCTTGCTATGAATGGTTTTTTAGTCTTTGATTAGATTACAATGTACAGGAAAGGAGGCTGTTATGAAAAAAAATTGGTATCATATTTTCCCGAAGAATACGGGGCTGAGCCCTTATGTTTGGATTATTTTTTGTATTCTACCGTTTTATTTTATTTTTAAATCGTCCTCTAAGTTAGAAATTGCAGCTGGGATTGGGATGATTCTTTTATTTTTTGTCGCTTATGGATTATCCTTTGCTGCGAAGGGATGGAGTGTCTATTTATGGACGTCCATTCAAATTATCACTTCAATTGCGATGACGAGTCTCTTTGGTTATATTTATTTTGCTTTATTTCTCGCTTTTTTTATTGGAAATATTCAAAATAAAATTGGTTTTTATACACTATATACCATCCATATCATCACTACAATATTGGGGGTAAATGTAGGGTTTCTCTATCAAAATAAAATTTTTCTTACGCAGTTCCCGTTCATTGTCATTTGTGTGATTGGTGTAGTTTTGATACCATTTAACACATACAATCGAAAGAAAAGGGAGCAGTTGGAAGAACAGTTAGAGGATGCAAATAAACGAATTTCAGAGCTTATTAAAATAGAAGAGCGACAGCGAATTGCTCGCGATCTGCATGATACATTAGGGCAAAAGCTTTCTTTAATCGGTTTAAAAAGTGATTTGGCAGGCAAATTACTGACTCGTAGTCCAGAGGCAGCTAGAAATGAAATTAAAGATATTCAGCAGACAGCGCGCACGGCTCTAAAGGAAGTACGCGATTTAGTGTCTGAAATGCGTGGTACGCGTCTTGTCGAAGAAATGCTTCGAATTCGCCAAATCTTGAATGCGGCACAAATCAAGCTGGAGCTAGTAGGTTCTTCACAGCTTAAAGATACACCATTGTTAGTGGAAAATGTGTTAAGTATGTGCTTAAAAGAGGCAGTTAATAATATTGTTAAACATAGTCATGCTTCTTCTTGTAAGCTAGTGATTAAGCAGTTGCCGACGGAGTGGTATATAGAAATAGAAGATAATGGGGTCGGTTTTCAGCATAAAGGAGACTTTTTTAAAGGAAATGGACTTCAAGGGATGAAGGAACGATTAGAATTTGTTAATGGGAGTTTAGACATTCCAGCATCAAATGGAACGAAACTAATTATTAGAGTGCCGAATGTGATTAAACAAGCGGAACGGGGGAAATCAATATGATTCGAATAGTCATTGCTGAAGATCAACGGATGCTGCTGGGAGCGCTGGGCTCTCTTTTGGATTTGGAAGAAGATATGGAAGTAGTCGGGAAAGCGAGCAATGGTGAAGAGGCGCTTGAGTTAGTGAATCGTTTGAAGCCAGATATTTGCATTATGGATATCGAAATGCCAGTCAAAAGCGGGTTAGATGTCGCTGAGGAAATTCAAAATCAAGCTTGCAAAGTTATTATTTTAACGACGTTTGCGCGTACCGGTTATTTTGAACGAGCGCGAAAAGCCGGTGTGAGCGGGTATTTATTAAAGGATAGTCCAAGTGAGGAACTGGCGAATTCAATTCGAATTATTATGGATGGTCGTCGGATTTATGCTCCTGAGCTTGTTGATATGGCGTTTCAAGAAGAAAATCCGTTAACTGAGCGAGAAAAACAAGTACTTGGTTTAATTGCTGATGGAAAAAATACAAAGGAAATTGCGAAAGAGCTTTATTTAACAACAGGAACTGTTCGTAATTATATTTCTATTATTCTTGATAAATTAGACGTAAGTAATCGAATTGAAGCCATCGTCCGTTTTAAAGAAAAGGGCTGGTTTAAATAAGATCGATAGAGAGGCAAGTTCGTTTTGGGGCGAACTTGCTTTTTTGCTTAGAGCAGGCTTTGCAGTTCTTTCATAAGAAAAGGAGACAACCTAATTTGGGGTTAGTGAGAAACTAGGTTGTCAGAGAGCTTATTTAATAGTAGAACGCTTTCGATTCTTTTCTCCATGAATTAAATGTACTTGGACATCCAGCTTCTGGATTGAATCCTCGGTCAATGGAACTTTCCCGTTTTGCTCTGCATTTTTCCAAGCTTGAACATTTTTTCTGTATAACATTTCTGATAAGCGGTATATATCTATATTGTTTTCAACCCCGTGTAAGTAGGTTTCCTTCACTTGCTGTTTAATTGTCTGTTCAGCAACTTGAATTATGTTTTTTAAACTCTTATCTTTAGGGTTCTCTCGTAATACGGCATCCGCTTTAATAGAAACTGCAAATTGGATGTTGCTTTTTTTAACAATAGGTTTTATTTTAACTTTTACCTTATTAATAAGTAAACTAACATCTGAAAATCCTTTAGTAGTGAGAGTTAACTCCTCGCGCTTCATATCTTTAGTCATCCACCTAAGGCCGTATATGTTTTGATTCTCTATTATTGTTTGCAGTTTCTTATTTTTAACGGATGCAATGCCTTTTGTTTGAATGACCTGATGACTCTTTTTTTCTGTTTTCCAAACATTTTCCTTTGTTAAATTGATATAAGGTATATTGGCTTCGTAAGGCGGTTCATTTAGTAGAATGAATAATTCACGCATATCAATTGGCTTAACAAACGAACTTTGTTTGTAGGTAGCAAGCGGATCGCTTACTCGAGATAGAGCTGTTGACATTTCCATAATGGGAACCGCTGTTAATACATCCATTAGTGGTTCATTTGTTGCATACATCCAAAGGCGGTATCGTGTTTCTCGATATCTGTCTAATAAATCGGTGGTTGCTTGAATCCCTTCCGCTTTTACCGCTTCCTCCGTGAATATAACAAAACCAAGATGTCCCCAAAAAATTCTGCGCTGAGATGACTTATATAACTTAAATATTGCGTCATTGACTGTTTTTCCAGATGCGCGGCCGACCTCAATCTTTGTTCCAGAAGTACCGCCAGCTACTTCTGATTTAGCTAAAAGGCGAGGATTAATGATTTGTAAATAAACTGTATATTGTTGATCTTTATAATCAATGCCTAGTCCATGAACGTATACCATGCGCTCTGGTTCACTTGTATCCCAGCATCCTGCTAATGGAACAGTTATAGTGAGAAAAAAAGCTAAATATATACATTTTCTTTTTCCGTTTTGTCTCATGACTCTCCCTCCTGAGTAGGGTCATGAGGCTTAAGGGTGGCGGGGCGTGTATCCTTTTTCTGAGCTGGTAAGCGGAAGATAGCTTTTAAGATATTTTTCATATTTAGCTGTGTCGCAAGTGCTAAGTATGGTACTCCAAATGTGCGGATGTTAGCTACATATGTACCAACTAAAAAGATAGAGACGAAAAAGCCGACAAAGCCAAAAAGAGAAACAAGGAAAATGACGAAAAAGCGCATCAATGAAACAGTCCCTACAAGGGATTGATTGACTAAAGTAAATGTGGCAACGGTAGAGCCGGCAATGACGACGAGCATAGCTGGACTCGTTAAGCCGGCTCTAATCGCCGCGTCGCCAATAATCAGCCCGCCGACCACACTTAATGTTTGTCCAACAGCCAAAGGGAGCCTCATGCCAGCCTCTCTAAATAATTCAAACAAAAGTAACATTAAGATCGCTTCCATAGCGGTAGGGAATGGGACCCCTCTTCGTGATTCAATGACTGTTGCTAATAATGTTAAGGGCAGCTGATTTTGATGAAAAGCCGTTAATGCGACCCAAAAGCCAGGCAAAAAAGCGGCAACGGAAATACCGACTATTCTTAGCAGCCTTTCAAAAGAGTTGTATAAATAATTATATTCTTTATCTTCAGCACTTTTTAATAAATAAAATAGATTAACTGGTGTGATATAGGCATAGGAAATGCCATCAATTAATAGAACGAAGCGTCCGTTTAATAAAGACTCGACAGCAAAATCAGGTCTGCCTGTATAAGCATGACGAGGAAGGACCGAATAGGGACTATCATTGATTAGTTCTTCCAACTGTGTACCGCTTAACAGACCATCTATATGAATAGACTGAAGTTTTTGGCGAATTTGTTGGAGAAAATCTTGATCAGCAATATCCTCCATGTATAAAATTGATACTTTTGTTTTGGAGCGTTTCCCAATTTCAAAAGCTTCTCCGACAAGCGTCGTCGTACGCAACCTCTTCCGAATCAAGGCATAGTTCACTGTAATATTTTCAATAAAGTTATCACGTGGTCCCTTGACGCTCACTTCTGTTGCCGTTTCCTCCGGCTGACGTTCAGGACGATCGGCGATATCTACTGACATGATAAGATTTTGTTCTTGTACAATGAAGAGCAGCTTGCCTTCAAAAATAGCGTCGGTAGCTTGCTCTTCCTCTTTTACTAGTTGAAGAGATGGAAGGGAAAGTTGCTGAAGGGAATCTAATGTAATCTCTCCCTTTAAGTGAGCGAAAAAATCTTCAAATCGCTTAGGAACAACCTGATATAACATGTCTGTATTCACTAAGCCCGTACAATAGACGAGGGTGATGGTGTGCTGATTATATTGTAACGATGAAAATTGAATATCAATACATTTAGTAAACAGCTTTCTTAAAGCTTTTTCATTTAGTGTTATGCCTGTATTTTTCTTTTGAGGCCCTTCTTTTACAGGAGGAATTAATTTTTTAGATGTTTTAAATTTCATAGATGGACCCCCGTTTTTTCCTTGAAGAAATCATCACTAGTACACTTATTAATAGAGAAAAACTAAAAAAGAACAAAAATGTCCCAGGTAAAATAATATTGGCTGTCAGGTAAGAAAATCTAAAGTCACTAATAGGAACCAATACTATTCCCGCAATAATAAGAGAGAAACCGAATAAATATTTATTTTTAAGCATGCCTGCTTTAGCTGGCAGTATTTCTTTCATTAACAGAAGTAATAGAGCGAGGCGAATAAAGGCCCCAGCCAACCATTGGTAAATTGATAAAAAATCTACATGCTCTACAAAATTACCTAACGATACTAATCCCCATTCTTCGTAGGGAGGGAATCGTTGTATAGAGGCTTCTGTTGGTCCGAATTCTATAATCGCTCCAATGAGGGGACCTATTGTTAGAAGCGTTAAGATAAGAATGATGCTGACAAAATGACGCCAATTGAGCGGCTTTTGTACTTTATGCTGCAATAAAAGAAAAAGGAAAATTTCTGCTATACCAGACGCTTGATAGATAGTTCCACTTAACACAGGTTGATAGCCGTGTTCTAAAAGTGGAAGAAGCAGCATGAAATTTTTATACTGAATATTAGCGAAAGAGACAAAAAAGCCAAGTAACGTAATAAACAATAGTAGAAAAATATTGAGAATATTTAATGTGCGTAAACTGGTAATAGCAAGCTGCCAGCATGTAAAGATAAACAGAAAGGTTATTAAAAATACGGGTGTTTCTGGCAAAAATAAAATACTAATCCATGTAATTGTTTCTCTTAAAGTAAAGCCTGCCATCACTATAAGATAACTAATAAAAATAAAGGTTAAAATATTAGTTGCTTTTTTACCAATAGATTCTTTAAGCCATTCAAATAAAGGCTGTCTATTCGTTTTTTTATGAATGTACATTAATAATGGTATCCAAAGCATCATGAGCAGCATCGTAATGATAACCGTTATCCAGGCATCCCGTCCTACTTCTCTAATCAAAGGAGAGATGGCAAACACATGATTATTTAAACCAATGGTTGTCGTAGCAATAAGGATTAATTGAAATGGAGTAATCGAATCCGTTTTATGAATAGAAACCACCTACTATAAATTCTTGTTTAGTATCTTTTGTTATAATTTCCTTTTTATACATAGTGTTTATGGAGAGATTGAATGCCGCTATTTAGTTCAAGGTATGGTATATTTTTTTCATAATGGAGAGAGAGGAACTGATTTACATGCAAAAAGCAACATTTGCAGGCGGCTGTTTTTGGTGTATGGTTTCGCCTTTTGAGGAACTGCCGGGAATCGAAGGAATTATTTCTGGTTATACAGGAGGACACGTTGAAAATCCGACGTATGAAGAGGTGAAAACTGGTACGACAGGTCATTATGAAGCGGTTGAAATTACATATGATCCACAGCTGTTTTCTTATGAACGATTATTAAACTTATTTTGGCCGCAAATTGACCCGACTGATGCAGGAGGACAGTTTCAGGATCGAGGAAATCAGTATCGAACAGCGATTTTTTATCATAACGAAGAACAGAAGCAATTAGCAGAAGCATCGAAGGAGAAGATTGCAGCTAGTGGGACTTTTAAGAAACCGATTGTGACTGAAATCTTACGAGCGCAGACGTTTTATCCTGCTGAAGAATATCATCAAGATTTTCATAAGAAGAATTCAGCTTACTATAAAGACGATCGAAAAAAGTCAGGGCGTGATGAATTTATTGAGAAGCATTGGAAATAATGAGGGGATTATGTTGGGTGTGAGTATTCACAGCCAACTTTTTTTCTCTCTGTACTGTTCTCATAATATTTTAATGTTGGTTCGCTACACTAATAACAGAAAGGTGGGAATAGGATGGCGAAGCGAATCTTAATTATTGAAGATGAACAAAACATTGCTCGTGTTCTGACGCTGGAATTACGTCATGAAGGATACGAAACAGATGCCGCTTATACAGGGAAAACGGGGTTAGCAAAAGCAGAACAAGAGCAATGGGACTTAATTTTACTAGATGTTATGCTTCCAGAACTGAATGGAATTGAAGTTCTCCGTCGTTTTCGAAAAAACGATACACATACGCCCGTTATTCTTGTAACAGCTCGGGATGCAGTGCCGGATAAAGTAAGCGGCTTAGACCATGGTGCAAATGATTATGTGACGAAACCGTTTGAAATAGAAGAATTGCTGGCTCGAATACGGGTGTGCTTACGCCAATCCCATCACACACATGTAGAAGAAGATAAGAACCTTTTAATTGTTGAAAATCTTCGTCTGCAGCTTGGAACGCGAGAGGTCAGAAGGGATAATCAGAACATTGAGCTGACGTCTAGAGAGTTCGATTTACTTGTCTATTTGATGCAAAATAAAAATCAAGTGCTGTCACGTGAACAGATTTTAACGCATGTTTGGGGCTATGATTTTACAGGTGATACAAATGTAGTTGACGTATATATCCGTTATATTCGGAAAAAAGTAGATGATCCTTTTGAGTGTCCGTTAATTCATACGCATCGAGGAGTGGGGTATAGCATAAAGGAGCACCGTCGATGAAAATCAGAACGAAAATTCAATGGTATTCGATGTTATTTTTGACAGTCATGCTATTGATGTTAAGTATTTTAGTGGCAATCGCATTCTTTTGGCTTTCCCTACAAAGAGAACAGGAATTTTTAGAAGAACAAGCTCAACTGATTGAAGAAAATGTCGGCTTAACAGGGCGTTTTTCTGATATAGAACCAATGATTCCGGATGACGGGATGGTGCGCATCTATCATGGGAAAGAGAACGCGGTCTCTCCATTTACAGAGGAAAAGGAATTACTTGCTTTAAAGACAAAGTATGTATCAGATGACGATTTTGAAATGAGTAAAATTGATGGAGAGTATATTTTAACATATCGTTTGCCCGTGAAAAATAAAGAGCAGCAACAGGGCGTTATTGAAGTTTCACAGCCAATTGAATCAGTGATCGATCATTTAGCAATGCTCACGGTTGTGCTCTTAGCTATGTCTTTATTCGTTATTTTTCTCTCTATTTTTGCTAGTAAACGGTTAGCGACACTTATTTTAAAGCCTGTTTCCATTATGAGTCGTACAATGGTTGAAATTGAACAGAGCGGTCAATTTAAGAAAATTCCTTTGCCGGATAAAGCGAAGGATGAGCTTGAACAAATGGGAGCTGCTTTTAATAGAATGATGGCTCGTCTAGAACAGAATTATTATCAACAGCAGCAATTTCTCTCTGATGCTTCTCATGAATTGAAAACACCGATCACGGTGATTGAAAGCTATGCTTCTCTTTTGAAGAGATGGGGAAAGGAAGAGGCGGATATTCAAGAAGAGGCAGTAGAGGCCATTCATCATGAGGCTTTAAGAATGAAGGAACTAACGCAAAATTTATTGCAAGTGGCTTCTAAAAAGAATCTTTCTATTGAAAAGGTTGAAATCGTTTCATTATGCAGGCAGGTGGCACGGAATTTTAGTCAAACGTCGAATCGCATCGTGCAAGTGATAGCGAAGCCGGAAGAGGTTACTTATGAAACGGATGTTAACCGATTCGAACAAGTACTGATTATTTTAGTTGATAATGCATTGAAATACAGCGAAACGGATGTTACGGTTTCGATTGAGGTTTCTGAGGAAGTCTTAATGATTCGTGTTCAAGATCAAGGAGTTGGAATTCCTAAACAAGATATACCACATGTTTTCGAGCGGTTCTATCGAGTTGATCCTTCAAGAACAAGAAGTACGGGTGGGAGCGGCCTTGGTTTATCGATTGCTAAGTCAATTGTGGATTCACTAGGAGGAAAAATTGCCATTGAAAGTGAAGTAGGAGTTGGAACCACAGTGAATATCTCGTTTCTCATCAAATTTTAATCTAGCTCTTATTTTGTTTTCATTTTACTATCCTATGATGAAGTTACTAACAGATAGGAGGATTTTATGATGAAAACATTTTTTACAAAGAAAATGATGATAATAGCAATGGTGACGGGAGTGTTAATCGTCGGAGGGATTTCCGCGATTACGGCTTATGCTCTAAACGCAGGAGCGGTTTCAAAAGAGGAAGCGGTTAAAAGTGTTTCTGAACAAATGAAAGGTGAAGTGACGAAAGTTGAGCGAGATTTAGATGATGCATCGTTGACATACGAAATGACAGTGAAAACCGAAAATGGTTATGAAGATGTTGAAATGAATGCCTCTAATGGGAAAGTGATTGAGCGAGAGTACGATGATGATAACCATTATGATAGCTATCCGGCAGCTAAGATTAGTCTCGAAGAAGCGGAGAAAATTGCTTTGAAGGAAGTAGCGAATGGGACGATTACAGATGTTGAGTTGGATATGGAAAATGGCCTGCTCGTATATGAAATTGAAGTAGAGAAAAAGTGGTTGGAGTATGACTTAGTAATTGATGCAAACACAGGAGATGTGCTTCATATAGAGAAGGAAGATTAAGGAGAAGAGTTTACCTGCCTGTTATATGGGTAGGTAAACTCTTTTTCGTGTTTAAAAAATAAAGATTTTCGCGATACTGTAAGGAAGAATGCCAAATGGTTTTGTATTTATTCATCTATTCTTCAAACTTTTTTCACAATTATAGAATTTAATAATAGAGAGAAGTTTTTTTAGAGAGCGAGGTGAAGGCGTTATGAGACAGTTGAAGTATATGCTATTGATTCTCGTTCTAGTTTTGCTTTTGCCGAGAGAGACAGATGCAGCAACATTACAATCTAAAATTGAACGCGCAGTACCTGGTGAAACGATTGAGATATCGGAAGGGGTATATGAAGAAAATCTCGTAATCACAAAGCCGATTACATTGAAAGGTCAAGGAGAGGTGCTGATTCGTTCGTGTGAAGAACAGCCCGCTATTACGATTAAAGGAGAACGTGTTTCACTCGAACAAATCCAAGTAGAATATTGTGGTGAGGAAGAGGAAGCAACGGCTATTTCAATCTCAGGCTCTAAGCACCAGTTAACTGATTTTGAAATTGAAACAAAACGTTACGGTATTCGACTTGATAAAGCGCGTGAAGTGAACATACAAGATGGCTTCATTATTGGTCAAAGAAAAGGAAACGGTATTGATTTATGGGAATCTAGTCATAATACGATTCAAAATATGAAGATTGCCAAGGTGCAAGACGGCATTTACTTAGAACAAAGTCATCAAAATACACTACGTCAAAATCATATTCAAGGCTCTCGATATGGGATGCATTTAATGTTTGCCGATGATAATGTGCTAGAAAAAAACATCGCTCAGTATAATATGACGGGAACGATGTTAATGCGTGTCAACCGCGTGCAAGTGGTAGGCAATGATTTCTCTTATAACCGTAATAATGTTAATGCACAAGGGCTGTTAATTTATTTTGTAGAAAATAGCCGCATTGCTGAAAACTCACTTACTGGAAACCGAGTCGGCATTTATATGGAAACATCTGAAGGGAATATGATGGCAAACAACAAAGTCATGGATAATTTTATTGGAGTTCAGTTTACTAAGGCGAATAATAATCAATTAACTCAAAATACGTTTGTTGGAAATGTAAATGAGGCGCAAGCGATTGAGAGTTCGAATAATGAAATTCATCATAATTATTGGGACGCTTCAGCTAAGCTCGATCTGAAGGGCAAAGGAGAAAGTATATTCCCGTTTGTGGCGGATCCTTATTTTTTAACATTAACAGCGGATGTACCTGAATTTCAATTATTCTTTCAGGCACCCGGTGTGCTGCTACTGCAGAAAATGTTGAAAAGCCCGGCTGATCAAGTATTAACGGATGAAGCACCTTTGATGGAAACAACGATGGAAGTAGAAAGAACAGAAACGTCTAAATCAGCGTTGTGGGCGATGAGTGTAGGAATGATAATTGTTAGTACAAGCTTATTTATAGTAGGGAGGAAAAGAGTATGAAAAAGAAGTTTTTTAGCTTTTTAGTATTAATAGGCGTTCTATCTATGTTAGCTGCATGCGGTGATAAGGAAGTTCAACCAGTAGCTATTAATGAAGAAACAGATACGTGTGCGACTTGTAATATGGCTGTAGTAGATAATCAGTATGCTACCCAAGTTATTTTAGAAAATGGAAAGTCTCTTGTATTCGATGATCTCGGCTGTATGTATGAATGGATGAGTGAAAACGCAGATCAAAAAATCGATGCCGAGTTCGTACGTGATTATGATAATAACGAGTGGGTATCAGTGGATGATGCTACCTATGTATATAATCAATCGGTGAAAACACCGATGGCTTATAATGTAATTTCCTTTGAACAAAAAGCGGATGCTGAGAAATTTGCAGCAGAGCATGCAGATAGTACGTTAATGACAGCGGATGAATTAGCAAAACATAGCTGGACGCAAAATCATGAAATGATGCAGAACATGGGAGAAGGACATTCTCATTCTGAAGATGGAACAGAAGAATCAGGTCATGATATGGAGCAAGAGAATACAAGTCATTAATGGATGAGTGGGAAGAGGGCTGGCGCATTTTTCTGTGTCGCCCTTTTTCTATGAGGAATAGATAAAAAACATCATTTGGTTGATAGGTTTTGATGTCTGGCTACAGGCGCATTGCTCTTTTCTTAAGGAGGGGAAGAATTACGATGTGGAATATTTGGCGTTCTGAATTACGGATGACGGTGCGGCAGCGTTCGTACTATTCATTTCTCATTTTATGGATTGCTGTGTTATCTTTGCTCTTTCTACTGCAAAACAGCGCACCATCCTTAACAGGCTATACAAATATAACAGGGACAGTTGCGAATATTGCATTGTATATTATTCCGCTGTTCATGCTCATTATCGGTTCATTTTCAATAGCGAATGAAGTGGAGAATGGACAATGGCGCTTATTAAGTACGTATCCACTGTTTACTTTGTCCTACGTAATCGGAAAAATCGGCGGTCAATTTACCGCCCAGTGGATTGTCTTTACATTTAGCTTCGGGATTAGTATGGCGATTAGTTTAGTCAT
>Ga0182739_1002446_pt1 | contig 17347 bp, 14 predicted proteins | sample eDN5th30CBELigBY_FD_128873 | JGI IMG/M metagenome (GOLD analysis project Ga0182739, IMG submission 128873) | Enriched backyard soil microbial communities from Emeryville, California, USA - eDNA 5th pass 30_C BE-Lig BY (version 2) (version 2) | ecosystem: Environmental > Terrestrial > Soil >... | reverse complement strand
CGCCGTCACCGGCGTGCTCCTGCGCTCCACGGTCGACGGAACCGAGCGCGAACTGCCGCTCGAGGGCGTGTTCGTCGCGATCGGCAACGACCCGCGCACCCACCTCGTCCACGACCAGCTCGACCTCACGGCCGAGGGCACCGTGTGGGTCGACGGACGCTCGTCGCGCACCTCCGTCCCCGGTGTCTTCGCGGCCGGCGACGTCATCGACCCCACCTACCGCCAGGCCGTCACCGCCGCGGGCAGTGGAACCGTCGCCGCCCTCGACGTCGAGCACTTCCTCGCCGCCCTCGACGACGCCGGAGCACCCGAAACCGACGCCTCGCAGCTCGACGGACTCTCCGAGACCGACGACCCATGAGGCGGACCACGATAACAAGCTCCGAGGAGGAACCGATGGCCGAAACAACACCAAGCTCTGATGGCCGACGTCGACTGGCAGACGAGGCCCCCGAAATGCACAACGCCTTTGCGGCGTTCAACAGCGCAGTCTTTGCGAACGAGTCGACACTTTCGCGCAAGACGAAGGAACTGCTTGCTGTCGCTGTCGCGCTCACTACGCAGTGCTCCGGATGTCTTTCGGCGCACTCAGCCGCCGCCGCAAGAGCTGGCGCTTCCGCTGCGGAACTCGCAGAGGTGACATTCGTCGCCGCGGCGATACGTGCGGGTGGCGCCGCATACCACGGAGCGACTCATGTGATGAAGTCGGACTCGGTGCACGTATGAGGTGGAACGAGAGGTCATGAGCACGGCGGGCTCTTAGCCTCGATCCACGATGAGCCTCGGCGGGTGGGTGGGCTTGATCGGCTTGGCCTGATCGGTTGCGGGCGGGGGTGAGTTCCGGGCGTCTCATCCCGGTCGTCCACTTCGTTCTCGGTCGTGCCGCGGGTGGCGGCGGTGGTCAGTTCGCGCTGGCTGGCGGTGGCGCGTGGGTCGCCGTGAAGAGCCGGTTGAACGCGGTCTGCCAGGGCCATGCCTCGGGCAGGTGCAGGGTGATCCGCCGCGCGGACCGTGCCAGCCGTGCCGGGACGGTGATGAGGGTGCGGTGGATCGTCGCGGTCGTCGCGGTCGTCGCGGTCGTCGCGGTCGTCGCGGTCGTCGCTCTGGGCGAGCCGTCCGGCGTGGTCTGCGATGAGTCCGGCGGTGCGGGTGAGGTTGAACGCGATCACGGCGAGGATGAGCCAGGCGCTGTTCGCGGTGAACACTCCGGAGGGCAGGTGAGCGAGCGGTCCGCCCTTCAGGTCCGCGTGGACCTGCTCGATGATCGCGTGGCCGCGGTGGGTCTTGCGCATCGACGGAGCCCATCGTCGTCTTGTCGGTGGTGGTGAAGAACGCGTGGTGCCGGTAGACGTCGAACAGCGTCGGCTGCTCCACCTTGTTCGGGTTCCAGTCCGGGATCCGATCCCGCGGGATTGCAGATGCCCGCGGGATCGCTCGGGACGAGTACGCCTTGTCGCCGCGGACCGCGTCGGGTCGAGTCCTGGGTCGGCCGGTGTTACGTCCGACGCGCAACTGCGCCATCAGCGGCAAGAACATCGGTGCGTCACCCCTAGCTCCGACACGTCTGAGCGCGGCGGAACGGCTGAACGGCTGTGCGCGGCCGAACGCGCTGACCGCGCGGGGAGCGCCGAACGCGGCCGGTAGGCTGGAACGCATGGTGAGCATGGCCGAGGGCCTCGGTCGTCTCGGTGCGCTGGCATCGTCCCGTGTCGTCGCCGAGCTCGCCGCCGCGTTCGCCGCAGCGGGCTTCGAACTGGCCGTCGTGGGCGGTCCCGTGCGCGACGCGCTGCTGGGCCGGGCGACGCACGACCTCGACTTCGCGACGAACGCGCGACCCGACGACATCCTCCGCATCGTCACCCCGGTCTCGACCGCCCAGTGGGACATCGGCCGCGAGTTCGGCACGATCGGCGCGCGCGTGCACGGCGAGCAGGTCGAGATCACGACCTACCGCTCGGATGAGTACGACGGGACCACCCGCAAGCCCGTCGTCGCGTTCGGCGACACGCTCGAGGGCGACCTCGTCCGCCGCGACTTCACCGTCAACGCGATGGCGCTGCGCGTGCCCGGCCCGCAACTGGTCGATCCGACCGGTGGCGTCGAAGACCTCCTCGGCGGCATCCTGCGCACGCCGATCGAACCCGCGATCAGCTTCGGCGACGACCCGTTGCGGATGCTGCGGGCCGCCCGCTTCGCGTCCCAACTCGAGTTCGAGGTCGCACCCGAGACGGTCGCGGCGATGGCGGAGCTGCGCGAGAGCATCCGGATCGTCAGCGCCGAACGGGTGCAGTCCGAACTCACGCGGCTGCTGCAGACGCGCGACCCGGTGCGCGGCATCCGCCTGCTCGTCACGACCGGACTGGCCGAGATCGTCGTGCCGGAGATCCCCGCCCTGCAGTTGGAGGTCGACGAGCACCATCACCACAAGGACGTCTACGAACACTCGCTGACCGTGCTGCAGCAGGCGGTCGAGCTCGAGGGTGCCCGCCACCCCGATGCTGCCCCCGACGTCCCGCTGCGCCTCGCCGCGCTCCTGCACGACATCGGCAAACCCGCGACGCGCAAGCTCGAACCCGGCGGCGGGGTCACGTTCCATCACCACGACGTCGTCGGATCGCGGCTCGCGCGCAAGCGGCTGCAGGCGCTGCGCTTCGACACCGACACGATCGCCGCCGTGACGCAGCTGATCGAGCAGCACCTGCGGTTCTTCGGGTACGCGGAGGGTGCGTGGACCGACTCTGCCGTGCGCCGGTACGTCCGGGATGCGGGCGATCAGCTGGAGCGGCTGCACATCCTCACGCGCGCCGACGTCACGACGCGCAACAAGCGCAAGGCCGCGCGGCTACGCGCCGCGTACGACGACATCGAGCGGCGCATCGCCGAACTGGCCGAGCAGGAGGAGCTCGCGGCGATCCGCCCCGAGCTCGACGGCAACCGCATCCAGGAGGTCCTCGGCATCCGCCCCGGACGCGAGGTCGGTGAGGCGTACCGGTTCCTCCTCGACCTGCGGCTGGACGAGGGCATCCTCGGCCCGGAAGAGGCCGAACGACGCCTCGTCCAGTGGTGGTCGACCCGCCTACACTGAACGCACGCTCCTCACCGTCGATCGGAGCCGGATGCCCTCGCCGTGGTCGCACTCCCGCGGAGTCTCGCCCGAGACCGCGCGGCTGCTGATCGCGCGTGCGCACGACGAGCTGGTCGCGGGCAACGCCGACGACGAGCGACTCGCCGACGTGCGGCCGCTCGTGCGCGAGTCCTGGCGCCGGTCGCTGGACAGTCTCGTCGGCGCGGAGGACCTGCCGCCACTCGATCTCGTCAGCGATGAGCTGCGCGAGTATCGCCGTACGCACCCGCTGTCGGACGTCATGGATATGATCCGGGCACTGCTGCTGCCCGGCGACGCCGCCGAGTCCGGTGTGGTCGTGGCGGTCGGAGACGCCTCGGGACGACTGCTGTGGGTGGAAGGCGACCGCGACTTGCGACGACGCACCGGTGAGATGGGATTCGTCGCGGGGGCGAACTGGTCGGAGGACGCCGTGGGCACCGCCGCACCCGGCACCGCGCTGCGGCTGGGTCGTTCCGTCCAGATCCACGGCGCCGAGCACTTCAACCGGCTCGTGCAGCCGTGGTCGTGCACCGCCGCCCCCGTCCACGATCCCGAGACTCGCCGCATCGTGGGAGTCATCGACGTGACCGGCGGCGTCGAGGCGGCCAGCCCGCAGGCGCAGCTGCTCGTCGACGCGACCGCGCGCGCGGTCGAGAGCGAACTGCTCGTCGCGCGGCTGCGGGCGCGGGCCGAGGCCGCCGCATCCGCCCCCTCCGTCGTGAGCCGCCGTTCGGGACGCGGCCCCACAGCTCGCTCCACGGCACGGCCGGCGGCGCACGCGACCCTGCGTGTGCTCGGGCGGGACCGGGCGCTCCTGGAATCCGGAGAAGACCCGAACGAGGGCGCGTCACCGTCGACCGTCGTGAGTGCGCGGCACGCCGAGATCCTCCTCATGCTCGCGACGCATCGGCAGGGACTGTCGGCGGATGCGCTGGGCGCCCTCGTCTACGGCGCGCAGGCGTCGGCGGAGACGCTGCGGCCCGAACTCGTGCGGCTGCGCCGCGTGCTCGAGGGCGCCGCGCCGCAGCTCGGGCTCGAGTCCCGTCCGTACCGGCTCACCGGCCGTATCGAGACCGACGCGCAGCACGTCATCTCGCTCCTGGACAGAGGCGCGCACCGGGTCGCGCTCGCCGCCTACCCCGGTCCCGTGCTGCCCGACTCGGTCGCCCCCGGCGTGGAGGAGCTGCGTGCGGCCGTGCGCACGGCGCTGCGCGAGACTCTGCTCGCCGAGGCCGGCATCGACGTGCTGCTCGCCTACGCGGACACCCCCGAAGGCGCGGAGGATCCCGAGGTGCTGCGCCTGTGCCTCACGCACCTGCCGCCGCGCTCGCCGCGCCGGGCGGGGCTGGTCGCGCGCATCGAACGCCTCGAGGCCTGAACGGCACGCGTGCTGAGTCGGCGCAGACCCGCACGGTCGCGTGAGAGTGACTGCCGATCGGCGTCCCCGTCCTGACAGGATGGAGGAGACGGACACCGGTAGGGCTGGAGGGACGACGATGAGCGAGACCCTGGCATCCGATCAGCGGCCCACGCCCGCGCTCGTGGCACTCGCGGAAGCGTGCGGCGTGGCTACCTGGTACTGGTCCTTCTTCGGCGAGCGCGTCGACGTGCCCGCCCCCACGCTGCTAGCGATCCTCGGCGCGATGGGTATCCACCCCGGTGGTGGCGGTGGTGGCGACGCCAAGATCGAGGCCGCGCTCGCCGCCGAACTGGACCGGCCGTGGCGGATGCTCGTGCCTGCGAGCACCGTCGTGCGTCAGGGGCAGGGCGAGTTCGAGGTACACGTCGCCGACAAGCATGACGTGCACCTCGCGGTCGCGCTGGAGGACGGGTCATGGCGCGACCTGTCGATCCCGGAGCAGACACCGACCGCCCGCGTGATCGACGGGGACGTCGTGTGGCGCGTGCGGGTGCCTGTTCCCGCCGACCTGCCGCTGGGCTGGCACACGGTGCATGCGTGGCAGCGCCCGTACGGTTCCGACACCGACGATCGCATCGGCGCGGGGGCGCTCGTCGTCACACCCGTCCGCCTGACCGAGCCCCCGAGCCGCCCGGGCAACCACGGCCGGGCCTGGGGACTCATGGCGCAGCTGTACTCGGTGCGCTCGCGGGGCTCGTGGGGCATGGGCGATTTCGCCGACCTCGGTGACCTCGCCGCGATCGCCGGCAGCCGCGGCGCGGACTTCCTCCTCGTGAACCCGATCCACGCGGCCGAGGTCACGACGCCGATCGAGCCCTCGCCGTACCTGCCCGCCACGCGTCGGTTCCTCGCGCCGCTGTATGTGCGGCCGGAGGACATCCGTGAGGTGGCCTACCTGTCCGCATCCGACCGCGCCGCGATCGACGCGGCCCGCGCGCCGGCCGCCGCGGCCGACACCGACGCGACCCGCATCGACCGTGATCTCGCGTGGGGCGCCAAGCGCGCCGCGCTGCAGATCGTGTTCGCCGCGCCGCGGACGGCCGCACGGCAGGCCGAGCTCGATGCGTTCATCGCGCGGGAGGGGCAGCCGCTCGTCGACTTCGCGCTGTGGTGCGCGCTCGAGGAGCACTTCGCGCAGACCCTGCCGACGGGGGCGGAGCGCCCCGCGGAGGCGTGGGACATCGGATCGCCGCTCGTGGCGGAACTGCGCGAGAAACTCGGGGAGCGCGTCGCGTTCCACGTATGGCTGCAGTGGATCGCCGACGAGCAGGTCGCCGCGGCCCAAGCCGCCGCACGAGCATCCGGCATGCGGATCGGGATCATGCACGACCTCGCGGTGGGTGTGCACACCCGCGGATCGGATGCGTGGTCGCTGCGCGACATGTACGCCGCGGGCATCGCGGTGGGTGCGCCGCCCGACATGTACAACCAGCAGGGGCAGACCTGGAACCAGCCGCCGTGGCTGCCGCGCGCGCTCGCCGACGCCGCGTACGCGCCCCTGCGCGACATGATCCGCACGCTCCTGCGCAACGCGGGCGCGCTGCGGATCGACCACGTGATCGGGTTCTTCCGGCTGTGGTGGATTCCCGCCGGTCTCGGTCCCGCCGCGGGCACCTACGTGCGGTATGACCACGAGGCGATGATCGGCGTGCTCGCGCTCGAGGCGCATCGTGCCGGTGCCGTCATCATCGGCGAAGACCTCGGCAACGTCGAGCCGTGGGTGCGCGACTACCTCTCGGACCGGGGCATCCTCGGCACCTCCGTGCTGTGGTTCGAGCACGAAGGCGACGCGCCCATGCCGCCCGAGCACTACCGCGAGCAGCTGCTGGCCACCGTCAACACGCACGACCTGCCGCCCACCGCCGGATACCTCGCGGGCGAGCACGTCGACCTGCGCGCCCGGCTCGGGCTGCTCACCGAACCCGAAGAGCGGGCGCGGGCCGAGGCGGAAGCCGAACGAGACCGGATGCTCGATGTGCTGCGCGAACGTCGACTCATCGCCCCCGACGCCGACGAGCAGGAGATCGTCGAGGCCCTGCACGTGCTCGTCGCGTCGTCGCCGTCGCGGCTGCTCGGCATCGCGCTCGTGGACGCCGTGGGCGAGCGGCGCGTGCAGAACCAGCCCGGGACCGACAAGGAGTACCCGAACTGGCAGATCCCCCTCGCCGACTCGTCGGGGAAGGCCGTGCTGATCGAGGATCTCGCCCGCACGCACCGGTTCGTCTCCCTCACCTCCGCCGTCGACGCCGCGCTCCGGCGCTGAGTCCGTGCTGCGGCGCCGGTTGCAACGAGATGCAACGTACGGCGGCGTACCTTCGGGGCATCGCGCGACACGGACGTCGCGCAGACACGTCGAAGGAGACAGCATGACCATCGTCGAAGAGGGCGTCTCGAGCATCTACGCCGCTCCGGGCCAGCGCGGAGCCGTCGCCGAGTATCGCGCACGGTACGGCCACTACATCGGCGGCGAGTTCGTCGAACCCCTCAAGGGGCAGTACTTCGAGAACATCTCGCCCGTCAACGGCAAGCCCTTCACGGAGGTCGCTCGCGGCACGGTGGAAGACGTCGACCGCGCGGTGGACGTCGCGTGGAAGGCGTTCGAGTCCTGGAAGCGCACGAGCCCCACCGAACGCGCGAACATCCTGAACCGGATCGCCGACCGCATCGAGGAGAACCTCGAGGCGATCGCCGTCGCCGAGACGTGGGAGAACGGCAAGCCGGTGCGCGAGACGCTCGCCGCCGACATCCCGCTCGCGGCGGACCACTTCCGCTACTTCGCCGGCGTTCTGCGCGCACAGGAGGGGTCGCTGAGCCAGCTCGATGAGCAGACCGTCGCCTACCACTTCCACGAGCCGCTGGGCGTCGTCGGTCAGATCATCCCGTGGAACTTCCCGATCCTCATGGCCACGTGGAAGCTCGCCCCCGCGCTCGCGGGCGGCAACTGCGTCGTTCTCAAGCCCGCCGAGCAGACACCCGCGAGCATCCTGTTCCTGTTCGAGATCATCGGCGACCTGCTCCCGCCGGGCGTCGTGAACATCGTCAACGGGTTCGGCATCGAGGCGGGCGCTCCGCTCGCGCAGCACAAGCGCATCCGCAAGGTCGCCTTCACGGGCGAGACGACGACCGGTCGCCTGATCATGCAGTACGCGTCGCAGAACCTCATCCCCGTGACGCTCGAGCTGGGCGGAAAGTCGGCGAACATCTTCTTCGAGGATGTCGCGGCGAAGCGCCACGACCCCTTCTACGACAAGGCCCTCGAGGGCTTCACGTTCTTCGCGCTCAACCAGGGCGAGGTCTGCACGTGCCCCTCGCGCGCCCTCATCCAGCGCTCGATCTACGATGACTTCCTCGGCGACGGCCTCGACCGCGTCGCCAAGATCGTTCAGGGGAACCCGCTGGATCCGGCCACGATGATCGGTGCGCAAGCATCCAACGACCAGCTCGAGAAGATCCTCAGCTACATCGACATCGGCACGCAGGGCGGCGCGAAGCTGCTCGCGGGCGGCGAGCGGGTCGACCTCGGCGGCGACCTGTCCGAGGGCTATTACGTCGCGCCGACCGTGTTCGAGGGCACGAACGACATGCGGATCTTCCAGGAGGAGATCTTCGGGCCGGTCGTGTCGGTCACCTCGTTCGACGACTTCGACGACGCCATCTCGATCGCCAACGACACGCTCTACGGCCTCGGCGCGGGAGTGTGGAGCCGCGGCATCGACACGGCCTACCGGGCGGGTCGCGCGATCGAGGCCGGCCGCGTGTGGACGAACACGTACCACCAGTACCCCGCTCACGCGGCGTTCGGTGGATACAAGCAGTCCGGCATCGGTCGCGAGAACCACCTGAAGATGCTCGAGCACTACCAGCAGACCAAGAACCTCCTGGTCTCCTACGCCGAAGGCCCGATGGGCTTCTTCTGATCCGTCCCCACCGTCTCGAGGACCAGCCCGAGGAGGCCTCATGGTCAGCATCGGCACCTACCAGCGGGTGGACGTGACCGGAGCGGCGGCGGAACTCCTGCGGGAGCTCACCGTGCAGCACGGCCCGCTCATGTTCCACCAGTCCGGCGGATGCTGCGATGGCAGCGCTCCGATGTGCTTTCCGGTCGGCATGTTCGCGACCGGTCCCTCCGACGTGAAGCTCGGCGAACTCGACGTGACACTCGAGCATCCGATCGAGGTCTTCATCTCGGAGGCGCAGTTCGAATACTGGAAGTACACGCACCTCACGATCGACGTCGTGCCGGGCCGCGGGGCGGGGTTCAGCGTCGAGGGACCCACGGGGAACAGGTTCATCATCCGCTCCCGCATGCTCAACGACGCGGAGCTCGAGTACTTCGGGCTCGGCCCCGCGGGCTGAGCGCCCCCTCGCGACGCGGGATCACGTCCCCTCACAACGAAGGAGATCTGCACAACTGCGGCGAAATACCCGAGGTTTCGTCCGCAGTTGCGCAGATCTCCTCAGTTGTGCAGGCGCAGTGCGGGCAACAGGGCGGGCACCGCGCGGCACCGTGCACGTAACGCGCGGTGTGCGTCGCGGGGCGGATGCGTTGTGCCATGACCCCGGCGCGGCGCGGGCGGCTGGTTACGATCGGAGCGTGACAGCTCAGCCGGTGCCGGTGTCGAACGCGCATGTCGCGTGCCTGCTCGGGCTGACATTCACGACGGGGATCATCGACGCCCTGAGTTGGATCGGTCTCGACGGTGTCTTCACCGCGAACATGACCGGCAACGTGCTGATCATCGGGATGGGCATCATCGGCGCCGGCGGCTCGCACTGGTTCGCGCCCCTGTTCGCGCTCGTGGTGTTCATGCTCGGCGCCGCGGTCGCCGGCCGCATCCAACGCCACGCCGCACCCGGGTGGGGGACGCGCACCTCCGTGCTGTTCGGGTTCGTGGCGCTCGTGGTGATCGTCCTCGGCGTTGTCACCCTGTTCTGGCAGCCGCATCGCTTCGCATCGTCCGCGCTCGTGGCCACGGGCATCCTGGGCTTCGTGATGGGGGTGCAGGGCGCGGAGGCGATCCGGCTCGCCGTGCCCACGATCATCACGGTGGCCGTCTCGAGCACGGTCGTGCGGCTCGGCACCTCGCTCTTCCTGCCGCCGGACGGCGGTGCCCGCGTGCGGCAGCTGCTCGCGATCGCTCTCCTCATCGCCGGGGCGCTCGCCGGATCCCTCCTGCAGCGGGCGAGCTTCGGCCTCGCCCTGCTGTGCGCCGGGATGCTCGCGGCCGCCATCGCCGCCTTCGGCCACACCCGCCTCGTGACCGCACCGCGACCCGGGAGGGCGTGAACGCCATGGAGTGGGTCTGGATCGTGCTGGGCGTCCTCGTCCTCGCCGCGACCCTGATCGACGTCTTCCTGACCGTGCTCAACTACGACGAGGACGGACTCTTCGTCAACCGCATCGTCCGTGCCGTGTGGCTCGGACTGCGCAGCATCACACGGCGCACGAACCGGCGCTGGCGCGCGGTCGTGCTGCGCCAGGTGACGGCGGTGCTGCTGGTCACGACGATCACGTCGTGGCTGGCCTTCATCGTGCTGGGTTTCGCGTTCATCTATCTCGGCGCGATGGGGATCGACGGCTCCTACCAGACCGACAAGTACGTGAACCTCGACTTCTGGGGTGCCCTCTACTTGAGCATCGGGCAGTTCTCGACCGTCGGCATCGAGAACATGACCTCTGGTGTCGTCTGGCTGCAGATCCTGACGGTGCTGCAGGCGCTCCTCAGCGTGTCGCTGCTGTCGTTCATCATCACGTACCTGGGCGGCGTGTACAGCGTCGTCGGCTCGCTGCGCGACCTGTGCACGCGGTTCCACCGGGTGGGCAAGGGCATCAGCGACCCCGTCGACACGCTCGAGCCGTTCTTCACCGACGGCCGCGAGCGCGACCTCGACCTGCACCTGGGCGCCATCCGTGACGCCTTCAATGCGTATCAGGGCGGGCTCGCGCAGAACCACGGCGCCTATTACTTCCAGAGCGGACGCGACCAGTTCTCGCTCCCGTTCGGGCTGTACATGGTCTCGGGCGTGGTCGGCGCCCTGCGTTGGGGACTGCCGGCCGGGGCACCCGCGGCGAGCGAGCCGACCCTCATGCAGCTGACGGATGCGTTCGAGCAGTTCCGGCGGTGGATGCACGATCGTCTGCGGTGGGATGCGATCGCCCTGCCCGAGCCGATCGATCCGGATGCGTTCGCGCGAGCCGTGGCGGACTTCGCGGCCTTCCGCGACGTCGAAAGTCTGGACCCGTGGGTGGTCCGCTTCCTGGCGATGGACCGCCGGATGGCCCGCCTCGTGGGGTCGGCTGCTCCGATCGATCCGGCCGAAGCGTATGCCCGGTACGTCGCGTGGCTGCCGTTCCGGGCCGAGGCGCAGACGCTGCTCGCCGCGGTCAGCCTCGATCTGGACTATCAGCCCGTGTACCGGGGCGTGACGACGACGCCTGACGACATTCCGCTCCCGTCTGCCCCCGTGCCCGCCCGGCACGAGGGTGCGCACGGCGGGCACGACGATCCCGGTCGCGGGCGCGATCGAGGGAGGGCCCGCACGGGGCGCCACCCGCTCCTCGCCTGGATCCGCCGCCAGCACCTGTTCCTCGACCCCGGTTACGTGCGGCTCGTCGCGGCGCTGCGCGCGCTGCTCGCCGTGGTCGCGGCGATCGCGGTCGTGCTCCCCGTCGCGGGATTGATCGGTGCGGATGCTCGTGACAGCGCCGTCTTCGCCGGACTCGTCGCGCTGTTCGCGACCCCGACGACGCTCGGGTGGGGTCGGGGGGTGCGCGGCGCTGCGGGGATCCTCGCCGCGATCCCCGCGGTCATCGGGGTGCTGCTGGGCTCGTTCCTCCCGCGCGACCCGGTCTCGGCCGTCGTCGGACTGGGCGTGGTCGCGGCGGCCGCCGCCTGGATGAGCCGCTTCGGTCCGCGTGCCGGATCGCTCGGCCGCCTGGGCTTCGTCACCTACTACTTCTCGCTGCTGCTGGGGGTGGATGCACCGCATCTGCCCGGTGCGCTCGCGGCGACCGGAGTCGCCCTCGTCTGCGCATGGCTCGTCGACCTGATCCCCGGACCCCGCGTGGAGAGCCAGGTGCGCGGCAGTCTCGACGCGCTCACGGAGCGTGTCGAGGCGTTCCTCTTCGCGCTGTCGGGTGTCGTCTCGTCGGGGCGCCGCGATCGCCGGATCATCCGCCGCATCCGCAGCGAGCAGGCGGCGCTGCGCACGACGGCGGGGTTCATCACGGGGAACCTGGATCACACGCACGTGCCGGACATCTCCGAGGAGAATGCGCATGCGCTGCGGTTGCATGTGTTCGACGTGCAACTGGCGACCGAGAACCTCACGGGACTGCTGCCGACGGTCTCGAGTGTCGCGATCACGGTCAACGAGCGGGCGCGGCTCGCCGCGTCACTGCTCGAGCTCGCGCGTCGCGCGCGTACGGCGTCGGCGCGGGGTGCGACCCGGTCGGTCGCGGCGGTCGAGCTGCCCGTCCCGGTGGATTGGTCGCCGGATGCGCGCCGCATCCTCGACGGCGTCCGTGAACTGCACGATGCGCTCGGTTCGCTCGGTTCGCTCGGTGCGCTCGGTTCGCTGCGGACGCGGGTGTCGGACGGTTCGGGCGCCGTCGCACTGCCGTCGCAGGCCACACGTCCCGCATCCGCCGCACGTCCCGCATCCGCCGCTCCGGCCGCATCCGCCGCCGCGAACGACTCCGCCCGCGCTGCCCGGCGGGCGATCCGCCGCGCGGCCGACCGCCGCGCCGTCCAGTCGGGGGTGTCGACGGCGCTCGCGATGCTCGCCGGCGGTCTCGTCTCGACGAGTCACCAGTACTGGGCGGCGATGCCCGCGTTCCAGACCCTCAGCGAGTCGGACGGGCAGACGCGCCTCAAGGCGGCACAGCGGATCGCCGCGACGATCGTGGGCGCGGGTCTTGCGTTCGGTGTCGCGATCCTCGGCGGTCATAGTCCGCTGCTGGCGTTCCCGATTCTCGCGCTGAGCGTCTTCTGCATGGGCTTCACGCGCACGTCGTCCTCGGCGTGGACGGCGTTCTGGCAGACGATCCTGCTCGCGACGATGTACGACGTGCTCGGCAAGCTGAACGTCGAGACGACCCAGGTGCGGATCCTCGAGACCGCCGTGGGCGCCGCGGCGGCGATCGTCGTCTCGGCTGTCGTGCTGCCCACACGCACGCGCACCCGCGTGCTGCGCGGGATGTCCGACGTCCTCGACCGCGCGGCCGCGCTCGCGCAGGCGATCTTCACCCGCGTCGACGACCCGATGGCCGATCGCGGACGGCCGGATGCGGCAGACCTCGGCGAACTCGAGCGCGCCCTCGCGCAGCAGCTGGACCGGGTCCAGCAGACGGCCCGTCCGATCCGGCACAACCCGGGGTCGTTGGATCGCACGGGCATCGAGGCGCAGCTGACGGCCCTGTGGTCGATGCTCGCGTTCGAGCAGCACGCGATCGAAGCGCTCGCTGCTCTGCGTCACGCGAAGCCAGCGGCTGCGGCGGCCGGTCCGGTCACCGGTTCGTCGATGGAGGGGTGGCGTCGCTTCGCCGCCGCGACCGCGGACAACTTCGATGCGGCACAGGCGGTGCTCCAGGGGGACCTGCCGCAGCGCCTGCACGGTCCCGTGACGCTGGACCTCCTGGGCGACCCCGCCGCGCCCGCGGCACCCGCGTCGACCCCCGCGTCGCAGCCGAACGACGACCCCGGACCCGGCGCGCTGGCGGACCCGGAGCAGGCGCTCGTGCGGGCACTCGAGCGGCTCGATCAGGCTCTGCTCGCCTTCGTCGACGCGGTCACGCCGGGCACCGTGTCGGCGATGGTGGCACAGCCGACCGTGACCACGATGGCGCAGGTCACGCCGCGATCTGCCCGGTTCTGAGCGCCCGTTTCTGAGCCGCCCGTTTCTGAGCCGCCCGTTTCTGAGCCGCCCGGTTCAGCGCCCGAGGAACAGGCTCAGCCCGCCCAGCTGCGAGAACAGCCAGAACAGACCGAAGACGGCGAACACGATGATCGCCGCCCACGGAACGCCCTTGCGCAGCCGACGGCCCGGTGCGGCGACACCGGGTGGCGGCCGCAGGAGGGTGGCCGGCGCGACGAACGGCATCGCGGGTGCGGTGCTCGCGCCACCCGCATCCACCCCCACGATCGGAGCGGCGGAGGCCGCGAGCCGCTCATCGCGCCACCGCGCCCACTGCGCGAGCTTGTCGAGCAGTGCGCGGACGACGGAGAACAGCCACGCCCACGTCGCGGGATCGAGCGTCGAGAAGTCGCGCTTGGCGTAGAGGAACAGCCAATCGTCGACGATCTCGACGTCCAATGCCGCCGCGTTGTCGATGAAGCGGGCCATGATGTCGGGCGTGAACAGGTACAGGGCGTCGCGTTCGTAGCCGCGCGGACAGTACAGGGTGAAGTGCTGGTCGAAGTCGCCTTCGAGGCTCAGGCGCTGGTCCTTGTCGAGCGTGAGCGGCAGGTTGGACCCGAAGAGTCCGTTGTTGCTCGTCGCATCCAGCACGATGTGCGGCAGCGGGACGTCGAGCCTGACCGCGACGTATCCCCAGCGGTGGGTGGACTTGTTCTTGCCCGAACCGGTCGTGTACCGGTAGTTCGCGAACTCGACGAACCGCGGCCGGTCGCCGCGCACGAGGTCGGTCGCCTCTCGCGCGCTGCCGAGACCGAAGATCATGCCCGGCAGCGGCGGATTCGCGTGGCGCGGCCGATACGACATGCCGTTCGCGCGCGCGAACCGATCGAGGCGGTAGGCCCGGATGCGGGTGCCCCGCCACGCGCGGACCGCGATCACCGTGACGATCACCACGACCGCGACGATCACGAGCACCGGCAGCAGGGCAGCCACGCTGAGGCCGCGTCCGGAGCCGATCGCGGAGAACGCGACCGTGACGAGCGTGCCGGTGATCGTCAGGACGACGGGGATGAAGATCACCGCGAAGATCACCAGGACGATGATCCCGGCGGGGTTTCGCCCGAACGAGAAGGCGGAAACTCCCGTGCGGCGGGCGAACTCGCCGACGGCGCGGTGGTCGACGGGTTCGACCAGGGGTTGCGGGTCGAAGGCGACGGGAGCGCTCATGCGTTGATCCGGTCGCCGGCGTACGTGAGGTCGGCGCCTTCGGGCAGCGGCAGGGCCTCGAGGCTCTGATCCGCGCACAGCGCCCCGACCAGCTCGGGTGAACCGCCGATGACCGTGGAGTCGTAGTCGACCTCGGTCACGAGCATCCAGGCTCGGTCGTCCGGCCAGATCAGGCTCGGCGAGATCGCGCTCGGATCGAACCCGTGCTCCTCGGCGGGACGGTCGCGCCAGGGCACCGTGAGGAACCAGTCCGGGTCGGCAAGCTCGACGATGCCGCCGCGGAAGAGCACGTGGCCCCGCGCGGGAAGCTCGAGCCGCGGACCCTCCGAGATCTCGCGCGAGAGGATCCCGGGTTGCCACGTCGGGCGGCGGAACACGTTGTTGAACGGGTCGTGCACGCTGCGCTGGAGCATCTCGTGGTGGCGCTCATGCACCGCGGCCTCCGCGCTCAAGACGCCACCGTCGTGTGGCGACACCGCCGTCTCGAGCGGAGCACCGTCGGCGGACCCGATCGCGAAGAAGGTGCGGGAGGGAGCGTGCCCGACGTGCCCGAGCAGGGCGCCATGGCCCTCCCAGAGCGCGACATACCCCGCATCCGGCGTTGACGTTGCGGCCGCCAGGTGCCCGGCGATCGCGGCGAGGCTCGCGGCATCCACCTGCCCCTCCATGGGAGCGTCGTACTGCCAGCCGTCCGGTCCCTGCACCTGCTGCCAGTCGTTCGGCCCGGTCGCGCCCACGCGCACGAGCGCGTTCCACTGCGCGAGCGGATGCATCGTCGTCCCGAACGCGGTGGCGACATCGGCCCAGCGGATCGCCTCGGTGTCGACCTCGACGCCGGCACGGCCGAACGCCTCCCACGCGCGCACGTTGTCGTCGTACGGCAGCGGCGGCCACGCGCGTCCGACCGGACGGGAGCGGGTCGCCTGGTGGAACACGCGCGCGTATGCGGGGAATCCGCGCGGCACGACGTTGTGCATCGTCGTGCCCCATGGGTCTCCGTCGGACACCCGCTCGTGCAGCCAGTCCCCCACCGAGACGTCCGCGGTCCACTCCATGCCTCCACGCTACCCGCGCGCTCCGACACGCTCGTGTGCCGGACGCCGGGTGGTGTTGTCGGGTCGGTTCGGCCGCGTCAGCCGCATCCGGTACCATAGGAGGGTTGTCCGCATGCGCCCCTGCGCGCGATCAGCCGGACGACGTGCACACACCCTCCTGCTTCCGGGAAATGCCCGGAAGCCGTTCTAGTCCGAAGGAGGTGGGTTAGTGACGCACCAGTACGAACTCATGGTCATCCTGGACCCCGAGATCGACGAGCGCACGGTCGCTCCGAGCCTCGACAAGTTCCTGAAGGTCATCACCAACGGTGGCGGCTCGATCGACAACGTCGACATCTGGGGCCGGCGCCGTCTCGCGTACGAGATCCAGAAGAAGAACGAGGGCATCTACGCCGTCGTCAACTTCACGGCATCCAGCGAGGCCACCCAGGAGCTCGACCGCCAGCTGAAGCTCAGCGAGGCCGTCATGCGCACCAAGGTCCTGCGCGCCGAGGAGGCCATCGCGATGGTCGCGGCCGAGGCGGAGCGCAAGGCGAAGAAGGCCGAGCGCAAGGCATCCGTCCCCGAGACCCGGACGGCCAAGAAGGAGTCCTGATGGCCGGGGAGACGATCATCACCGTCGTCGGCAACCTGACCGCCGACCCCGAACTGCGTTACACGCAGAACGGACTCCCCGTCGCGAACTTCACGATCGCCTCGACGCCGCGCAACTTCGACCGTCAGACCAACGAGTGGAAGGACGGCGACGCGCTGTTCCTCCGTGCGTCGGTGTGGCGCGAGTTCGCGGAGCACGTCGCGGGCTCGCTGAGCAAGGGAATGCGGGTGATCGCGACCGGTCGTCTCAAGCAGCGCTCCTACCAGGACCGCGAGGGCAACAACCGCACCGCGATCGAGCTCGAGATCGACGAGATCGGCCCGTCGCTGCGCTATGCGACCGCACAGGTCACGCGCGCCGCATCCGGTGGCGGTGGGGGCGGCCAGGCTCGTCCGCAGGTCGCCGACGAGCCGTGGGGCACGCCCTCGTCTCCGAATCAGGGCGGCGGGGATGCGTGGAGCGCACCCGGCACGTCCTACGGCGACGACACCCCGTTCTGATCCGCGGCCGTACCCCGGTGATCGAGTAGGCCGCGCAGCGGCCGTATCGAGATCCCCACTCCCGAGCAGCCTCCACCCGAGGCATCCACTTCTTCACAACTAAGGAAACAACATGGCTGGAAAGTCGAGCGGCGACCGCCGCAAGCCGCGGAAGGGCGCGAAGAACGCCGCTCCCGCGAAGGCGATCCGGGTTGGCGTCATTGACTACAAGGACGTCGCGACCCTCCGCAAGTTCATCTCGGAGCGCGGGAAGATCCGCGCCCGTCGTATCACCGGTGTCTCGGTGCAGGAGCAGCGTCTGATCGCCAAGGCGATCAAGAACGCGCGCGAAATGGCGCTCCTGCCTTACGCCGGCGCTGGCCGCTAAGGGGTACCGACAATGGCAAAGCTGATTCTCACGAACGAGGTTGCCGGGCTCGGAAGCGCCGGCGACGTCATCGAGGTCAAGAACGGGTACGCCCGCAACTACCTCATCCCCCAGGGCTTCGCCGTGGCATGGACGCGTGGTGGCGAGAAGCAGGTGGCGTCGATTCGCGCCGCCCGCGAGTCGCGCGCGATCCACGACCACGAAGAGGCCGTGGCGCT
>Ga0182739_1002445_pt1 | contig 17350 bp, 13 predicted proteins | sample eDN5th30CBELigBY_FD_128873 | JGI IMG/M metagenome (GOLD analysis project Ga0182739, IMG submission 128873) | Enriched backyard soil microbial communities from Emeryville, California, USA - eDNA 5th pass 30_C BE-Lig BY (version 2) (version 2) | ecosystem: Environmental > Terrestrial > Soil >... | reverse complement strand
ATTTGAATATAGAAATGTAGTATCTTTTAATTCTTTTATTTGGGTATAAAGCTGGTTTAAATAATGATTTTTATTAAACCAAGAAGATTGAAGAATGGTTTCGTTTTCATTTTTTGCTAATAGAAATATTTCTTTATCAACAATATCTACTAAGAAACTATCTTTAACTAGCATTAATGCATATATATAATCATCGTGTGTTAATAGATAACAATCGATAGTTGTTTTTTCCTTGATACTATGTTGAAATTTATTAGCTACTGATTTACTGGTAAATCGAATCAAATTAGCTAATGCATAATCTTGTGCTATACTTGTTTGATCTCCTTCAAAAATTTTCTTTTTTAATAAAGAAGTCATATCTACTTGGTACTCTGACTCTTTTTCTTCAATGCCTTGTAAAATATCTGTTAATTCATCTTCATCTATTGGTTTTAACAAGTATGATACGGTACCTAGACGGATTGCTTTTTGTGCATATGTAAATTCCGAATAGCCTGATAGGATAATAGAGTAAAAAGAATGGCCTATTTGTTTTGCATGTTGAATCATTTCTAATCCATCCATCTCGGGCATACGAATATCTGTAATGACAACATCTGGTTGATATTTCTGTATAAAACTTATTCCTTCCTTACCATTTTGAGCAGCACCGACAATTTCATATCCGTAATCTTGCCAATCAATAATATAGGGAAGCCCTTCTCTAATTGTTGGCTCGTCATCAACAATAAGTACTTTTTTCATCGCTTATCTCCCCCTATTTTATCTACTGGAATTTTAACAAGCACTGTTGTTCCTTTACCTTCTGTACTAGTTATCTCTAATCCATATGAATTTCCATAAACTCTTTTTAGTCTCTCATTTACATTCGTTAATCCAATACGATTTCCAATTTGTTCTTTTCTTAAAATATTCTGTATTTCTAGGAGTTTATCTTTAGAAATTCCATTCCCATCATCCTGGATTAATATATGAATATCCTCTTTTTCTTTTAATACCTTCACAATAACTTGTCCACTTTCTACTTTCTCTTCTATACCGTGAACGAATGCATTTTCCACAATCGGTTGCAAGATAAGGGGAAGAATATAATATTCAGCTGTATTGACATCTGCTGTTATTTCATATCTGATTCTACTACCAAAGCGTAGCTGTTGAATTCTTAAATATAATAATAAGAAGTCAATTTCTTCACTTAACTTTACATATTTTTGCTGATTGTTATTTAGAGATCTTCTAAGTAACTTGCTTAAAATCTTCACACTTTCTGCTACTTCTTTATCCTTATTTCTTAATGCCCTCATACGAATCATTTCTAACGTATTATAGAGAAAATGAGGATTTATTTGGCTAGCTAATAATTTAAATTCAGATTCCTTTTGTTGAAGCTGCCAGTTTTTTTCTTGCAACTGATGATGATAGTTTTTATGTATTAAATCTCGTAAACTTTCCATTGTTGTATACAGTTGATTATAAATATCCCTAATTTCATCATTTCCATCAATCGTAATTGGAATGTCAAAATCACCATTTGCTACCTTATGCATGGAATCTTTTAATTGAAATATTCTTCGATCCATTGAATGAGTATATCTTGTAATAACTAACAACACTAATAACATCACTGCACCAATAATGGTATAACTTTTAATCATAATTCGATTTACATCATTTAATATCTCTTCCTTATTCATAACCGTTACAATTTGAAAGTGATTAGTAATTGATTTTGGTAAGTCCAACATTTGCCCAAAGAAGATAAAAGGCTTTGTTTGTTTCATTTCGATGGTATACGTTTCTCCTACTGTTATTGACTGACCTAGAAGTTTAGGTTGTAAATCAAACTGTAAATAAGATAACGGAGTATGTTTAATATACTGAAAATCCGTTAGCTCTTTGTCCAATAATAAAACATTATCAATGGTAGCTGAATTTAAAATATCCATTAAAGATAAATTATCTACATATATCGCTAGTACACCTAGAAATTGATTCTCCGTATTATATACACTTCTTATTAAAGATAGATATTTTTTCCCAGTAACAGGGTCATCAATAGATCTCCAAAAAATTTTCCCATTCCCTAATACGGCATCTGTATACCAATCTGTCTTTTTTATTTGTTCATCAACTATTACAAAGTTGGAATTAGTCATAAAGGATTTATTGTTTATAAAAAAACGAATATTCGCTAAATTTCTATGATAGTTAAGGAAATAGTCAAATAGCGTGAATTCATTATATCCATCAATCATTTCCTTAGGACTACTATAACTCTTTTGTACAAGTTTGGATAATCCTGTATCTTGATAAATCCAATCAGAAATTTGAATAATGGAAGTAAAATTACTCTCTAAACTTTTTCTTACCCTCTCTGTTTCAATAAGAATATCTCGTTCTCTAGATTCAATCATATTTTGCCTAATATTTATGGTTAAATAAATTCCCACTATGAATATTGGAATTACTACACTTAAAAACATGAGCATTAATCTTTTCTTAATTGGAATAAATTTATTTTTCATCATTATCTAGATCCTATTTCTTTATAGTAGATATTCATTTTCAGGAAAGAATAGGGAATACTCTTTCCTGAAAAAATTACTAGCACATAAAAATCTATATATTCCCTAAACTACCATATTTCTTCTATAATTTATACTCTTTTTAGAAAATTAAAAGATTGGTGATACTGCCATTTGCCATTTTCTAATTGATTTTTACTTTTTGTTGTACCTTCTGTTTCAATATAATGACTTCCTAAATTTAACTTTGGAAAATTGTCATCATCTTGTTCTAATAGTACATTAGCAACCCCTCTATCTATGTCCCATTCTAGTAATTTCAAGTGAACTCTATTCGGTAAATAAATACCTTTTAATCTACCTTTTTTCAAAAAATAAGGAACTGCTTTTAGGACAGTAAGGGAATGATTATGCTCTGCATATAACAAGCAATCATGGATCACTTTTGGAATAGATCCATTAGCATCCATATTAAATACTTCTTTTTCACTATAATGAGCTGTAGCTAATGAATCCATAAAAGCATGTTCCAAAATCAATGCTTCTAAGGATTGAGCTACTCTCTCCTCATCCTCCAAGCTTAATGCACACATGGATGCATGCATTCTTCCATGTGAAGAAGTTGTATCCCCTTCACTATTATTTAACCAAGAAACCATCCTTTTTTCAAAAGCAATTTTAGCAGCATTCCATAATTCAGGAGTATCTTTATTTATTTCTTTCGTTTGAAATAATGGATACAAATTAGAGAAATGACGATGGTTATCATTTTCTTCTGATCGTTCATCAAGCCATTCTGCTATACCACCATCTTCTAACAAGCGATATGATGGAATTTCTTTATAGAATTGCTTATACTTTGTTTCAATCTCTTCATTCAAATGATTCTTTGCATCGAAATAATGCTTAAGGACACTTTTCATAATGGCTATATCCATTGTTGTATTGTCTCCCATTCCATTTTCTGCAGAATAACTTGGAGAAAGGAGAACCTGTCCATCTTTCCGCTGGGAAAAGTCCATATAAAAGGCAAGGACTTCTTCATAAAAAGGAATACACTCTATTCTTAAGAATGTCTCATCTCTTGTATAATCCCAATATTCATGATAAAAGTGAGCAAGCCAACCTGCTCCAGAAATCCAAAAAATTAACGGCCATTCTTTATTCCAGTGTACATGTTTAGCTGTTGTACTTGCGTGACCAGGAACTAGGAAACCATTACATCCATAATAAGACTTTGCATTTTCGCGAAAATCTGGAAAGTATTCCTTTAACCTTGTGAAAAAACTACGATATTCTTGAATATATCCACTACTTGCGAGAGAAGATATCGCTAATTGTACATTTGTATCAAATGTATAGTCACCACTCCATGCGGGATGTAATGTCCCTGACCATATTCCTTGCAAGGTAGGAATTCCTTTGGCCATCGATTGAATAACGTAGCGAGATCCTTCATAAAAAATTTGCATAAATTCAGGTGTCACTTTATTAAGCGTTCTCATTTCATTCAATACTACTTCCAAATCCACTGCTTTTTTTTCATCTGTAAGTAAAAGTTGTACGGAATGGAATGTTTTTGAAAATTCATCTATGTGTTCTTGAAGTGCTTTTTCATATGGTGTTACCTGTGAATTTTCCTCATCCTTTTCCACATATTGAATGGTAAAATAACAGTTCGTTACCTCTTGAAAAACTAGTTTTTCATTCTCCATAATAACGTTTCCGTCTTTTGTAACGATAGAAAAAACTATATCATATCCAGATTGATCCTGGTATCTATTAACCAATTTCATTTGTCCTTCGGATGAAGCTATTACACTTTGTAGTAAATTTGTTTCCTCCCACTTTATAATCGAAATATCCCCTGATATTGGATAATCACTTATGATTTTACCGTATATACAATCATATTTCTTCGAAGCAAATAATTCTTGCTTCACTTTCCCTCCAGTTGGAGAAGTAAAATCAACATGAATAGTTCCTCTAGTGAAATCTGTTATTCTTTGATAATCATGAAAGGATTCACTATTCTCGACGGTTAATAGAAACCTAGCAGCTGGGATAAAAGGATCGCTCATTGTTAAACCTTTATATCCAAGTTCTATTGCCTTTTCATAAAAAAAGTTAATCCCATTTTTATAACCTTCCGTCTCAATAATTTTACGAAGTTCCTTTAAGTGAGGAGCTAAATTAGGAATATCCTCCATATTATTACATTTGAGAAAAAGATCTTGTTTGGAAAAATCTAAATAGGTTGCATCTGGTGCACCATATAGCACCAGACCCAACCCTCCATTTCCGATCAATAAACCGTCTTCCCAACGATCAGCTATTTGACGATTGATTAATTTAGTCATTGAACATCACCTTTCTTTAAAGTGATTAACTGTATTTTTGATGTACTTTCCAGAATGAAATTATGCTTACGTCCATTAACAACAGAAATAGGTAAATAGTGATCCTTAGCAGAATAAGCTATTCTTGCTTGGCCATTATTTATAATAAGTTCTCCGTCCTCTTTCGCAGAATACGCTAATATATACTCACTTCCCATAAATTCAACGTTATCAAATATTAATTTACTAGCAGGAAGTAATTCTACACATCTCCTTTTATCTGAAGTGACAGTAATCATTACATTCTCATAATCATCAAACGCAAGTAAATTTAATTCATTTTTTACATGGCGTCCATTACTTTCTTTTCCGTCTATTTGGAAAGTACTAGTCCACTGCTTGTCATTTGACGAAAAGCCTACCCAAACAGTACCAAATCCATTTGGTAGCCTAAATTGTTCCATGGCCACATCGTAAATTTCAAACTCATCGGGAGAAATTGTGAAATTCACTGTCACTTCCTCACCTGGATTTAATGTCACTTTATGAAAATCTACTAATTTTTTTGGAAAAGCAATAGATTCCTTTGCTTTCAGTTGACCATAGACTTGAATGGTTTCAGTTATCGGTCTATGAGAATCATTTTTTAGCTGTACTTTTATTTCTACTGGTTTATTTTCAGTTAATACTTCACTCGCTAAAATACAGCTTTTTATTGTTAATTCACCATATGTTAAACCATATCCAAATGGATAGAGTATGTCCTTATTAAAATAATGATAAGTTCTTGGGTATTTTATATAATCATAGTTTGTTATAGGAGGTAAATCACTTTCATCCAAAAACCATGTTTGAGCTAGTTTTCCAGAAGGTGCAGAGTCACCAAATAATACTTCACAAATGGCATCACCAAGTTCTTGAGAGCCATGGGTTGTAAATAATATTGCAGGTATATTTTCTTGTGCCCATCTTAGATCAAAGGAATAACTTCCTACAACTACCAACACAATATTTTGGTTCACTTGATAAATCGCTTTCAAAAGTTCTTCTTGTTTTTCTGGTAAACCTAAACCTGGTCGGTCTTGTGTTTCCTTTCCATTCATCATAGGGTGATTACCTAATACAACAAGGCTAACAGTAGATTCCTTTGCTAATCGAACTGCCTCTTCTATTCCATTTTCCATTGTAATAAACTGAATGGAATGTTGCTCACTTGTTGTTCCAATACTCTTTTCATTTAAACCAATTGGCTTATCATTCCATGAATACCATTTTTCATTTCTTTTTATCCAACTTTCTTTAATGAACCAGTCAAATACTTCCTCCTTATGGAGCATAAAGGATTGAGTATCATCATTCAATGCAACATACTTTTGGGTCTTATTATCCTTTATAACAAATAGATTGTATCCCCAATCCTCTAGTGTAAAGTCTCCTTCCTTATTAATCATTAAGATTTCATCTTTTGATATCCCAGCTTCTTTTCCATCTATTAAGATTTTTATCTTATCATGGCTTGAGTGAAAGCTGACTAGTTCTTCGCCTAATCTTTGTTGAATGCTTTTTACAATCTTTTTTTCTTCCTTCGGATAGCCACCATACCAATCTCTTAAAAATACATTTGCAAGTGGACCGGTTACTGCTATATCAGTCTCTTTATCTAATGGAAGAAACTGATTTTCATTTTTTAATAATACGATTTGCTCAATTGTAGCTTCCTTAGCAATCTCGGCATGTTCTGTTCCTGCAAGGAGATCCATATCTACCTGATCATGTAAACACTGGTCTGTAAAATGACCTAATTCTGAACGAACTTTTAGAATATTTTCTACCGCTCTATCTATATCCTCTTCTGTTATTAATTGTTTTTCATATGCTTTTAATGCTGCCGTTTCTACCAATTCTTTATTATCTACAAAACAATCTATCCCACTTTTAAGGGAATCAGCTAAGGCTTCTTCATATGTATTATAGTAATGATACTCATCTACATTTAACGTAAGAGCTCCACCATCACTGACAATAAAACCGTCCATTTCCCATTTACCTTTAACTGTATTTAATACTTCAGGTGACTGCATACATGGAATCCCATTTACTCCATTATAAGCAGTCATCATAGACTGGGCATTTGCCAAAGTAAATGCCGGTTCAAATGCTTTTAAGTAGTATTCTTCCTGACTTCTTAATGGAATAAAATTTGAAGTTGACTCTCTTCCTACTTCATTATTATTACCAAAGAAGTGCTTAGGAGCTGCAGCCATAAGGAGATATTCGTCACTGTCCCCTTGCATCCCCTCGATTAAGCTGACACTTAGCTTACCGGTTAAATACGGGTCTTCACCATATGCTTCCTCATTTCTTCCCCATCTAGGATCTCTTTCCATATCAATAGTTGGAGCCCATAATGTCAGCCATGATTTTTTATTTGATTGTAAATACTTAATTCGAGCTTCTGTACCTATTACTTTACCGACCTTTTTTAACAATTCGGGATTCCATGTTTGAGCAAGCCCCAAAGGTAATGGAAATCCAGTTGTATGGCCTCCGTTTCTATCTACTACACCATGGGCAGCTTCCCCGCCAATATGATATTCATTTATATGTAAACGTGGGATACTCGATTGACTTGTAGACAGAAGACCTATTTTTTCTTGAAGTGTTAGCTGTGCTACCAAACTTTTAGCCAGTTGACGGTGCTTCATAGCTCATTCCCCTTTTTCTCAATTGCCTTAATCCATTCTCGGGCAATCTCGAAATGTCCTGTATAAGTTGGATGGACCCCATCTTCACCTGTATATAGTTGATATCCATTTTTATTTCCTAATGAATTCAAATGACCATCTAATGTAATAAGCTCTGCATTAAATTCTACTGCTAATTTTCTCACAGTCTCAATTTTTGGATCTAAGTCAATTCTCCATTTTTTCCTATCTGCTGGATATGGTAAGACGAAGGGTTCTAATAGAATAATTTTCTTAATACCCTGCTCTTTTAACTCCGTTAATAATTGGCGATACCCTTCTTCATATTGCTCTCTTGATTTCTCACTTCCAAACATTTCATCTTCTGTATAATGCCAAGTATCATTTATACCCACAAGAATGGATACTACTGTAGGAAATAAATCTAAACAGTCTTCTTTCCAACGTGCTTGTAAGTGGGGAACTTCATCCCCACTTACACCTTTATTTGTGATTTTTAATTCTAATTCAGGATATTTCGCCGTTAAATATGCAGCTACAAATAATGGATAGCCTGCTCCTAAGTCAGCTGGATTTTCTCTATTCCTGCCTACATCTGTAATACTGTCACCAATGAATAGTATTTTATCGTTCTTTTCTAACAACATAATTTACTCCTTTTCGGTGATTATCTTTACATCGTAAGGCTGTAAAGTCGTTAAACCATCTATTTTCTGACCAGTTAACATATCGATACCACTAAAAGGACTGGATATGTCAATAGATTCATTTTTATGATTTAAGATGAAACGGTATTTCTTTCCATCCTTCTCTCGTACCTTTGTTTCGATACCTTCTGGTAATTCGAATTGGGGAATTTCTAATCCCTCTAATACTTCATTTAGTAAAAGTTTCATTCCGTCATTTTCTAACATTGTACCTACATAATATGCCTGTCCATCACCTAAATAATTTTTTGTAACTGCTGGTGAATGTTGATAAAACTCTCCCTCTCCATATGTAGCTACTACTTCCGCTCCTTCTGGATGGATAATATCACATAACATTCTACAAGGACTTATCTCTCCATCAGCAAATTGAACTTGGTACAATTTTTCTGGTGGGAGAGCATCAAATTCTTCAACCCAAACACCAACAATATCTCTTAAAGGACCAGGATAACCTCCTAAATGCACATTATCACTCTCACCAACTATTCCACTCATCATTGTTGTTACAAAACGTCCACCGTTTTGCACATATAATTTAATAGCTGCTGCTTGCTCTTCTGTTATCATATATAAACATGGTGCAAAAATAACATCATATTTTTCAAAAGATGCATTAATAGGAATTAAGTCAACATCTATTTGTCGACGATATAACTCTTGATAGTAATGATGAATTTGATCAACATATTTCAATTCAATTGTTGGTCCACTAGTGTACTCTAATCCCCAATAATTTGGCCAATCAAAGATTATCCCCACTTTTGCAGGAGTACGAGCGCCAATTAATTGATCACCAAGATTATTTAACTCGTTTCCAAGTTCCGCCACTTCACGAAATACTCTTGTATGTTCCGTACCAACATGGTCAATAACAGCTCCATGAAATTTTTCACAAGCTCCCACAGATCTACGCATTTGGAAAAATTGTACAGTATCTGCTCCATGTGCTACAGCTTGATAACTCATATTTCGCATTTGACCAGGTCTCTTTAAAGAATTATATGGTTGCCAATTTTGCTGGCTTGGTGTTTGTTCCATCAGCATAAATGGATCTCCATCTTTTAATCCTCTCATTAAATCATGCATCATTGCAGTAAAGCTTTCTGGTGTATCATATCTTGGATAGCTATCCCATGATACAACATCCATCTCCTGTGCCCACTTAAAATAATCTAATGGTTTATAAGCACCCATTAAATTCGTCGTCACTGGTGTCTTGGAATCATATTTTCTAATAGCTTCCTTTTCATCAATAAAATTTTGTAGTAAAGAATCTGAATTAAATCTCTTATAATCTAAAGAAATTCCAGCAAAAGCTGTTTGATCATTTCCAAATCCATCACCTAAAGCATTAGGAACCACTATTTCTTCCCAATCGTAGATTTTATGGCTCCAAAAAGTCATATTCCAAACTTTATTAAGCTCATCAAGGGTTTTATATTTATCTTTTAACCACACTCTAAATGCCTTTTCACAGTTTTCACAATAGCATTCTCCGCCATATTCATTCGATATATGCCAACATACCACTTCTTCCATGTGGCCATATCTTTCAGCAAGTTTTTCTGCTAGAAGTGGAGAATATTTTCTAAAGGTTGGACTATTCGGGCAATGATTATGTCTATGACCAAATTTATGCTTTCTTCCTTCAAAATCTGTTCGATTGACATCTGGATAACGATGACTCATCCAAGCAGGTAATGCTGCTGTGGAAGTTGCCAATACGATATCGTAATTATTCTTTCTTAGCATTTCGATAATTTTATCTAATGTAGAAAAATCATACTCCGTTTCAGAAGGTTGTAATTGAGCCCATGAAAAAACATTAATGGTAGCAGAGTTGATATCAGCAAGCTTAAAAATGCGCATATCTTCCATCCAAATTTCATCTGGCCATTGTTCTGGGTTATAATCTCCACCAAAAAGCATTCGTTTAAAATTTACAGTCATATGTAACCCTCCATTTAAATGATTACGCTTACATATTTTAATAATAACAATTATTGACTAATAAATAACCTGTAATTTTTAGATATAAAACATGAAAAATTAGTGGTAATTCCTATAGATCATAAGAAAAAGATATTTTTAACAATAAAAAAGAAGGCAACCAATGGTTACCTTCTCTTTTAGCCGCATTTGCCGCTTAGATGTATGGAGTTTCAAAACCTGCTCCACCAGGTGGGTGTTCGCAAAAGCTATCATCATATGTCCTAATGATAAATTCATTAGGCCTGCTGATCCTGCTCTAATATAGAACTCCCTAATTATCGATAAAGGTTGAAACTTCATACGATAACGAACAACGCAGCGTCTATAGTCTTACTATACAGTATTTAACCTTGGAACGCAAATGGTAAAATACGTAAAAATCATCATCTTACAAGCTTTTAATTATGCACGAGATACATAACTAGCATCAGAAGTGTTGATAATTAAACGATCTCCTTGGTTAACAAAGAATGGAACTTGAACAGATACACCAGTTTCCATAATTGCAGGCTTTGTACCACCTGAAGCTGTATCTCCTTTGATACCTGGTTCAGTATCAGCTACTTCTAACACAACAGTATTTGGTAGTTCTACACCAAGAGTTTCTGATTGATACATCATGATATGAACTTCCATATTTTCTTTTAAGAATTTCAATTCATATTCAATAGCAGATGCAGATAATTCAATTTGATCATAAGATTCTACATCCATAAATACATGTTGGTCACCGTTCGCATATAGATATTGCATTTTACGGTTATCAATTTGAGCTTTAGCTACTTTTTCACCAGCTCTAAAAGTTTTTTCTTGCACTGCACCAGTACGTAAATTCTTTAATTTAGAACGTACGAATGCTGCACCTTTACCAGGTTTAACATGTTGGAAATCTAGTACACGCCAAATTCCACCATCTACCTCAATTGTTAAACCAGTTTTAAAATCGTTTACTGAAATCATACAGTAATCCTCCTATAAAATAATCAGTTCTTTTGTTGAATGGGTTAAAGCTTCGTTATGATCATTTGTTATTAATGTATCATCTTCAATACGTACTCCACCGACTCCAGGAAGGTAAATACCAGGTTCTACTGTGACAACCATACCAGTCTCTAAAATAGAATCATTTCTAAAGGATAATGCTGGTCCTTCATGAACTTCTAATCCTATACCATGACCTGTTGAATGTCCAAAATATTCTCCATACCCTTTTTCTTTTATGTAATCACGAGTTAAGGCATCTGCTTGAATACCTGACATTCCTGGTTTGATTCCTTCCATCCCTTTTAATTGTGCCTGTAAAACGATGTCGTATATTTCCTTTAATTTTGCATCTGGGTTTCCTACTGCAATTGTTCTCGTCATATCAGAAACATATCCATTATAATATGCACCATAATCTAATGTAATCATATCACCAGCTTCAATCTTTTTGCTAGTAGCAACACCGTGTGGCAACGCTGATCTTTTACCAGATGCGACAATTGTGTCAAAGGACGATGAAGTAGCGCCCTGCTTTCTCATAAAAAACTCTAATTCATTCGAAACTTCTAATTCTGTTTTCCCAACCTTAATAAAATCAAGAATATGGGTAAAAGCGGCATCTGCTATCTTAGCAGCTTCCTTTAATATCTTAATCTCTTCACTAGTCTTAATCAAGCGTAACTTTTCAATAATTCCTGAAACCGGAACTAACTCACCTTTAAATACATTCTCTAAATTCTTATACTCAGCAAAAGTGGTATAATCCTGTTCAAAAGCTAGTTTCGTAACACCATTTTTTTTAGCTTGATCAGCAACTTCTTGTAATATTGCACCTTTATGCTGTACAATATCGAATCCAGCACATTGTGTTTGTGCTTGCTCAACATATCGAAAATCAGTTATAAATAAAGCTTTCTCCCCAGTAATAAGTACAGCCCCTGCACTCCCAGTAAAATTACTCACATATCGTCTGTTATATGTACTAGTGATTAAGATACCATCAGCTCCAGCACTAGTTAGTGCAGTTCTGATTCTATTTAGCTTTTCCATGTTCATCTCTCCCTTAAAGATACACTATCTTTAGAAGCTTCGTCTTTTTTCCTTTTAAAAAGTACTCACATAAAATAATGTAAAATTTTGAATGATTAAAATTGCTCATGTACATTATTTTAACACAAAAGACTATTCAATGTTCCAAAATTAACCTCATAAAAGAGAAGATTCCGATTCCCATTACCCTTCATTTTCAGAAAGATTCGTTCCATGCCCTTGTTTTGCTTTATGTTTTTTTACTTTCATCTCATTTTCTTCATATGATATTGTGTAGCCAACGAAAACCCCATATAAGATATATAGGCATACAGATGTAATAATTGTATCCATTTTTAATTTTAAAAATGGTGCCATACTTGGAAAAATTGGATTTAGGATAATATACACACAAAAAAATATTACGATACCAAAAGCTATACTTATATAGATACTTTTAAATTTTCTCAAAACTAAGTAATAGCCAAATGCTACTAAAGTAGAGATAAAACCAATGAGAATAAGACTGATTACAGTTCCTAACCATCCTTTCTTCCATTCTCCAATAGCCCATGGTTCTAATATAATGCTAGGACTAAATTCAACAAAGTCAAAAAGATATGCAATATACCCTAATCCCGCCCAAAATATTCCTCCAATCATTCCTGTCCAAATAACAAGAGCAATAAATGACATTGGTCTTTCTTTTTCGTGCTGTGTTTGGTTTTCATTACTCATTCCATACACCTCCATAAAATATTATGCCCGAAGAAAAATTTTACTTTGCAAATTACATTCATTTTTTTAATAAATATAAAATTTTTATATAAATGAAAGTATTTCATCATTTATAAATAGGTGATGCTAGTGGTTTTTCATTATTTTTAGTAATATAGAATTAGGGTATATAGACAGTATAAGAATTATATTTAAATAAACTGTTTTCACCTAATTTAACCTGAGGCTGGTGTAACTATTCATGGCAAGTGAACAAAAACCATTATATGGAGGGCAAGCTGTTGTAGAGGGTGTAATGTTTGGTGGAAAACACCATTATGTAACAGCGATTAGACGTAAAGATCAATCAATTGATTATTTCCACCTCCCAAGAACAAAAAATAACAAACTCACAAAATTAAAGAAAATTCCTTTCTTAAGAGGAATCATTGCAATAATTGAATCAAGTGGGAATGGAACCAAGCATTTAAATTTTTCTACGGAACGATATGATGTAGATCCTTCTGAAGACTATAAAATAAAAGAACAAGAACCTTCTAAAACTACTATGATTTTGGGTGTTGCAGCTGTCGGAGTTCTTTCTTTCCTATTCGGAAAATTTATTTTCACACTTGTACCGACTTTCTTAGCAGCCATGTTTCAACCAATTATTTCAGGACATGTTGCTCAAGTATTGTTAGAGAGCTTCTTTAAGCTTATTTTATTATTAGGTTATATATATTTTGTCTCTTTAACGCCTATTATTAAAAGAGTTTTCCAATATCATGGGGCTGAGCATAAAGTAATAAATGCCTATGAAAACGGAAAGGAACTAACCATACAAAATGTTCAAGCATCTTCAAGACTTCATTATCGTTGTGGTTCTAGCTTCATGCTCTTCACTGTAATTGTTGGTTTATTTTTATACTTATTTTTTCAAACAGATAATTTAATGGATCGAATATTAATTAGAATTGCCCTTATTCCTTTTGTAATTGGAATATCTTTTGAAGTATTGCAATTCACCAATAAGTTAAGAAATATACCAGTTCTTAAATATTTAGGAATGCCAGGACTTTGGCTACAATTGTTAACAACGAAAGAACCTAATGATGAACAAGTAGAAGTAGCTATTCTATCTTTCCAAGAGTTAAAACGAAGAGAAGAAGAAACAGAAAACCAATTAAAGACTGCTACTGTATGATATCCTTTACATTTTTTCTGTAAATTATTTTATGTGAACAATTTTTCTTTATTTGAATAAACTTTTTTATAATACTAGTTTAAAAGTTATAAAAAATGCTTATCATGCTTTTAGGGAGGTGGCTTTTTTGAAATTCCGATTTTCATCGATTTTATTTAGTGTTGTTCTCATCTTAGCTTTGTTTGGATTAACAACTAGTTTAATTAGAAATCCTTCAGGTTTCTTTCTAAACATCGCAATTTTTGTGGGAGTAGCTGTTATTATTTGGTTCGTCTTTCGACAGTTCCGTTTATCATCTCCACAGAATAAAGAACAAAAAGCATTTGTTAAGGCTGCAAAACAATCAAAGAAAAGATTACAGACAAAAGAAAAGTCAAATACTAAACAGCCTGGTTCAAACAGGACCTCTTCCTTAAAAGCCCAAAAATTTAAAAGAAGCAAAAGTACTGCACATTTGACTGTAATTGATGGCAGGAAGAGCAAAAAAAAGAATCGAGCTTCTTTATAGAAGTTCGATTCTTTTTGATTCAGGTAAACGTTAATAAGTCCATTTTTTAAAAAACTTATTAGCACAATCCCTTCCTAATTGTATAAGTTTATCTTGAGCTTCTTTTGATAAGGAAAACTCTGTTGTTACTACTCCTTCTGTTGGTACGAAAATGATATTTTTTTCATGCTTACGAGAAATATACCTAGAATCATGAGCATCCTTCATCGTTTCAAACATCGCACCAAATAATTCAATAGCATTATTAATTTTATGTTTTGGATGATCTTTAAGATTATGACTTAACTTGATTCCTAAAACTGGTCTTGTTTTCAATACATGTTCTTGATCAAACAACCACATGGGAAAGTTACTTAATACTCCGCCATCCACAATCACACTCTTATTCTGTTTATTTCCAATTTTAACTGGTTCAAAAAAATAAGGTAAACTACAACTCATCCGAATTGCTTTAGCAATAGAAAAAGAGCGTGGGTCAATACCATATTTGGGTAAATCATCTGGAATTATTAATAGAGCTCCGTTTGTGATATCGGATGCGATAAAACGTAAACTTTGAGGTGGCAAATCAGAAAATGTTTTTATTCCTTTTTTCCATAACTTATCGTCTATCCACCTTTCTAATTCATCCCCTTTATACATACCTAGCTTCCAATATAAAAAAAACCATTTTGCCAATGGAAAGGGAATAAGTAACTTTCTTTCATCCATAAAGGTATGTAAATCCAATTCCTCAAGTAAAGTAGCAATTTCTTTACTTGTATATTTTGCAGCTATTAACGCAGCTATAATTGATCCTGCGCTAGTACCAGCAAGTCTTACAAACTCCATTCCACGTTCTTCAATGACCTCATAAGCACCAACCAAGGCAAGCCCTTTAATTCCCCCACCAGAAAAAACTCCATCTATGTACACCTTATTCACTCCTTTGATAGAATAATGTGTTCGTAAATTAGTAAGTAAGAGTAGATAATGTCTTTATTATTCAATGTAATACCATTCGTACAAAAATAGTACATAAGACAAGCAATTAATATGCTGGGTTTTTAATATTTACTTGTTTCCCTTCATTTAACTAGACGTTTTCATCAGTCAATATAGGTAAGTGCACATACAATGTGTTGTGAGAAAAATTTAGAGGAGGAAGAAATATGTATCTAGATAACACTATTCATTCCCATGATATTAGAAGAATTCGTCCTGGATTCGGGGGATTTGGAAGACCAGGGTTTGGATTTGGGCGACCTGGTTTTGGCAGACCTGGTTTTGGTTTTGGAGGTTTTGGTCTTGGATTAGGACTGTTAGGCGGTTTAGCTACTGGAGCATTATTAGCACCGGCTTTATATGGTGGTTATGGATATCCTCCTTATGGATATGGCTACCCTCCATATGGCTATTATTATTAAAATGAATAGGTAACTAAATAGACCTCACCAAACATTTGCCCCATATCTTTAATAGGATAAATGTTTGGTGAGGTTATTTTTTTGATTTTAGTAGTAAAAAAGAAGAATTTTTTTACATCATTAAGTGAAATAGGCAATATCTGCATTAGGGAAATATTCTGCAATGTAGCCTCGTATACTTGTTTCTAAGTCTTTCGCTTCATCATCTTTATATACATACTTTCCTATTCCATATCTACCCCATTTATATTTACGTTTTTCTTCATCCATCTCTAGTTTACTTTTTGGATATCTCTTAGCTATCACCCTTTTAGCTGGTTTTGTAAAACGGTGTTGTATTAATTCAAACGTTAAATTCGATATATCTATTCCTTCAAGACTGTTAGATAGACGTTCAAATAATTCATGATAGCCTTCTTTCCAATTTTCGTATAAATATATTGGTGCAACTATGAATCCTAGTGGATAACCTGCTTTTGCTACTTTTCTTGCAGCCTCTATTCTTTCATCGAAATTTGAAGTGCCAGGTTCAAAATTTTTTATCACATATCTTGAATTTATGCTAAAGCGAAATCTAGTATGTCCGTTATGTTCCGCATCTAGAAGATGATCAACATGATGAAACTTTGTAACAAAACGTAATTGCCCCGTTTCGGTTTTCCCAAAATATTCAATTGCTCGTTTTAAAGAATGTGTTAGATGATCGATACCTACAATATCAGATGTACACGCAGCTTCAAATCTAGTTATTTGACCTTCTCTTTCTTTCATATATTTCTCTGCTTGTTCAAAAATTTCATCTAAATTCACATATGTTCTAATATACGGTTTACTTCCTAATGTTGTTTGTAAGTAGCAATAATGACAGTGTCCCATACATCCTGTTGCAAGTGGAATAGCATATTCTGCTGATGGTTTAGACGTATCAAATTTTAATGTTTTCCTGATTCCAACTACTAAAGTCGATTTCGCATTTCTATATTGTTGTAATTCTGTATCACCAGGTATACCTCTAACTTGATTATGAGAGGTCGTTTCTCTAATTTCCACACCCATTTTTTCAAATTTCTCTTTTAGTTCTCTTCCTAACGGATACTCTAATGCTCTTGGTTCTATATAGACAAGTTGTGGTACAAATGGCTTCATTTAAGGTTCTTCCTTTCTTACCTAAACTACATTCATGTATTTTTATCATGAACAAAAAGAACAAAAAGAGGACAGGAAATTT
>Ga0182739_1002443_pt1 | contig 17356 bp, 15 predicted proteins | sample eDN5th30CBELigBY_FD_128873 | JGI IMG/M metagenome (GOLD analysis project Ga0182739, IMG submission 128873) | Enriched backyard soil microbial communities from Emeryville, California, USA - eDNA 5th pass 30_C BE-Lig BY (version 2) (version 2) | ecosystem: Environmental > Terrestrial > Soil >... | reverse complement strand
CCGTAAACGGCCTGTGGGGCCTCATCGGCAAGCTCGTCGACATCTTCCAGCCAAGCGAATGCGCCAATTACTTCAGCTCGTGCGGATATGATCCAGATTGATCGGAAACCGCTCTAGGGTCCACGTTGATCTCTAACATGCCGTGTGCTGGGCCAATCGTAGTGCCGTTGCTACCAACCCAATAGCCCACATTCTTGTATGTGGTTTCAGATCGAAGACCTAGTGCACGCTGTAAATCTTTGACCGTTAAATGCTCGCCCCTGAGGTCTGCCTCGGCAGTCACCAAGAGTACCAGCGCGGTCGGAAGTTGGATCTTTGAATCAAATTTCGAGAGCTGTTGAAGCATGCGGGCGGTACAGCCCAGTGACGCAACCGTCACCGCGGCTTCAGCGCTGGCACTCGCTCCCCCGCTCAGCCTGCCACTGCGCCTAGCCCTTCGCACCATGCGGTTAGGTAGTCTGTGCAACCTGTACCCCCGACTCTTCGAGCCCAGAGAGGAAGCTTATTCATTCTACTTGGATATGCAACCTACAGTGGAGTGCGTTGACGTCTAAGAAACATTGACGCGCAGCTTGAAAGCGCTGGCGCATCAGCTTGAGTCTCTCCGGCGGGCCGAATTCTCGGCAGGCCTGAGCATGCTTGGAGCACGCAGCCGCGTGAGCGAGGAAGCGGCAAACGGGCCCCCCTGCTGATCCCGAGCTGGTTGGACACTTCCGTCACACGGAAGCAAGGGCCGAAAGTCGAAAGCACCATGGCTTAGTGCGGAATCGACTGGCAGTTGTCGGTCAGGCTCTGGAAACCGACGATGCAGCACTCAAGGCGGAACGCGTCGCGTACGCCACGCGCTCGCTACGGGTCGCTGTTCGGATATTCAGGCATCACCGAAGCTACCGGAAAAAGCTGGCCTGACATGGCCTGCTGCTGGACCAGGCTGACAGGCTTTTTCGAAAAGTCCCTAGCGTCGCCTGATTGTGCACCGGACTTTGAATATTTGGGAACCTTGCTGAACATCATTCCTGACATTCACTCTGATTCCGATCGTCTGAACACCATTCTGGGCCTGATCGCCAACGATGCCTCGATCCTATTCCTGGGTGAATTCATCGACGACGGATACGGCGTCAAGGCTCCCGTCGATTGGATCGTCCTCCGTCGGGCAAGGCATCGATCAGCTGCCACCCATCCACAACTACTAAATCAGCTACTCCCTAGCGGCCTTAAAGCAGTCCTTTGGCTCTTAGAATTGCAGCAACCAAGTCCGAAATTAAACTGCCTTCCAGCGGAAAGTTCGCAGATTTTGTATCAGCGGCAGTGCTGCTATGAGACCGGATCTTGTCGTTGCAACAGTCGTAATATCACGAACGGGTAAGGGCTTTCCAAACCGAGCCTGAACGTTGATCATTGATTATGCGTGAGAAATTGCTAACAGATCGAACACTTGTGGAGCTTCGTGACGCCCTGGTTCAGCGCGATGTGAGCGCTGCCGAGATGGCTGCTGCGTCGCTAGATGCGTGCGAGCGCAATCCGTACACGATGACCCTGATTACCGACGAAAGAGCTCGCCGTGAAGCGCGGCACTCCGACGCCATGATAAGATCCGGAACGCCACGTCCGCTCGAAGGCGTTCCAGCGGTGTACAAGGACCTTTTCGATTTTGCCGGTCACGTGACAACAGCCGGGTCCCGTGTCTTGAGCGGGGAGCCTGCAGCTCAACGTGATGCCGATATTGTGACGCTTCTTCGGTCAGCGGGAGCCGTGACGATAGGGCGGACCAATATGACCGAACTGGCCTTTTCTGGGCTGGGACTTAACCCACACTTTGGAACACCCGAGCTCGCCGACCACCAGGGCGTATCCCTGGCGCCGGGAGGATCTTCCAGTGGTGCCGCAGCGGCGCTGGCCCAAGGGGTGGCACCGATCTCTATAGGAACCGATACAAGTGGTTCCATTCGAATTCCCGCCTGCTTTCATGGCTTGGTCGGCTTTAAGCCTACAGCAGGCCGCTATCCCGCAGGTGGAATGGTTCCCCTCGCGCCCAGCCTCGACTCCGTCGGGGTGATTGCACGCTCGGTAGCCGACGTGCGATATCTCGATGGTATCATTTCTCCATCCGCCGACTCGAAACACCAGCCGGATATCACGTTTGTTCTGGCGGAAGGACATCTGCTTGAAGATCTGGATGGCGAAGTCGAAAGCTGCTTCGCCGCAGCGATCGGATTGTTATCGAGCCATGGCTGGGATATACGCACGGACCGCATTTCCGAGATCGATGCCGCGATGTCATTGCAGCGCGAACTCGGTGCGCTCGTAGGCATGGAAGCATACCGGCTGCACGGTAGACATCTGCAACGGCGCAATGAGATGGATGCGCGCGTTGCACGACGATTGGAAACTTCGGCTCAGGAGAGCGAGGAAACCTACGGAAATATGATTGCCGAAAGAACTAGGCTCATTTCCAGCGCGTCGGGGCATTTAGCTGGTGGAGACATTATCCTTTCGCCCACCGTCAAGTGCACGTCTCCTGAGCTTGCGTCCCTGGCGGATGACGACGCCTTTCAACATTCCAATGCGCGCGCTCTTGCCAACACGATGGTGGCCAACTTCTTTGATTGGTGTTCGATTTCCGTTCCCTGCGGACGGACGAAATCGGGAAGGGAGGTTGGTCTGATGCTGACCGGGGGCAAGCATCAGGATATTGCGCTGTTGCGAATTGCGGAGTTGGTGGAAGCGGTATTGGCTAGGGGCATGGAAAAATGAATACGGTTGAGGACAAGTCCACCCCGCTTGAGCGATACGTCCGCGTACTTGAGGCGATTGCGGCTTCCGGAGGCAGTGCGACGGCCGGAGAGCTCGTTTCCATTCTCGGGCTCCCCCGACCGACGACACACCGGCTGCTTAAAGGGCTTGTCGATACGCAGCTCATTATCAAACTGTCGGAGAATCGCTATGGCATTGCCGACCGGCTGCAACGCCTTTCGTTGCTGTCCGCGGACGATCGATGGTTTGAGCCGGTGCTCCGCCCCATTGTCATGGAGATCGCCCAGACTTTCAACATGACCACCTACGTCGGGAAGTTCAACGGACAGCGTGTCGTGTCCGTCATGGTGGAATCTCCCGAGGAACCATGGCGCGGTTTCGTTCTTCCTGGAAGAGAGTTTGCTCCTCATGCGGCAGCTGGTGCCAAGGCGATACTAGCCTTCCATCCGGATAATATTACCAGAGGTCTTCTCGAGCAGGTGAGTCTCCCGAGCTTTACAGCAAAGACCATTTGCTCAGTGGACGGTGTGCTCGAGGAATATGAAAAAGTCCGAAGGCAACGATATGCAAGCTGCGTCGGCGAAATCGATGACGGTATGAATGCGCTTGCGGTCCCTGTTCTCGCCAGTAGCCAAATTGTAATGAGCGTGGGTGTTACAGGACCGATTTCGATACTTCCTGAGACAAGTCACCAGACCTTTGCAGAGCAATTGCACCCTTTTGCAGTTCGCATCGCTGCCCTCCTAGACGCGCGGCGATAAATCGTCTGGTTACCGGAGATTCCCGCGCAACAGCACTCCTCCAAAATTTGACAAGCTAGGTCGTTGTTCATGCACAACGGGCGCTCGATTTGAGCGTAGGGTTTCCACCGGTTTCGCGACGGCGCCCCGCCAATTTTCCGAGCGCAGTGCGCCCTCCCGCAGAGCTGATCGCGTCTCGATCTTAATGCAAGAGATCGGGCGACAAACAGGCCCTGCAGCAACATCCCTCATGATTGGTACGGTGCCAGCAATAGCGCAGCTCGATGCTGAGTTTGCGGTTCTGTACATAAGGAACGGCTTACCGATTGACAGCACAAAGGGCCAATGAAATAGTTTTGATAAATGAGATGCTGTATCGGTTTTCGAGACATGCCTGCAACCATCCCTCAGCCGAACGGCTCCCGCGGCCACATTCCGATCTTTTCGGATCGTGTCACGATGCAAATGCCGCTGTTCTCGATGCGCAAGCGCCCTTCGCTGCGCCCCCACGTCTATAGCGGAAGCGGGGCCTCGTTCCGGGTCAAGCCTTGCGAAACAGGTGTGCCGACGATTTGGGACCGGGACATCATCATCTACATCACAAGCCATCTACTCGCTGGACGCTCCACCTCTCGTGTCCTCTCAGTGCGAGCACATAACCTGTTGCGGGTGACCAGGCGCAGCACCGGGGTGAAGGGCTACGAAGGGCTTATGAACGCTCTATACCGGCTCCGTCACGCGCAGATAGAAACCAGCATCGGTCAGCAGGACGCCGGTTCCTCTGCGCGGGTCTCCTGGCTTGACGACTACATCGTAAACTACCGCACCTGTAGCACGGGCACTCCTCAGATGTCCGGGATCACGGTTACCCTGAGCCAATGGGCCTATGACCTTCTCTTGAGCGGGGATCCATCGCCTGTAAGTGCGGATTATTTCTCTCTCACCGGGGGACTGGAACGTCGACTTTACGAACTCACAATTGCGCATTGCGACGAGGGGAGCACCTGGACGGTGCCTTTGCGTACGCTGGCCACTGATGCCGGGTCAGACCAGTGCAACCTTCGACGGTTCAAGTTCGATGTCAAGGCGATCAGCACCCGCAATAGTCTCCCCGGCATATCCATTCACCTTCTGGAAGAACGTTCGGGCTGCCTTGTGCAGTTCTCCCGCGTCTCACACTCAGAAACCTGCAAATCACCAATGAAAGTTTGACTATGAGTAAATTGCGTATTGGCGTTGACGTTGGCGGCACGTTCACTGACGTGGTCGGAATGAACGCTGACGGCCTCATTCGTTTTGCGAAAACACCGTCCACCCCACATAACCAGAGCGAAGGTGTCATTGACGGCATTCGCAAGATTCTCGCGATTTTCGAAGCGACGCCGAGTGATGTATCGCAAATCGTTCACGGAACGACTGTTGCTACAAATGCTCTGCTGGAACGTGCAGGTGCTCCGACTGCGCTGATAACGACCAAGGGGTTCCGGGATGTGCTGCACATCGGGAGGCAGGACCGTCTCAAGCTTTACGATCTAACCGCCGAGCGGCCCGAGCCTTTGATTTCCCGCAGGTTCCGTCGAGAGATCAACGAACGCATCACTCCTAATGGCAACGTTGAAGTGGCAATCGATCGCGAAGAGGTTCGCGCTCTCGTGAAAGATCTCGTCGCGGACGGGATTGAGGCAATTGCCGTGTGCTTTCTCCATTCGTACGCCAATCCGGTGCACGAGAAGATTGCCGCCGAGGTGATCAACGAAGTTGCGCCCGACATGAAGGTCTCCGTCTCCCATGAGATTCTGGCGGAGTTCCGGGAATTCGAGCGTGTCAGCACCACGGTGATCAACGCCTACGTACACGGTGCGATGGACCGCTATCTTCGCAGCCTAACCACCAAGCTTGTCGAGGAGGGGATTAGCGCGCCTCTGATGGTGATGCAGTCGAATGGCGGGATGATGAGCGCTGAAGCAGCTGCATCCAGAGCGGTCAATACTCTTCTGTCAGGTCCTGCCGGAGGTGTGCTGGCGTCGACCTTCCTCTCCGCACAGACCGGTGGTCGGGACTACATCACCGCCGATGTGGGCGGAACCAGCTTCGATGTGGCGGTGGTCGAAAACGGCGAACCATCGCTGCGGACAGAAGGCAACGCTGAAGGTTTTTCGATCAAGTTCCCGCACATCGACATCCACACGATAGGTTCGGGCGGCGGTTCCATCGCCTGGATCGACGCTGGTGACGGCTTGAGGGTCGGCCCGCGCAGCGCTGGAGCAAAACCAGGGCCCATCTGCTACTCACGCGGTGGCGTTGAACCCACCGTCTGCGACGCCTTCGCCGTCCTCGGCTGGCTGGGGGAGTCGTCGCTCCTCGGCGGTACCATGACGCTTGATATCGAGGCAGCACGCAAGGCGATCGAAGAGAAGATCGCGCAGCCGCTTGGTCTTTCTGTCGAACATGCAGCCGAAGGAATATTGCGGGTCGCAAAGGCGGCAATGTGCCGTGCTATCCGGCTGATCACCGTGGAGCGCGGGCAGGATCCGCGACGGTTCACGCTTCTGCCCTATGGCGGCGCGGGCCCGCTTCATGCTTCGGACGTGGCGCATGAACTCGGAATGGAAAGCCTCACCGTGCCGGTAGCGCCCGGAAACTTCTCCGCGTTTGGCGTGCTGGCCGCTCCGATCTTGTGCGACGAGGTGATGACGTACCGGCGGTTCATCGATGACACCTTGGTGCTATCCGATGTAACAACGCGCTTCGACGGATTAACAGAGAGCGTCGCGCAGCGACTTCTTGCTGAAGGTTGCGCTGCCGAGGAGATAGTCTGGGAGCGGAAGGCCGATCTTCGATACAGGGGTCAGGCGTACGAACTCACAGTGCCGGTCAACCTGGGTGCGATCGATGACGTCGCGATCGAGGGGATGAGGTCGGCTTTCCATGGGCTTCACGAGCGTCTCTATGGCTTCTGCAGACCCGACAGCACGCTGGAAATTGTCAATCTGAGGGTTGTGGGTAAGGTGCCGACAGCGCAAGGCCGCGTGCAAGCTGCCGAGGTGATCGAGACCAAGGTAGAGCCACGTATCGGAACGCGTCGCATCTACCTCAATGGCGTCTGGCATTCGGCTCCGGTTTACTGGCGGGAATCGCTTGCCACGGGCGCCGCAATCACTGGGCCAGCGATCATCGAAGAGAATGGTTCAACCTTCATCCTGTTCCCCAACGACGTTCTCACCGTCACGCCACATGGCGCGCTTGACGTCTCCGTGAACGCATCGTCTCAGACACTGAAAGTAGCATAATGACTATGACTCTTGACCCGGTCCTCTTGGAAGTTATGCGCAACCGGTTTGCTGCCATTGCTGAAGAGATGGGCATCTCGCTGGTTCGCACCTCGTACTCCACCAACATCAAGGACCGTCGCGACTGCTCCTGCGCCCTGTTCGATGCGGAAGGGAATGTCATCGCCCAGGCCGAGCATATCCCGGTGCATCTCGGAGTGTTGCCGTTCGGTGTCCGCGGCGCGATTGCCGCCTTTGATCGAGACACGCTACAGCCCGGCGACGTGATCATGCACAACGATCCCTACGTTGGCGGCACGCACCTGCCAGACATGATCGTTGTGGCCCCCGTATTCCACGATCAGCGTGTGGTCGGTTTCGTTGGTAACATGGCGCACCATTCCGACATGGGCGGAATGGTTGCAGGCAGCATGCCCCCTAAAGCGAGTGAAATTTACCAGGAAGGCATCCGCTTTCCCCCGGTGAAAGTCTGCAAGGCGGGTGTACTCGACGAGGAAATTCTCCGCATCCACGCAAACAATGTTCGCACTGCGAAGGAGTCGCGTGGTGATCTGTTCGCTCAGATGGCGGCTAACAATGTGGGAGCCCGGCGCTTTGCGGAACTCTTCGAGGAGTTCGGGATCGAGGCGGTGCAGCGCGGAATAGAGGCTCTGTCAGCATATACCAGCAGGCGGATGGCCGCGGAGTTGGAGAAAATTCCGGACGGCGATTACAGCTTCTCCGATATCCTCGAGGGCGACGGCATCTCCGACGATCCAATAACGATTGCGGTGACGGTGCGCAGCCGCGGTTCACGCCTGACATTCGATTTTTCGGACTGCAGCCCGCAGGTGCGAGGACCGGTGAACGCGGTTATGCCGATCACGGCGTCAGCAGTTTACTACGTCGTCAAGGCGGTGACTGATCCTACAATTCCACCCAACCACGGTACGTTCCAGAACGTCGAAATTATCGCGCCCGAAGGGACTATCGCAAACGCACGTCACCCAGCCGCAACAAATGCTGCCAATGGTCCGACCGCGCAGCGTATGGTCGATGTGCTGCTAGGTGCGCTTTACAAGGCTGTACCGCAGCGCGTTTGCGCAGCCTCTACGGGATCGATGAACAGCGTGCAGCTCGGTGGCTTCCGTCGATCGACGCGCGAGTACTTTGTGCATCCGGAGACCTATGGCGGCGGTTATGGCGCTACGCATGGCGCAGACGGGGCAAGTGGCGTTCAAACCCACATGACCAACACGCGGAACGCACCGGTAGAGGTCCTGGAGACGACACTGCCGGTACGGGTACTCGAGTACGGCCTGGTTCCCGATTCTGAAGGGCCTGGAAAAAACCGCGGCGGCTTCGGCATTCGCCGGCACTTCGAAATCCTCGATGAAGGGGTCGAGTGTATGATCTCAACCGATCGCTTTGCCAATGCTCCTTGGGGCGTGGAAGAAGGGCAGGCGGCTCGGGGCACTTACGTTTACCTGCTTCGCAACGGTGCGCGCGAACGCGTATCGGCAAAGACCTATCTCCAGCTGGAGAAGGGCGACCAGCTCATCCTGGAAACTGCGGGCGGTGGCGGATGGGGTGACCCCAAGACCAGATCCAGCGATCTCGTCAAGAAGGATGTCGAGGAAGGTTTGGTTTCACCTGAGCGTGCCAAGGAGATTTACGCATGACCATTCGTCTGGACCACGTAACGCAGTTTGTGCGCGATCGCGATGCCACGGCAAAAGCTTACAGCGCGCTGGGGTTTAACGCGACCCCGGGCGGATATCACAAGGGCTTCGGTAGCGCCAACAACCTCTGCTACTTCGATTTGTTCTACATCGAGATGCTGTCGATCCATGACCGGGACGAGGCACTTAACGGTGGCTCTGCGGTCTGCCGTGCGGCTATCGATTTCATCGAGCGCGGAAACGGCCTTGGAGGGGTTGCAGTCGAGGCAGACGATTTGGACGAGGCTATCAACAGCCTTCAGTCGTTGGGCGCAGAGATCGGTGACATCGTGGACATGCAGCGTGTCCAGGACGACGGCTTCATCTCCCGGTCGCGGATCATTTATCCGACCCTTCCCGAAAGTCCGATGCCCTTGCCTATCGTCATCGAACGCAATGTCGGTCCAGCCGATCGGCGTAACCTCCTGAGCGAACGCAAGGTGATTGCTTCGCATCCCGCCGGTGCGTTCACCATCGACTCAGTAGCTCTTGTAACAACGGATGCCGCAGCGGCGGAACGTATCTTCGTCGAGGGCTACGGGTTCGTTGTAAAGGATCGGTATTCTGACGAAGCGCTCGGAGGCGGCTGCGTTCGACTGGCGGCCAATCAGGGAGACCTCGTGCTCTGCCAGCCTGCTGGAGATGGCCACGCCATGACCCGTCTCGCCGGACGCGGCCCAGGTCTGTTCGCCGTCACGTTCCGGTGCTCCGAGACAGTCCAGCCGCTTCCCGTTGATGACAAGGGATTCTTACCGCTCGCCGCGACAGACGGCGCATTGATCCGTTTGATCCAAGGCTAGTCAAATGAAGAAATACGAGAACTTCTATATCAACGGCGCATGGATCATGCCGGAAGGGGGGCAGAACCTTGAGGTGCTGAATCCCGCAACCGAACAAGCCTTCGCCACGATCTCCCTCGGTACGGCTGCTGATGTCGACGCCGCTGTATCAGCTGCACGCCGGGCATTCACGAGCTTCTCCCAGACGAGCCAGACCGAACGTGTAGAAATGCTCCGTGCAATCCTTGCGCGATACATGGCCCGCTATGACGAGTTTGTCGAAGCGATCACGCTTGAAATGGGCGCGCCAATTCGCTTTAGCCGTGCCGAGCAAGCCGAGGCAGGTGAGGGGCACCTGAAGGCCACAATAAAGGCGCTCGAGAGCTTTTGTGCGGACGAGCGCATCAACAACACCTTGATCACGCACGAGCCTGTAGGCGTCTGCGGACTAATCACGCCCTGGAACTGGCCGATCAACCAGGTTGCCTGCAAGGTGGCGCCTGCTATTGCAGCTGGTTGCACCATGGTGCTAAAGCCTAGCGAAATTGCCCCCATCTCTTCCATGCTGTTTGCGGAAGTCATGCATGAGGCCGGCGTGCCGGCCGGCGTGTTTAACCTCGTGAACGGAGACGGACCGACCGTGGGAGCAGCCATCTCCTCGCACGAAGGGATTGACATGGTTTCCTTTACGGGGTCGACGCGAGCGGGCGTGGCCATAGCAAAGGCGGCTGCAGACACGGTGAAGCGCGTTCATCAGGAACTGGGCGGTAAATCCGCGAACATCATTCTCGATGACGTCGAATTCGAGCCGACGATCCGCGAAGCTCTCCGTATGGGGTTCAAGAACTCGGGGCAATCGTGCAATGCGCCATCGCGTCTGCTCGTGCCTGCTGCTTGGATGGAGAAGACCGCTGAGCTCGCCCGCGAGTATGTTGCTTCCATGGTGGTCGGAGATCCGATGGATGAGGCGACGCAAATGGGACCGGTTGTGTCCCGCCTCCAGTTCGACAAGATCCAGACCCTGATCGCCCGCGGTATCGAGCAGGGTGCAGCGTTGGTCGCCGGCGGTCTCGGGCTCCCAGAGCATCTGGATCGCGGCTATTTCGTCAAGCCGACTGTCTTCTCTGAAGTCACTCCTGATATGGGCATCGCACGCATTGAAATCTTCGGGCCAGTCATCACGATCATCGGCTATTCCGATGATGCTGAGGCCATCAATATCGCCAACGACACAGTGTATGGCCTGACGAATTACGTCAGCTCGGGCGATATTGACCGGGCCCGCAGCGTCGCACGTCAACTTCGCTCAGGCATGGTGCACATCAATGGCACGCCCGGCGATTACGATGGCGCGTTTGGTGGCTACAAGCAATCTGGCAATGGCAGGGAGTGGGGGAAGTTCGGTTTCGCGGACTTCCTGGAGATCAAATCCATCTTTGGCTTCCACTGATCGTCCGTTATCAGGCGCAACAACAGATACCAATTCAACTTCAGAGGGAAAAAAATGAAGTCTCCAATAACAAGCCGCCGTCAGTTCTTGAAGTACGCTGGGGCAACGCTGCCGATGCTGGCAGTTCCTTCGCTGATCTCCAGCAAGGCCTTTGCCGGCGCGAGCTGGGATCTTGGCTGCGAATACAATGCCACGTCTTATCCGGTACAGCTCGCGCAGAAATATGCTGACCTGCTGAAGGAGTCTACAAAGGACGAGGTTGCTATCACCATTCATCCAGGCGCATCGCTGGGTTATAAGTCTGCAGACCAGTTCTACGCTGTGGCCGACGGGGCGCTGGCGATGGGCTTCACGCTTCTTACGGGGCTTGGCGGAATTGATCCGTTGTTCGAGATTTCATCGCTTCCGTTCCTGGCGATGAACCTGAAGGAAGCGGAAATACTGGCATCCTGCTCGCGAACCCACCTCAGCACGGTCTTTGAAAAGAACAATCAGGTACAGCTCTTTGCGGAGACAGATCCCGGTTCCGGCATCTGGGCCAAGAAGCCTATCCAGACAAAGGCGGACCTTGCAGGACTGCGGATCCGTACTTTTGATGCGAACAGCACCCGTACCATGGCGGCTGCCGGAGCCGTGCCGTTCCAGCTTCCATGGGCGGACGTCGTACCACAGCTCGCCGCCGGCGCAATCGATGCTGTTCTGACCTCTGCCGAGGGCGGCACACTGATCTCGTTGTGGGAATACACGCCGTACTTCAACGAGCTGAACTATTCGATGCCCTTGCACAGCCTGCATGTCAACGCGGATGTTCTTCGCGAAGTGAGTGCTGAGCAGCAGGCAGCCGTCCTCTCGGTGTCAGATGAACTGCAGACCTACGTCTGGCAGAACCAGCAGGCACGCATTGATGCTGCCAACGAGCGGATCGTTGCCGAAGGTGCAACGCTCGTCGGCGAATTCTCGTCGGAACTGACAGATCATCTCCGGGCGGCAGGTGAACAGACCCAGCAGACGTGGCTGGAACGGGCTGGTCCTGCTGGCGCTGCATTGATTGAAGATTACCGCAAGGCTCTTGCTTGAGATGTATGCTCGGCTAATCAAGGCACTTGATGCAACCGCAGATGCGGCGGCAGCGGCGGGGATGGCTTTGGCCATCCTCTCCCTCATCACCACCAGTTCGCTGATGATCGTCGAGATAGGGTTTCGCTGGTTCCTGGAATCGTCGACCCACCTGATGGAGGTCGTCGTCGGTTACGGCATGGCAATAATGACCTTCGGTCCGCTGGGATACGCTTTGCGTCACGGTGATCTGATCCGCGTCGCACTGCTGGCCGATCGCTTGCAGCCGGGACCTCGATGGGTACTTGAAATAGCGGTGAACGCTGTTGGAGCTGCGGTAGCAGGCTTTTTCTGCTACCATTTCTGGATCGACTTTCTGCGCGCTGTCTCGCGGGGGACGACCACAGGCGGTTTCGTAGCCGTGCCACTCTGGGTACCTTCCGTCATCATTCTCGGCGGGCTCATCATTCTCCTCATCACGCTAGTTACGCAGGCGCTGGCGCTCCTAGCGGATCGCACTCGGGTTCCGAGTCACGCCCCGGCGGAATAGGATTCTCACATGGATGTGGTTACTTCCGCCCTCCTGCTCTTTGTTCTGATGGTGGGCTTTCTCGGCGCCGGACTATGGATATTCCTGGGTCTCCTCGCAATCTCAGTCGTTTCCCTCTTGTCGATAGGGTTTCCCCTTGATCGCATAGGTACGATTGGCACAAAAATATTGACGACAAGCAGCAGCGGATGGGAGCTATCCGCTATTCCGATGTTCGTACTGATGGGTGAAATCCTTGTTCGCTCAACCGTCGCAGAGCGGTTGTTCAAGGGCTTGTCTCCCTGGGTGCAAGGAATACCGGGGCGGCTGCTGCACACCAACGTTATCGGCGCAACGATTTTCGCCGCAGTAAGCGGCACGAGTTCCGCCACCACCGCCTCCATCGCGCGGATAACGCTGCCCGCCCTAAGTGAGCGCGGTTACAGCCGTTCGCTTGCCCTAGGATCGCTGGCGGGAGCAGGAAGCTTTGGGCTTTTGATCCCTCCCTCTGTGCCGCTCATTGTTTACGGCGTGCAGGCTGAGGTTTCAATTACCAAGCTATTCATGGCCGGGCTTCTGCCTGGTCTGCTGCTTGCGGTGCTGTATTCCGGCTACATTGCAGTGGCGGCAAAACTGAATCCGCAGAACGCGCCTGACGATGAAAGCACCAGCTGGGGTGACAAATTCAGGGCGCTACCTGATCTGCTCCCGGTATCGCTTCTTATCGTCGCGATCATCGGCGCGATCTACTCCGGAATAGCTACCCCGTCAGAGGCTGCTGCAATCGGCCTGCTTGCCTCCCTCGTCATCTGCTTTCGTAGCCTGACGCTTGCGCGACTGGTAGATGCTCTCGTCCGGGCGTCAATGACGTCGGCAATGATCATGAGTTTGATTGTCACCTCCGCGGTACTTACCGCTGCCATGGGTTACATGCATCTTCCTCAAGATCTGAGCGATGCGATCGCCAAACTGGACCTGAACCCTTACATCCTGCTGCTGTTGCTGACGCTCTTCTTCGTCATTCTCGGGACCTTTATGGAAGGCCTGTCGATGATGCTGATGACCTTGCCGTTTGTCTTGCCAATGGTCGTTGCGGCAGGTTTCGATCCGCTCTGGTTCGGGATCTATATGGTGATCATGATCGAACTCGGAGCTATGACGCCTCCGGTAGGGCTCAATCTATTCGTTATCAACGCCGTGACTGGCGAGAGCATCGCTAAAGTTGCGCGCGCTTGTCTGCCGTTCTTTCTACTGATGTGCGCAGCATTGCTCATAATTACGATCGTGCCATCGATAGCGACGGGACTGCCGGACCTGTTATCGTCTAGTTCAGTGCCAAGGTAAAACTGGTGAAGCCGTTGGGTGACGACGGCTTAGTCCTCAACTGGTACCGGAAACCCTATCCGGAACTCTGGCCCGGATGTCGGCGCGGCAACTAACAGATTTCAGCTACGCGCCGCTGGTGGAGCATTTCGGTGGAGCATCTCGGCTGACCATGCGCTTGATACCGGGGATGTTCACCGACGCCTTGGTTTTAAAGATTCATTTATCCCTTCCAGAGAACTCTCGGGCTCTGGCGGTCCAGGGACGTTTCACAATCAACGACGCAATACTATCATAGAGACTAGAAGCGTCGACGTTGCCAGAGGCGCGGGCATCGTGGGACGTCTTCGTCGCCTCGTTCTGCGTGATGAGACGGCAACTGGATGATCTGCATCGTTATCATAGACCAGCGCGATATATCGAGCCATGGCCAGGGCTGAAACAGAATTGGTCATCTGCCGCACATTCATCAAAACCAAATAAGAAGAGGTGGTATGGTAATGATAATGGGGAGTCTTTCTCTAGGGAGATCAAGCCGAACAGAGAGGAAGGAACGAGGCTTCTTGATTGGCTATGGAAATCCTGCTGCCGCCGCGCGAGCAGATGCCCTAATCACCGCGGCTCGACTGAGGCGGTGGACATGATCCCCAATCTCATGCGAACTGTTGTGCTCGTTCCCTGACCTGACGTGCTGGCATGGTTTGGCTTCATCTCAGTGCCGTTGGGGAGGCCAAATTGCGGAGCAACGCGGTGATGCATCCAGATTGTAGACGCCGTGACCGCTTGATCGCCAGCCCCGATCAACTCCCGTGCCCCACCTCCTCACAGCCCTAGTGACAGCCGCCAAAGCCGAGGAGCTGCTGAATGACGTTATCTAGCCAGAGCGCGACCGTCGCCAAGGCCGGCTGCGGGCCGCGCGGGTGCCGGAGGCTTACGGTAAACGCTGAGGACGGCGGTGGGGAGGTCTTTCAGAAGGCGGGATTTTGGGGACCTTATACGATGCTGGTATAGAGTATCGCTGCATAGATGGTTTCGATGCGTGCGGGCTAATGCGCTGGATGAGATTACCATTGTCCGAAATCGCTCTCAGCTGTCTCCAAGGCAGTATGAACGTTTCCCTGCTTCAGAAGCTCGAGTGGACGCCGCCAATGCAGGGCTTTGGGTGGATTAGCCACCTCCAAGTTCTGATTGGGTGTCCGACGATTTTGAGGACCTCGGGGATCACCCTCCTGTCCAGGAATTGCTGAAGGGTGTGTTTCGGCGTGGAATATTGAGTTTAGACGCCGTTAAGGGAGTCGATGTTCTGCGCCGATTGACCCAACAGCAACATGTGCTTCAATGCCAGCGGTACCTTTCTCCCATCGCGATGTCCGCCACTAGATTCCGGCCCCGTTGTGGCGTTTCTTGCGGGGACCCCCAGCCAATTTCTCAGGGACGTTTGACCACTGGGGTCGTATGAAGAACCGCGGCTGAGATCGTACAACCTGTTGTTCTAGCTTCGCTTTTTCCTGCCTGAGATCGCCGCGCTTTTTGGATCGGAAAATCGGTTCAAAACAGGCTGCCTGGAAGACCTGGATTTCCAGCGTATATAAAATGGTTCCCCAGCCATCTGCTTGAGATCGCTCGAAGATTCGCTCTGCCGAGGTGGCCGTGCCACAATTTGTGCATCACCTCTGTGCCCCGGAATGGGGATACAGTCAAGACCCCAGATGGCTGCTTCGGTCACGGCACGATGTGGGATGCTAAAGGACTGGGTGCATATTCGTGTGTGGAGGAATGGCCGCGTCTCTCAGGAAAAGCGGTCGCTAAAGTTGAGGTAACAGTGCGGATGCAGGACCAGAAATTCAAAGGCTCGAGCGAAGGTCGATGGAGCTGGGATCGACGCTTTGCTGCAACGACGGCGTCCTATGATCGTGGCCGTCGCCGTAGCCAACAAGCTTGCCCGGATCATCTGGGCGATGATCATAGGTGGGGAGATGTTCAGAGAGGCACACGTTAAGACAACGTAAGGCAGCAACCAAAATCAGATGCCGTAAGGTGCAGAAGGAACAGATGGTCATTCAGCGGAGCTGAAGATCGAGCAAGCCCGGAGAGCTTAAGCGCCCATTCAAGCGCGACCCGTTGATGAGGCCTCGATCCGCGTACTCCATCAGCGCCGGCGACGATAGTATCGGTCGCATCTAAAGGCCGTGTACATGAACGCACCCGGATGATGACCTAAACTTCCAGAAAGCCTATTGCGCCCGCGGGGCCGTCTATACATGAAGCTTCGAAGAAGCCGTTCCAGATCGGCTTGCCCGGCGATCCGGTGAACTGGTCTTGGCGATTGTCACCACCCCATCCGCAAAGGTGGCATAAAATCGTTAAATGCGGACTAATCCGAGCGGCTAGGGCGCTAAAGCGTTTGCTGGGCCACAAAAGTTAGCGTTTTGCAGCACCGCTCCCGATGGCTTCTAGTTGAAGGAACTTCGCCGTGGTGGCACCCATGTGATCCGCCAGCCAGGCAGCCATTGCTTTTTCTTCTTCCAGGTTCTGCCGACAGATCTCGGCCAATTGCTCATCACCTAGGGTTTGGGCTGCGTGCATGAGTATGGTATAAGAGGCGATTTCCATATGTTCAAAGGTGTATCCAGCCAAAGCACCTTTCATGACTTCGTCACCGGCGAATATCCCAGAGAATGATTGGCCCATTGCCATCAGTTTCCCGCTTATATCTTTAAAGGTGGATTCGCTTTCGCCAATATTTGCTAGATATCCTTCAAGCCGCTGCGCCTGTCGGTCGGTCTCCTGAATGTGCTGCTCTATCCGTGCTCTCAGTTCGGGGTAGTTTTCAATGCGTTGGGCTTGGCCGGATAGCATGGTCCTGGCCTGCTCCTCCATTGCGTGCGCATCGCGGGCCCATTGTATCAACCATTCGTGGGCATCAGTCATTGGCTATCTCCCTGTTACAGAGAGCGAACTTCGACGGCACTTGGTTGTTCCAAAACATGACCGATAGGAATGGTGCGACACAACCTCCAATTATGACTGTTTGATGTTCCCACGCTCTTTGATGGATGAGGGTGTCTTAACACCAGCTCTCCTTGCGGCCCCTCCATTCATGCGCCAAGCCCTTTGCAACCAGCATGTGTCCCACGTCCCCGCGACCGTTCCGAATGGTCGCCAAGGTACGTCCATAGTGGTCGCGTCCTGTCCTGGTCACGACAAAGGGCTCGCTCGCCAAGATGGCGCGGATCATCTGAGTTGCTCTTGCAGCGAGTTCTCGTTCGTGACGACATCTGCCGTTTGTTTCGGCCGTATTGATGTTTGCAAGTCGAAACTTCTCGCCGCGGATCCACAAGGTATCGCCGTCAACCACGCAGGTGATGCGTTTGGCGGAGCCGCAAATCGACAAGTTCGGATAGGAATGCACAGGGTCCGCCCATCCTGCCGACGGAAAGGCATTTAGGGCAAGCGTGATTGCTATGGCTATTTGCTTCAAGTCTCGCATCTATTTGCTTCCGCCACCTATTAGCTGCCTCAAAAAGGTTCGGCCCTTGCGTGTGAGGCTAATAACCCGCTGACGGCGGTCTTTGGGGTCCACGTTGATCTCTAACATGCCGTGTGCTGGGGCAATCGTCGTGCCGTTGCTACCAACCCAATAGCCCACATTCTTGTATGTGGTTTCAGATCGAAGACCTAGTGCACGCTGTAAATCTTTGACCGTTAAATGCTCGCCCCTGAGGTCGGCCT
>Ga0182739_1002441_pt1 | contig 17369 bp, 8 predicted proteins | sample eDN5th30CBELigBY_FD_128873 | JGI IMG/M metagenome (GOLD analysis project Ga0182739, IMG submission 128873) | Enriched backyard soil microbial communities from Emeryville, California, USA - eDNA 5th pass 30_C BE-Lig BY (version 2) (version 2) | ecosystem: Environmental > Terrestrial > Soil >... | reverse complement strand
ATGGACTACGTCTCCTGCTCCCCGTTCCGCGTTCCCATCGCCCGGCTGGCCGCCGCCCAGGCCGCCCTCGCCGATGGCAAGACGATCAGCCGCGACCGTTGATCGCCTTGACCTGATCGATCGGACCGAGAGTCGTCACCCTGCGAGGCCGTCCGGGTTCAACCCGGGCGGCCTCGTTCCATTGGGGGAAGGGAGCCGGTCGGCGTTTGGAGTCCGATTGGTTCGGGACTCCATTGACAACGTGGGGCTTTTTCGCGCAGGGCTCCTTGTCGGGGGCGCAGCCCTGTGGTAACGTTGAATTTATCGATTCCGTCATCTCTTTCATGCGACGCGACTCTTGCTGGGTGCCGCCCGTACGCGACCTCCGTTTGTTCGTAGCGGATCCGAAGTTCCCCACAGACTGTTCGCATGAACCCCCTAAAGCCAGGATCGCACGCCGCGGTCGCCCTCCCGTGAGGGCCGGCCTTGGCCATGCTCCCTACCCGCTCGCTGATTTTCCGGAGCCCCACTCCCATGGCGAAGCAAGGTCGTGACTGGACCGACATTCTGATCAAGCGCGGCGTCCTCGGGCCCGACCAGATGCGGGAGGCCCAAAGCATGAAGAGCGTCACGGTCGAAGAGGCGATCGTCAAGCTCGGCTATGCCAGTGATGACGACATCATGAAGGCCAAGGCCGAACAGCACGGCATGGCGTTCATCGAGCTCAGGGAAATCGAGATCCCCCCCTCCGTCATCGAGCTTGTCCCCGAGTCGCTCGCCCGCGAAAACATCGTGATGCCCCTGGCGCAGGAAAATGGCGCGATCCGGGTCATCATGCATGACCCCAACGCCTTCGAGACGATCGACAAGCTTCGCTTCGTGCTGAACCGCGAGATCGAGGTCGCCCTGGCCCCCAAGGAAGCGATCGTCGAGTCGATCAACCGCTACTACGGCGGCTCCTCGAACGAGACCGAGTCAGTCGACTCCATGCTCCAGGAGTTCACCGACACCGCCATCGACTTCTCCGACGACGGTGGCGGGGGCAAGTCCTCCAGCGGCACCATCGGCCTCGAGGAGGGGGATGCGCCCGTCATCAAGCTCGTCCACCTGATCATCCAGGAGGCCGTGAACATGCGCGCCTCGGATATCCACATCGAGCCGTTCGCCGACCGGGTCCGGATCCGCTACCGGATCGACGGCGTCTGCATGGAACGCGACTCCCCACCGCGCCGATTGCTGGGGTCGATCATCAGCCGACTCAAGATCATGGGGAACATGGACATCGCCGAGAAGCGACGTCCCCAGGACGGCCGAATCAAAATGTTCGCCGCCGGTAAGGATATCGACCTCCGGGTCAGCGTCCTCCCCACCTCCCACGGCCAGTCGGTCGTCATGCGGATCCTCGACCGCGAGAACATCAAGGTCGGACTCCGCGACCTCGGCTTCGGTGAAGAGGACTGGAAGCGGTTCTCCTCCTTGATCAAACGCCCCAACGGCATCTTGCTCGTCACCGGCCCCACCGGGTCGGGGAAGACCACCACGCTCTACGCCGCGCTCAACGAGCTGAACCGGCCGGACGTGAAGATCATCACCGCCGAAGACCCGGTCGAATACTACCTGCCGGGCGTGAACCAGTGCGAAGTCCGCGCCAAGATTGGGATGACGTTTGCACGCATCATTCGCGCCATGCTGCGACAGAACCCGAACATCCTCCTGGTCGGCGAAATCCGCGACGAAGAGACCGCGAACACCGCGATCCAGGCGTCACTGACGGGACACTTGGTTTTTAGTACATTGCACACGAACGATGCGCCCAGTGCCGTAACGAGACTGACCGATATCGGGGTGCAGCCGTTCCTCGTCGCCAGTTCGGTCATGGCGATCATGGCCCAGCGGTTGGTCCGAAAAATTTGTCCAAAATGCCGTCAACGCTATGAGCCGCCGGCACACATTCTGCAAGGCATCGGCCTCAAGCCCGAGATCGCCAAGAAGGCGAATTTCATGAAAGGCAAGGGGTGCGCTCACTGCAACAAGACGGGGTATCGGGGGCGAATGGGCATCTATGAGCTGATGACGATGACCAGCCAGGTCCGCGAGATGGCGTTCAAGGGCGATTCGACCCTCAATCTTCGCAAGATGGCTCGTAAACAGGGGATGCGCACACTCTTCGAGGACGGGATGATCAAGGCGCTGAAAGGTCTGACAACCATCGATGAGGTGCTGCGGATCACCCAGCACGAGTCGGCCTGAGGTCCCTTCACGGCCTCATTCTCCCGGGCCGAGCGCGGTCGAGCTCCCGGCGCAACGGCCGGAGCTCGCCCGTCCGGGCGGGGCCGATCAGAGGGGGCTATCCTCAAAGAGGATGGCCCCTCTCGGCATGCGGCGCGACCCTCTCGTGCCTTTCCCACTCTCCCCTTTCCCTTGATTCACGCGACGAACCACCGAAATAATGACTCCGGCGGACGGAACTGGACACTCGCCATAACGTCCCGAGGGGCTTCCCTTATTTTGGTGGACACCTGGTTGATGAGACTTTGTCAAGACCCCCTGGATCGCGGACGGGCCCCCCGGCTCGACCCGGGGGTGGGTTCCACCGAGTCGACTCGGGAGGTTTGATCCGGCGATGGGTACGCTGCTCATTGACAAGCTGCTGCAGACGGTCGTCACGCAGAAGGCGAGCGACCTCCATTTGACCGTGGGGAGCCAGCCGATGCTCCGCCTCCACGGTCACATGCGTCCGTTGGCGACCAAGGTGCTGGAGTCGGCTGATACCTCAGCCTTGATGAAGAGCATCACGCCCGAGCGCTGCCAGCAGGAGCTGCAGGAAGTCGGCGGCTGCGACTTCGGGTTCGCCTTCGGTGACATGGCCCGGTTCCGGGTCGCCGTCTTCAAGCAGCGCGGCAACATCGGGCTGGTGCTTCGGCGCGTGCCCAACGAGTTCCTCACGTTCCAGCAGCTCGGGCTCCCCTCGGTGATGGAGGAGCTCATTCAGCGCCCCCGCGGGCTGATCCTGGTGACCGGGCCGACCGGCTCGGGCAAGACGACCAGCCTGGCGAGCATGATCAACTGGATCAACGACAACCTCGACCGGCACATCATCACCATCGAAGACCCGATCGAGTACTTCCACAAACACAAGAAGTCGCTGGTCAATCAGCGCGAGATCGGGATCGACGTCCCGGACTTCCCCGAGGCGATCCGGCGCGCGTTGCGGATGGACCCCGACTGTATCCTCGTCGGTGAGATGCGAGACCTCGCCACGATCTCGGCGGCGGTCACCGCGGCCGAAACCGGGCACATCGTCTTCGGCACCCTGCACACGAACTCGGCCGAAGGGACGGTCAACCGAATCATCGACGTCTTCCCCAAGGAGCAGCAGGACCAGATCCGCACCCAGCTCTCGGTTGCGATCATCGGCGTGTTGGCCCAGGCCCTGGTTCCCCGCAAGCCCAAGGGGTTGGTGGCCGCCTACGAGATGCTCGTCGTCACCCCGGCCATCTCCAACCTCATTCGCGAAAACAAGACCTATCGAATCGACTCGTCGATCCAGACCGGCCGCAAGCACGGCATGATCCTGCTCGACGACAGCCTGTTCAACCTCTGGCGGCAGGGCCTCGTTGACGAGGAAGAAGTCTACGTCAAGGCCCGCAAAGTGAACGAGCTCCGAGATCGGATCGAGAACGCCAAGAAGGGGATCTTCGAGGACGAGGAAGACTGCGACGAGGACGAGGCGCCGAACAGCAAGAAATAGAAAATCAAGAAATCCCGCGCGACCTGTCACACCGTCGCGCCGGACTCGTATGTGGTTGGGGTGTGGCCAGTTCGGAACGGGTCCGGTCTTCCCGGGCGTCTCCATCCCGGAACGGACCTGTCGCTTCGGCGGTGCGATCGATTCGGCCCTGGTCCGTCCTGGACCGGGGCCTTGCCTGAACGTCTCTGCAACGCTTTTCAAAACATCCCGGTTCGATTTCGTTTTCGAGGGGCGGGCCTGTCGGGGGACCACTCCTTGGAGAGGTGGGTTTGATACATGGCACGCCGACTCGGCCAGATCCTGGTGGATATGGGCTATCTCGACGAAGAGAAGCTCTGGAACCTGCTTGAAGAGCAGAAGCGGTCGAGCAACGAGCTCATCGGCAAGGTGGCGGTCCGGCTCGGCCTGGTCAAGGAGGAGCAGGTTCTCAAGGCGCTTGGCGAGCAGTTGGGCATGAAGGTCGTCAAGCTGGGCGAGACGACCATCCCCTCGGAGATGACCGACCTGATCAACGAGACGATGGCCACGGCCTACAAGGTCGTGCCGATCTCGCAGAACAAGAAGGACAAGAGCGTCACGGTCGCGATGGCCGAGCCCCAGAGCCCGGCGACGCTCGACAGCCTCCGGCTCTGCCTCGGCGTGGACGGCAAGGGGGCGATCGCCTCCGAGTCCGACGTGATGGCCAAGATCGAGCAGCTCTACGCCGGCCACCAGGAGTCGATCGAGGACGTCGTCAAGCAGATCGAGTCGGACAAGGGGCTCAGCCAGTATTCCTCGCGAAGTGAGAACACCATCGACCTCGAGGCGATCGAGGAGATGGCCGAGGCGGCCCCGGTCCGCAAGCTCTTGAACATGGTTTTGCTCCTCTCGATCAAGGACAAGGCCTCCGACATCCACTTCGAGCCGTTCGAGGACGAGTACAAGATGCGGTACCGGGTCGACGGCGTGCTCTATGAGCTCGTGCCGCCCCCGCGCCACCTTGCGCCGGCGATCGCCAGCCGCATCAAGGTTATGGCCAACCTCGACATCGCCGAACGGCGGCTGCCGCAGGACGGCCGGATCGAGCTGGCCATCGGCGGCAACTCGGTCGACATCCGGGTCTCGACCTTGCCCACCCTGTTCGGCGAGAGCGTGGTGCTCCGGATCCTCGACCGTACGGTCGTGCAGCTCGACCTCAACAAGATCGGGATGCCCCCCGACACTCTCGCCTCCTGGCGCGAGCTTTGCCACCGCCCCAACGGCATCGTGCTGGTGACCGGTCCGACCTCTTCGGGCAAGACGACCACGCTCTACGCCACGCTCAACGAGCTCAACGAGGTCACCGAGAAGATCATCACGACCGAAGAGCCGGTCGAGTACGACATCGACGGCCTGGTCCAGGTGCCGATCAACGCCGAGATCGGGGTGACCTTCGCCGCCTGCCTTCGCGCGATCCTGCGGCAGGATCCCGACAAGATCCTGGTCGGCGAGACCCGTGACCTGGAGACCGCCGAGATCGCGATTCAGGCGTCGCTGACCGGGCACGTCGTCTTCACGACTCTGCACACCAACGACGCTCCTTCGGCCATCACCCGGCTCCGCGACATGGGGTTGGCCACGTTCCTCATCACCGCGACGATCCAGGGGGTGCTGGCGCAGCGGCTCGTCCGGAAGATCTGCACCAACTGCCGGACCGAGTTCCAGCCCAGCCAGGAAGTGGCGATGGAGCTGGGAATGACCAGCGCCGAGGCGGCGTCCAAGCAGTTCTTCTACGGCAAGGGATGCGACCGTTGCAACAACACCGGTTACAAGGGCCGCATGGGTGTCTATGAACTCCTGATCATGAACGATGCGCTTCGGGAGATGGTGGTCGCCGAAGCCTCACTCGACGAGTTCCGTAACGCCTGCCGCAAGTTCGGCATGCGGACCCTCCGTGAGTCGGGCCTGCAGGCGATTCATACCGGGCTCACGACGGTGGAGGAAATCTTGCGGGAAACCACCCTCGACGGTGATTGACCGCCCCTCCCCCTCCGGTGGGCCCGTCCTGCTGGCCGAGAATCCGGCCGGCGAGGGAACTTGGGACCGCCCGGAGGCGTCGAAAGAAGGCCGGTGAATTGATCGACCGGCCAACAGGATTTGGGATGTGAACGTGTTTGGCTTTTTGACGCTTTCCTACGCTTTGCCCGTTCCTGGAGCACCCATCGCACGGCTTGGCGGCCGTGAGGAATGGCAGGTGCGGAAGACTTTCCTGGTGGCGAGGTGCGACTTCCGCCACCGTTGACCTCGCCGATCCGAGGTCGAACCGCTGCCGTCGCCGTGCAGAGCCGGGCCTTCCTCCGCGAGTCACGTGAGCCATTCTTCGATCGAGACAGGGGAACGACGATGCCGACCTATCAGTATGAGGCGATGGATCACACGGGTCGCGAGGTCAAGGACTCGATCAACGCGTCGACCCAGGAAGAAGCGCAGCAGCTGATCCGGCAGAAGGGCTTCTTCGTCACGAAGATCTCCGAGCGTTCCGAGAAGAAGGCGAAGAAGGCCGCGGCCTCGGCCAAGAAGAAGGGGGGGAAGAAGGGGCGGAAGAAGTCGTTCACGATCGGCAAGATCTCGACCAAGCAACTTTGCACCTTCACCCGCCAGCTCTCCACCTTGCAGGACGCCGGCCTGCCGATCTTGCGGAGCCTGCGCATCCTGGAAGGCCAGGCCAAGCCGGGCGTGCTGAAGAACTCCCTGGGCGAGGTGGTCGAGGACATCGAGAGCGGCCAGACCCTCTCCGAGGCGTTCGCCAAGCACCCCAAGGCGTTCGACAAGCTCTACTGCAACATGATCAAGGCCGGTGAGGCGGGCGGTGCCCTCGAGGCCATCCTTCAGCGCCTTGCCGACTTCAAGGAGAAGAGCCAGACGCTCAAACGGCGGATCAAGTCGGCGATGGTTTATCCGATCGTCGTCATCTTCGTCGCGTGCGTGATCGTCGGCTTCATTCTTTATTTCATCATTCCGAAGTTCGAGGCGATCTTCAAGGACTTCGGCGTTCCCCTGCCGGCCATGACCGTCTTCCTGATCGAGGCCAGCCACTTCGTCATCAAGTACTTCTACCTGGTGTTCATGGCGCCGTTGTTCATCTGGATCTTCATCAAGCTCCTCTATCGCAACCGGACGGGGGCGTACGTCTGCGACCGGATCTTGCTGATGATTCCGGTCATGGGCCAGATCGTCGAGAAGTCGACCGTGGCCCGAACGACCCGGACCCTGGGGACCCTGGTGCAGTCGGGCGTGCCGATCCTGGAGTCGCTCAGCATCGTGAAGGAGACGGCGGGCAACGCCGTGTTCGAGCGGGCGTTCACGCGGATCTACGACAGCATCCGCGAGGGTGAGACGATCGCCCAGCCGCTCCGCGAGTCCCGGATCGTCGACGACATCGTGGTGAACATGATCGACGTCGGCGAAGAGACCGGCGAGCTCGACACGATGCTCAACAAGATCGCCGACAACTATGACGAAGAGGTGGAGGCGCTGGTCGAGAGTCTCGTGAGCTTGCTCGAGCCGATCATGATCGTGACCTTGGGCGGCATCATCGGCTTCATCGTCATCGCCCTGTTCTTGCCTCTGATTACCCTGATCACCAAGCTCTCGGGCTGACCTCCTCACCGGCGGCGGCCCCGGCCGCCGCCGCTCGCGGCCCGCCGGGTCTTGTGAGACCGCGATCGCCGGGAACTCTGCCCCTTCTCCGGCCCGATCGACTCGGTCCCCGCTCCCGGTGTCGACGGAGCGACGGAATGATTTCAAACAGTCAAGTGATGTCGAAATGCTCAGGTAGACCGGCTTGACGACGCGACACGAGACCGAAGCGATCCCCGTGACCCGGAGACAGACCCGATGAGACGACGGACAGGCACGACCGCCCCACAACCCCGGCTCGGCTTCACCCTGATCGAGCTCCTGGTCGTCATCGTGATTCTCGCCCTCCTGATCGGCCTGCTCACTCCGGCCGTCATGAAAGCCATGGCAACGGCCCAGGACGGAGCCTGTGCGGCGGAGATCAATTCCCTGAGTCAGGCCTTGGCGGATTTCAAGACAAAGCACAACTGCTATCCACCGAGCCGTATCTTGATCGTGGAGAACGGCGACTATGGGTCGGGTAATCTCGGCACTAATACCAAGCCGGCGCTGCTGGCCCCTCGGTCGCTGACCTATCTCAGGAAGATCTGGCCTCGGCTCCAGTTCAACACGTCGGCAACCAAAGGCGATGCGCCGGGCGTGGATTCCTCCACGACAGGCATCGCGGCCGGGAAATTCTACGATGTCAATGGTAACGGGACGCTGGATGCTCCCTACATCCTGGAGGGGCACCAGTGCCTGGTGCTCTTCCTCGGCGGCATTCCCCAGGCCAACGGCGCTGGTTACGCGATGACCGGCTTTTCGAAGAACCCGGCGAACCCGTTTCAGACGACCGTGCTCACGACGAATCGCACGGTCCCTTACTTTGAGTTCAATAACTCCCGATTGGTCGGGGCAGGGTTCCCAGGCTACATCGATTACTTCGGCGCTTCGTCTGATCCTGGTGCTGCTCCGTATTATGTCTACTTCTCGTCATACGAGGGAGTCGGCTACGATCCTGATGACGTCAACGGGAGCACTGAGTCTGATACGGCAGGAAGTGTCACGGCTCCAATTCTCGGCGCATTTACTGCCCCCAACGCCGCGACGCCTAACACGGTGAGCGGAAAAATTGTTACGTCGGCCTATCCCAATCCCTATACGAATGACACGCCTATCCCGACGGCTGCCGACGGGAGTTTGGGAACGCGAGCGACGATGCCAGCGTGGCAGAATGGACAAACGTTCCAGATTATATCGTCAGGTCGCGATCGCCTGTTCGGCATCGGTGGTCAGTACCTTGCCAAGGGCAATGAGCGCGTGCCGTTTGTGTCGACTTACACGGGATACTCCGCCAACTCGCTCCAGACGATGAGCGCGAACAACGGTGTGACCAAGCAGTCCTTGGGGCCGGACGCGCGGTCCGTCGAGAAGGACAATATCACCAATTTCTCGGGTGGTAGGCTCGACTGAGTGTCGGTGTGAAATGGGGATGGGCGACGGGCATCTAACGAACGGTAGGGAGCACTTCATGCGAATGGTGCCGCAACATAACGCACGATCGGGTTTCACCCTGGTTGAGCTCCTGGTCGTCCTGGCCATCGTCCTCCTGGCGTCTCTCGTGGCGATTCCGACACTCGTTACGAACCTGAATGGACGTCAGATTACCGATGCGGCCCGGATCTTGACCGGGGCCCTAGTCGGGATGCGCGACTCCGCCATCCGCTACAATTCTCCGCGCGGGCTACGGTTCCTCCCTGACTCCGCGCTCACCTTGCCGGCGCCTGGGTTGACGAATGCTGGACAGACTCAACTCTGCTACAACCGGATGATTCCGATCGAACCGGCTGGCGATTACTCCGCGGGCCGTGTTTCGATCGGTCCCCAACTGACGGCGGAGGCGGGAAAGGCACAAACCAACTTTCCGCCGCTCTACCCACGTTCGACCTCGGGTCAACTCTATCCATACCTCCCGACCGCGGTGTCTCCGGCCGTCTCGGTGTCTGACGTCTTGATGATCGAGGAATCGCCGTATGTCGGTGGATTTGTAGTCGCCGGCGCTGCGGCGATTCCAAACGAGCCGACATCGTGGTACTGGAATGTCCGCTTGGGCGACAAGATTAAGGTCGGAGCATCTGGTCGGTCGTACACCGTTGTTGGTCCCTGCGTTGTGAATCCCTGGAACGACCTTGGTTCCGGGATCGGTAACGCCGAACTGTTTGTGAACGTCGGTCCTCCGGGCACCACACTTCCGCTGACACGAACTTACTACCTGCAGGACGGGACCATTGTCGGTACGAAGCAGCCCGAGTTCCTGTTTCTCGTGAACGGGGAGGACGACAATCTCGACGGTTATACCGACTCGGGATGGGACGGCTTCGACCACAATTCGGCCAACGGAATAGACGATCTCGCGGAGTGGGAGACGGAGACTTGGGCAGCCGCATTGTCGGGAAATACGCTCCAGGATGTGGCAGCCGGTACTGACAGCCCATCGAGTGCTTGGGTCACCAACTTCTTTCAGTCCAGTACGCATGACGTTCCCTACATCATCACGCGTCGCCCGGTCCCGTCGCCGGGGGCTCGGGAGATCGCGCTGCCTGCGGGTATGGTCGTCGATGCCACGACCTGGAACAGCACCCGGGAGCGGTCGCGGATTCCGGTTACTCCCGGCTCGCTTTTCTGCGATATCATGGTTGACCCAAGTGGTGCTTATATTCCGACGACAGAATATTCTACGCCGACGTCGGGGGCAAACTTGCCGTTCTTGCATTTCTGGCTCACGGACCGAAACGACGTCTATCCGGTGGGTTCGATTCCCACGTCGGCGGGCGTCAGCTTCCTACTGCCCATGACGAGCTCGGCTTTGGGACTCTCCGGCGGTGTCGTCGTGGCCCCTACGGAGGACGGGCAGTTCTACCCTGACGCAACAGCGCTCCCGGTACTCAAGAACGATCGTCGGCTTGTCACGATGTTTGCACAAACGGGCCTGGTTACCACCAACCCGATCGAGTCGATAGCGCCGCCGAACGGCTACCAGCCCGGCGAGGGTTTCTGCGTTGGCAGTGTGGACTATCCATTCTACAAGGCCCAACTCGGCCAGAGGGAGGCACGCTAGTGATCCCGCGCAAGCCACAGGGTCGTTCGGGCATTACCCTAACTGAGATCCTGATCTCGATTCTGCTCTTGGGCATCGGCGTCACATCGCTCATGACGCTGTTCCCCCTTGGCCTGCTCAGGCTCCGAGAGGCAACACGTTACTCACGCTCGGCGATCCTAACAGAGTCGGCGACTGCGGACCTTGGCATTCGAGACCTGCTGAATAAGCCCTCATTCCTCAACGTCGACTCGGGCCGCTACTACACACTCTCCGCCTTTACTCCTTGGCCATATGATCCCTGGGTTCAAGACACGCCCGGTTACGCCAGCGGTAAGTTTCTTGATCCGATCGCTGGCCCGAACTTTGGAGCGTTCCGAGGCAACGGCAGTTTCAACAAGTGGAACCCCGCTCCCCACGAGAAGGACGCGCCACGATTCAATGCGGGCGCCGGTCTGCCGGTCGCTTACGACCCCCTGTGGAGATACACGACCGGGATTTACCCTGGAGCCACCATTGAAGCTCGATTTGCCTCCGGTATCGGCTTTGTGAGACCTGACCCAGATGGGGGAACAGCAAGCGCACACGGTTTACAACGAATCACGAACTTTCCGTTGCGAACACCGCCCATTGGAAACGTGCCCGACATTTTCGTTTCGCCTGAAGATGTGGTTCTTCAGTCCAGTGAGGATGCGATGAAAGGGGTTGGCAATGTGAGTCCGATTGTTCCCGACCTCACCATGGGCGGCACGAACAATCTGACCGGAATGCCGAACCTCCAGAACGATTGGACATACACCTGGATGTTCACCGGGCAACAGGCCGACGCTACCAATAGCACGGTCTTCGTCGGTGATATCGTGGTGTTCGAGAAGCGCCCCTTTGCGGCTGATCCCGCGACGCTTCCGTTCGGCGGCACATCTTCTACAGTCGTGGCTGGAGAAACGGTGGTGGAAGCGGTTTTCGGCTACACCAACCGAGTGAACTCCGCGGGGTCGGCTGGCTACGGTGCGGCCACGAATCGCTCGGTGCTGTTGCGGTGGCCGGCTTCGATGCCCGATCCGGAGATTAAGGTGGGACAATGGATCGCAGACGTCACCTATGAGCGGAACGCGACCACAGACTATACGCGGGCTTACACCGACCCAACCACCGGCGGTGCGGATGCCTACTATCCCTATCAGCGTTGCAATTGGTACCAGATTGCCAAGCGAACAGATGCAGCGCCAGCCGGCAACAGCTTCGCAGGAGATGCGGCAGTTGGCATGCGAGAAATGACAGTCTGGACCAGTTCGCCATTGAAGGCTCTCACTCTGCTGCGTAAGTCTGATGGCGCTCCAGTGCATGTGAACGCAGCACTGGTTTCCCCTTACGTCGTTGGCGTCTACCACAGGACGATCTACACTCGCTAAATCATGGCGCCGTGGCCCGAGAACGGTGGGCCTAGTTCGCTTCGAGGAGAGAGCCGTCATGCGTTACCGATCGCCACGTCCGCTGCGTCGAGGCGTGACCCTCGTCGAAATGCTCGTCGCCGTGACGCTCTTGGTACTGATGATGACCGTACTCGTCACCATCTTCGCGTCGGCGACGGGAGCGGTCACGGGGTTGCAAACCTACCAGCAACTCGACGGCGACCTCCGTCAACTCGACACGACACTTCGACAAGACCTGTCGGGCGCGACGGCTCGTATGACGCCGCCCCTCGATCCCCGTGACGGGTTGGGCTACATGGAGTACGCCGAGAACTCGTTCGCCGACCTTCAGAACGAGGACACCGACGATTACATCCGTTTTACGACGAAGGCGCCTGAGGGGCAGCCCTTCAAAGGAAGAGTTTGGCTTGGTCCGACCCGTACCTCGTCATCGACGTCGCCACAGCCTGTTATGGTTACAAGTGAATATGCGGAGGTTATTTACTTCCTCCGCAACGGTAACCTGTACCGTCGCGTGTTCTTGGTCGCTCCTAATCGTCAAGCGTCAATAAATACAATCGTCGCCAGTGTTGGCGTGGCAAACCTGAATCAGTTCGTTCCGGCGAACCTTGGTGGAAATCAAACGGGCTGGCAAGGTGTGAACGACCTGTCGGCTCATCCCGCTCCCTCGGGATCAGTCGCTGCTCAGGCCAATCCGATCGTGTTGAACACGCTCAGCGACCTGACGAACCGGGAGAATCGTCCGTTTTATTCGCGGTTCGCCAATGATTATGTGAACAACATCACTGGCGTGGCACCGCCTGACGGAATCCCGGATGATCAGAACCGTAGCGGCACGGTCATCGTGGGTAACGGGGTGCCCGACTATTATCCCACACTGTATGCTCGGCTTGGCAACGCAACGCCAAACACTCTGTACGGCGAGAACACGGCGGGTATCACACGCTTTACCGGTACCGGCTTGGATGGGATGGCGTTTCCCTATCTGTTTCCTGGTGCCTACTCGCGCCCCGACACCTTCCTGAACAGCTATCCGGCTGCCAATGGTGATACGGATACCCTGCCAGGGTGGATCCATTCCACTGATCCGCTGGCGGCTGGGGCAACTGATGCGCTTGGTCAACTGAGGAACATCAACCACTCGCCGTTGGATGGAGGCGAGGCTCCGATGATTCCTCCGACCGGGACGCAGACATTTTGGGGATTCCCAACCTGGAAGGAAACTCTGCTTCCCGGTTGGAACGACCCCTATCATCTGCTCTCGACCGGCCAGACGACAACGGGAATTCAGGCGCTGGGTCTTCGGCCGATCAATGCGAACGTCACGCCCGTCTTCAATGCGGCGAACGTGAATGGGTTGCCGCGGATGACCGAGCTGTACCGGTTAAGCCCGCAACCTTTCGGGGACGGGGCCGGTTCCGATCTCTTCACCAATCCGGCGAGTGCCAATGCGATTGCACTCTGGCAGGCTGCGTGGGAAGACGACCTCATCATGACGGGCGTGCGCAGTTTCGACATCAAGATCTTCGATAACTCCTACCCGGGCTATGTTGATCTCGGGTGGGGCGACGACCTGCGTCTCCAATCGAATGCGGCTAGCCCGGCGGCGAAGCCTTTCTTGGCCCAAGCCAACGGTCTTCAGTTCATCAAGGACACGCCGTCGATTGTGACCACGAATATCGGGTCATTCTACACGCTGGCCCAGACCTTTACTCATGAGGGGCGGATTCCGCCGCTGGTGGCCGATAATCGTTTCGACCCTCAGTACCCCGTGTGGAACGTTGGAGACGACCAACCCGAGGTGCAACGGCTCCGCCGCGTCTGGGATTCGTGGTCAACCGACTATACCCAGGCGCCGGCCACCGGGTTCGACCCGACCACTAAGTTGCCGATCGGGCCTCCCTGGGGCCGCCCGATTTATCCGTCGTACCCCGCGCCCTACCCGGCGCCGATGCGCGGTATCCAGATCCAGATCAAGGTTGTGGACCCGCGGAACGAAAAAGTCAGGACGTTGACCATCCGTCAAGATTTCAGCGACAAGCTGTGATCCCTTCGACAGGGAAAGGGGACCTCCTCCCATGTTTGCTACCTTCCCACGAACGCGGAACCAGCGTCGGGGCGTGGTGCTGATTCTGGTGCTTGGCATGCTCGGCCTGCTAGCCCTGATCGGCGTGACATTCGCGACCTACAGTGGTCAGGTCAAGATCAATTCTCGTAATTTCTCGCAAGCGCAGAACTGGCCTGACTCGACTGAGCTGATGGACTACGCGCTGGCGCAATTGATCAACGACACCGACAATCCGCAATCGGCGATCCGTGGCCACAGCTTAACTCGCGACATGTATGGTAACGACGCCATTTACAATGGCGCCCTGTTGAACGGGCACCCCACCTCTGGGGCGGCCTTGGTGATTAGTCTTGCGCCGACGATCGTGACCGCCGCCGACTCCGTGACAGTGGTTGCCGACCCCTTCAATCCTGGGGCTGTCATCAACGTCGTCGGTCTCTATCGGTGCCGAACCAACATTGCGACAAACGACCCAGCCTTCTACAACTATAATTTCACGCGGTGGGTCCTCAAGTTCAACGGCCAGGTCGATACTTCGGTGACTCCGGCGGCGGCCTATGTGGGGCAGACTCACGAGATCCTTGCCGATGACGCCACGGACGCATCGGGGTTCCGCACGTTCTACGTTGCGGCATGGGACGGTTCGTACGCAAAACCCACGGTCGGCACTGGGGTTGGCGAGATCCCAGCCGAGATCGGCACGCAGCCGACCCTCCTGGAGTCGACAACAACCTACTCGCTTGCTCCGACGATCCCTTACCCGCTCCCCTCGACTTATCCGGCCAACTTTTTCCCAAATGACACGGCGGGAACGCAACAGGCTCCTCACAATTACTATTTCAGCCCTGAGGTGGGCAATAACACCCTACCCACCTCCAGCACTCTGATCGGCATGCCGGTCAATCAAGCGTTCGCCCTGGATGGCCGATTCCTTCATGCGTTTAATGGCCCGGGTTTGTCGGGCGCGAACGGAGCATTGGCGAGTCTGCCTACGACTCACGCGTACCTTGCCAATCGAGGGATCGCTCAGTACGCGAACTTTCGGGTCAATGGCCACATCCTTAGCGATAATTATAACACCACAAACCCTCATCTCACGCAGGCTGCCTACGGCTTCCCCAATACCATCGGCGGGATGGACGAGGACTATGATGCGTGCGATCTGGAGAACTGGTTCCTCGCGCTGCAGAGCGGCGACAGCCAGGTCATGATTCCGTCGTTCCATCGACCGGGGACCCTAATCTACGATCCCTCGATCACGCTCGACGACTGGACGAGCACGAGCGCCTTTTCGGCCTCAAAGATTCTCCGGCCCCGGGCCGTTGACGGCCATAGCGCGATTTCCTTCCCCAACCTCTATCCCAACGCCAACGGGCAGATCACCTACGACGTTGACAACGATGGCGACGGCACGACCGATTCTGTCTGGCTCGATCTCGGTTATCCGCCACGGCGGAACTCGGCCGGTCAGCTTTTCAAGCCGTTGTACGCTTTTATGGTCATTGGTCTCAACGGCCGAATCCCGCTGAACACCGCGGGCAACCTCCAACTCCGAGACTTGCACGGGACGCAACTGGCCATGCACGCCTCGGGCAAGGGATATTCCCCTTCCGAGATCGATCCCTCCTATGCTTTGCAGAACGGCTACGACGGCACAAATGGTTACAGCCAGGTTGATAACGCAGGTGTGACCGCGGCCAATGATCATCCCGTGCCGATCTGGATCACTCAGTTGCGGAACTTGCTGGCAGGCAACCGCCTGCAGGACAATAACAACACCAATGGTGATAACAACTTCGTCCTCGTCAACGGGCAGCGGTGGTATGTGCCCAACGGCGTAGGTGACATCGCCGACACCGCCGACGGCAGTAAGAACATCCAGACCACGACCACGGCGATTCCTGGGCGCTGGGGCGAGGCCAACCAGATGCCGGAAGTCCTGACCCAGTTGCCGTTGGTCACGACCTCAATGGCACCAGGTGGTACGTTTGCCTACATCAATCCGATCCGGGCGGGGCTTTCTGGACGCGAATACAATACCTTGGTCAATATGACCGCGCCTCCCACCGGATACGGAGACGCGCGGGACGACAACCATAATGCGTTCGACTTCTATCCTCCTGACACCACGGGCACAAACACCAACCCCAACTATGTGCCTATGACCCCGATCGCGATCACGACAGGGGGAGAGTCGGGTGACTACTACGATGCGAGCGGCTCGCTCAGCTTGCCGGTCGAACGGTTCCGGCGGTTCCTGACACCTATCGATGTGCTCGGTGACGGCCTGATCAACAACTACAAGACGCCGGTCGCGCTCACTGGCGCAACCTACTTGCTCGGTTCCGATGATCGAGGTCGCGTCGCCTACTACAAGCATTATCGCCCCTCCGGACTTGCCGTCGCGACTCGACCAGGCGTCGTGATGCCAAATCCGGCGCCAACCGCTCCAGTGACCACCCTGCCGATCTTCTACCCGTATGGTGCGACCGGAATGGGTTGGGTGTCCAACGCCGATAAGGCTCCGCCGCTCGAGACCGGTCCCAGTGCACCTCATGACCGAACGACGAATCTGCTTCACGGATTTGACTCCTACCGCAACCCGGTGGCTCCGTTGGGCGTGGCGCAGTTCTTGCTGGGAGCGATGCAGTACAACAATATGCCGTGGACGAACGCGGCCCCAACCTCGGTTCCTACCTTTGATCAGTTCATCAATTCGGAGACCATGACGATCGGTGGCGCGGTGACAGCTCAGCCGTCAGCGAGCCTGAACGAAGCTGACGAGATGTCGTTGTACCAGCCGACTGTGACGGATGCCCCGTATGGTCATAGCGATCTCGAATGGCTCTACCGTCAGCAGGACACCGACGGCGCATCGCTTTCGAGCCGGCTGAAGGATCTGGCCCCTATCAGTTTCACGAACCCTGCCGATGGCCAGCGCCGTCGGCGGTTGTTCTCGGTCGAGACCTGGGAGTCGAACGGCTTCGTCTGGGCCAATGACACGCCGCTGGATGACCCACAGTTCCCGCTTGCCGGTACAGGGACCGACTTTACTTCCAACAGCACGTTTACCTCGTCACAGAGCGCCGGCCTCCATAGCTTGAGTTACAACCGGAGCGTTGCCAATGGCCTACCGGCCATTGCGCCGGTCTCGCTGCCTTCAGTCGCCCACCGGGGCCGGAAGATCAATCTGAACTTCCCGCTGCCGGTTTCGAATCGTTACGACGAGCCGGTACGTCAGAAGTGGATCCGCGAGACATACCAGCTTCTCAAGGCGATCCTACCTCCGCGGGCGATCGACACTCCAGAGGAACTCGCCAAACTTAGTCAGTTTGTCGTGAACCTGGTCGACTTCCGCGATCCGGATTGTACAGCCACTCGGTTTGTCAACACCGACTTGTATTACTCGGCGCCGGCCACATGGAATACAACGACAAACGTTGGCAGCCCAGCGGTGGTTTCCTT
>Ga0182739_1002440_pt1 | contig 17372 bp, 13 predicted proteins | sample eDN5th30CBELigBY_FD_128873 | JGI IMG/M metagenome (GOLD analysis project Ga0182739, IMG submission 128873) | Enriched backyard soil microbial communities from Emeryville, California, USA - eDNA 5th pass 30_C BE-Lig BY (version 2) (version 2) | ecosystem: Environmental > Terrestrial > Soil >... | reverse complement strand
TCCGGTGGATCCAGCACCACCGCGTCGCCCGCGACCAGGCCCGACAGCACCTGGCGGTCGTCGCCCATGGCCATGCCCGTCTTCAGCACGCGCTGCTCGACGCGGCTGCCTGCGTCATCCAGCGCGAACGCCACGTCGCGCCCGTCGCGCTCGACGATCGCCGCTGCAGGCACGCGCACGCCCTGCGGCTGGTTCGCCGATTCCGGCTTTGCGGCTTCGAGGAAACTCACGCGCACGCCCATGTCCGGCACGATCCGCGGGTCCTTCTGCTTGAGCGCGATGCGCACCTTGACCGTGGCCTTGCCGCGATCGGCCGCCGGGATGATCGCGATGACCTCGGCCGGGATCTTCCAGTCCGGATAGGCGTTGAGGGTCGCTTCCACCGGCATCTTCGGCTGCACGCGGCCGATGAAGGCCTCGCCGACATCGACCTCGACCTCCAGCGAATCCATGTCGACGATGGTGCCGATGCCGGTGCGGGTGAAGCCGCCGCCGGCCGACAGCGGCGACACGATTTCGCCCGGCTGCGCGGCCTTGGCCGTGACCACGCCGGCGAACGGCGCGCGCACGATGGTGTTGTCGACGCCGTTGTCGGCAATGGCCAGGCGGTCGGACGCGACCTTGGCGTTGCGCTGCGCGGTGGCCAGCTGCGCGCGCAGGGCATCGCGCTGGGCCACGGCCTGGTCGTACTGCGACTTCGACACCAGCTGCCGGCCGACCAGCTTGCCCAGGCGGCTGGCGTCGAGTTCGGCTTCGTGCAGCTGCGCCTGCACGCCGCCGATCTGGCTGCGCGCGGCGGCGACCTGCGATGCGGCGAGCGTGCGGTCGGCGTCGGCGTCGACCGGGTCGAGCGTGGCCATCACCTCGCCTTCCTCGACGCGCTGGCCTTCCTCGATCATGACCTCGCGCACCTTGCCGGTGATCTTGGCCGACACCGTGGCCATGCGCCGCGCCACCACGTAGCCGGTGGCGTCGAGCACCGAGGCCGAGCCGCTGCCGCTGCCGATCGCCTGCACGGTCGCGGTGCGTACCTCGATGCCGCGGTCGCGGCCGAAGATCGTCCACGCCGCGCCGGCAGCGAGCAGCAGCGCCACCACGATGCCGAGCGCGATCCATGGCCCGCGTCGCGACGGCGGCGGCGCGGCCTTGCGGTCGATGCGGAGTTCCTTCAGCAGTTCTGCGTTCGTGTTCATCGTGGACAGGGACGGAGGAAGGCCTGGAGTGTGACGGCAGCGGTGGCGCGGGCCAAATGGCCGGAAGTCACTCATCCATGGTTCGCGACGGCGTGGCGCTTGTCACGGCATGGATGTCGTTGCATTGGATGTGGCGGCGGGACAATCCGGCAAAACGTAATCGATGTTTCCTCATCGCCCGGCCGGGCCACGATTGCGACGTGCGACCGCGACCGCGACCTGCGACAGCAACCTACGACAGCAACGGGCACAGCCTATGCCTGCGGCGGCGCCGAGTCACCTGACGGCTGTCATGCGATCGACGTGACCGTCGCGACTGCCGCGCGCCGGACCGCACGCCTATCGTCGCTGCCATCACGCAACCCCGGAGACGTGGATGGAAGGCAAGGTGCTCGAACTCGCCAGCCTGCGCGGCGTGCGCAAGCAGTACGGCAAGGTGGTCGCGCTCGACGGCGTGGACCTGTCCATCGCGCCCGGCCAGGTGCTGGCGCTGCTCGGCGCCAACGGCGCGGGCAAGAGCACCGCGATCGCGCTGCTGCTCGGGCTGGTGCGGCCCGATGCCGGACAGGCGCTGCTGTCCGGGCAGTCGCCGCAGCAGCTTGCCGCCCGCCGCAACATCGGCGTGATGCTGCAGTCGGCGGGGATCGCCGACAACAGCAAGGTGCGCGAGCTGCTCGAACTCACCCGCAGCTACTACCCGCAGCCGCGCAGCATCGACGACTGCGTTGCGCTGGCCGGCCTCGACGGCCTGCTCGGGCGCCAGTACGGCAAGCTGTCCGGCGGCCAGCAGCGGCGCGTGCAGTTCGCGCTGGCGCTGTGCGGCAACCCGCGCCTGCTGTTCCTCGACGAGCCCACCACCGGCATGGACATCGAGGCGCGACAGGCGCTGTGGCGCGCGATCGGCCAGCTGTCCGCGCAGGGCTGCGCGGTGCTGCTCACCACGCACTACCTGGAAGAAGCCGAGGCGCTGGCCGATCGCGTGGTGGTGCTGGCGCGCGGCCGCGTGGTGGCCGCAGGCAGCATGGACGAGGTGCGCCGGCACGTCGCGCAGCGGCGCATCCGCTGCCTGTCGGCGCTGGATGCGGCCGGTATCGCGGCCTGGCCGCAGGTGCGCAGCGCGCGTCGCGACGCCGCGCGGCTCGAGATCGTCACCGATGCCGCGGAGGACGTCGTGCGGCGCCTGCTGGCCGAGGACGGCGCACTGTCCGAACTCGAGGTGCAGCGCGCCGGCCTGGCCGAAGCGTTCCTCGAGATCACCCGCGACGACGCCGATGTCGCATCCGCCGATGAACGCGAGGCCGCCTGATGAACACGATTGCCAACGTTGCCAGCCCGGCCCCGCCTTCGTCGCTGCGCATCTACCTGCTGGAGGCCAGGCACGAATTCGTGCGCATGCTGCGCACGCCCTCGTTCGCGCTGCCGGTGCTGTTGTTCCCGGCGCTGTTCTACACCCTGTTCGGGCTGGTGCTGAACCGTGCCGACGGCGGCATGGCCGCGCGCTACCTGCTCGCCACCTACGGCGTGTTCGGGATCATGGGCGCCGGCATGTTCGGCTTCGGCGTGGTGGTGGCGATGGAGCGCGAACGCGGCTTCCTCGCCTACAAGCGCGCGCTGCCGATGCCGCCGGGCGCCTATCTGTTCGCGAAGATGGCGATGGCGATGCTGTTCTCGATGTTGATCAGTGCGCTGCTGGCGGTGCTGGCCGGCGCGCTCGGCGGCGTGTCGCTGGCACCTTGGCAATGGCTGTCGCTGCTGGCGATCAACGTGGCCGGGGTGGCGCCGTTCTGCGCGATGGGCCTGTTCGTCGGGACGCTCGTCGGCGGCCAGGGCGCACCTGCGGTGCTCAACCTGCTGTACCTGCCGATGGCCTTCCTGTCGGGGCTGTGGCTGCCGCTGAAGATGCTGCCGCCGGTGTTCGCGGCGATGGCGCCGGCGTGGCCGCCCTACCACTTGTCGCAGCTGGCGCTGCGCGTGGTGAAGATGGATGGCGGCGGCTCGATGGCGGTGCACGTCGCCGTCCTGGTCGCGGTGACCGCGCTGTTCTTCGCGCTGGCGCGGCGGCGCCTGCAGCGGACCGGCTGAGGCCGGGGTTGCCGTGTGCTCGACAGGCGGTACAGTGCCGATGGCCGGGCCGTTTGCCCCTGACGACGCCAGATGATGCTTCCATCGCTTCCAAAATGGCTGAGGCCGGCTCCGGATTCCGCGGTGGCGATCGACCTGCGCATCGGCAAGTCGCCGTGGGTGGAAGCGGTGCACCTGGTGTGGTCGGTGTGGGTGTTCATCACCCCGACGTTCGTACCCGGTGGCTACTCGCTGCGCTGGGCGCTGCTGACGCTGGTGTCGTACCCGCTGTTCATCCTGCTCTACGCACTGTGCCTGCTGCTGCCAAGGCGCATCGCGTCGCGGCCGGCGTACGGGCTGATCGCGCTGTGCCTGGTGCTGCTGCCCTGGTATCCGTCGGGCATCAGCTATTTCATTTTCGGCTGCGTGATGCTGCGGATGCACTTCCCGCAGTCGGTGTTCGTCTACCTCGGGCAGCTGCTGCTGGCCAATGCCGCCTTCCTCGGCGCTGCGCTGTGGATCGGCTACCCGTGGCAGAGCATCGCGTGGACGCCGATCATGACGCTGGTGATCGGGCTGGTGGTGAACGTCGAGCGGGCCACCAAGGAGAAAGATGCCGAGATCCGGCTCTCGCACGACGAAGTCCGCCGGCTCGCCGCAACCGCCGAGCGCGAGCGCATCGGCCGCGACCTGCACGACCTGCTCGGACACACGCTGTCGCTGATCACGCTGAAGCTCGAGCTGTCGCGCAAGCTGTTCGACCGCGACCCGGCCGCGGCAAGGCGCGAGCTGGAGGACGCCGAGGCCGTCGCCCGCCACGCGCTGGCCGAAGTGCGCAGCGCGGTCACCGGCATCCGCGCCACGGATCTTGCAGCGGAGCTGGCATCGGCGCGGCTGATGCTCGAGTCCTCGGGCGTGCACCTGGACTACGACCTGCCCCCGCCGGGCCTGGCGGAAGACACCGAGCGCGGGTTGGCGCTGGTGCTGCGCGAGGCGGCCACCAACATCACCCGGCACGCGCGCGCGGGGGCGGCGCGGATCGGTTTCACCCGCGACGGACAACACCTGCAGGTGCTGGTGGCCGACGACGGCGTGGGCGGCGTCGATCGTGACGGCAACGGCCTGGGCGGGATGCGCGAACGCGTCGCGCGGCTGGGCGGAACGCTGTCCATCGAATCGCCGCGCGGGCAGGGCACGCGGCTGCATCTTCGATTGCCGTTGGCGGCGCCAAACGCGACGGCCGCCGCGCCCGATCCTGCAGCAGCAACCTGCGGCGCGCGCCTTGCGGAGTTCGCGGCCGTGGCGGGCGAAGCCGCGCCGTGACCGCGCCGCCGCCGCTGATGCCGCCAAACGCGAGTCGTGCCGCATGATCCGCATCCTGCTCGCCGAGGACCAGGCGATGGTGCGCGGCGCGCTGTCGGCGCTGCTGGGCCTGGAATCCGACATCGAGGTGCTCGGCGCCGCCGCCGACGGCGAAGCGGCGTGGCGCGAGCTGCAGCGCCTGCAGCCCGACGTGCTGGTCACCGACATCGAGATGCCCGGCCTGAGCGGACTGGAGCTCGCCCAGCGCGTGCAGCGCCACGGACTGGCGACGAAGGTGGTCATCGTCACCACCTTCGCGCGGGCCGGCTTCCTGCGCCGCGCGCTGGACGCCGGCGTGTCTGGCTACCTGCTCAAGGACGCGCCGGCCGAAAACCTCGCCGAAGCGCTGCGCAAGGTGCATCGCGGCGGCCGGGCGATCGATCCGCAGCTGGCGCTCGACGCCTGGAGCGACGCCGATCCGCTCAACGACCGCGAGCGCCAGGTGCTGCGGCTGGCCGGCGAGGGCCGCTCGGCAAGCGACATTGCCGCGCAGCTCAATCTCTCGCACGGCACCGTGCGCAACTACCTGTCCGAGGCGATCGGCAAGCTCGGCGTCGGCAATCGCATCGAGGCCTACCGGATGGCCCGGCAGAAGGGCTGGCTGTAGCGCGGCTGCGAACTGAATGCACGCCTCCGGATTTCATGCGCTTGTCGCGGCGCGCTCGCCATCCTAGGCTGCTACCTGTCACTGGACGCCCGGCTGGACATGCAGACGGTCAAGGAAAGAACCCGGTTCGGACTGTTGTTCGCCGCCCTGATCTTCATCGGGATCGGGGCCGGCATCCTGTACGGCGCGCAGCGGCTGATCGGCGATGCGCGTTCGGTCGCGCACAGCAACGAGGTGATGGGCCGCCTCGACGAGCTGGAGGCGCGGCTTCGCGACGCCGAATCCGCGCAGCGCGGCTACATCCTCAGCGGGCGGGCCGACTACCTCGCCGATTACCACAACTCGCGCGAGCGCGTCCCCGTGCTGGTCGACGGGATCGATGCCCTGGTCGTCGACAACCAGGCGCAGGTGCGCCGCGCCAGGCAGCTGCGCGCGAAGATCGAAACGCGGTTGCACCAGATCACCAACACCCTGCTGCGCTACGAGAGCGACGGCATTCCCGGCGCGCGCGCGGCGATGGACAGCGACGTGTTCGAGACGTCCAGCGCGATCCGCCGGCTCAAGGCGCAGATGGTCGACGCCGAGCGCGCGCTGCTCGAACGGCGCGCCGCATCCACCCGCGGCAGCGCCAACGTGCTGCGCGCGATCGCCTTGCTCGGCATCCCGCTCGGGCTGGCGGTGACCCTCGGGGTCTATCTGTTGCTGGTACGCGAGATCCGCCGGCGTTCCGACGCCGAGGCCGCGGCGCGCGAGGTGCAGGGGCAGCTGCGCGAGGGCAACGCCGAGCTGCAACACAAGAGCGCCGACCTGCGCGCGCTCAGTCGCTACGGCGGCATGCTGCAGGGCTGCCTCGACGCGGACGAGGCGCTGCAGCTGACCGCGCGCATGCTCTCGACCCTGCGCCCGGGCACCGCCGGCACCATCTACCGGATGCGCAACTCGCAGGACCACGCAGAGGCCGCCATCCACTGGGGCCGGCATCGCGCCGCCAGCGCGGAATCGCTGCTGCCCGACGCCTGCTGGGGGCTGCGGCGCAACCAGCCGCACCTGGTGTCCGACGTATCCGCGTCGCGCTGTTCGCACGTGTCGGCCGTCGACCACGACGGCGTCGCCATCGCCTGCATCCCGCTGATGGCGCAGGGCGCGCAGATCGGCCTGCTGTACCTGTCGGACGACGACGACGGCTTCCTGTCGAGGATCGACATCATCGAGGCGGTCGCCGAACAGCTGTCGATGGCGCTTTCGAACCTGTCATTGCGCGAGCGCCTGCGCCTGCAGTCGATCCGCGAGCCGCTGACCGGGCTGTTCAACCGCCGCTACCTCGAGGAGTCGGCGACGCGGGAACTGGCCCGCTGCGCGCGGCGCGAGCTGCCGCTGTCGCTGATGATGCTGGACATCGACCACTTCAAGGCCTTCAACGACGTGCACGGCCATACCGGCGGCGATGCGCTGCTGGCGGCCTTCGGAACGCTGCTCGCCGAGCACAGCCGCGGCGAGGACATCGCCTGCCGCTACGGCGGCGAGGAGTTCACCCTGATCCTGCCCGAAGCGCCCGTCGACGCGGCGCTGCAGCGCGCCGAGGCGATCCGCGCGGCGGTGGAGACGATGCGCGTGCAGCACATGGGCCGCGAGTTGCCCAGGGTGACGGTGTCGATCGGCGTCGCCGCGTTCCCCGCCCACGGCGACAGCCCGGAATCATTGCTGCGGGTCGCCGACGAGGCGCTGTACCGCGCCAAGCACAACGGCCGCAACCGCGTCGAATGCGCGTAGGTCGGCGCTACGCCCCCGACGGCTCTTGATCGAACGACGCGAGCGGGGCCGGTGATTGCGGCCTCTTCAAAAAAGCCGTCGGGGGCGTGGCCCCGACCTACGCGCAGCGCTGCTTCAGCATCTCGTATGCCGCGCGCAGGCCCTGTGCCTCGCCGCCGGCGGGGCGGCCGGGGCGGTCGCTGTCGTTCCAGGCGTACACGTCGACGTGCGCCCACTTCTGCCCCGCGGGCACGAAGCGCTCCAGGTACAGCGCCGCGGTGATGCTGCCGGCCATGCGCGTGGAGCTGCCGTTGGCGATGTCGGCGACGTGGCTGGTCAGGTAGCGCAGGTATGGGCGCCACAGCGGCATCCGCCACATCGGGTCGCGCACGCGCGCGGCGGCGGCGAGCCACGCATCGGCGACGGCGTCGTCGTTGCTGTACAGCGCCGGCAGGTCCGGGCCCAGCGCGATGCGCGCCGCGCCGGTCAGCGTCGCGAAGTCGAGCAGCAGCGCCGGCTCCAGTTCGCCGGCCAGCGCCAGCGCATCGGCCAGGATCACCCGCCCTTCGGCGTCGGTGTTGTCGATTTCCACGCTCACGCCCTTGCGCGTGGCGACCACCTCGCCGGGGCGGAACGCGTCGGGGCCGATCGCGTTCTCCACCGCCGGGACCAGCAGCGTCAGCCGCAGCGGCAGCCTGCGCGCCATCACCAGCTCGGCCAGCGCCAGCGCGTGCGCGGCGCCGCCCATGTCCTTCTTCATGTTGCGCATGCCGTCGGCGCCCTTGATGTCGAGGCCGCCGGTGTCGAAGCACACGCCCTTGCCAACCAGCACCACGTGTTCGTGCGCGTCGCTGCCCCAGTCCAGTCGGATCAGTCGCGGCGCGCGGTGCGAGGCGCGGCCGACGGCGTGGATCGAGGGGAAGTCCTGTTCCAGCAGCGCGTCGCCGACGATGCTGTCGAACCTCGCGCCGTGCCGTTGCGCAATCCCGCGCGCGACGTCCTCCAGCTCCTGCGGACCCATGTCCTGGGTCGGCGTGTTGACCAGGTCGCGCACGCGCAGGCAGGCGGCGAGGATGTCGGCGATCTCGGGATCGAGTTCGCCGGAAACCAGGTGCGCCGGCGCGCGGGTCGCGTCGCGGTAGCGGGTGAAGCGGTAGGCGCCCAGCCCCCAGCCCAGCTGCAGCGCGCGCCGGGCGTCGGCGTCGAGTTCGCTGCTGGGCTCCCAGTGGCCGCCGGGCAGCGACTGCGGCCCGTGCGCGTAGGAAAACGGATCGAGCGCATCGCCAATGCCGAGCACCGCGCCGGCCAGCGTGCCCTCGCCGCCGGGCAGGGTGAGCTGCGAACCCGACGCGGCGTCGAAGCCGTGCGCCAGCATCCACTGCACCAGCGCCTGCGGCTGGCGCGTTCGCCAGACATCGAAGCCGTCGCGGTTGACGAAGTACAGCGGACGCAGCGCCAGGGCCGGGTCACGTTCGGCGAAACCATTGGGCAGGGTCATGCGGTCACGGCCTTGGGAAGTCGGGGCGAAGTCGCGTCGAGCCAGTCGGCCAGCGCGGCAAGGGTGTCGAAGTGCAGGTCCGGGCGGATGTCGTCGTGTGGCCACTCGCGCGCTTCGCGGTCGATCCAGCAGCTGCGCAGCCCGGCGCGGGCCGCGCCGAGCACGTCCATCTCGATGTGGTCGCCGACGTGCAGCACTTCGCCCGGCGCGCAGCCCAGGCGTTCGCAGGCGGCGTGGAAGATGCTCGCGTCGGGCTTGGCCGCGCCGTGTTCGCGCGGGCAGAGATTGAAGCGGAAGTGATGGCCCAGGCCGATGCGGTCGAGGTCGGCGTTGCCGTTGGTCACCGCCGCGACCGGCACGTGCGCGGCGATGCGGGCGAGGGCGTCGATCGCGTCGGGATAGCACTCGACCTGGTTGCGGGCCTCGAAGAACGCTTCGTAGGCGGCCCCGGCCAGCGCCGGGTCGCTGCCGCTCTCGCGCAGCGCGCGCTCCAGCGTCATCCGCCGCACCGCGCCGAGGTCGTGGGCGAACCGCGGATTCTCCTCGGCCACGCGTTCGCGCAGCGCGCGCATCTCCGCCGCCGGGAAGCGCATCGCGGTCGCCGGGCTGTGTTCGCGCATCCACGCATCGAGCACGCGCTCGATCCGCGCGCCGATCGGCGCGAACGGCCAGAGGGTGTCGTCGAGGTCGAGGGTGATGGCGCGGACGGCGAATTTCACAAGGCTATTCTACGACGCCGGCTGGCGAGGGGCCGGGGCGGCCCCGGACCGGCTTGCGGGTGCGCGGGTGGGAGCCGTGTCAGCGTTGCCGTTGCCGTTGCCGTTGCCGCCGACTTTGACCTTGACTTTGAATTCTCAAGGTCGATCCGCAATATCGATATTTGCAGACCCGGAGGGCGGCGCACATGGATGTGCGGCGTTTTTCTATGAGGCAGGATGCCGATTAGAAAAATCACTGCGTCAACGAATCGCCCGGTTAGCTCTGTACGGGGAAGCGTTTTTCTTTGCTTCCGTTTCTTTTGACGCTTATCAAAAGAAATGAAGTCGCCGAAGGCGAAAGCTTCTGACTTTGGCTATTGATCTTCGCTCGGTTTTTGCCCATGAAAATTGCCAAACAAGCCAAGGATCAAGAGCGTTTCGCCCGCGGCGCGGCCGAGTTCATTTCTTTGATAAGCGTCAAAGGAACGAACCAAAGAAAACGCTTTCCCGTACACATCTCCCGCAGCAGCGTTGGGTTGCGCAGGGATTTTTCTAATCGGCATCCTGCCTCGTAGAAAAACGGCGCACATCCATGTGCGCCGCCCTCCGGGTTTGCAAATATCGATACTGCGGATCGACCTTGAGAAGTCAAAATCGACTGCAACGGCAACGGCAACAGCAACGGCCGGCCGCCGCGCGGATGCGGCTACTCAAGCAGCCGCGCCCACCCCTCCATGCCCTCGATCTTCGCCAGCACCAGCTTCACGCACACCAGCAGCGGCACCGCGAGCAGCAGGCCGATGATGCCCCACAGCCAGCCGAACAGCATCAGCGCCAGGATCAGGACCAGCGGCGACAGCGCCATGCGGCGGCCGAGGACGATCGGGGTGATGATCTGGCCCTCGAGCGTGTGCAGGCCGAGGTAGATCGCCGCCGGCAGCAGCGACGGGCCGATCTCGTCGTAGGTGATGAAGCCCATCAGCAGCATCAGCAATACGCCCACCAGCGGGCCGACGTAGGGGGCGAAGTTCAGCAGCGCGGCCAGCGTGCCCCACAGCAGCGCCTCGGGCAGCTCCACGCCCAGCCAGTGCAGCGCGCCGGCCAGGACCATGCCCAGCGCGACGTTGATCAGGGTGATGGTCAGCACGTAGCGCGAGATCTCGCGTTCGATCGCCTGCAGGATGTCGACGGTGATCTTCTTGCGCTGGCGCGTGGGCAGCAGCGCGATCGCGTTGCGCTGCAGGTTCTCGCCGAAGACCATGAAGAAATAGGTCAGCAGGACCACCGCGAGGAACGAGGCGAGCATCTTCGGCGTCGCGGTCAGCGACTTCCACGGATCGTCGTCCTGGATCGTGACCACCTGCACCTTGCCCGGCTTGCCGTCGCTGTTGGTGGCCTGGGCGATCGTCTGCGCGGCCTGGTTGGCCTGCTGCATCGGCTCGGTCATGCGCTTGATCTTGGGCGTGAGCAGGCGCAGTTCGCGCGGGGCCTGCTGCACCCAGTCGCTGGCCGGCACGACCAGCTGCCGGCCCAGCATCATGGTCGCCGCAAGGCCCGCCACCAGCAGCAGCAGCGCGCCGAGGAAGCGCGGGATCCAGAGCTTGCGCAGGCCGCGCAGGATCGGGTTGCCGACCAGGGCGAAGAACATCGCCAGCGCGATCGGCAGCAGCACTGCCTGCGCCGCCCACAGCGTGTAGCCGACCGCCAGCGTGGCGAGCACCACCAGCGCGGTCGATGCGCGCGGGCGCGGCGGGGGCGCGGGCGGGGCGGCGTTGTCGCCGCTGGGTATCGGTTCCTGGGCGCTCACTGCGGTGGCCTCGGTGGACGGGGAAGTGCAAACGCGGGCGGATCAGCGCTCGGAGATTTCGGTGGCCGCTTCCGCGGGTGCAGGCGGCGTGGTCCAGCTCTGGTCGGGTCGCCGCCGGTCGGCGCGCGGTCGCGGTCCGGCATTGGCGGAGTCGTCGCCGGCAACGGCCGCGGCGTCGTCGGCGACGGCCTGCGCCGCCACCGCCGCGTCCGCGGCCTGGTCGGCGGCTTCGTCGGCATGGTCCACCGCTTTGCCGGCGCTGGCCGTGGCCACGCTGGCCTGCAGCGATGCGAGCAGCCCCGACAGCGTGCCGACCAGCTGCAGCCAGCGGCCGCCACCGGCGAGTCGCTGCATCGCCTTGGCGGGATCCGAGCGACCGACCAGGAAGCCGGCCGCGAGCCCGGCCAGGATGATCCGCGTCGGCGTCCAGCTTTCGCGCCACGTGGCCTTGAGCGCGGACATCCGCGTGCCGGTCTGCAGCGCGCGGCCTTCTAGCAGTTGTTCGCTGCGCTCGACGCGGCGGCGGATCGCGTCGAACTTCACGTCCCGCCCGCCTGCGCGGCGGGCGCGGCGGCGGCTTCTGCGTCCGCCTCGTCGTCGCTCTCGTCGCCGATCCCGAAGCGCGCCAGCTGCCGGCGCGTGGCGTGCATGCCGGCGTGGTCGAAGAACACCGAGACCCGCCACGCCGCAAGGCCGGTGACGCCCAGGCTCAGCACCGCGCAGATCGCGAACGACGCCAGCCACGACAGCCCCAGCGCATGCAGCAGCGCGGTCAGCACGCCCATCGCCAGCAGCAACGCCGAGGCGCCGAACACGATCGCCACCGCCACCCAGGCCAGCGCGCGGCCCAGCGCGCTGCGCGCCAGCGCCAGGTCGGCCGACACCAGCTTGCGCAGCGCGCGGCCGGTGTCGAACGCGGAGTCGATCGTCGCCCGGCCGGCGGCGCCGATCCGGCGCACGCTCTCGTCCAGGTGCGGCGGCTTGCCGGTGTCGTCGTGCGGTTCGTGCCCGCTGGCGTCGCGATCGGTCACGTCGTTCCCCCTCGTGACCGGACTTTACTTGTCTCCGCCGCCGCTGCGGGCGAGCTTGGCGATGATCCAGCCGGCGGCGAAGGCGACGCCGAACGAGGCCAGCGGGCGCTCGCGGATCAGGTCCGCGGCGCTGTCGACCAGGTCGCGGCCCTTGTCCATCAGCTGGTCGACCTGCTCGCGCGCGGCGCCCGCGCCTTCTTCCAGCGCGGCGATGCCCGACAGCGCGCCGTCGGCCAGGTCGGACTTCACCTGCGCCTTGCCCAGCCGCACTTCGCCGCTGGCGACGCTGGCGGCGCCGCGGATCGCATCGCTGGCGTGGCTGGCAGCCTGCTTGAGGTGGTCGCCGGCTTCGCCGAGGTTGCTCTTGAGGTTGTCGGTGTGGGTGGGATTCATCGCGGGAACTCCGTGGGTGGGCGGACAGTTCCACGGATGATGGCCGATTCCGGGTCGGCGAGGCGTGAGCATCCACCTCGCCCCGCCGCCTTACCGCATCGGCAACGTGCCCTGGGCGCCGCCGCGCGCGATGCGCAGCACCAGCTGCTGCGGCTGCTTGCCGAGGCTGGCGCGGAAGCTGGGCAGGTCGCTGAAGTTTCCGCTGCTGGCGGCGAGCACCACGTCGCCCTCGCGCAGGCCGTTGCGTTCGGCGCGGCTGCCGCCAGCCACCTGTTCCACCAGCACGCCGCTGACGCCACTGCGGCGCGCGGTTTCGGGCAGTTCGGCGAAGCGGGCGCCGGACAGGCGTGGATCGATGCTGGCGCCTTCCAGCGCGCGCGGCTGTTCGCGCAGCGTCGCCGACAGCGTGAGCGGCTTGCCGGCGCGGCGCACGTCCAGCGCCACCTGTGCGTCAGGCGCCTGCAGGCCCTGGAAATTGCGCAGCGTCTCGCTGTCGTCGATGCGCTGGCCGTTGGCCGCGACGATCACGTCGCCCGGCTCCAGCCCCGCCTTTTCGCCGGCCGAACCTGCGTACACGCGCGTCACCGCCGCGCCGCGGGCCACGTCCAGGCCCAGCGACCTGGCGATCCGCTCGTCCACGTCCTGGGTCTCGACGCCCAGCGTGCCGCGGCGCACCACGCCGCCGGCCAGCAGCTGCTGCATCACGTTGTGCGCCAGGTCCGACGGGATCGCGAAGCCCAGGCCGATGTTGCCGGCCATCGAGCCGCGCGGATTGAAGCTGGCGGTGTTGATGCCCACCAGCTCGCCGTTGAGGTTGACCAGCGCGCCGCCGGAGTTGCCCGGGTTGATCGAGGCGTCGGTCTGGATGAAGTTCTGGAAGCCCACGCCCGGCACGTTGCTGCGGCCCACCGCGGAGACGATGCCCGAGGTCACGGTCTGCCCGACCGCGAACGGATTGCCGACCGCGACCACGAAATCACCGACCCGCAAGCGGTCGCTGTCGGCCAGCCGGATCGCCGTGAGGTTGTCGGCCTGGATCCGCATCAGCGCCACGTCGGTGTCGGGGTCGGAACCGACGAATTCCGCCTTCACCGTGCGCCCGTCGGACAGCGTGACCGTGACGTCGTCGGCGCCCTCGATCACGTGGTGGTTGGTCAGCACGTAGCCGTTCTTCGCATCGACGATCACGCCCGAACCCAGCGACTGGTTGAGCTGCTGCTGGGAGAGCTCGGGGAACATGCGGCGGAAGAACGGGTCGTTGCCGAACGGACTCACCCGCACCACCTGCCGCGTGCGCACGCTGACCACCGCCGGCGTCACCTTTTCCAGCATCGGTGCCAGCGACGGCAGCGGCTGGCCGGCAACCGCAGTGGGCAGGGCCGAGATCGCCGGCAGCATGGCCGGCGTTGCCGGCTGGGCGTGGGCCGGCCGGTCGAGGCCGTCGCGCAGCGCGGTGGCTGCGAAACCGCCGAAAGCAGCGGCGAGGGTCAAGGCGAGCAGGGTCCGGGTGGCGTTGGACATCGGGCGCATGGGATTCCTTCGAAAACTTCCGAAACTTGATTGGGCGTTCGGCCTGGCGCGTACTCACGTGCGGGCGACGGCGCACAGGCCCAAGCCCGTGATGCCGCGCGGCGCCGTTCAGTTTCCCCATGGACCGTTGAATCGGCGGTGAAGTTCGCCATCGCCATCGTTCCCGCACACATCTCAGGCGGCCGCTGCGGGCGCCTGGGCGCGAGGGCGTCGACGTCCGGCTGACGCCCCCCATGCCGGTGGCGCGCCGGCCACGCAGGGGGTTTGCGTCGCCATCCGGGGCCATTTCCGCGCGTCGGGAGGCGCTCCGACGGCAGCGGAACTGGGTCACGGAATGGCCGCCGATGGCAGTTGACTTCGATCAGGGTGCCGGGTAGCTTGAATGCCCGTCCGGCCACAACATGTTGGGGTCTGGCGGGAAGACAGGGCCCAAGCATTGGGGGTCGTCTGGGTTTTCATGTGAACACGACGCCATGGGGGATGGTGCGCGATGGGAGCAGGATCCACCAGCAGAAACCACGATATTTCCAGCGCGACGCACATCCGCGGCGCGGCGTTGCCGTCGCCGCAACCGGGCCAGCCGGGTGCGCGGCGAAATGACCAGAACTCGCACCAGAACAACCACAAGAACACGTCCCGGCGCGAACCGGGCCAGAGATAGGCAAGGAGATCCAACCAGCATGAGCAGCGTGCGCCTCGAGGCCGTGAAGAACCAGACCGCCAGGGACATCCCGATGCAACCGGCGTCACAGGACATCTGGGACAAGAAATACCGTCTCAAGACCAAGACCGGCGAAGCCGTGGATGCCGACATCGACGGCACCTACCAGCGCGTGGCCAAGGCCCTGGCCGAAGCCGAGCCGACCGGCGAGAAGCAGAAGTACTGGAACGAACGCTTCCTCTGGGCGCTGCGCCGCGGCGCGATCCCCGCCGGCCGCATCACCTCCAACGCCGGCGCCCTGGACCACAAGCCCGCCACCAGCACCATCAACTGCACCGTGTCGGGCACCATCACCGACTCGATGGACGGCATCCTCGAGAAGGTCCACGAAGCCGGGCTGACGCTCAAGGCCGGCTGCGGCATCGGCTACGAGTTCAGCACCCTGCGCCCGCGCGGCGCGTTCGTCGCCGGCGCCGGCGCCTACACCTCCGGGCCGATGTCGTTCATGGATATCTACGACAAGATGTGCTTCACCGTCTCGTCGGCCGGCGGCCGCCGCGGCGCGCAGATGGGCACCTTCGACGTCAGCCACCCCGACGTGCGCGACTTCATCCGCGCCAAGCGCGAGGACGGCCGCCTGCGCCAGTTCAACCTGTCGCTGCTGATCACCGACGGCTTCATGGACGCGGTGAAGAACGACGCCGACTGGCCGCTGGTGTTCCCGATCAACGAGAAGGAAGCCGGCGGCATCGATCTGTCCAACGCGTCCCAGGTGGCCTGGCGCGACTGGCCGCAGCACGAGAACTACATCGTCCGCGACGACGGCCTGGTGGCCTGCAAGGTCTACGGCCACATCAAGGCCCGGCACCTGTGGGACATGATCATGGTGTCCACCTACGACTACGCCGAGCCGGGCTTCATCCTGATCGACCGCGTCAACGAGATGAACAACAACTGGTGGTGCGAGAACATCCGCGCCACCAACCCCTGCGGCGAGCAGCCGCTGCCGCCCTACGGCGCCTGCCTGCTGGGCTCGGTCAACCTCACCAAGTTCGTGCGCGACCCGTTCACCGACCAGGCGCAGTTCGACTGGGAGGAATACAAGGAAGTGGTGCGCGTGTTCACCCGCATGCTCGACAACGTGGTCGAGGTCAACGGCCTGCCGCTGGAGCAGCAGCGCAACGAGATCATGCGCAAGCGCCGCCACGGCATGGGCTTCCTCGGCCTGGGCAGCACCATGACCATGCTGAAGATGAAGTACGGCAGCAAGGAGAGCTGCGAGTTCACCGAGCGCATCGCCCGCGACATGGCCGTGGCCGGCTGGGAAACCGGCCTGTCGCTGGCCCAGGAAAAGGGCCCGGCGCCGATCATGGGCGAGCAGTTCGAAGTCACCGCCGAGATGCTGCGCAAGCGCCCGGAAATGGCGAAGGACGGCTGGCGCGTGGGCCAGAAGATCGAAGGCAAGCAGCTGCACGCCCGCTACAGCCGCTACATGCAGCAGGTCGCCAGCGTCGCCCCGGAGCTGGTCGACGAACTGGCCGAGACCGGCGCCCGCTTCACCCACCACAGCTCGATCGCGCCCACCGGCACCATCTCGCTGTCGCTGGCCAACAACGCCTCCAACGGCATCGAGCCCTCGTTCGCGCACCACTACAGCCGCAACGTGATCCGCGAGGGCAAGAAGTCGAAGGAAAAGGTCGACGTGTTCTCGTTCGAGCTGCTCGCCTACCGCGAGCTGGTCAACCCCGGGGCGATGCCCTTCAGCGACGACGCGGCCACCCGGCTGCCCGACTACTTCATCTCTGCCGACGACATCACGCCGACCGAGCACGTCGACGTCCAGGCCGCGGCGCAGAAGTGGGTGGACTCCTCGATCTCCAAGACCGCCAACGTCCCCACCGACTACCCGTACGAGGACTTCAAGGACATCTACCGCTACGCCCACGAAAAGGGCCTGAAGGGCTGCACCACCTTCCGCTTCAACCCCGCCGCCTTCCAGGGCGTGCTGGTGAAGGAGGCCGACCTGGCCAACACCACCTACCGCTTCGAGCTCGACGACGGCAGCGTGGTCGAGGTCCCGGGCAACGAGCAGATCGAGTACGACGGCGAACTGCACACCGCGGCCAACCTGTTCGACGCACTCAAGGAAGGCTATTACGGCAAGTTTTGATGGCCCGGGACACAGATAGCGCAGCCGTCCATGGCGATACGGCGCGGGCTTCGGATCCCCCGGCCCGGCCATCCCTGGCCGGGCGTTCGCGACTGCGGCCGATGCCGATAGGGCATCGGCCAAGCGCGGCCACTCACCCTGCATACACGCTCCGAACTTCGCGCTACATTTCGCTCGCGGGCGCCCCGCCCGCAACAGACCTGACGAGGGAAACACAATGAGCAACGGCAACGGGGTCACCGCGACCCTCAGCAATGCCGCCGAAGCCGTCGCCGACAAGGCGAAGGAAATCGGCAGCGCCGTGACCAAGCGCGCGAGCAAGGCAGTGAAGTCGGCGAAGAAGACCGCGAAGCAGGCCGAGAAGGCCGTCAGCCAGACCGCCGGCAAGGCCAAGAAGGCGGTGGCCAAGCGCGTCACCAAGGCCAAGAAGACGCTCGCCTCGGCCAGCGCCTCGGCCAAGGCCGAAGTCGCCGCGCTGAAGAAGAAGGGTGCCGGCAAGAAGACCGCCAAGAAGGCGGCGAAGAAGGCCGCCCCGAAGAAGGCCGCGAAGAAGGCTCCGGCCAGGAAGGCCCCGGCGAAGAAGGCCGGCGCCAGGAAGGCCGTCCGCAAGGC
>Ga0182739_1002439_pt1 | contig 17379 bp, 16 predicted proteins | sample eDN5th30CBELigBY_FD_128873 | JGI IMG/M metagenome (GOLD analysis project Ga0182739, IMG submission 128873) | Enriched backyard soil microbial communities from Emeryville, California, USA - eDNA 5th pass 30_C BE-Lig BY (version 2) (version 2) | ecosystem: Environmental > Terrestrial > Soil >... | reverse complement strand
GCGGTTGGTAGCTACACCCAGATTGATGTCCGAATCGATCTGGAGAATGCCACCGTTGATTTCAACGCCTCTGGCAGGTGCGCCGCCCCCGTCGGTCACAACGAAACTATTGTTGCCGGAAAGCACCGTAGTGCCAGTGCCGTCCTTGACGAAGCTTCGCCAGATTCCATCAATGGTCGCCGCCACTTCGGTACTACCGTTGCCCTGAAGGATCAGGTGGTTCTTGTTTGCACCCGGAACATTCCCGTCGATCCGGGCCCCACCACCCAAGCTGCTTTCGATCGCCAGAATTGCCGGCGTGTCGTTGCTATTGGAGACGGTGTCATTGCCGGAAAGATTGATCGCGCCGGTGAAGCCGCTGGCATCGCCGCTGATCAGAAGGCCGCCATTGGCAAGCAGGATTTCGCCGTTGCCCTTCAAGGGGCCGTCGAGCGTCAGGAAGCTGCTGATGTTAGCGCTGTCGACGATCTGATTGATCTGGAGGAGACCCGCGAGATCAACGCTGCCGAAGTTTATAATATTTGCTGTGGTGGCTGCTGCCGACGCCGTTCCGCTACCGACAAGCACCTGCCCATTGTTTGCTACGTCAAGTCCGCCGGCAAAAAGCGTCGATCCGCCGCTTATGCGGATCGTACCTTGAGATCCGACAGTGACAGTTTGTTCCCCGGCATACTGCCCACCACCAGTGATGTTGAAATTGCCCGCTCCCTGCTCGCCAATACCGATGCTGCCGTGATGGGTAAGCTTGGAACCCGCGCCAATGACGATGAGATTACCGGTTGCCCCAGCTTCTGCCCCAACAGCAATTAAACCAGAACTTTCTACTCGGCCCCCCGATTCAATTCGCACTGTTCCGGTCCCGGCAACGCCGAGGCGAGTGGGACCACCGACTGTGACTGTACCGCCCGATGTGACCGTAAGATCGCCACCTGAAGCTTTGGTGCCGATGGTGATCGCGCCCACTGACTGACCGGCCGTCGAAATTGTTGGAGAAGCTTCGCCGCTATTGAGATCAGAGTTGATGATGACACTTGTATTTGCGCCGGGGACGAATCCGCCAAGCCAGTTGTCACCGAGGTGCCACTCCGTGGTGCCATTTGGAACCCACTCGACTTCCTGCGCCAAAGACGACGATGCGACAGCCGATGCCAAAAGTGCAACAGACGTGAACAGTCGTTTCCGAACGCGACGCCTTGCCTTGGCTTCCGGACTTAGAGGAGTTTTGAGATCATGAGATGTTACGCAGTACATTTTACTATCCTTTGATTTCCGCCCTCTCTGACGGGGCATCCTTCGAGGTTTGATCAGCGCTAGCTGCTGTGATGCTGGCTTGGACCGAAATACTCGGTGGCTTCCGGCCTCCGACGTCGAGCAGCCAGGTTTTCCGTTCCGGCACACGGAAGGAACCGGCGTTCTTGGAGGTTCCGGATACGGGTGGCATGGCACCGACCTAACGCGTAAATCCGGTCACCGTTGTTGGGATCGAGAACCACGGAAGGGTCAATGCTGCGATAAAAAGGGCGCCCTCCCAGATCGGAGTTGAGGCCTTTCCAATAGTGCTCGCAGACCGCTCGCTGCTGTTCCGAACTGAGACCGAATACCTTCCTGTTTGCCAACGACTCAACGGTGCTGAAATGCCGGCTGGACAAGAGGCCAGTAGATTGATCCACCAGTTCGGCCCGGCCGAGGCGCTCGATGGATTTGATTAAGCCTTCGAAATCAGGGTTCGCTGCTTTCGCCTTCTGAAAGGCTGCGACTTTGGCCATGAATGACAGGAGACGATCACGCGTGATGGGATCAACGATGGCCATGCATCGCCCCCATCAATGAACCGCCAATCACGCCCAAAATGCCGGCTCCGCTTACAAGCACTGCCATGTCGGCGTGATCAGAAAGCAGAAGGCCGCCGGTGAGACCGACGATGCAGGCGATGCAGGCCGCGACGCATAGAACGGCAGGCCACCCCCCTGATCGCTTCGGATGACGCTCGGTTTCACGGCTTGTGCTGACCAAAGGTCCGGCCTGTGGCCCTGCAACGTAAGCAGCTATGCGTTCAGCGAATTTCTCACGCTGGCGAATATCCGAAACGTCCGTCCGCCAAACAGCGAGTATCTCGCACCCGACACAAACGGCGACCATCAGGAATGTCAGGCCGCCGAAAGATAGGATATCGATTGCCTGCTCAGGCTTATTCGAGACCGAATAGAAAAGAATGCTGGCAAGCCAGAAGGAGAGCGCGCTGACGGCGTAAATGGAAGGGCGATTCATTGCAGCCCACTCCTGCCTTCGTAAGCTTGGCCCAACGACAGGATGGGCGGAACCGACACCGAAGGAGAGGTTGAAATGCGGAAGAAGTAGCCCTGCAGCCAATCGCCACCAGCTTCGGCGGCTGCGTGCAGATCGTCCTCATTCTCGATCCCCTCGATGACAACCGACGACGAGAGGTCTTTTGCCAGAGCCACCAGGTGAGCAAGCAAACCATCCGCGCCCGGCACGACACCACGTCGGCGGACATACGATCCATCGATTTTAATGATGTCGGCTTTCGCTTCGCGGGCGAAGGAGATGGAACTGAAGCCGGCACCGAAATCATCTATCGCAACGCGGCAGCCGGTGCGGCGCAGCGCCTGAACGAAATTGACCGCACCTATCGTGCTTTCTGGGAGAGCCGTTTCCGTGATCTCGATTACAAGACGGCGCGCAATGTCGGGATTCGCTTCAAGGTCGGCGAGTATCGTCGCCCACCAGAAGTCTCGAACCACCGACTGTCCGGAAATATTACAGCCGAGAATTGCGTCTGGACGCTCACGAAGTCGCTGTGTGATAGACCTCACCACATAACGGTCGAACACGCGGCAGAGACCGAGCCGCTCGAGCGACGGCATGTAGGCGCCCGGAAGAATGACCCCAATATTGCCGTCGCAAAGACGCGCAAGGCATTCATGATAGAGGACTTTTTTCTCGCCATTGGCCGCCACGACAGGCTGTTCGGCGAACTTCAGATCACCCAACTCGAGCGCGACGAAAGCATGTACCGCGGCGCTCATATCGAGCCGGTATTGGGCAACGTCGAAGTGAGAGAATCCAAGGATAGGGCTAGCGGCCGGGCGCGAAGGACTGCAAGCCAAGGAAGGCAGCACATGGCAACTACCTGAAACAATTGGTCGCGAAGCCGCTGCGTGAAGCGCCGCCTCCAGATCAAACTGCCCGCAAGGAAGATCCGGGCTGCTTGGAATGAGTTCAAGCCCCCAAGTTCCGAGAGCGCAGGCCCACCCTTCCGCACCGAGCGACTCTTCGAAGCGCTCCCAGACCGCATTCAGCACACGCCCTGCAAGCCCCTCTGAATAGGCGGCAGCGATGTGCGGAAGATTATCAACTGTCACGAAATGGGACGGGGCGAGACTCATTGATCAAGCCCCTGCGCGGTCAACCCCAAGAATAAACCGACGGTCGCCCCGAGGAGTGCAACGCCACTCAGTTCGAGATATCCCGCAGAAAAAAATACCGTAACCGCGCCGGATAACGATCCCGCCAAAATGCCGAAGACGCTGGCTTTCGGAGCTTTCCGGTCATCAACCTCGGCGCTGCTAATCCGCCCGCCGGGGGAGCAATCGCTACGGCCGTTCTTTTGTGCCCACCCGTCCCGCATAAAAGGGGTCCCTTTTGTCCGCCCGCTGCCGATGCCTCGACAACGCCAAAATCGTCAATATTTTCTGTGCCAGCCCTCGAGATTCGGGCTTCCGGATAGCCTATACCGGAAGGGACCCTTTCTTGTCAAGATTTGGGTTCGAAAGAGTCCAAACGTTGTTAACAGCATGGCACCGTCCTGGTCGGCGTTGCCGATTGGAGGGTCGACGCTGTCGTGCAACCTCGAGCAGGAAGCAATGAGAATAGGTTATGCGCGTGTATCCACAGAGGACCAGAAACTGGACCTGCAACTGCAGGCATTACGTCAAGGCGGGTGCGGCAAGATTTTCAGTGATCACGGAATATCCGGCAGGGAATTTGACCGCCCCGGTCTGGATGAGGTTCTAAGGGCACTCGAACCAGGCGACACCCTCGTCGTCTGGCGACTTGACCGTCTTGGGCGATCCCTGATGCATCTGGTTCAACTCATGGATGATTTGGGGGCCCGCGGCGTGCATTTTCACTCGCTGACCGAGAACATCGACACCGGCTCGTCCGGTGGCCGGCTGCTCTTTCACATGATCGCGGCATTGGCGGAGTTCGAGCGCACCCTCATCAGTGAGCGGACGCGTGCCGGAATGGCCGCGGCGCGTGAGCGCGGGCAGCGTCTCGGCCGTCCGCCAGGACTTGACGCGGAACAATTGAGGGATGCGATAGCGGCGGTGAGAGAGCGCGGCGAATATATGGGAGACGTAGCCCTACGCTATCAAGTCACACGAAGATCGCTCCGCCGGATGATCCAGCACGCCGAATGAACTCTGGCAGCTTGATCGAAAACGCTATGGGCTCTTATCTCCGGACGCCTTAAAGCGTCATGGGGAGCAAAGTTTAAGTGTGCGGTGTCGGATCCACGGAATCCCCAATTTTTCGGCCAAACGTGATCCGGTACCGCAAATAGGATATGCCATGAAAATCGGTTACGCACGGGTCTCCACCGAAGACCAAAGCCTTGATCTGCAAATCAATGCACTGAAACAGGCGGGATGCAAAAAGATCTTTACGGACTACGGTCTTTCCGGGAAAGGCTTTGATCGACCGGGGTTGCACCAGGCCCTGGCAACGCTCAAATCCGAAGATACGCTCGCTGTCTGGCGGCTCGATCGGCTCGGCCGTTCCTTGCCGAAGCTTATTGAGTTAGTGGACAATCTTGGAAAACGCAACGTCGAATTTCAATCGCTGACCGAGAACATCGACACTTCATCATCGGGGGGACGTCTGTTGTTTCATATCATGGGCGCGCTTGCGGAATTCGAAAGGACGCTAATCAGCGAGCGCACACGTGCCGGAATGGAAGCCGCTCGCCTGAAGGGGCGCCATATCGGCCGCAGACCATCGTTGACCGAGCGGCAGGTTCAGGATGCGGTTCGATCGATAGCGTCCGGGAAGACGCACTCAGCCGTGGCGCGGCAATACAGCATTACCACGAGAACCTTGCAGCGCTATATTCGAACGCTAAATAAGAAAGACAAAATGCATGCTTTCAGCAGACAGCATGACTGATTACGTCAGAGCCCTATCCACACCGCGCTGTCGGAAACCCGCGCGGCAACATTGAGGTTGACATGGCAGGAACCAGGACCGTCTACCTGCTTGATCCGCAAAACGCTCTCTTCGAGGCGATAGAGATTAAGGTTGGCGACCAGGAGGCGATAAATACGGAACTCGAATGCGAGGCCGCCGACTCTCTTCGTTTCGACGATCATCATACGCTGTATTTTGATGATCAAGGATTGTGTCGCGGCATAAGCCATTACACGATGCTGGACGGCTATCCGGACCCATTGGGCGGCAAGCTTATTCTCGCTGCGAATGAGGATGAGGACGGCGCCGCTCCACACATGGATCTGGCGGAGGCACTCAACCGCTTTCATTGTTTTAGACCAGTCATGGATCCGGTCATAATAACGTCAAGCACTCTCAGAGATGGGGTCGCCAGTTTCATAAGCGGTGTTAGCCAGTTCACGACGCGCATCGAACCGATGGAGATTAAAGTGATAGATTTCCGCCCACCGATGTTTTGAAGTGCAAATGGCAAGCTGTTCGCGATTTCCGAGGAACGAAAGCGCTTTACATCGAAGGCTATCAGCTTTCTCCCGCACGATCACCGTACTTGAGAAGCCGCTTCACCGCCTCTCCATCCAGCGCCTGCGCATCGAACAGCGCGTTGGTGAGCGCATCGAGCTTATCGCGATTCTCGCTGATGATCTCGACCGCCCTCGCAAATGCCCTTTCCAGCCTTGCATGGATGCGGGCCGCAAGATCCGGATTAGCATCGAGCACAGCGGTCGGATCCTTGTCATCGCGGTAGAGCAGCGGCTGGATCGCCCCGAAGCCGAGGGAACGCTCCATGGCGAGCGCCATCTTCGTGGCCCGTGCCAGGTCGCTTTCGTCCGAACCAGCGGAACCGGCGGAGACCTTGCCGACCACGATCTGCTCGGCAGCACGCCCGGCCATAAGCATGGCGAGCATGTCCTCGCGATAACCGAGCGTGTCGCTGCCGGATGCGGTGAATCCGAGTTGGCTGTAGCCGCCACCTGCGGGCGCATCGATGTTGAGCCCATGGATCGGCCCCAACCTCAACGCATGATGTACGACCGCATGCCCGGCCTCATGGATGGCGAAGCGCCAGCGCAAATCATACGGCACCTGCGGCCGATCCATCCGGATGCCGTCCTCGAGATCTTCGTAGCGGATCGACCGCTTTTCGCGGCGGGCCTTCAGCCGCGCCTGGCGCATGATGCGTTCGATATCGGCGCCGGTAAGCCCCATCGCCCTTGTTGCCAGCCGCTTCAGGAGTGATACGGCCGCTTCAGGCGTACCCGGTTCAATGTGCTTCGATGTCTTTGTCATGTCGCGGCTCCTTCCCGAGCTTCCCTCAAGGTATGTTCGTCGCTGTCCCGATCGGTATGGATGTTGGATGCTGCTGCCTCTTCGGCACTAATCCCCGCAGCCTCGGAACCCACCTCACCGGCCTTGGTTTCATCCGACGCCTTTCCATCGACCAGCAATGCAAGATCATCGCCGAGATGGTGGGCGAAGATTTCAGCAAGGGTTGCGATATCCGGCAAGGGGATCTCGATATGCGTCTCAAGCCGCCCGGAGCGTTTCAGCGCATCGTCGATCTCCTGCGGCCGGTTCGTCGCGCCGACGATGATCACGCCCTCGCTCTTGACCGCCCCGTCCAACAGCTCGAGCGCCTTGTTGACGACCGTGTTCCAATAGTCGGCATATTCCCGCTCGGCCGGCTGCCGCTTGCCGATGCCATCGATCTCATCGATGAACAGGATGGCGGGCGCTAGCGCGCGGGCCTCTAAGAAGGTTTTGGCCATCCTGGCGATGACGTCGTTCAGATGCCCGCCCTGTAGCCAGGTCGATACGGATGTGACAACCAGCGGAATCTGTAGACTGTTGCACAGCGCGCGCGCAAAAGTCGTCTTGCCGGTCCCGGGCGGTCCATGGAGCAGAAGCTTGGTGCTCATGTCCGACCAGGCGAGAGAACCCGCCCGGTGATCGGCCAGATCAGCCTTCAGATCCAGCGCCCAGGTCTTGGCCTTGCCGTAACCGGAGAGCGTCTCGACCGCGAGCGACGGACGATCGTTTTCTTCCGGTCCCCATGGCTCCGGCTGGATGACCTCGACGCCGGAGGGTTTATCGCGTTTCCACCCGCTGCCGCTGTCTTTTCCGGATGAGGATTTTTCCGACGATTTCGCATCCTGTTTCGGCTTCGATGATTTGCCGGTGCCTCTGGATGCCGGTTCGTCGTCGTCATCATCGTCATCATCGCGAGCGGCAACACGATTGCGCTCGGTGAGGGACGCCAGCACGGCAATGACCTGGGATGCGCTGCGCCCCGGCCGGAAGGCCAGCACGACGTCATCGATCGTCAGGTAGTGCGCGTCGTAGGCCGTCGACCATTGCTCCAGCGCCGCCAGACCGCTGGCGCCGTGCATCGCCTCCACCATGGCACTGAGGAAGGGATAGTCGAGCCAGCTTGCCGCAAGGCCGATATCGGCGGCAATGGCGATGTCGGACGGAATGGCCTCCGCCTTCTCGCTGATCGCAACGACAGGATAGTCACGCGTCGTCGCATTCACCAGCCGGCGCCGAAGCGTGGCGCCGGTGATGCGCGCGATGCTATGCCCGAGGAACTGAATGTAGGCGCGGCCTGCCCCCTCGGATCCGGCAAAGGTGCCGTCATCATAGACGTATTCACCATCGATACCGCTCAAAGCGCCGCCCGGCACGAAGCCCGGTGTCTCGATGAGGCGGCGCATGGCCTGCTCGAAGCCAGCGATCGGCCCATGCAACGCGACGACAGGCGCCGACATGGCGGCAGCACGGACGATCCTGGCAAGCGGCACACGACCGTTCTCGATCGCGCGGGCCAGCACGAGGGCCGCGACGATATTGCTAACCAGCGGTGCCCTACCCGCCCGCCCGACCAGACCGATGGCATAAGCACGACGTTTGTGATCGATTGCCGCGGCATGATCGTTGGCTGTCGCCTGACCGAGCCGGTAGAGAGGCGGCAGGAACGATGTCGGCGACTTACCTTCAGTCGTTACAATGTCGGACCGCTGAGGCGGCGGCAGAAGGTAGCCGCCGAAGTTCCGACGCACCCACGCCACGTCGCGGTCGTGGTCTCCGGAAAGAGACGCGGTGTCGAAGGCTGGCGAGTAGCGCCGCAGGACGTGCCCGCCCACTTCGACGACTTTCAACGACAAGAGGCCATTGAGATGGGCGTTGCGCTGGGCTTCACGCCGGGCGATGCGCTCGAGGCGGCGAAGGAACAGGCGAGACAGCTTATTCATCGATCCGGCCCTCCGCCATCGTGGCAATAATTGCCGTTTTGCCGCTGGGCGGTTGCCCCTTGGTCGGCCATCGCTTCTTCAGACTGCCCGGTCTTGCCTGGCGACGCCCCCGGATGAGGCGACGAAGAGGACGGGGCTTGGCCGAACCCGGACTGCCCGCATCCGGCTGAGCTGAGACCGCCAGATCGCGATTGCGGCTGGAAAGCCAGTCGAGCAGCAGGCGACAGGCCTGGTTGCCTGTATCGGCATGGGTCTGCAATCGGCCGATGACCGTGTCCGGTACGAGGCCGGTCAAGCCCGTACCCTGCCGGACATGGCCGAGCGCCAAGCCGATCAGATGCGCGGGATCGTCGTCGGTCGAGCGGCCAGTACCGTATCCGGGATAGCGCAGGACGGTGTCATGCGCACGATGGCAGACGAGATTCTGGGACGTCGAGGACGGCGGGATCGCCTCGCAACGGATGCGTGGCGGCACATCCGGATTGATATCGGAAGACATGAGAACTCCTTGGCCGGACCGCGTTCGGTCCAGCGCTTATGAGAGATGGAATGGGAAAGCCGCGGCCTGGACGCGAGGGGCACTACGCGACACCTGACGGCAAGCGTCAGGGCGCGACGGTCAGGTTATCAGGCAGCAGCGCTCAATGGGCGACGGGGCTCAGTGCCTGGCAGGGCGCCGGGCAAAGCCGATCCGGATGAAGGCCGGTGTCGGCTCGTCCTCATCGGACCCATCATCGAAGTCCCGTTCGTCGCGATCGTGATCATCATCATGTGAACGCGCCGCCTGGTCTTCTTCAAAAGTCCGGCTCGGCCCGTTGAGATTGATCCGCGAGCACGTGGGTGCAGGCGCGACGACCGTATTCGGCGCGAAGACAGGCTGCTCCATGCCGCCGAGCGCCTTGCGCGCCTCGACCTCGAGAAGCTGCTGCACCCGGATGCCGAAGCGCAGGCGCAGTTCGGCCATGCAGGCGGCAACACCATCGATCTCCAAGAGGTCGTCGAGTTCGGACAGCGCCCAGACGCCGTTGGCATGATCGCTCGGACGGCTGGCGCCGTCGACGATGGCCACTTCGACCGCATCGACCATCAGCCGCTTCTGGTTCTTGTAGAGCCAGTCCGGCAGGACCATGGCCGATGCCATCATCTTGAGCTTCAGTTCCTCAAGACGGCTCGTGTCGCCATAGGATGCGAGCGACCGTTTGACGTCGAGGATATAGGCCGTATGCCGGGCGCGGTTCACGACGATCAGGTCCGGCGTGTAGCTGCCCTTCGCCGGCGCCTCGCAATCGAGCTTGATGCCGTCGAGGCTGGACCAGTCATTTCCAGTGACCGCTTCCATCGCCGCTTTCACCAGCGGCAGTTTCAACGACTGGGTCAGGACGATGATGCTCGGGTTCGCTTTCGCCAGACGCTCGACCGCCTGCTCCAGCAGCTTGCCTTCCCGGAATGACACCGCCCGGACGAGCGAAGCGATGTTGACGTAGTGACCGAGGATCTCGTCCTCGGCCGGTTCGCCGCCCATGATGGCGTCAATGGCGCGGTCGATCAGCAATTCGAGATCGGCCTCGACATCGGCGAAGCGAACGAGATGCGGATGACGGCGCAGCACTGCAGGTTCGCGAACCGGAGCCGGAACCGCATTGCGGCCGAAGCCGAACGGGCGCGGGCGGGGTCCGCAAGCTGCGGTAGCCTCGGCCGCGTCGATCATGGAACGGAGAACTTCCCCATAGGGGACAGAAACGGTATTCGTGCTCATAGCCCGATTCCTTCTTGTACAAGGTTGACGGTCAGGCCCTTGTCGATGTTACCAGCATCGGCAGGGGCCGCTTTGTTCCGGACATCCGGAACAGCCGCAACCTGGCAGGACCGGCGCTCGGGCTCAAGGACCCCTGGGCCAAAAAATGAGAACGGGACCGGAACAAGGTTAACGCCGGGCTCACGGTCGCTTCGGTCTGGCCATCCGCTGAGGCTCGAACGCCTGCCCGCGGCCAAAACATCTCGAGACCGAAGCCGAGCAAGACAAAGGGCCGACAAGCGGCCCTTGAAGGTTTGGCTGGAAGGCCGACCCGATCGACCTTCCAGCATGTCGAGAGCTTTACGCGGTCAGTTGCGGTGCGGATGCGCCTTCATCCAGGAGCGTTTCGCCCAAATCGTCTGCCGCCTCGTCGGCTGACAGCGGCGGAACCGCCACGACCTGCTTGCGGACCTTAGGCGTTTCGCGGCTGACGACCATCAGCCCGCCTGTCGCCCGCTCAAGCGCTTCGCCGAACCGCTCCGTGAAGCGATCCAGATCGGTCGCGACCGAGACTTCGGCCTGATCCTTGTCCTGCTCTGCTCCCGCTTCAGGGGTCAGCTCGACCATATCGTCGACGGCGACCATCTTTTCTACCGACTGGGCCAGCGGCCATTTCGGCTTACGCTCCTTCGAGATCGCCCATTCGAGGACCGGCAAGACCTCATCGCGAAGCCAACCAGGCAATTCCTTGGACTTCGGCCAGATATCGAAGAGCCCAAGCTTCTGCAGCGTCTCGTTCACGACCGCCCACTCGGTTTTCTTCGGGAACTGCGTCGAGCGCGGATGACGGCGCAGGTCGCTGTCCGGTTCCACGAACTGCGCCAAGCTTTCCAGTTCCATGCGCGCGACACGGGCGAGATCTTCAACCTCCCTTGCCAGCGCCTCCTTGATCACCCGCTTCTGCTCGAGCGCCACCTTGATGGCCTGCACAATGACCTCGATATGCATCACGAACATCTTCAGGCCATCGCGGGTCTTGACCGCGATCAGAGCCTTCAGGCCGGTCACACCCCCTGCTCCATGGAGGTCACCCCGGGCAGTCTTGCCCTTGCCCTCATCGCCATCGCCCAGGATGGTTTTCACATCGAGCACACGCAGACGGCCATGCTCCTCGCCATGGGCGATCGCATCGCGGATCTTGTCATGCGGCGCGTGCGCCAGATGGAACATGACAGTCGGGCTGGCCGACAGGTCGACCAGATCATCCCGGTATTCGCCGAGATTGCGCGCGACGGACATATAGGCCCTCGCAGTGCGGGCGGCCAAGCTGCACCGCCTCTTGACCCACTTGTCGAAGAGACCGTCGGCGAGCAGTCCAGAAGCGGCAACAAGATGCTCCCCGAGCAGGAAGCTCTGCTCGGTCGTGCGGCGGCCGAGATCAGAGATATTCCCGGCAGCGATTTCGAGCTGGTCACGAAGAACCGCATCCGCGATCCCGAGCTTTTCATAGTGATGGGCGAAGGCGGCAGGCAGGACGAACTTGGATGCACTCACGATAAAACCTCACTGTTTACTGATACTATACGCTCGACACAAACATCGAACACACATATGGTCACCGCATCACCAGTAATTGTCAAATCGGCCACCGAATGACACTCAAGTAACCACCTATAATTTACTTATAAGTATACATTTATTATTTCCACGACCGCTCAAATTAACCATATTGCAGCATCACAAAAATAATTTTTACTTCAACTGATACTTAATCACCGTTTCTCCCGGATTCAGACCGCAATCAGTCGCTTCAGGCCCTCGGACAAACACTCCCGGTAACAGGGCGTGGCAGGAACCGCCGCCTGGCGCGGAAAGCACGATACGGCGCGCAGTTGAGCGATATCCGGCGAAGCAGACAATCTGGCAGGCATCGTCTCAATGTGCCGGCATGTCATCTCAACGCGTCCGCACATCGAGACAAATTGCGCATTTTTGATTCCGGTTTCCGGATTTCCGATTCAGAGCTGTGAAGCTTTGATTCCGCAAACGCCGTTTCGTCTCCGTACGTCGTCTCGATCTACCTCAACGTCCCCGCAGGTCATCCTAAGTTGCGCATCCGCGATTCCGAACCGTGGATTTCCGATTCACGAGCCGGGATTTCTGATTCCAGCACAAGCGGCGTTGCCGGTAAGGCGCTGGTCTGGCAAGGAGGCCGCAGGGCGTATGGGAGTGGTATCATGGCCAGAAAGTCAGAAGAGGTCCGTAATCGCGAGCAGCGCCAGCGTCAACAAAAGCTGCGTGACGCCGATCGCAAGGCAAGGCGTCCGAACCGGGACGATATTGCCCGCACGGCGCTCTTCATGACGATTTCCAGCATGGCGGCCAGGGATGCGAAAGAGGTGCTGGAGGATTTTCAGGACCGGGTGGTCAGGATGCTTGTAGAGCAGGGATTTGACGGGCGGGAGTCCGACATCGTCTTCGAGGAACTCGTCGCCAAGTATCGCACAGGCGACTGGCCGTTTCGTCGCAAGGTCCACCTTCTCCATCCCGAGGATTCCGATCGGGACGCTTGAGGCGGCGTCGGCCCGCTCTGCGCCGATCTCGACCTTTCCATCAATAGGTGCCGGTCAACGCCTGACGGCGTTTGCAGGTTCTGACACGTTTCCCCCCGTTACTTCATAAAACGCCGTTCGATTCTGAATCGGATTTCCAGAGGTTTCACGCGCTGGGCCTGATGCTGATCGGCTTGTGCGATCGGCGCCTCACTTGAGAGGCCGGCTCTAAACCGTGGCATTTGCGCAACACCAAACCGAATCGCGTGGTTACCAGTGCGTAAGTGCCGATTGCCGCTCAGGAGCAAGTCTCGACTTTTCAACGAGATGGCGTGTCCCATTTCGAGAATGTCCCTTAATTCACTCAAATTACCTCAACGATTACAGACACTTGCTAAAAGATAACGCCTGTGATTAGTGGCAGGCAGCGATGTTCAACCCAGGCCAGTCCAAGGAACGGAAGGAGGCGCCCATGTTCGATTACCGTCATGTTGATGGCGCCATTATGCCGCCGTCAGGAGACCTTGTGTGCCGGACACCCACCTCGGGGTTCTGCACCGGCCGCATGCGCGATGACGCCCTGCGCGCGGATCTTCGTCGACGACGACGAAGATCTGCTCATGAAAGGAGTCATCATGTCGCATACCCCTACCCCTCCCTCGCAGGAAGAGACCTCCAAGCGCGCCCGCTCTGAGGGCGATCGCCAGAACAATGTTCTGGCGTTCCCCTTCGACAAGACGAGTGCTGCCCGCAGCATTCAGGCGGAACTCGCTCGGCGCGCAAGTGCTCCGGTAAAACCGGCGGCGACCAAACCCCTACCCGATGTCGGAGCGATCAAGACCCGCTACCTTCACGACGTCGTCAAGGATACCAGGTCCCGCCTGTATGACGGACTGTGCGTCATCGCGTCCATCGCCGGCGTGACCGTGTCTCAGGCCGCCGATGCCATCCGCCAGGTGCGGTACGGCGCGCGCTGGCTCGACTTCTCGTACACACCGCCTGTCAAATGGGTGAGTGCTCACGAGATCGAGCAGGCCCTGCGCCTGGTCGGATATGTGGGAAAGTGGCGCTACGTTCCCGACCGGCCGACGCTTGCTGCCTATCTGAATGGTCGCACCGGTATGGAGCGTGATTACCCTTGCGTCGTGTCTCTGAGCACGCACTGCGTTGCCGTGAGCGGCGGTGTCTTCTGTGATGTCTTCAGCGGCGGAGTCGTCGTCGACATCGATGACGCCGAAGGTCGCCGCAAGAGGGTCGGCCGCGTTCTGGTGCTGACCGAGCGGATCGCGCCCTCGGCGATCGCCACCAGGACCCCGGCGCCGAAGAAGGCGGGTGAGAACGGCAAGGCGATCCGCCTTTTGCGCGAGGCAATCAAGGCTGAGACGGGAGCAACCCGTATCAGGCTCACCCCGAACGAGGTCTTCGTGACCGGCCCGGCCGAAGCCGGCTGGCACTGGCTGGGCAATCGCGACAGCATCGAGGACCAGATCCTCATGCCGCGACCCGACAACCGTCTCGCCGGCAATACCGGGGCAGCCGCGGCCTACCGCGCCGTAATGGGTTACTAGCCGCGTCCGTGCGGCCGGCGTGACCGCGGCAATTATTGCCGCGCGCAATCACCCTCGGCGCCGCCCCATCACGCACCACCGCCAGACCATGAAGGACTGGCGGCTGGCGCGGGCTCCCAAGCGATCCGCGCCAGGCTAACATGTCCCCCAAAATCATTTCTCAAGCTCCAGGAGCCCCCATGACAAAGAAAGTCCTGCTCTACCTCCGCAACTCGGCCGATACGCTGCACACCGCCTGCGCCGATTCGCAGCGTTATTATGCCGAGACCTTCATCCGGAAGAACGGCTGGAAACTGGAACTGATCTGCCGTGACGAAGACATCGGCGAAGTCGTGTTCACCGCACAGCCCGGCATCCACAAGCTCCTCGAAGAGGTCGATATCGGATCGATCGATATCGTCCTGTGCCATACGCTGGACCGCTTGTGCTCGCGCCTTGCCGTCGCGGAACGGCTGCTGCATGAACTCGAAGCGAAAGGCATCGAAGTCTGGGCCGCCGATCCCGGTGTGCGGATCAAGGCCGCAGATCTCATCGACTACTACTACAATAGCCCCGATGGAGCGATCGGGCTCGGTCGCCGTCGGTCGCCGATGCCCGATGACCTCTACGAGGCCGAGCATCTTGTGCCCCTGCCCTACGGCTACCGCTACACCGGAGCCTACAATGCCGATGGGACGTATATTTTCGGGTTCAGGGTTCTCGAACACGGGACCGCCGAAGTCGTCCTGCGGATTTTCCAGATGTATGCCGACGGAATGTCGCCGGCAAAAATTGCCGACGCCCTGAACGCTCAAGGCATTCCCGGCCCCCACGGCAGGATGTGGCGGGACGCCACCATCCGAGGCGGCCGCGATCGGAGAACCGGCATCCTCAATGACGAGATCTATATCGGCCGGTCCTGGGTACCGGGCCGTGAGTACGATTTCGCGCCTGCCCTGCGGATCGTCAGCGATGAACTGTGGAGGCGCGTGAAGCTGCGCCAGGATTTCGCCTGCCGGCGTGCTGCCGCATCGCCGTAACGCCCTCGCCAAGACATCAGACTGGCCGGCGCTGCCGGCCAGTTCCCCATGATACTGTTTGAGATGGAATTCAGACCATGACCAAGAACGTCCTGTTTTATGCCCGCTACTCCACCGACCGCCAGCACGAAGTGTCGATCGAAACGCAGATCGAGCTGGGCGAAGCCTTCGTCAAGCAGAGAGGCTGGAAGCTGGCCGCCACCTATTCCGATGCCGCGGTCAGCGGCACGAGCTATCAACTGCGGCCCGGCATCCAAAACCTGATGGCGCATGTGAAGCGCGAGCGCATCGATGTCGTGCTTTGTGTCACGGTCGACCGCCTGTCGCGCGACATCGAGCACAGCGCCAAGATTCTCAAGGAACTGCGCTATCGCGACGCCGACATCTGGACCGTCCATGCCGGCACGCCGGTCACCGATCTTGAGATGGCGCTCAGAGCCGCACTCAGCCATGAACTGGTCGAGCAGATCCGCTACCGCACCCGCGAAGGCATGAAGACGGCCGTGAAGAAGGGCAAGGCGTCGACCTGCCTCGCTTACGGCTACAAGCTGTCGCAGCAGCGCGATGCCAATGGTGACCGCATCCGAGGTCTGCGGGATGTCGATCCGGTCAAGGCGGAGATTGTTCGTCGTATCTATCAGCTCTATGCTGACGGGATGTCTCCGCGCGACATCGCGCACCTCCTCAACAATGAAGGCGTCCCCGGCCCGCGCGGCCGCAAGTGGCGCGATACGGCGATCCGCGGCCATGTCGGCCGTGGCACCGGCATTCTCAACAATGAGAGCTATATCGGCCGCATCGTCTGGAACCGGCGCCAGTACCGCAAGAACCCTCAGACGGAGAAGCGCACGGCCCGCGCCAATGATACGAGCGAATGGATCCTGACGGAGGTGCCGCAGATGCGCATCATCTCGGACGAACTGTGGAGCCGCGTCAAGGACCGGCAGAAGGAGATCGGGGAACTGTTCGACTTCGGGCAGAGCAACCGGCTGAATGCGACACACCGGCCGGAATATCTTCTGAGCCATCTTCTCGAATGCGATGAGTGCGGCGGCCCCTACGCGATTTCCGGCAAGGATCGCTATAGCTGCACCAACCGCAAGAAGCGCCTGCCGATCGACGAGCTTGGCGGCGCATGTTGCAGCAATAGCAAGACGATCATTCGTCAGGAACTGGAGAGCCGTGTACTGGACTGCCTGCCGGCAGCCTTTTTTGCCGAAGGCATCTTCGACACGCTGTCCGAGCGGAGCATTGCCTACGAGACGGCAAAACTCAAACGTCCGCTGGCCGAGCGCGACCAGATGAAGCGCAAGCTCTCGGAACTGGAGGGCAAGCAGCAGAACATCATCCAGCAGATCAGTGACCGTGCGGCCGAAGGCCGCCCTCGCCTGCTGGCACTCGACGACACGCTTGACCGGCTGGAGGCAGAGCGCCAGACGCTGGAGAACGAGGTCGCCAATTTCACGGAAAGCGGCCCGGACATGATTGCCAAGATCGAGGAACTGCGCCGCCGGCATAATCCGGAAGAGACGGAGATGGCAATGCGTCAGTTCATGATGGTGGCCCGCAAGGGCAAGAACGAGGAAGCCAAACGCATGCTGATGCCGATCGTACGCCAGCTCGTCCAGAAGGTCGTCGTCGGCAAGACACCGGGCCACCAGCCGGCAAGCCTGCAGGTCCATGGCCTGATCGCGTCTATTCTCGCGCAGATGGACGTGCTCGACTACATGAAGAGCCGCTTCATCTCGGAGATCCATGAGGATTTCGTGGAGAGGCTGGAAGCCGGCGAGATCGACAGCGAGGAGAAGAGAGAGATGCTTCTCGACATCTACCGCGAGGAACTTCTCGAGCGGTTCCCCGAGTGGGAGAATTTGCAAATGTCGGTGGTTGCGGGGGCAGGATTTGAACCTGCGGCCTTCAGGTTATGAGCCTGACGAGCTACCGGGCTGCTCCACCCCGCGTTATGTTTTTGCATGCAAAAGGGCCGCTTTGAGGGCGGCCCGATTT
>Ga0182739_1002437_pt1 | contig 17389 bp, 13 predicted proteins | sample eDN5th30CBELigBY_FD_128873 | JGI IMG/M metagenome (GOLD analysis project Ga0182739, IMG submission 128873) | Enriched backyard soil microbial communities from Emeryville, California, USA - eDNA 5th pass 30_C BE-Lig BY (version 2) (version 2) | ecosystem: Environmental > Terrestrial > Soil >... | reverse complement strand
GGGAATGACTTACTCCTTGTATGGAAAGCCGGCTGCCGGCTCTGCGGCGCTGTTTTTTGTGATGAATTTCAATCATTTATTTCAAGGTCCGCCTCTGCAGGCTGGACTGAACCTGCTCCTGTGGGTCACCTTCACCGTATTTCTGTTTTTGCCGAGGCCGCGATGGACAAAAGTCCGGATCGTTCTGGCGCTATGCCTGCTCGGCATCGAAATCGCCGCCGGCGTTATTTTGTATCACGAAATGAAGCTCTTATATTTCATGGCTATCTTCCTGTTTGCCGCGGCAATCCGCATGTATGTGTCCAAAATGCAAGCGCCGGCAATGGCAGTAGTGCTTATAACCGCAGCCTTGTATGCCCGTTTCGGCCGGCAGGATGTATTTACACTTCTTTCTTTCGTTGTTTTTGCGGCCGTCCTTTATTTCTATATCAGAAGCCGGATTCAAAGAAATGAAATATACGAGCAGAACAAAAGACATTTGGCGGAGCTGCAGGATGCTTACGACCAGCTGCAGCAGGCGTCGGCCACTGCCATGCAGTATGCGGTTCTGGAGGAAAGAACCCGGATAGCCAGAGACATTCACGACGCCGTCGGGCACAGCCTGACCTCGCTGATCGTTCAAATGCAGGCCTTGCGTTTTATGGTGAAAAAAGATCCGGACCAGGCCGAGCAATCGTTAAAAGGAATGCTCGCCGTCGCCCGGCAGGGACTGCAGGATATTCGGACTTCTGTTCATGCGCTGGCCGATCAGCGCTCCGCTCCGGGAATGACCGTCTTGACATCGCTGCTGAACCGTATGAAGGATGCCTCCGGCATCGGATATACACTGAATGCGGACATCGATGACGACGAGTTGAGCGCGGAAGGATTCGAGCTGTTTTATCGGGTGCTGCAGGAAGCGGTCACCAATGTGATCCGGCATTCCGGTGCAACGCATGTGAAGGTGAGCCTGCATAAGGAAGAAGACTGTCTGGTGATGCGGATTCGGGATAACGGAGCGGCGAGCAGTATCGATGCAATCGAGGAAGGCTTCGGGTTACAAGTTATGAAGTCGAGATTGTCCGAGCGGGGCGGAAAGCTTTCGCTGGCCATTGCCCATCCGAGCGGGCTGGAAATCCAGGCGTTTATCCCTTGCGCCGGACAGGATAAGAAGGAGCTTGAACAAGAGAAGGAGGATTGTTATGCAGAGACAGGAAGCCATTAAGGTCATGCTTGTGGATGACCAGACGATGATCAGGCAGGGCTTCGGCTATGTCATCGGCCTGCAGGACGACATGCAGCTTGTCGGCGAAGCCTCGGATGGGCAAGAAGCCGCAGCCTTGACCGCGGAGCTTCGCCCGGATGTCATTCTGATGGATATCCAGATGCCGCGCATGTCGGGAATCGAAGCCACGCAAGCGATCATGGAGCAATGGCCCGAAACGAAGATCGTCATTTTAACTACTTTTGACGATCAGGATTATATATATGAGGGCATCCGGGCCGGAGCGGTCGGCTATCTGCTGAAGGACGCAGAGGTAGAGTCCATGCTGGAAACGGTCCGCTCCGCCTTCCGGGGAGAAGCCGTGTACAAGTCAAAGCTGGCCGCGAATGCGCTCCTCAGGATGGCGTCCTCCGGTACGGCGCTGCCTGCAAGCGAGAAGAAATCTCCCCTGCCGGAGCCTCTGACCGAACGCGAGCAGCAAATTTTGCAGGAGATGGCCTACGGACTCCGTAACGAACAAATCGCGCAGAAGCTGTTCATTACGGAAGGGACGGTCAAATCCCATGTGCATCGCATTCTGCAGAAATTCGGCTGCGAGGATCGTACACAGGCAGTGGTCATCGCGCTCCGCAGCGGGATGGTGGATTAGACCAGCGTTTGATTCGCGCGGATTTGCTCTCTGGCATGATCGTTCATCCGAGCCGGCGTCCATTTCGGCTCCCAGACCAGCTGAACTTCGACTTTCCGCACGCCGGGAACGGAAGCGGCGGCTTTTTTGACATCGGAAATGATGGTGTCGGCCAGAGGGCATTCCGGGATCGTCAAGGTCATCTCTATAGTTGCCGTATCCTCTTTACTTATAGTCACGTTATAAACGAGTCCCAGGTCGACTATATTGACACCGACCTCAGGGTCGATAACCTCTTCCAATGCCGATAAAATTTGATCTTCCTTTGTCATAAGGCATGCTCCCTTTCCGTATATAAAATAGCTTTATTAACAATTCACACAAACACACGTTCTTGTTTCAGCGGATGCAAGGCTTCAGTCCGGCCGATATAAATAAACGCATCGTACCGCTTGGTCAACGTGGTCGGGACGTAATTGCCTCTTTCCCACGCAGGATGATAGACCACCCCGATGGCCCTGTGACCTAATGGCGCCTCATCCAAAATCGATGCCTCCTTATCGAACAGCAGCAGCTTATCCTCCGCTCCCGCCTGATGCAGCAGATCCTCCCAGCTGCCCGGCATCGCCGCAGGCGCCTGCATGATCTTCTGCGGAGCTCCCCATTCTTTGCCGGCAATCACGCTGCCTTGATAGGTGCCAAAGCCGACGGCATACACTTTCTCTCCAAGCTTCTCGTGGAGCAGCTGGCCGATGTTCACCATCCCGTCCTCCGCCATATCCGTATAGCGTGCGTCTCCGACATGTGTATTGTGGGCCCATACGATTCCGCGGGCACCCTCGCCGTGAAAGGCCGTAAGCTTCTCCAGCACATCGACCATATGCCGGTCGCGCACATTCCAGGATTCCGCGTCATGGCGGATCATCGTCCGGTAGTAGGCCTCCGCTCCCTTTACCGCCATGGCGTTCAGCTCCGCACTGAACGCATCCTCACGCTCGTCGGCCGCAGGGCCGGCATCCTTCCACTGATCCCGCAGCCGGCTGAGCAGCGCGATAACCTCATCCTCGCAGCCTTCACCGTACAATGAAGCGGAAATGCCGTATGCCTGCTCATTTCGGTTATGAAGCTCGAAGCATTCAAAAGCTTTTTTAGCCGCCTGCAAGTCAGCCCCGTTCTTCTTGCTGAGATAAGCTAAAATATCACTCATCGATTCCCATAAGCTGTATACATCCATCCCGTAAAAGCCCGCCTTCGCCTCCGGCGGCTTGCCGGTATTATACTCGCGAAGCCACTCTGCAAAAGCCAGAATTTCCTCGTTCGCCCACATCCAGCTCGGCCACCGGTCAAAATCCTTTAACGCTTCCCTGGCGCTGGACGCCGCACCGGCATAGCCTTTGACATAACGGTTTAGCGCATAGCAGGAAGGCCAGTCGCCTTCCACTGCTATAAACCGGAAGCCTTGTTCCTGAATCAGCCGTTGGGACAGCTCGGCGCGTACGGTATAAAATTCCGAGGTGCCGTGGGATGATTCGCCCAGCAGAACATAGGCCTTCCCCTCCATTTTTTCAATAAGCCGGTCTTTCGTTTCCTTCTTATGGAAAGGAAATGCCATTTTACGTATGGCTTGTACCATTTCGCTGCTCATTTTGACCTCTGCCCCTAGTGAATTAATTTTCATGGTGAATGAAATGTCCATAATGGATTAAATTTCAAATTTCCATAATAATCGGAAGGATCACAGGTTTTCTTCCCGTGCTCTCATACAGGAAACGCCCCAGCACGTCTTTTACACGGACTTTAATCGCGCTCCATTGATTGATATTTTCCGCCTGAATTTGGTTGATGGTTTGCGTTACGAGCTGGCCGGCCTTCTCCAGAAGAGCTTCGGATTCCCGTACATACACAAAACCGCGGGTAATAATATCCGGCCCCGAAATAATGGCCCCCTCCGTTCTGCTCAGCGTTACCACGATGACCAGAATCCCGTCTTCGGATAAATGCTTCCGGTCGCGGAGTACGATGTTGCCGACATCGCCGATGCCCCATCCGTCGACAAACGTATTGCCCGCGGGGACTTTCCGCGTTTTCTTAGCCTGCTGCTTGTAAATATCTACAACGTCGCCGTTGCCGATCAGAATGATGTTGGACGGATCGACGCCAACGGATTCGGCCAATGAACCGTGCTGGTACAGCATGCGGTACTCGCCGTGGATCGGAATGAAGTATTTGGGCTTCATCAGCGTAAGCATTAATTTGAGCTCCTCTTGGCTCGCATGTCCGGATACATGCATCCCCGTCACAGAGCCTGACCCATATATAACCTTCGCGCCGAGCCGGTACAGGTTATCCACGATTCGGGCTACGTTCCGTTCATTTCCGGGAATCGGCGTTGCCGATAAAATAACCGTGTCCCCCGGTAAAATTTTGACCTGCCGATGGATCGAGCTGGCTAAACGGGATAACGCCGACAACGGCTCTCCCTGGCTGCCGGTACACAAGATCGCCAGCCGCTCAGGCGCCAAGTGCTTGACTTCGTCCAGCTCCGCCAGCATCCCGTCCGGGATTTGCAAATAGCCGAGCTCTCCGGCAATTTTCACCACATTGATCATACTGCGGCCCAGCAGCACAAGCTTGCGTTCCGTCGCCATAGCGGCGTCGATCACCTGTTGAAGCCGGTTGACGTTCGAAGCAAAGGTCGAAATGATTACTTTCTGGCGCGCCTTGCTGAACGCTTCCTCGATATGCTCCCCTACGACGCGCTCCGAAGGCGTAAATCCCGGCCGTTCGGCGTTTGTGCTCTCGGAGAGCAGTGCCAGCACCCCTGCCTTGCCAATGTCCGACATCCGGTGAATGTCCGGGTATTGATCGTTTGCGGGAGTGAGATCGAATTTAAAATCGCCGGTATGAACGACCGTCCCTTCCGGAGTATGAAAAGCGACGCCGAGACAGTCCGGAATACTGTGATTCGTTTTGAAAAAAGTCGCCGACATCGTCCCCAGCTCAACCCGGGAATCGGATGTAATCTGCTTGAGCTCCACGCTGCCCAACAGCCCCGCTTCCTTCAGCTTCACCTCAATCAAGCCTATCGTAAGGCGGGTTGCATAAATAGGCATCCTGCACTGCTTTAAAACATACGGGATCCCGCCGATGTGATCCTCATGTCCGTGGGTAACGATCATCGCCCGGATTTTATGGCTGTTCTCAAGCAAATAGGTGATATCGGGGATGATCAAATCAATTCCGAGCAAGCTTTCATCGGGAAACTTGGAGCCGCAGTCGACGACCACGATATCATCGGCATATTGAATAACATACATATTTTTCCCAATTTCGTTGACACCGCCCAAAGCGAAAATGGACAGCTTATTTTCTGTGTGGCTCATATCTAACCCCTCCTTTGTCACATTACCTGATGCATATGACATGACATTACCGCAGCAGCCCGCCTTCTCCGGTTGAACGGCAAACAATCCACAGAAAGCAATAGCAGTCATGCGACATCCAAACCGGTCCCTCACGGTACAATTAATGTATAGATTCATCCAAGAGATGCAGCGGTATGCTTGGTAATGAATTGAAGGCTGCGTTCAGAGAACTGCATGTTTTGGGGGCCTTTGGGCATAATGAACCTATCTATCTATGCATCCATAAAAAGAAAGCAGGATCGGGAGACGATTACCGCCTTCCCAACCCTGCCCGCAGACTGAATATATACTGCTCATCCATGCAACTGCTGTTCATTAGCTGCTCCGATTGGATGATATCCCGGCCAGCCGGTGCAATTGCTGTTCATTGGCCGCTCCCTCTGGATGCTCTTCTGGTCAACCCATGCACTTGCTGATTTGTCGATCCAACGCAATGATGTCCCTGTCATCTCATGCCATCCCGTTGATCTGTCGCTTGCCGGTGCTGGCTATGATCGGCTTTTCAGGCCGCATCTTCCGGAAAACCCGCCTGCAAGCTCCGTTTCGCATCTCTGACCTTACATACGCTTGTTCGGCTGATGCGGCACTACATCGCAGGTTTCCTGGTAGAACGTCAGCAGCCGGTCCTTTAACTCGGCCAGCACACCCGATAGAGCCGGATCGTTGATACGGTTCACCGTTTCGCCCGGATCGTTCACCATATCGTACAGCTCATCCTGCTCATAAAACCGCCGTACATATTTATATTGTTTGGTTCGGCACATGACCGCCTTCGTATGCTCAGGCCCCTCCTGCAGCTGCCATTGAATACGGGGCCAATACAAACCGGAAGCGCTGCCGACCGACGTGCTTTCCCGCTCCATACAATGCTCTTCGCCGTGAAGTCTGCCTCCCTCGCAGAAGACGGCATCGCGGTGCTCCTCCGTCTCCCCGGCCAGCACCGGCAGGAGCGATTTGCCGAAATGGCTGTGCTCCGGCTTCATTCCAAGCAGCGCCTCCACCGTAGCGGAGAAATCGACCAGCTCCACCATCGCATCGCTGATTCGCGGTTGGACCGGAACGTGCTTCGGAGGCTTGATCACGAACGGAACGCGCGATAAGCAGTCCTCGAACGTATTCTGCGTCTTCTCAACCAACCCATAATCGCCGGTGAAATCGCCGTGGTCGGAGAAGAAGAAGACCGCCGTATCATCGTACATGCCCGTCTCGCGGAGGGCGTCCAGAATCATGCCGAACTGCTTATCGACACGGGCGCACATGCCGTAATACGTCGCACGCAGCTCATCCCACCGCTCCTCGCTCCATTCTTGCAGATGCTGCTTCTCATGAATGCCCCGCAGCAGGCTCGGTTTTCCCTTCCAGTCAGCAGGAGCCGGTATGCGCGGTGGCATCTTGCTCCGGTCGATCATACTGAAGTAAGGCTCCTCTACGCCGTACGGCGGATGCGGATACAGCAGGGGCAGATAAATGCAGAGAGGCTTGTCGGCGGGAGCGTTGCGGATCAGATCGATGGCCCCGAGCACATTCGCCCAGTCCCCATCGTAGTAGGTCTCCTCATCCTCCGCTTTCTCCAGCTTGCCTGCATAGAAGGAGAAATAATTGTCGCCGTCCGGCTCGCCCCGCCATACGTCATGCGCATGCAAATTCGTTTCCCTTCGCGGCTGTACGGGCGGCTTGTATTTCACATCGCAGTAAGCTTCGTAGCCGTTCTCCGCGGGAATGAGATCGTTTTTGCCGCCCCACCAGACGAAATAACCGGCATCCTTCAACGTCTTGAGCAGCACCGGCTCCTCCGGCCGCATCATATGGTACATGGTACGGTGACCCCGCACATGCGGATACCATCCGCTCATAAACGAGCATCGGCTCGGCGTGCATACCGTATTTTGGCAAAAAGCGTTGCGGAACGAGACCCCGTCCGTCTGTGTCATCCTGTCCAGGTAAGGCGTGACGGCAGCCGGATTGCCCATATGCCCCATGACGTCGCTGCGCCATTGGTCCGGATTGAAAATAATAATGTGCGGTTGTTTAGCCATTTTGCAGTATACCCCCTCAATTCAAATTATCCTTTGACGGAACCGGAAATGCCTTCAATGAAGAAACGCTGAAAAACAATAAACACGATAATGACCGGAATAAGCGAGATGGACGCCCCCGCAGCCATACCCGACCAGTCGACGGTATGCTCACCGACGAACGAATACATGCCGACCGCCAGCGTGCGAAGCTCCGGCTTGTTGATGCTGAAGATGAGCGGTACGAAGAACGAGTTCCAGGTCCAGATGAACTGCATAATCGCCGTGGTGGCGATGATCGGCTTGGAGAGCGGCAGCATCACCTGCACGAAAGTGCGGAGAAAACCGCAGCCGTCCATTTCTGATGCCTCCTCCAGCTCTTTGGGGAGATTGTGAAAATACGTCATGTACAGCAGGATGAACAGCACATGCGCCCCCGACGATTCGGCCAGGATGATGCCCGGCAGCGTATTCAGCAAGCCGAGGCTCTTGATGATTTGATAGATCGGAATAATCGTATATCCTTTCGGAATGAACATCGTTGCCGTAATGGCGACGACGAACAGCTTGCGCCCTGGAAAATTAACTCTCCCCAGCGCATAGCCTGTCAGCGCGCACATAACAATGACGATAACGACCGTGGTGCAAGTAATAATGACCGAATTGGCGAAATAGGTGGAGAAGTGCCCAACCTTCCAGGCTCTAGCGTAGTTCTCCCACTGCGCCGCCTCCGGCAGCAGCTTGAATCCCGCATTAATATACTCCGTATTCGTTTTGAGCGAGGAGAAGATCATCCAGACGAACGGATAAATCCATACAATCCCCAGTACAATCAGCAGAACATGCAGAACGCCGTTAAGCGTGCGTTGTCGGCTCATCGGTTTATAGACCTCCTTTGGCGCTCTGGGTATGCCGGGCGTCCTTGCCGTCCTTGGACAGCTTGGCCAGCCAGCCGAGCACAAGCGTAATCAGAAAGACCGTTAAGCCGAAGACGATCCCGGCAGCGGAGGCGTAGCCGATTTGCGGGAAGCCGCTCGTGCTGAAGGCGTAGTTATAAATGTACAGATCGACGGTTTCCGTCGCAAAGAACGGTCCTCCGTTGGTCAATGTTTTAACGAGGTCGAATACATGCATACTGTTGACAACGGTCAGCAGAAGAATGACGGCGGCGACCGGCATCAGCAAAGGGAGCGTAATGCTGCGCATCGTTTGCCAGTAGCTGGCCCCGTCCACCTTGGCCGCTTCGTATACATCGCCCGGAAGCGATTGCAGCCCGGCCAGCCAGTATACCATCATCATGCCGAAAAATTTCCAGGAGCCTACGAAGATAAGCACCAGCATCGCCGTGCCCGCCTGCCCCAGCCAGGGAACCGGCTCCGACAGAATGCCGAGCGCCATCAGCAGCTCATTGACGAGTGCCTGGTCGTTGCCGAATATAAACTTCATAATAATCCCGACAATGGACGTCGTGGTCACCACCGGAAGGAAATAGACCGTCCTGTAAAATACTTTGCCTTTAAAAAACGCCTGATTCAGAATCAGCGCCATCATTAAAGTCGCCGGCATCAGGATGACGGTTTTCGCCGCCATATAAAGCAGGCTGTTGCGAAACGCATTCCAGAACTGCTCGTCGTGCAAAATCTTGATCAGGTTGTCGAAGCCTACGAAATTGGAGAGCGGGCCGAACCCGCTCCAATCGTAGAAGGCATACACATAGCTCATAAGGATCGGGTACATGGTGAATATGATGAAGAACAGCAGCTGAGGCAGTATAAACAGGTAAGCCCAGCGGTAGCGGATTCGCTCTCTTCTGACAGATGCGGCAGGCGCCTTCTGCCCTGCGACTACGGAAGTTTGCGCGCTCATTGCATCCAACTCCTTTACGCTTTCGAAATGAGGAAATCCATTACTTTCCGAGCTCGTCGTATTTGTTTTTGGTATAAGGCTCGAACGGCGTCCAGTTCGGGAAAGTGAAATCCTTCAGGCTTACCTTGGCCCCGCCGCCGGATACTTTTTTGATCGAGTCCTGCAGTGCCGTGTTATAATCCGCGCTCAGCTTGTCGAGCGTTCCTTCCAGATCTTTAATCTGGCCTGCCATGTAGCCTTCAAGAATTTTGCCGAGATTTTCTTTCGGCTTCTTGCCGTTCAGCTCGGTGTTCACCTTGATCGCAGCCAAGTTCCGGACATATTGATGCGGCGACAAGACGAACGTTTGGTCCTGAATTTTTTGCGCCTGCACGAACTGCGGATTGTCCACCTTCGTATTCTGATTCTGCGCGATAATCGGCGAGCCTTCTACGCCCATTTCCAGCTCCAGCTGGTAAATCCGGTCCATGTAAAATTGCAGGAACAGCTTGACTTCTTCATAATGCTTCGTATTTTTGCTGACGTGAACCGATGCCTTCGTTTCCCCCTGGAATGCGTAATACTGCGGCTTCCCGTCTTTGGTCGGCAGCGGTGCGACTCCGAAATTGCTGAACTTGTTATTTTGCTGCAGCTCCGAGGTCAGGAACGTCCCGTCAATGACAAAGGCCGCCTTCCCGCCCGCGAATAATGCGGAGGCTTCACGGTAATCGATGACCAGACTGTTCGGATGAAGCAGCTTGTCGTCCTGCAGCTGTTTAATAAATTTCATCGTTTGAACGATCCCGGCGGAATTATGCTCGTATTCGCCTTTTTTATAATTAAAGCCCGCGTAAGCGCCGTCATTCGGCAGAATGTCCGGAGTGATGGCCGAAGCCATCTGGCCTATAAAGCCGCCCATGAGCCAATCGGTCTTGACGCCCAGAATCAGCGGATAGACGTCGCTGCTCTTCTCCCTGATCTTTTTGCCCACGGCAATCAGTTCGTCCCATGATTTCGGAACATCCTTCTCCGTTAATCCCGCTTTTTTGAGAACGTCCAGGTTGTAATACATCACATGGGCAAAGCGCCGTGGGGTAAAATGGGGCATCGCATACACTTTGCCGTCCATCGTAGTAAAGCCTTCCGTCCAGGTGCCCTCGTAAAATTCATCCTTCTTTTTCTGCGGAAACAAATCATCCAGATCGTGAATCAAGCCTAATTGATACAATTGATCTGTCGGTACTGCGCTTTGATTGGAGAAAATATCGGGCAAATCGTTGCTCGCCACGGCCGCCTGCAGCTGCGCCGCATACTGCGCCGATGCAATGGAAGGTATGTCTACTTTAATATTCGGATATTTCGCTTCAAACTCTTTGACCGCCTTCTCAAACACAGGCTGCGATTCCGGCCAACGGTGCCAAAAGGTGATGGTTACCGGCTTCTTATCACCGGATGAATCGGAGCCTTCCTTTTGCTGTGCGTCTTGCGACCCGCTGCAGCCGGATAAGATGGAACCGATAGCAAGCACGGACAGCATGCCTATAGAAAACGCTTTCTTCATTCCGTATTCCCCCTTGATGAGATGTATTTATTTGCTTACATGCCAAGTATAAACAATGCCCTTCGGGGAAAACATGCGAATAAATTAACAGCAGGTAGGAACTTTTTAATCCAAGGAACCTTGCTGGCGTTTGCGGTATTCCGACGGGCTCATCCCGTACGCCTGTTTAAACAAATGACTGAAATAACGAAAATCGGCATACCCGGCCTCCTCGGCAATTTCACCGATCTTCTTATCGCTCTCCCTGAGGAGGCGTTCGGCCTGCTTCATTTTTTGGCGGACCGCATAGCGGATAAAATTTTCACCCGTCTGCTGCTTGAAGATCCGGCTTAACGTAACGGCATGGACGGACAAAGCCGCTGCAACCGACTCCAGGTTGATATTCGCGCCTTTATATTTGCTTACAAGCTGCATCGCTTTCTCCACCAGTACGGTCGGCTGATGGGCGGACTCCAGCTCGGCCAGCGCCCGGGTCCCTCCGCCTACGAATTTATGTACGCTGCGCTTAAGCTCCTCCCAGCTCGCGTGCTGGGCAACCCAGGATGTCCAATAAGCCAGCTTGTCCTCCTCAACGATGTTGATATCATGCTTGGCCGTCATTGTTTCATCGAGGGACGCCATTAAATAGGCGCATTCCTTGCGCAGCTGCTTCAGCTCCAGCTGTCCGATATGGTCCAGAAACTCACACAGCTGCGATTCCACAACGGCTGCCTGGAGATCTTTTACCGCTTGCAGAATAGCCTGCCGCATGACAGCCGAACGCCTCAGCTGGGACTCGCCGCCTCTGCGGCCCGCGCTGCCGGAGCCGCTGAAGAAGCGGTCCGACTCCCAGCTGTCCGCTGCCTGCAGGAGTGCGGCAACGAACTCATCTCCCCTGGAAAAGCAGCCCTTCTCGGACCAATCGGCTCGCACGACCGCACCGTAAATATGTCTTTTCAACCGGAAAGTGACAACCGCTTGCCCATACTCCGGCAGCAGCTCCTTAGGATCAAGCGCAAGAAGAATCCGTTTCGGCAGCGCCTCGTCGTACCAGACGGAAGGCAGCCGCAGCTCCTCCGGCTCCATGTAGAGATGCCGCTCCTTCAGCAGGGCATGATATCGCCGGAAATCGGACTCCAGCTTGCCCGCCCCCTCCTGCTCGACACCTTCAACGAGCTGCAGCAGCTCTTCCACCACGGCCGGCTTCAGCAAATAGCCCGAGGCTCCAAGCTGGATCGCTTTGCGGGCATATTCAAACTCACTGTAGCCGGTCAGAAGAAATACACGTACCGTGGGCAGCTCCTCTTTCAGAATTCTTAGCATTTCAAGGCCGTCCAGACCGGGCATCATAATGTCTGTGATTACGATATCGGGTCGAATCTTCCTTACCTTGTCCAAGGCAGAAGCACCGTAGCCCGCATCGAACACCTCGACGGGCTTATTCAAGCTGTTTAATTTAAAAATAACGCCCGACCTCACCGCAAATTCATCGTCAATCACACAAATTTTCAATCTGTTCAGCCTCCCGCAAGGAAATCGGTTACATCATATCGAATTCAACGTCGTAAGAGCTTAGCTTTAGTTAACCACAATATCGAGCCGGATGGCGAGATGAATCTTTCAGCCTATTATACAAAGGGGGTGCCTCGATTGGTTAAAGGCTTTACAGTAATGGACCGCAAATTTCGCGCCATGTCGCTCAGAAGCAAGCTGTTCGTGCTGCTGATTCCGCTCTCCCTCGTGCCCACGCTGACGGTGAGCTTCATCTCCCAATATTTAATCGTCCGTTCCAGTACGAACTATACGGCTACCATATCGGCCCAATTAATTGAATATATGTCCAGCGAAATCAATAATTACTTGATCGGCATCAATGAGACGCTCAATCCGGTCGTCATTAATTCGGAGTTTCAGAAGTTTCTTACGGTTCCCAAAGACCGCGTGCCCGAGCAAGCCAATTATTCGATCGGCTTCCGGCCGCTGCTGCAGCTGCTGATTCAATCGAAGAAAGAAATTCTTAGCGTCGTGTACCTGGATAACCTGGGCAAGGTGTATTCCGAATCGCTCAAGGTTCATATTCAATTCGAATATCCGTTTCAGCAGGACCCTGTCCTCAGCAAGGTTTTTGGCATGGAGAAGGAAGGGCTTCTCGCGCCCCATCCCATGAACTACGTCCTCTATCCTTCCGCCGAGCCGCAGGTCGTTACGTTCGTGAAGCCGGTGATTAACCTGAACAAGCAAACCATCGGCGGCTGGCTCCTGATCGAGATCGACGCGCAATGGCTGCAAAAGCTGATGGATCATACCAAGCTCGGGCATCACGGCCAAATGCTGCTGTTTAATCGGGATTCGGGGGAGCTGGTCAATTTCGGCGAGCCTTCCGCACTGCTGGGCGAATTGCGCGAGAAGTTAAAGCTTCATTCGCAGCCTTCCGGCCAGTTTCTGATGAGCCTGGAGGGAACGAAATACCAAATCATGTACAGTCCGATTCCGCTTGGAAACTGGACCTTGGTCGGGGTCGCACATCTGGATGAAGTCAGCCGGGGGATCCAGCAGGCTCAGACCTTAACCTACATTGTCGCAGCCATCAGCTTTCTGATCGCCCTGCTGATTGCCTTTCCTTTCATGGGGGTCGTCTTGAGACCGCTTTACCGGCTGAAGACGGGGATGCAAATGCTCGGACGGGGCACCTCGGTACGCATTGAGCATGAGGTTCAGGATGAGATCGGGTTCTTGATTAAAACCTATAACAGGATGCTGGAGGACCTGGACATTTTGAGGCAGGAAGTCATTCAAACGAAGCTGAGCGAGAAGGAAAAAGAGCTTCTGCAGCTGCAGGCTCAGATCAACCCGCATTTTTTGTTCAATACGCTGGAAACGATTGAATCCTACTCCCTTCATAATCACGGGGAGGCGGTCAGCGATATGCTGCAGTGCGTTTCGAGGATGATGCGCTATAATGTGCGCCAAGACCGGGGCCATGCCCGTCTTGCTGAGGAAATCAAATACACCCGTGATTTTCTGCATATCCACTCCTACCGTTACGGAGAGCGGGCGCTGGCCGAGTTCGACATTGCCCCGGAGCTGCTCGATATATCCGTGATGAAGCTGAGCATTCAGCCGTTCGTGGAAAACTCGCTCAAATACGGCTGGAGTCCGCTCGAAGAAAGAGACGATTTCCGTCTCGTCATAGCCGTTCGAAGGGATGCGGATCAGTGGGTATTCACCGTAACGGATAACGGCCGTGGCATTCCGGACGATGTGCTGCAGCGGCTTAGTGAGCTTACGGCAGGCGACGGCCGGCAGGCAGATCCTTATTTCCGTCAGCATACAGGCATTCTGAACGTATACCGCAGGTATGCGCTGGCTTACGGCGAGCGGTTTGCCATGAAGATCGGCCGGAATGAACAAGAAGGACAGGGGACTGTGGTGGAAGTCCGTCTGCCCTATCTGAGCGATTCTTAAGCATGGGATGATGCGAGTTTCGCTGCCTTGTCAACTTTAATCAAGTTAGACGAAATAGAGTTTATCCCCCGTCCGGACTTCGCCCGGCTGTATAACCGAAGCATACCATCCGAATTGTAATGCGAGCTCCTGATTTACGATCTTTAACAGCGAAGGATCTCGCTCTATGGTATCGGGATCGATAGTAATCATCGAGCAACGCTCACATATCGTGTCAATTTTCAACACAGTGCTCCCTACCGATAAACATCGGTCTGTCCAATCAGTTTCATTCCATGCCGTCTCCTCTAGGGATACGACCAAATTGGCCCTAAACCGGCGCAGATCCAGCGGTTTGCCCCACAACCTTTCAAGCTTCCGTAAAGAAGCGTCTGTAATGATAAGAACGCTGGCGGCATCTACGGCCATCAGCTCCGGACTTTCAAAATTCGGGGCCTTGGGCCGGGTCATCGATACTTTTCGTTTGCTGAGCCTTTGAATTTCAGCCAATAAAGCTTCATCCCAGCTAAACCGGCGCCCATCGGGTGCAGTAACGTTCACTTCCCCCTGATTCAGCCTTGCTTTATAGGAAAGCAGCTCAGGCAGCTGTCTGGCGGTAATATAGCTCCCCCAGCCCTTCTTTGTCTCATCATAAAAAGCGCAGAAACGGTCGCCGTATAAACCATACGGTTCAAGCCGGCAGGTCTCCATACGCTCTCCTGCCAATGATTTCACGGGATAGCGATAGATGTCGCTGATTTCACCAAGTAATCCTGTCAAAGCTCTTCACTCCCTCTTGTCCACGTCAGCCGAGACCGGCGTCTCGCAGCGAACAACCCTACTTCGGATTAAAACTTCTACATCTCTCCCCTTCTTTCCTCTAAAAGGGAATATATATACCTATAAGCCAAGTATCCGGCTTAAAAATGACGGTTGACACTTACCGCGCTTAATGATAGGATTTGAATCCTGTCACTCTACAAGAAAATGGAGGTACATGTCATTGATAACAGTAAATGGGATCAGCAAGTCGTTCCTGGTGGCTAAGCGTCCATCAGGCTTGAGGCATGCCATGAAATCGTTATTTCATCGAGAGTACACCGTTGTGGAAGCGCTTCATAACATTTCGTTCTCCATCGCTCCGGGCGAAATTGTCGGGTACATCGGGCCTAACGGGGCGGGGAAGTCGACGACAATCAAAATTATGAGCGGCATTCTGGTGCCGGACCGCGGAACCTGCACGATTCATGGCTATACGCCCTGGCTGGATCGTGTCCGCTATGTAAAAAACATCGGCGTCGTGTTCGGACAGCGCACCCAGCTGTGGTGGGATGTGCCGGTGATGGACTCCTTCGATCTGCTCCGGGATATTTACGACATTCCCCCTAAGGAGTACAAGGATACTCTCGCTCTGCTTATCGAAGCCTTGGATCTCGGCGGCATCATTCATACCCCTGTTCGGCAGCTGAGTCTCGGCCAGCGGATGCGCTGCGAAATTGCGGCTTCTCTCCTCCACAGCCCCAGCATCCTGTTCCTGGATGAACCGACCATCGGGCTTGACGCCGTATCCAAGATCGCGGTCCGCCATTTTATCAAGACAATCAACAAAGAGAAGCAGGTCACCGTCATCCTGACTACCCACGACATGAACGATATCGAAGCGCTGGCCGACCGGATTTTATTGATCGGCAAAGGCACGCTCCTCTATGACGGCAGTGTTCAGGGGCTGCGCAGCCGATTCGGTACGCGGAGGACGATTACGGCCGACTACCGCGAGAACGCCAGCCCTATCGTCATTCCCGGCGCATCGCTGCTGTCCTGGACGCCGGACCGGGCGATACTCAGCGTGGATACGGACCAGATCCGGATGTCCGACGCGCTGAACCAGCTCTCCTCGCAGGTCGAGCTGCTGGATGTCGCCATCGATACGCAGCCCATCGAGGATATCATCGTCCAAATGTATAAGGAGTATCAGCTATGAGGAAAGCGTACCTTTCCGTATTTCGGCTGCGGCTGAGCAACGGGCTTCAATACCGGGCGGCCGCACTCGCCGGCATCGGCACCCAATTTTTCTTCGGCTTCATGTTTATTATGATCTTCGAAGCCTTCTACGCTCATGCCAGTCAAGAACCGTCCATGACGCTGCAGCAGGTCATTACCTATACCTGGCTGAAGCAGGCGTTTCTGGTCTTGATCGTCTTATGGCTCCGGGACAATGAGCTGTTCCAGCTTATAACCAGCGGCAACATCGCCTACGAATTGTGCCGTCCAAGCGATCTGTACGGACTCTGGTATGCCAAGCTGCTTGCTCAGCGCTTATCCGGCGCACTGCTGCGCTGCTTCCCGATACTGATTGTCGTCTTCTTCCTGCCTGCTCCTTACGGACTTCAGCTGCCTCCGGATTTCGTCTCATTCCTGCTTTTTCTCGCCGTGCTTATCGCCGGACTGTTCATGATCATCGCTCTGTCCATGCTGATTTACATTTCCGTGTTTGTTACCATGTCCCCTGCCGGCTCCTTGCTGCTGTTCAGCGTATTCGGCGAATTCCTTGCCGGACTTGTCATTCCTGTTCCGCTTATGCCCGGCTGGATGCAGCAAATCGTCTATCTGCTCCCGTTTCATTGGACCGCCGATTTTCCGTTTCGCGTGTTTACAGGCAATCTCGGCAAAACTGAGGCCGTAACCGGGCTGGCTATTCAGGCCGTATGGCTCGCCGCACTTATTGCTCTCGGTAAATTCGCTATGAACAAAGCGCTCAAACGCGTGGTAGTTCAGGGAGGGTAGTGCTATGAGACTTTATTTCCGGTATATGCTCATTCTGTTCAAATCGCAATTGCAATACCGCCTTTCGTTTCTGTTTCTTACACTCGGGCAATGTCTGACGCCGTTTACCGTATTTGCAGGACTGTACTTTATGTTCGACCGTTTCGGGCAGGTCAAGGGGTGGACGTTCTACGAGGTCGTGTTGTGCTTTGGAGTCACGAACATGGCTTTCTCCATAGCCGAATGCTTTGCAAGGGGCTTCGATGTCTTCTCCAGCCTTGTCGTAAGCGGCGATTTCGACCGGCTGCTCGTCCGTCCCCGCAGCACGATCGTGCAGGTGTTCGGCTCCCGCTTCGAATTTGCGCGAGCAGGCCGTCTGCTGCTGAGCGCGATCGTCCTGATCTGGGCCGCCTGCCAGATTCATATCGATTGGACGCCGCTCAAGCTTACCGCGCTTCTGCTGATGATAGCCGGCGGGGCTGCGGTTTTCACAGGCATTTTCATCCTTGCCGCCTCGATCAGCTT
>Ga0182739_1002434_pt1 | contig 17404 bp, 10 predicted proteins | sample eDN5th30CBELigBY_FD_128873 | JGI IMG/M metagenome (GOLD analysis project Ga0182739, IMG submission 128873) | Enriched backyard soil microbial communities from Emeryville, California, USA - eDNA 5th pass 30_C BE-Lig BY (version 2) (version 2) | ecosystem: Environmental > Terrestrial > Soil >... | reverse complement strand
GGCCGCGCATCAACAGTATTATCGTAATTACCTCAATCTCGGTGAGAACGAGCAACCTACATTTGGTGATAACCTACGCTTTTTCTTCAGTTACCAAGTAGGACATATGTATGGTCGGTATTTCCTTTGGAACTTCGTGGGACGGCAGAACGACCAGCAAGGCCATGGCGATTTTACCACAGGGAATTGGATAAGTGGTATCAAATTCATTGATCAGTTGCATGTCGGAGGCCAGAACGCCTTGCCCGAATCGTTGAAGTCTGACCCCTCGCACAACCGATTCTATTTTTTACCGCTCATACTTGGTTTAATCGGCGCGTTCTGGCACTTTAAACGTCGCCAGAAGGATGCCGGTGTGGTGGGGCTCTTGTTTTTCTTTACCGGATTAGCTATTGTGCTCTACCTCAACCAGAATCCATTGCAGCCGCGCGAACGGGACTACGCCTACGCTGGATCGTTCTATGCATTCACTATCTGGATTGGATTGGGCGTAATCGGCATCACCGAATGGCTGAAGAAGTTGAATGCAAAAACAGCGGCCAGCGTAGCGACGGCTATCGGGCTGTTGGCAGGGCCGGTCATACTCGCTAAGGATGGATGGGACGATCACGACCGTTCAGAGAAGTTCCTCGCTAGGGATATTGCCAAAGATTACCTGGAATCGTGCGCGCCGAACGCCATTTTATTTACCTACGGTGACAACGACACATACCCACTTTGGTATGCACAGGAAGTCGAAAACATTCGCCCGGACGTACGGGTGGTTAACCTGAGTTTGTTGAGTGCCGACTGGTATGTGCGGCAGATGACAAAAAAAGTAAACGAGGCCGATGGGTTACCTATCAATATACCCGAGGAAAAGTATGTAAAAGGCATACGGGATGTCATTTATTATCAGGATGCCAATATTGCCGGGCATGTGGAACTGAAAGACATCGTTGCACTGATGCTATCGGATAATCCGAATGATAAGCGTCCAATGCAGACCGAACAGCCCGAAAATTTTCTACCCACTAAGAACCTCCGGTTAACTATTGATAAGGAAGCCGTAATCCGGAATAGCGTGGTGCCGGAAGCGTGGCAAGATAGTATCACAGACGCGATGCAGTGGACATACAACCGTAATTACGTCTCGCGTGCAGAGCTGGCCATCATGGCCCTTCTTGTAAACAATAACTGGGAACGGCCGGTTTATTTCGCCAGCACCGTGCCGAGCGAGAATTTTATGGGGTTGGATGACTACCTTGTTTCTGAAGGCTTTGCACTTCGTCTGATGCCGATAAACATGGCCACGAACACAACGCAGGGTCTGGTTAATGCAGAAGCGGTTTACAACCATGCAATGAACAAATATAAGTGGGGTAATATTAAGAACGCCTCATATATTGATCCGGAATCATACCGGATGATCAGCTTGATATTGAATAATATCTATGCAGCACCGGCGGAAGCCCTCATCGATGCCGGCAAAACCGAACAAGCGAAGACGTTGCTGAATAACGCGCTGGAGAATATGCCAGAACGTATTTATCGTATTATGGATGCCTATGGATATTCATTCATCGCCGAGAATCTATATGCGGTTGGTGAGTCTGATAAAGCGGACGGCCTGATCGAGCGCTGTGTCGATTACCTGGAACAGCAACTCCGGTATTACGCTGCCATTGCGGAAAGTAAACCGAATCTCGAAATGCAAAATATCCAATACGCCATGTTTACGTTAAACAGGTTTTCAGCTACGGCTACAGAAAATGGACGGGAGGAGTTGGCGAACCGTGTAACGGGGGTCTTCAACCAATATGAAACACGGTTTTTCGGCGGTATGCCTACCACTCCGTGAAGGATACCGCGGTGGGGACATTCATCTGGTGGTGTGTTAAATTTTGTTAAAATTTGCTCCTGATGGCAGGTAATCCGGCGTGGTCGTTTATCTTTAAAAGATGAACGACCATGTTAAGCTATGAATTACCAAAAAACCAACAATATTCTCGGCTTCCTGTGCGGAGCGATAGCGACGGTTACCTATGTGTTGACGATGGAACCCACGATCAGTTGGTGGGATACCGGTGAATTTATCGCGGCAGCACATCGGATGCAAATCGTACACCAACCGGGGGCACCTCTGTTTCTGATGATTCAGCAGCTATTTGCAAGCCTTGCGGCAGGCAACGTTGAACACGTAGCGTACTGGATGAATTTCGGATCGGCATTAGCCAGCGGTTTCACTATTGTATTTCTTTTCTGGACAATTACGGCATTCGTGCGTAAACTTGTGCATAAGTCGGGAGTAGGTTCCGAACGTGCGCAGTTGGTGCAAATCATGGGCGCTGGATTCGTCGGCGCAATGGCATATGCCTTTACCGACTCGTTTTGGTTTTCCGCAGTTGAATCGGAAGTATATGCGCTTTCGTCACTTTGCACGGCAGTCGTGTTCTGGGCTATTTTAAAATGGGAAGCGCGGGCCGATGAGCCGGGTAGCGACCGTTGGCTGGTGTTTATTGCCTACATCATGGGGCTGTCTATCGGGGTACATTTACTTAATCTCCTGACCATTCCGGTGCTCGCTCTGGTGGTGTATTTCCGCCGGGCTAACCAGGTTACTGTGGGTGGTGTGGCAAAAGCGCTATTGATAGGCTGTATCATATTAGCAGTGATTCTATGGGGGATTATCCAGTACCTGGTTAAGTTTGCCGCATATACTGATCTGTTTTTTGTCAACACGCTAGGCTTGGGCTTTGGAACGGGGGGTGCAGTATTCGCAGTGCTGTTGATCGGTGGTATTGCTTACGGTATCTGGTATGCTGTACGTAAAGCCAAACCGGTGCTTCATATCGCATTGGTATGCCTCGGATTCATTATTTTCGGTTATGGTTCATTTGCCATGGTACTCATCCGGGCGAATGCAAACCCTTCGTTGAATAATAGTGCTCCTGATGACATGTTTTCTTTTCTTTGGTATTTGAACAGGGGCCAATTCGGTAGTGAACCATTGATTAAAGGACCTTATTTCGAATCGCAGGTAATAGACATCGAGCGGGGAGCGAACGAATACTATAAAGGGGAAGAAACGTACGAAGTAGCTGGTACGACAGACCGGGCGATTTATGATCGTACCACTTTTTTTCCACGTATTTACAGCGATCGGGATAATCGTCCGTTTGCCTACCGGCTTTGGCTGGGACTAGGAGAGGGGGAGCGCCCGCAGTTTATCGACAATTTGCGGTTTTTCTCGACATATCAATTGGGACATATGTACTGGCGCTATTTTATGTGGAATTTTGCTGGTCGGCAAAACGATATGGAAGCACGTTTTGCGGGGCCGACAACTGGTAATTGGATAAGTGGTATCAAGCCCGTTGACCAATGGAGGTTAGGCGGGCAAGATGCATTGCCCCGGGCTGTTCAAAGTGACCCCTCACATAATACCTATTATTTTCTACCGTTGGTTTTAGGATTGATAGGTCTTGTCTGGAATGTATGGCGCAGTCGCAAGGATGCCGCTGTCATCGGACTGCTATTTTTCTTTACCGGGCTAGCCATTGTACTTTACCTTAACCAGCCGCCGTTGCAGCCCCGGGAGCGTGATTATGCGTACGTGGGTTCGTTTTATGCATTTGCCATCTGGATAGGTATGGGCGTGGTTGGCATGGCGGAAGCGCTGCGCAGTCGTTTCCGTAGCGGTGTTGCGGTTGCGGTGGCGGTGTTTTCGGGTGGCATGATGGCGCCGGCACTGCTGGGATATCAGAACTGGGATGATCACGATCGGTCGGATCGCTACATGGCCCGCGATATGGCCCGCAATTACCTGGAGTCGTGCGCGCCCAATGCCATCCTGTTTACTTATATAGACAATGATACCTTCCCGCTATGGTATCTACAGGAAGTGGAGGGGGTGCGGACGGATGTACGGATCGTTAACCTAAGTTTGCTGGGGATGGACTGGGCAGTTGACCAGCTGAAATTTCCTGTCAATGAGGCACCGCCGTTGCCGTTAACTCTCCAAAATCACCAATATGTGAAGGGCACCCGTGATTACCTGCAATACTACGACTACGGCATTCAGGATTCTGTGGAGCTGGAGAAAATCCTCGCGCTGCTGCTTTCCGACAATCCTGCGGATCAACTGCAATATGCCGATGGATCGTCGCGGAATTTTCTGCCCACGAAACGGTTCAGGCTTGCCGTGGATCGGCAGCAGGTGATGGCTAACCAAACGGTGCCGCTGAAATGGCAGGATAGCGTGGTTGATACCATGGAGTGGACCTATAACCAGGATATAGTTACTCGGGCGGAACTCGTCATCATGGATTTACTGGTGCATAATGAATGGAAGCGCCCGGTATATTTTGCGTTTACCGTTCCTGAAACGCAGCGGCTCGGGCTAGAAGATTACCTGGTATCGGAAGGGTTCGCATTGCGACTCATGCCTGTTATGGCACGTTCAGATCAGAAAGCACGCGAACGCCTGGTCAATACCGATGCCACCTACGAAGCCATTATGTATAAATACCGTTGGGGCAATATGAAGGGTGCAGCCTATTTAGACCCAACCTCTCGTGGTATGGTTGCAGAATCCGTCAAGATTTTCACGGATACGGCCGAAATGCTGATCACCGAGGACAACGCAAATGCCGCGAGTGATGTGGTGAACCGGGCAATGTTGGTGCTGCCTGAACAAATTGGACAGGTGGATATTGCTTTGCAATATCCGGTATTGGCAGACCAACTTTACGCCTTGGGTGAGACCGATAAAGCCAACGGACTCGTCGATAGTAACTATCGGTTTCTGGCCGATCAACTCGCTTATTATGCGGATGTTGCCGATACACATCAACTGGGGCAGCCTGAGGGGATGGGAGTTCGGAATAGTTTGTACGCCTTGCAGCAGTTTAGCCACGTAATGGAGTTACGGGGCGAGGAAAAACGGCATCAGGAAATACAGGAACTGTTTGATAACTACCGGCAATTGTTTTTTGGAGGGTAAGCATGAGATTAGTATTTGTTGCTTTTTTTATGGTATGCATGGCTGGCAGCTATGCGCAGGACGTACGGCTGACCATGCTCCAGTCGGGTCGGTCAACAAGCATCAGAGGGTTGTCTGTGGCGGATGATTCAGTGGCATGGGTGAGCGGAAGTGATGGGTGGGTAGGGCGTACAACCGACCAGGGGTCAACCTGGTGCTGGCAACAGGTGACCGGTTATGAAGCCATCGACTTCAGAGATATTGAGGCGTTTTCAGCCACAGACGCGGTGATTGTCAGTGCCGGTACACCGCTGGTTATCCTTCGTACGGAAGACGGTGGTTGTACATGGCAGGAAGCCTACCGTGATGAACGACCCGAGATTTTCTTTGACGGGATGGATTTTTGGGACGACCGCCGGGGTATCGCTTACGGCGATCCGATAGGTGGCGTTATGCAGTTATTGGCAACAGCCGATGGGGGCGCCAGTTGGAAATCAATAAGCCAAACCGCTGACATCCGGTTGGATGACGGCGAGGCCGGCTTTGCCGCCAGCGGGACAGGTATCCGGACATTGGGTAGCGGAGATGTATTTATCGCGACGGGTGGAAATCGAGCCCGTTTACTTTATTCGGCCAACGGAGGACAGACCTGGACGTTAAACGATTGCCCGATAGTTCAGGGCATTGCATCGACAGGTATCTTCTCCATTGCTTTTTGGGATAAGCAGCATGGTGTCGCTGTTGGCGGAGATTACCAGAAAGATGATGCGGCAGATGGCACGGTGTACCTTACGGAAGACGGAGGACAGACTTGGATATCACCACAGGCGGGAACCCATGGGTTTCGATCGGCTGTGGAATACCTAAACGCCAATACGGTGATTGCAGCGGGAACATCCGGTGTGGATATTTCATTTGATGGGGGGCGGCATTGGCAGATGGTAACGGGAGAGTCATTCCACGCCGTGCGTAAAGCGAAGCGCGGATCCTGGGTGCTGTTTGCCGGTGCGAACGGGCGCATAGCGACCTTATCGGGTAACTTACCGGACAAAGCCGATATGCGGTAAAAAATAGGCGTAAGTCAAAAAAATATACTAGTTTTGCACCCGTATCCCAAGTCCAATTTGAAAGTTCAGCTCAGATGAAACGATCCATATTATTGGAAGGCCAAAAGTTCCAAATCACCATCCAGCGGCTGTGCCATCAATTGATAGAAAATCACGTTGATTTTTCCAACTCCGTTATTGTCGGTATCCAACCCCGCGGCATTTATCTCGGTAGGCGGATTGTAGAGGAGCTGGAGCAAATACCGGGTTTATCGGAAGTAGCGTACGGTGAATTGGATATCACCTTTTTCCGTGACGATTTCCGGCGTAAAGACAGCGGACTGCTGGTGCCCAGCAGCACCAATATGGATTTTATCGTAGAGGGGAAAAAGGTTATCCTGATGGATGATGTGCTGTGGACCGGCCGTACGATACGTGCTGCCATGGATGCATTGCAGGCATTTGGGCGGGCAGAGAAGATTGAACTATTGGTGTTGGTGGACCGTCGGTTCTCGCGGCAACTTCCCATCGAGCCGGATTATATAGGCATTCAGGTGGATTCCATCAATTCCCAACGGGTGATTGTGAGCTGGAACGAAGCGGACGCGTATGATCGGATAGAATTATTGACAGAAACAGATAATTAGTAACGTCAAATAAAGGCGCTTTCAATTAAGAAATGACAGCATCAACTAGGCAACTCAGTACCGACCACCTGCTGGGGATTAAGGATCTCCAAACAACGGACATCGAGCTTATTTTCGAGACCGCTGACAATTTCAAGGATGTGCTAAACCGTCCGATCAAAAAGGTGCCGTCGTTGCGGGATATTACGATTGCAAACGTTTTTTTTGAAAATTCTACCCGTACTCGCCTGTCTTTTGAATTGGCTGAAAAAAGGCTGTCTGCAGACATTGTCAATTTTTCAGCATCCTCGTCATCCGTGAGCAAAGGCGAGACACTCATTGATACGGTGAATAATATTTTGGCGATGAAGGTTGATATGATCGTCATGCGCCACCCTTATCCGGGAGCGGGGATTTTTCTCAGCAAGCACGTGGATGCGCAGTTGGTAAATGCGGGCGATGGTGCCCACGAGCACCCTACGCAGGCGCTGCTCGATGCGTTTTCTATCCGCGAACGCCTTGGTGATGTGGCTGGTAAAAAAGTAGCGATCATTGGCGATATCCTCCATTCGCGGGTAGCGCTGTCCAATATTCTCTGTCTTCGTAAATTGGGTGCCGAGGTGATGGTATGCGGGCCCACTACCTTAATACCAAGGCATATCGGTTCACTCGGCGTAAAGGTAGAGTATGACCTGCTCAAGGCGCTGAAATGGTGTGACGTGGCTAATATGCTCCGCATTCAGCTGGAGCGTCAGGATATCGCTTATTTCCCATCGCTGCGAGAATATTCCATGTTGTATGGGTTGAATAAACGATTACTGGATTCGCTCGACAAGGAGATTACCATTATGCACCCGGGCCCAATCAACCGCGGAGTGGAAATCACCAGTGATGTGGCCGATAGCCACCATTCCATTATCCTGGATCAGGTACAAAATGGTGTAGCTATCCGGATGGCCGTACTATACCTTCTTGCCGGTAAGCGCGGATAAGGTAATTGCGTTATCAACATTTGTGGACAACTTTTGAGGAAAACTTTTGGGTTTCCCGCTAAATTAGCGGGTTAAATTGGGTAAGGTGTATTTATGGCCCCAACTTTGCGTGGGATTGAGAGAAAAAACAGTAGCATAATTTGACGGCATGTTCAATCGGATTTATCAGTTAGTTATCGCATTCAGTTTAGTAGCATCGGTTGCTGTGGCACAACAAAGTGCCTGGCAGGAGGTTAACCAAGCTTACAAAACCGGAATGGAATTGTATGAAAAAGGAAAATATGCTGCGGCCGCGAAACATTTTGATCACGTAGAGGCGATACGGCTTAAATCGACGTTACAACAGGATGAACATGTTGAGTTGACCCTATTGAAGGAAAATGCACGCTTCTACCAAGCAATATGCGCGTTGGAGCTTGGTGAATCGGATGCTGAAAACCAATTTCTCCGATATATCAAGGATTACCCGGCGAGTGCAAACTCGAAAGCGGCTTACTTTCAAGTGGGCAGATCGTATTTTGCCAAGAAGGACTATGAGCGGGCGTTAGCATGGTTCACCAAACTGGATAGCCGGAACCTCGCGGGGCTGGAGAGTAAAGAATTCCGGTATAAGATGGGGTATTCTTTTTTTATGACCGACGATTACGCATCGGCGAAACCGCTTTTCGAGCAACTGAAAGATGAAGGTGGTACCTACCAGGAAGCGTCGATCTATTATTACGCCTACCTGTGTTACCTGGACCGCGAATTCGAAACGGCCTTGACGGAATTTGAAAAACTGAAAGGGTCGAAGACCTACGAGGCCACCTATCCGTATTACATTACCGCGCTTTATTACCTTGATAACCGGTACGACGATGTGCTTGATTATGCATTGCCGATTTTGGAGCGGACAAATCAGGCTCATGAAACTGATATGTTCCGTATCGTGGCAGCTACGTATTTCGCCAAAAACGATTTCGATAAAGCGTCGGCGTATTACGATAAATTCCAGGCAGGCGACCGGGGCGAAACCCAGAATAATCAGGATAGTTATCAAATCGGTTATATCGCATATAAAACAGGTGATTACGATCGGGCCATATCGGAGTTGGAGAAAATGGAGGAGCCTGATGCCTATTACCAGAGTGCGATGATTGCGTTGGGCGATGCGTTTTTAAAGACAGGTAACAAACAGAGCGCGCGCAACGCATTTTTCAGGGCATCAAAGCTCGACTTTGACCCGGCATTGAAAGAAGAAGGACTGTTTAACTACGCGAAATTATCATCCGAACTCGAATTTCATCAGGTGGCGTTGGAAGCAGCCAAGGAATACCTGGATACCTACCCCAATACCGGGCGTTTGGAAGAGGCGAAAACCTTGTATGCAGAAACATTGTTGGGAACCAGTAATTACCGGGCAGCCGTCGATATCCTGGAGTCCATAAAAAATAGAGGGCCCGAGGCGGATGCCGCTTACCAACGGGTCTCGTACTACCGTGGACTGGAGTTTTACAACGAGCGCGCGTTTGAGAACAGCATCTCCTTGTTTATGCGTTCGGAAAGTTATCCCATCGATGCGCGTATTGCAGCATTGGCAACCTATTGGAAGGCCGAAGCGATGTACGAAGTACGCAAATATGGCGAGGCTGTCCAGGCATTTTCGCGCTTCCTGCGACTGCCCGCGGCTCGCGAAACGGACGTGTATAGTTATGCCAATTATGCGTTGGCGTATGCGGCTTTCCGTAATAACAGCTTCAATACAGCGGCCAATTATTTTGAACGCTTCTTATCGACGGGCGGAAACCAGATTGAAGCCAACGTACGGAACGATGCCATTGCCCGCCTGGGTGACTCCTATTTCTCGATGCGAAATTATAACCGGGCGATGCAATATTATGATCGCCTAATTAATAATAAGGCGCAAAGCCAGGATTATGCGTTATTCCAACGAGGAATCATCCAGGGGTTGCAAGGTAACAATGCAGCAAAACTGAGTACTTTGCATTCCGTTGTTGAACAATTTCCAAATTCCAACTATGCGGATGACGTTGCATTCGAGGTGCCGTACACCTATTTTACCATGGGTGATTACGAAACCGCTATTGCTGGCCTGCAGCAGATGATTGAACAGTATCCCCGTAGCAGCTATGCACCGCGTGCGCTTATGACCATTGGCCTTGTGCAATATAATAACGATGATACTGAAGCGGCTATGGCCACTTTCAGAAAAGTAGTGGAAGAACATTCGACCACCGATGAGGCGCGGCAGGCATTGCGTTCCATCGAAAATATTTATCTGGAGCGCGGCGATGCATCGGGATACATCAATTACGCCACAACCGCCAATATCGGAGACCTCTCTAAGGAAGAGCAAGACGACCTGGCTTTCCAGGCCGCCCATACGCTTTTTGCACGCGGGGAGTATCAAGGGGCCGTTGAAGCCATCAATGCCTATTTTGATAAATTTCCGAATCGCTTACGGGAGAAACATGCACGGTATATCAGGGGCGTGAGCTATTATCGGACCGGGCATCCACAGGAAGCGTTGCACGACCTTAACATCATCCTCAACGACTGGACCAGCCAGTATACAGAGAATACCCTGCTCACCGTATCTGAATTGTACCTGGGGCTTAAAGAATATAATGAAGCTATCGTACACCTGAAGAAATTGGAACTTACCTCTGAATACAAAGCGAATTATGGTTATGCGGTAAATAACCTGATGATTTGCTATGACGAGATCGGTGATATGGAACAGGTGATTAAGTATGCAGACCTGATTAAGGGGTATGACCGCTCATCGGAAGAAGATATCGCGAAAGCGCATCTGTACACTGCCCGCGCCCTGTTGCATAAAGGAGATGTGGCACCGGCGTTAAAAGAACTCAATCTGGCAGCCTTGAAAAGCCAAACGGTGGTAGGCGCGGAATCCCGTTACCGTGTGGGACAGCTGCAATATGAAGCGGGCGAATACGATAAAGCGATCGAGTCTGCGTTTGACGTCATCAATAACCTGGGTTCTTATGAATATTGGGTAGCCAAGAGCTTTATTTTGCTTGCAGATGCTTATGCTGGTAAAGGGGATGATTTCCAGGCCAAGAGTACGTTGGAAAGCGTCATTGAGAACTATGAAGGAGAAGATGACATCATCCCGGCGGCCAAGGAACGGCTGGATAAACTCAATAATAAAGGATAGGAATTTAACGAGCGATGATAATGCAAGAATCGATCGGCTACAAATATGTACTTACCGTGTTTTTTTCGACCTTACTCGCTGTGGGTTATGCGCAGGAGGAGGAAAGACAGGACCCGGTTACGATTGATTCGATTGATATCGTGCGTGACTACCGCCCGATGCTTGAGGATGCCGTAAAGATCCGCCGAAGCCCGGATATGGACATGGACCGGAAAGCATTGGAGACCGAACTGGGTTGGATTGTCGCCAACGCTTATTTTGTAAAAAACGATTTCAGAAAACCGTATTACAGTAGGTTGCTGGAACGGCATCGGGAAGCTTCGCCTGACAATATAAACAACTACCGGATTGGATACATGGCCTACGAAAACGGTGAATACGAACGGGCGGCCAGCATTTTTGAGAACCTGGCGCAATCAGATGCTTTTTACCAGAGCTCGATGATTGCTTTGGGCAATGTCTTTGAGAAGGCCGGCGATAAGCAACGTGCGCGGGGTGCGTTTGCCAAAGCATCTGAACTGGATTTCGACCAGGCATTGAAATCGGATGGGCTGTTTAATTACACCAAGATTTTATTTGAATTGGACTCCCCCCAAGTTGCCTTAGACGTGGCCCGGGAATATGTCGTGCTGGTAACACCGGATACTGCTGTGGTCGCTGGAAAAAAAGAGTCCCCCGAAACCCTATTAGGTGAAATCTTGTTGGGAACGAGCAATTTCGAGGCAGCGGTAAATATGTTGGAATTACTCAGGAACAGGGATAGGGAAGCCGATTTGATTTACCAGAAGGTAGCGTATTACCGAGGATTGGAGTTCTACAACGAACGGGCATTTGAAAACAGTATTTCTTTGTTTATGCGGTCGGAGAAATTTCCCATCGATCCGCGGATAGCCGCACTGGCTACTTACTGGAAAGGGGAGGCCATGTATGAAGTACGGAAATATGCAGAGGCCGTAGAGGCGTTCTCCCGCTTCCTCCGAATGCCCGCCGCCCCCGAAACCAAGGTATACAACTACGCAAACTATGCGCTGGCGTATGCAGCTTTCCGCAACAACCGGTTCAATACGGCAGCCAAGCATTTTGAACTTTTTTTGTCTATTGACGGGCGTTCAATGGAAGAGAATGTGCGAAACGATGTCATTGCGCGTTTGGGCGATTCGTATTTATCTATGCGTGATTATGGCCGGGCTAACCAATACTATGACCAGTTAATCAATAGCCGGGCCCCTAACCAGGATTATGCACTATTCCAGCGGGGTATTATCCAGGGGCTGGAAGGTGACAATCAGAGCAAAATGAATACGTTACGCTCCGTCATTGAGCAGTTTCCGAGTTCGAATTATGCCGACGACGTAGCCTTTGAAATACCGTATACCTATTTCATAATTGGCGACTACGATACGGCCATTGAAGGGCTGCAGCAGATGGTCGAAAGATATCCGCGCAGCAGCTACGCTCCGCGTGCATTGATGACGATTGGCCTGGTGCAATATAACAAGGGAGACTACGAAGCCGCCCTGGCAACGTTCAACAGCGTGGTAGCGGACCATGCCGCTACCGACGAGGCCCGCCAAGCGCTTCGTGCAGTGGAAAATATATACCTGGACAGCGGCGACGCAACGGGATATGTGAGCTATGCGACGAGTGCAAACCTCGGCGACCTGAGCGAAGCAGAACAGGATAATCTGGCCTTCCAGGCAGCAAATACGCTGTTTAACCGTGGACAATACCAGGGCGCCGTGGAAGCCATCAATGCCTATTTTGATAAATTTCCCAAACCCAGCCAGGAGAAACACGCCCGGTACATCCGCGGAGTGAGCCTGTACCGTACGGGCCATCCCAAAGAGGCTTTGCATGACTTGAACATCATCCTGAACGACTGGACCAGCCAGTATACTGAGAATACCCTGCTCGCGGTGGCGGATCTGTACCTCGGACTGAAAGAATATAATGAGGCGATTGTGCATCTCAAAAAACTGGAACTCAGGTCGGAATTCGAAGCCAGTTATAGTTATGCCGTAACCAACCTGCTGGTCTGCTACTATGAAATAGGCGATACGGAACAAGTGCTCAAATATGCCGAACTGATTAAAGCGTATGACCGATCATCTGAAGAAGATATTGCCAAAGCCCACCTGTATACGGGCTATGTGTTGCTGCAGCAAGGTAATTCATCGGGAGCAACGAAGGAAATGACGCTTGCGATGCTAAAAAGCCAAACGGTGGTTGGGGCAGAGGCGCAGTACAACGTTGCCCGGCTGCAGTACGAGGACGGGAATTATGATAAAGCTATCGCATCTGCTTTTGAGGTGATCAATAACATGTCGTCATATGATTACTGGGTAGCGAAAAGCTTTATTCTGCTAGCAGATGCCTATGCCGGTAAAGGAGATAATCTCCAGGCCAGGAGTACCCTGGAAAGTGTCATTGAGAATTACGAAGGGGAGGATGACGTCATCCCGGCCGCCAAGGAGCGCTTACAGAAATTGAATAACAAGTAACAGGTTTTTTTTAGGCTTATGATCTTTCAGAAATCAATACGATACGGGTTTATACTGACTGGGGTATTGTGCGGCGTCCTAATGGCTGGCTACGCACAGGAGGAGACGCAACAGGATAAGCCGCCTGCTACCATCGATTCTATTGATGTGGTACGCGATTACCGCCCGATACTGGCCGATGCGGTTAAAATTCGGCAAAGCCCGGACATGACTAATAAAAGGCAGTATCAGCCTGAGTTTACGTATGGTATCATTGATAGGAAGCTCGACATCAATACCGGTACGAAGCAGCTGACTATCCAGGAGATGCCGTTTTCGAGAAACCAAGGGTTGACGAATAATTACGCTAAAATAGGTGCCGGAAATTTTGGGACGTTACTCGGCGAAGTCTTCCTCAGCTCGGACTATTGGGTGGATACCCGATTGGGTGGCTATGTAAAACATTTGAACCAGAAAGGTGCGTTTGATGGGCAGCAGTTTTCATCGCAGCATATTGGCGTGTTCGGCCGTACGATCTACGGCCCGGTTACGTTAGACGGCGAAGTAGGCTTTAAGCGCTATGGAACCCGATTTTATGGTACAGTAGCTGGCACGGATGGTATGTCATTGAACGCTGATCCGGCCAGCCAGGCGTTCAACGATATCTATTTTACCGGTGAAATCACAAGTAATTACGAAGAAGGAGCCGCGGATGCTTTTGATTATTCGCTAAAAGCAGATGCGTATGCCTATAGTAATGCCTATGATACAAAGGAGAATTCATTTGCATTGGCGGGCTACATCAACAAACAGGTAAATGTGTTTAATGTCGGACTTAATGTATCGGGCGATTTCACCAATGTGAAAGATGCGTCTTACAGCCTCGCCAACCATATCGGCCGCGTTAATCCGTATATCCGGTTTCAGGGACCAAACTATAACATTACGTTGGGGGCTAATTTTGTGGCAGAATTTGGTGATTCAACCCGCACCAACATTTTCCCATCTGCTGAGGTGGATTTTGCACTAATTCCCAAATATGCGCACCTTTTCGGAGGCATTAACGGCGATGTAAACAAAACATCGTTCAAAGCGCTGACCCGTGAGAACCCCTGGTTGGCAGCGTTGGGCGCCACGAATGGTATCCGTAATTCGGTAGACCGTATGAACGTATTTGGTGGCATAAAGGGGAATGCGGGTGCCACGTTCGGCTATAAGGTGAAGGCATTTTACCGTCGCGTAGAGAGTATGCCTTTCTATGCGATTACGCCAGGCACACCTTATGCTTTCAATATGCGCTATGAAGATGGCGAAAATGCCAGTACCGTTGTGGGGTTGGAGGGGGAATTGAATGTACGCGTGTCGGAAGTGGTAACAGTGGGCGGTCGGGTGAATTTCAATGAGTTTGACCTCCAACAGGAGGAAGAAGCCTGGTATATGCCCAAAATGCGGGTGGCGGCGAACGCACGTTTCAATATCAGCGATAAACTTTATATTGACGGAGAGCTTTTGTTTCAAGGACAGACCTATGGGCTGGTGCAGGATCCTAATATTGACCTTTCTGGTTACGCGATTACCGAAGTGGGTACCACAGGTATGCGTAAAACGACCATTCCGTCTTTTGCCGACCTTAGCGCCGGCGCAGAGTACCGTGCGACGGATCGAATAGGGGTTTATGTGCGGCTGAATAACATGGTGGGCACCAACTATGAGCGCTATTTGTTTTACCCCCGTTTGGGTATGAACGTGATTGGTGGCATTAATTTTTCATTTTGATGTTCTGCGTTGAAGGTGGTAGCTTTGCAGGGTATAATTGAGTAAGGAAGAAGATATATGAACTTGGGTGTAAGTATAGCAAACCTGTTGCAACGGTATCCGGCAGTCGGCGTACCTGGCATCGGTGTGTTTAGGAAGACCCATAGTCCGGCGACATATAATACTGGAACGTCTGTATTTCTTCCACCCGCAGATCGCATTGAACTTGTTGAACATGATGCCGATGTGTTGCCGATAACCACTTACCTGGAGGCCCAGCAGCGTCTGGATGAATCGGCTGCAATATCGATGTTGGAAGGCGCGGTGAAGGATGTCATGGACACTATTCGTCGGAATGGTGAAGTCCTGCTTGACGGACTTGGCTACTTGTTTGCCGATGGTGCGTCAATTGGATTCAAACCCTTTGAATTAGGTGGATTCGCTTCGAAACCGATTGCCGCCCAGTCTCCCGTAATCAGCGCGCCTGATGAGCCGGCAACCCCGTCAGACGAAGTGATCGATGTATCGGTGAAACTCGAAGAGGAATTGACGGTTGCGGGTGAAAATAGAGATCAGCGACGTTATACCGCATGGATTGTAGGAGGAGCAGTAGCGGCGGTATTGATCGCAGCGGTAGCTATTTGGCAATTTCAACCCACATGGTTTGGCATTAACGCCATTGAACCCACTACGGCAGCTCACAACCCGGCTGGTTTTTCTGCGCCATCCAGCGACGCCCCACCGTTGGACGACTCCAATCAGGAGGATTCTACAGTAGGCGATACAAGTCTGTTGGCTGCCACTGTCGATTCCGTATCGACGGACAGTGTGCCAGTAATGAGCACTTCCCCGGCCAAACCGTCGGTAACGTTTGAAATTATCGTCGGGTCGTTTGCCACGATGCGCCAGGCTGATAAGTTCGTCACTGACATGAAAGCTAAGGGGTACGACCTATACGCTATCGACAGCCGGATGCCGGGCAATCGTAAGAAGATTAGCTGGGGCTCATTTGCTACTGAAGAGGAAGCTTACAAGGAACTGGCGCGGGTACAGAAAACCTTTGAACCCGGAGCGTGGATAGCGAAAATAACGCACGAATAGGATTACGGAGTAAATTAAAACAATACAGGAAAATCATACAATAATTTATGTCACTTTTACAGCAAGACACCATTTATCCGCTTGATACGTTAGCGGGGGCAGCGCAACAGACAGTAGAACTCGCGAATGAAAAGATAAGCCTTATCGGATTACTTTTTAAAGCTGGGTGGATCATGATACCTCTTTTGCTTTTACTTTTTGCTACGCTGGTGGTATTTGTAGAGCGTTATATCACCATAAAAAAGGCTTCTAAGTATGACGCGAGTATGATGTCGCACATCAAACAAAGCGTACTTTCCGGACGGTTGGATTCAGCCTTGTCGGTCTGCCGGGCGAGCAATAGCGCATTGGGAAGGATGCTTGAGAAAGGATTGGTACGTATCGGGCGGCCTATCAAAGATATTGAGGGGGCTATAGAAAACATCGGTAAGCTGGAAGTTGCCCGGTTGGAGAAAAACCTTAACATATTAAGCATCATCGCTGGTGTTGCCCCGATGCTGGGCTTCGTTGGAACAATTTTCGGTGTTATTATCATCTTTAGGGACGTGGAAGCTGCGGGTGGTATCGATATCGCGAGTGTTTCGGGTGGTTTGTACGTGAAGATGATCGCTTCTGCCGCAGGATTGACGATTGGTATCCTGGCGTTTGCCGGCTATCACTGGTTGAATACCATGCTTGAGCGTTTGATTCTTCGCATTGAGACGGATGCCATTGAATTTGTTGACTTATTGGATGAACCAGGCTCATAAATCGGGCGGGCGAGACCATAGAAATGTGATTGACGAATGAACTTAAAAGCGAAACGAAATAAATCGGAGGTCAGGGTCTTTACGGACTCCCTGAATGACATCATGTTTTTCCTGATGTTGTTTTTCCTATTGGCATCGGCGGTTTCAAATCCGCAGGTGGTGAAACTGTTATTGCCGCGTTCGAGCGCTGGTGAGCAGTCTGTCGCCAAAAAGACGGTCACAGTATCCGTTACCCAGGATTTGAAATACTACCTCGATAAAGAGGAAGTGCCTTATGAAAACCTGCTGAATGCGATACAAGCGTATGTGCAGCCGGGCGAGGAGCTTACCGTAATGCTTTATGCCGACAGTACGGTGCCTATCCAAAATGTAATTTCTGTCATGGACGTTGCCAACAAGCTGAAAATACGATTGGTATTGGCTACCGAGCCATTGCGTGAGTGATAAATGTTTATGGAATTTAACTAAGTTAAGCATCCTAAAAGAAACGTAAAAGATAGCGATACGATGG
>Ga0182739_1002432_pt1 | contig 17448 bp, 14 predicted proteins | sample eDN5th30CBELigBY_FD_128873 | JGI IMG/M metagenome (GOLD analysis project Ga0182739, IMG submission 128873) | Enriched backyard soil microbial communities from Emeryville, California, USA - eDNA 5th pass 30_C BE-Lig BY (version 2) (version 2) | ecosystem: Environmental > Terrestrial > Soil >... | reverse complement strand
CGCGGTCCCTCCCGCGACGGTGAGGCCGAAAGCGGCGCGGCCACGCCCCATTGCCCGTGGTCGAGCCACGGACGTGGATCGGGCGCTCCGTCGGGATGAAGGCCGAACAGATCACGGATGGTGCGTTCGAGCCTGATCGCCGGCGGATGCAGCGCACCGACGGAAGGGAAACGGCCGTCCGGGCACAGGCGCGTCGCGACCGCCACAAAACCCGACGCCTCGTCGAGCAAGGCCATATGCACCGCGCCGGCATCGCCCCACAGACCGGACAGCGTCCAGCGGCCGGCCGCCAGACCTTCCGACAGCGCGCGCCAAGTGTCATCGTCAACGATCGCACGCGGCCACGGCCGATGCACCTCGACCGGCTTGCCTTTGCGCAGAAGCTTTTCGAGGGTCATGGCGTCACCCAGAATAGCCGCGCAACAGAATACCCCCCTCCCCACCCCTCCCCCTCAAGGGGGGAGGGAGCCGGCCATGCCGTGTCGCATGCGTCGATAATCCTCGCGTCTGGCACAGCGCTCGCGCTCCCTCTCCCCGCTTGCGGGGAGAGGGTTGGGGTGAGGGGCAGTTGCGCGCAAATCTCAAGCGTGACGAAGCGCCCCTCACCCGGATTGCGTCGCGATCCGACCTCTCCCCGCTTGCGGGGAGAGGTGAAGCCGAGCCCGTGGTGATTGCATGCCGTCCCACTCATGCCGTCACCCCAGCATCCGCGCCACAGTCTGGAACCAGGCGACCAGGGGCGGCGGCAGATAGATGCCGCCGGCCAGCACCAGCCCAAGATGCGCGTACATCGGGACATAGGACGCCTGCGCCTCGCCGACCGGCCCGCGCGGTTCGCCGAAGGCGAGGCTGGTGAGGCGCAGCATCAGTGCGCCGAAGCCGACCAGCAGCCCGAATACCAGCAGGACAGCCATCAGCGGCTCGCGCGCAATCGCGGAGGAGACGACCAGGAACTCGCTCATGAATATGCCGAGCGGGGGCAGCCCGGCGATCGCCACCACGCCGATCACGAGGCCCCAGCCGAGGGCGGGGTGACTCTCCGTCAGCCCGCCGATGTCGGCGATCTTCTGCGTGCCCTTGACCTGCGTGATGTGCCCGACCGCGAAGAAGATCGCCGACTTGGTCAGGCTGTGCATCACCATATGCAGCAGGCCGGCGAAGTTCGCGAGCGGTCCGCCGAGCCCGAAGGCGAAGGTGATGATGCCCATGTGCTCGATCGAGGAATAGGCGAACAGCCGTTTGATGTCGCGCCGGCGGTACAGCATGAAACTCGCGAAGATCAGCGACGCGAGGCCAAGCAGCATCATCAGCGGACCCGGCGAGAGCGCGCCCGGATTCGGTGCGAGCAGCAGCTTGAAGCGCAGCAGCGCATAGAGCGCGACATTGAGCAGCAGCCCGGACAGGACCGCCGAGATCGGCGTCGGACCTTCCGCATGCGCATCGGGTAGCCAGGCATGCAGCGGCGCGAGGCCGACCTTGGTGCCGTAACCGAGCAGCAGGAACACGAAAGCGAGGTTGAGCAGGGGCGCCTCGAACCGCGCGGCGTTCGCCACAAGGTTCGTCCACAGCATGGCGTCGCCGCCCTCCCCGATCACCGGGAGCGCCGCGGTATAGACGAGGATGGTGCCGAACAGCGCCAGCGCAATTCCGACGCTGCCGAGGATGAAATATTTCCAGGCCGCCTCGAGCGCTTCGTGCGTGCGGTAAAGGCCGACCATCAGCACGGTGGTGAGAGTCGCGATCTCGATGGCGACCCACATCAGCCCGATATTGTTGGCGAGGAGCGCGAGGTTCATCGCCAGCATCAGGACCTGATACATCGCGTGATAGAACCGCACATGCGTCGGCGTCAGCCGGCCGTTCTCCAGTTCGTGCGCGATATAGCTCGCGCTGAACACCGCCGTCGTGAACGCCACGAACGTCGTGAGCACGATGAACACGTTGTTGAGTTCATCGACCAGCAGATAGCTGCCGGGCGGCGGCTTGTCCCAGAACAGTGCCAGCGCAGCAGCGAAGGTCAGGAAAGCGGCGATCACGTTGATGCGCGCGCCGAGACGGTAGTCCGGCAGCAGCGCCAGTATCGCCGCCGCCAGCGCCGGAATGAGCAGTACCGCCGTGACCGGCTCCAACCCGAAGAAGCTCACCGACGCTCTCCCCGGAAACGGTCGAGCGCCTGCACATCGACCGTGTCGAAGCGTTCGCGAATGCGGAACAGCACGATGCCGATGACGATGAAGGCGATGAGCACCGAGAACGCAACGCTGATCTCGACCACCAGCGGCATGCCCTGGGCGCCGGTCGCCGCCAGGATGAGCCCGTTCTCCATCGACATGAAGCCGATGACCTGGCTCACCGCATTATGGCGGGTGATCATCAGCAGCAGGCCGAGCAGCACCACCGCCAGCGCGAAAGCGAGGTCTTCGCGCGCCAGCGGGTCGGCTTCCGGCGTCGCCCGCAGCATCACCACCAGCGAGAGCGCGACCAGTCCGATGCCGGCCAGCATGGTCATGCCGACCCCCACCACGTTCTCGATCTCGCGATGGATCCCGAGCTTGCGCACGATGCGATGCAGCGCGAAGGGAACGATCATCGCCTTGAACACCAGCGTGATCAGCGCGGTGATATAAAGATGCGGCGCATCCTGCGTCGCGGCCTGCCAGGCGGCGGAAGCGGCGAGCACCAGCGCGTGGACCGCATAGACGTTGATCAGGGCGGAGAGCCGGTCCTGATAGAGTTGGACCAGACTGACGAGCACCAGAGATCCGGCCAGCAGATGCGCAACGTCGAAGCTCAAGTCGCCCATCACATCCCCCGCCCCATCCCTCGGGCTGTCATCCCGGCCGAGCGCAAAGCGCGAGAGCCGGGAACCATGCCACCCGGCACTCCGGCACAAATTGCGGGCCGGGATACGTGGATCCCGGATCGCGCCTGCGGCGCGTCCGGGATGACAGCGGAGTATGACGCTTCGCCCATCACATCCCCCGCGACACGAACAGCAGAAGGGTGGCGAGCAGCCCGAGCATCAGCGCGGCGCCCATGAACTCCGGCACGCGGAACACCCGCATCTTGGCAATCGAGGTCTCGAACAGAGCGAGCAGGAAGCCGCCGATGGCGAGCTTGCCGAGATAGGCGCCGAAGCCGACGAGATAGGCCGCAGGCCCCGAATCCGTCGTCGCAATGCCCCACGGCGCAAACACGCAGCCGATGAGGGAGACGTAAAGCAGCAGCTTGAGCGAGGCCGCGAGGTCGATCAGCGCCAGATGACGCCCGGAATATTCGAGCACCATGGCTTCGTGCACCATCGTCAGTTCGAGATGTGTCGCCGGATTGTCGACCGGGATGCGCGCATTCTCGGCGATCGCCACCATCACCAGCGCGACCAGCGCGAGGCCGAGCGAAACGCGCAGGCCGACATCGCCCGACGCCACGAACTGAACGATGCTGGAAAGCTGCGTGGAACTGGCGACGAGCGCGAGCGTGAACACGATCATGATCATCGCCGGCTCAGCTAGCGATGCGATCATCATCTCGCGGCTCGATCCGATGCCGCCGAAACTCGTGCCGGCATCCATCGCGGCCAGCGCGAGGCAGAAGCGTGCGCTCGCCAGCAGCGCGATGATCGCGATGAGGTCGGCGACCCAACTGAAGGCCAGACCGGTTGCAAAGGTCGGCACCAGCGCCGCCGCCACCCAGGTGCAGGCGAAAACGACATAGGGGATGACGCGGAACAGCCAGGAGGCGTTGTCGGCGAGCACGACCTCCTTGCGCATCAGGCGCAGCAGATCGCGATAGGGCTGCAACAGCGGCGGGCCGCGCCGGTGGGTCAGCCGCGCCTTCACCTTGCGCACGAAGCCGGTGAGCAGCGGCGCGAGCAGCAGCACGACCAGCATCTGCGCGCCCTGAACGGCGAGATCGAGGATCACGACCATGCCGCCAGCACCAGCAGAAGAAACACCAGCACGCCGAATACGAGGCTCAGATATTGCCGGATGGCGAGGAACTGCAGCCGGTTGAGCCGCTCCGTGGCGACAGTGACTCCGGTGACCACCGGCGCATAGAGCCCGTCCCAGATACGGTCGCGCAGCGTGACCGTGAGGCGCGCGGGCGCAACGCTGCCGGGCGGCGGCATCTCGACGCGTTCGCCTGCGCCGAGGATGGTCGCCCCAAAGACCCGCCGTATCGGCTGCGCGAAACTGGCGCCGGAATACTGCGTCATCGGCCGCGGATCGGGGAAGCCGCAGTCCCAGGCCGGCCCGCGGCGTACGCGGTTGGACGCGACGCGATGGATCACATAGGCCGCAAGCGACGCCGTCGAAGCGATGAACACGAACACAAGGAGACCGTTATAGGAGCTTCGCTCCTCGACGATCGGCACGATCGAAAGCCAGGCCATCGTCCGTTGCGGCGGCAGCGTCGCGCCGACGACAACCCCGACCGCGTTCTGCAGCGCGTCCACGAACAGGCCCGGCAGGATGCCGACGATCAGGCACAGCGCAGCGAGCATGGCCATGGCCGCGAGCGAGAAGCGGTCGGTCTCATGCGCCCGATCCGCGGCCGGACTGCGCGCACGACCGAGGAAGGAGATACCATAGAGCCGGACGAAGCACGCCGCGGCCAGCGCCGCCGACAGCGCCAGCATCGCACCGGCCGCCGGCACCAGGAACTTCAATCCCCAGGCTTGTAATTGCGGGCTCAAAAGGATCGCCTGGAAGGCCAGCCATTCCGACACGAAACCGTTGAGCGGGGGCAGCGCAGCGATGGCGGCCGATCCGACGAGGAAGACGACCGCGGTCTGCGGCATGCGGTGGATGAGCCCGCCCAGCCGCTCGATGTCGCGCTCGCCGGTCGCGTGCAGGATCGCGCCGGAGCCGAAGAACAGCAGCGATTTGATCAGGCTGTGATTGAACACGTGCAGCAGCGCGGCGCTCGCGGCCACGGCGGCGGCCCATGCCATGCCCTGCGCCTTGAAGGCCAGCGCCAGCCCGAGACTGACGAAGATCAGCCCCACATTCTCGATCGTGCTGCAGGCGAGGATGCGCTTGATGTCCTGCTGCATCAGCGCGAACAGGATGCCGAGCACGGCGGTGGCTGCGCCGACCGCGATCACGAGCGCGCTCAGCCAGTCCGTCGGCGCGCCGGCGAGGTCGAAGGCGACGCGCACGAAGCCGTAGATCGCGACCTTGGTCATCACGCCGCTCATCAGCGCCGAGACGTGGCTTGGCGCGGCGGGATGCGCGAGCGGCAGCCATACGTGCAAAGGTACGAGACCGGCTTTCGATCCGGCGCCGATAAGCACCAGCAGCATCGCCAGCCCGGCAATGTCCGGCGCGCGCTGCGCCTCCCGCATGGCGCCGAATGCGTAGCCGCCATCGGAACCGGCCAGAAGGCCGAAGGCGAGCAGCAGCGCAAACGTGCCGAAGCTCGCCATTGTCAGATAGACATAGCCGGCGCGGGTGTTCCCGGCGTCGCGGTGATGCGCGAGCACCAGCGCCCAGGACGCCAGCGACATGAATTCCCACGCCACCAGGAAACTGAAAGCGTCGTCGGCCAGCACCACCAGGATCATGCCGGCCAGGAAGGCGGGATAGAACGGCAGGACGCGCGTCTGTGCCTGCTCGTGCTGGCCATAGCCGAGTGCGTAAAGACTGGCGGCGGCTCCGCCCAGCGCCGTCACCGCAAGGAAGAAGGCCGACAGGGCGTCGAGACGGAAGTGCGCGCCGATCCAGGGCAGGCCAAGCGGCAGGCGGACGCCGCTCGGCGCGGACGCGCCAAGCAGTTGCACCAGCGCCGCGGTCAGCACGATGATCGTAACGGCAAGGCACGAGCCGTAGATGAGACGGTATGCGTCTTTATTCCGGCCGATGCCGACGGCGAGCACGGAGACAGCCAGCAGGGCTGCCGTCGCCAGAAGCGTAATCGTGACCGGACTCATGCTTGCCACCGCCCGCGCATGGTCACGCCTTCAGTCGCACGCCGCGCCCTCCAGCAACGCTGGTGGCGCCTTCGCCGATGAGTTCGATGCCGCTGGCGTCCAGCGCCTCCACGAGTTTCATCAGCGAATCGACATTGCCGCGGACGACGCCTTCGCTCGCCTCCATGCGCTGGATGGTCGGCAGCGACAGGCCGGAGCGTGCCGCCAGCGCTCTCTGGTCGATTCCAAGCAATGCGCGCGCCGCACGCATCTGTGCCGCCGTGATCATCCGCCGCTGCGCCCCGAGGGAGCTATCCGTCGGTGATGCGATACACCACGAATAAAAACGCTTCAACACCTATAATTGATGTATAAAACATCAATTATGAGTTCTGAACAGGAAGACCCGCTTCCGCATTCCGTATCCGTCCCGGCAAGGCGCGGCCACGCCACAGGATCGCCGCCCATATGTCCGATGGCGAGGGATGGTGGGGATTTGGCGCGCAAGGGCGGTTGCGCAGGCTGGTGCTGCCCGCCGCGCTGTACAATAATCAGGTGGACGCCCGTCAACGGCCAGGTCTGGTCGGGGCCCCACAGCAGTCAGGGTGAGACTTGGACGTGGCCGTCCACTCCCAGACCCAGCCGCCGGCCTCGCCGACCGGTCGCCCCCGTGCGGCCGGGACGGGGCTGGAGCAGCGCATCCGCGCCATCCCGATCCGATGGCGCATTTTTTCGATCACGGTGCTCAACGCCATGGTCGTGGTGCTGCTGGCCGCCCTGATCTGGGACGGCGCGCGCATGCTCACCACGGCCTGGAACGACGTCCGCCAGGCGCGCGAGTCCGACCGGGTCCTGGCCTCGCTGGAAGGCGAGACGGTCCGGCTGCAGAACCTGATCCACCGCTATTTCAGCCACCCGCAGCCGGCGCTGCTGGCCGAGATTGAAAAGGACCGCCGCGGCCTCCTCGACGACCTCAAGATGCGCGCCGCCGTGGAGCCCGCCTTTGCCGGGTCGCTCAGCGACGTGATTGCCGCAACCGAGCGGTTCCTGGCGGGCTTCGACGAATTGCGGCGCGTCCGCACCTCGATCTCGGATGTCTACGAGAAAGAAATACTGGGCGTCGCCCGGGAGATGTCGGGGCATTACGCGACGATCGAAGACGCGGCTCAGAAGAAAGACCTGACCCAGACGGAACTGACCGAGAAGCGCGACAGCAATATCTGGCCGACGCTGAGCAAGTCGCGCGAGGCGTTCTCGGGCGCGCTGATGTCGGCCAACGCGTTCTACCTCTCGCTCAATTCGGCCGCAGCCTTCGAAGCCTATCAGCAGATCGGCGCCATCGAGGGGATGATTCCGACCCTCTCGGCGTTCGCCGAGAGCGACACCCAGCGGCAGGCGCTCGTGGACCTGGCCACCAGTTCGAAGGCGTTGCGCGCCGGCATCGATCACCTCGCCGGCAGCTTCGTCGTCCAGGCCGACCTGCTGCGGGATGCGATCGACGGCAACCAGCAGGCCATGGTCGGGGCGATCGAGAAGCTGTCCGGCGAGGTCCAGGCCCGCGAGCAGAAGGCCCAGACGCGATTCAATGAAACGCTGAGTTCGGTCTATCTGCAGATCGGCGGGGTGGCGTTCGCCTTCCTTGCGCTGATTGTCGGCACCGGCCTTTCGATTTCCAGCAGCATAAGCCGCCCGCTCGGCGACCTGCGCAAGTCGATGTATGCGATCGTCTCCGGCGACTATGACGGCCGGGTGCACGGGCTCGAGGTGCGGGACGAGATCGGCGAGATGGCGCGGGCGGTGGAGGTGTTCCGGGAGAACGCGGTCGCGCGCCGGCGCGCGGAGAACGAACTGCGCTCATCGAAGGAGCGCGCCGAAACCGCACTCGCCGACCTGCGGGACACCCAGCGCAGCCTGATCGAAGCGGAAAAGCTGGCCGCCCTCGGCGGTCTGGTGGCCGGCGTCGCGCACGAGGTCAACAACCCGGTCGGCATCAGCCTCACGGTGGCCTCCAGTCTGGCGCGACGCTGCGACGGCTTTGCCGAGGAGATCAAATCCGGTCAGATGCGGCGCGCGCGGCTGGAGGAATTCGTGAGCGGCAGCCGCGAGGCGGCCAAGCAACTGGTCTCCAACCTCGAACGCGCGGGCGACCTGATCCAGTCCTTCAAGCAGGTCGCGGTCGACCGCAGCCACGAGCAGCGCCGGCAGTTCGACCTGCACCAGTCGACCAGCCAGATCGTCGCCAGCCTGCGTCCGGGCCTCAAACGGGCCCAGATCGACCTCGTGACCGAAGTGCCCGAACTCATCCTGCTCGACAGCTATCCCGGCGCTTATGGGCAGGTGCTGACCAACCTCGTCCTCAATGCCGTCAATCACGGCTTCGCAGATGGCCGGCGCGGCGCCATCCATCTCGTCGCCCGCCGGCTCGCCGAGGATTCGGTCGAGATCCTGTTCTCCGACGACGGCGCGGGCATGTCGGAGGAGGTACAGCGGCGCGCTTTCGACCCGTTCTTCACGACCCGCCGCAGCCAGGGCGGAACGGGCCTGGGCTTGCATATCGTCTACAACATCGTTACCCGCCGGCTAGGGGGGCGCATCACGCTCACGTCCTCGCTTGGCCGCGGCACAAGCTTCCGTATCGTGCTTCCAGTCGTCGCGCCGGGCAAGGAAGCCACCGCGACGGAATTCCTGACTGTCTCGGATCGCTGACATGGCGCAAGACCACGAGCTCGTAACCTTCATCGACGAACCGGTGGACGCCGCGCCGAACACGATCGGCCGCCGCTGGAAAGTTGTGGTGATCGACGACGATCCCGCCGTGCATGACGGCACCCGCTTCGCGCTCTACGACTATGTGCTGCACGGCCAGGGCCTGGAGATCATCTCCGCCTATTCGGCGGCTGAAGGGCGCACGGTGCTGCGCGACAATCCCGATACGGCGGTCGTGCTGCTCGACGTGGTGATGGAGAACGACGTCGCCGGCCTCGAACTCGTCAGCTACATCCGCGAGGACCTCAAGAACGAGACGGTCCGCATCATCCTGCGCACCGGCCAGCCCGGGCAGGCGCCGGAGCGGCGGGTCATCATCGACTACGACATCAACGACTATAAAGCGAAGACCGAACTCACCGCCGATAAGCTCTTCACGACGCTGACCGCGGCACTGCGCAGCTACCAGCAGCTCCAGCGGCTGGTCGAGACGCGGCGCGGGCTGGAAATCATCATCGAGGCGGCGTCCACGCTGTTCGACTTCCGCTCCATGCAGCGGCTGGCAGAGGGCGTGCTGACCCAGATCGCATCGCTGCTCAACGTCGACTGCGCCGGCATTCTCGTGCTGCGGGAAGGCCAGAACGGCCATGAGAGCTTTGCCATACTCGCTGGCTCCGGCTGCTACCGCCAGTTCATCGGCGCGCCCAACCTCGCCGACGATCTGTCGCGGCTCGTGCACGATGCCTTCCGCCGCCGCCGCAACGAGTTCCACGGCCAGCGTTCGGTGCTCTACATCCGCACCGCGATCGGTCGCGAAGTGGTGGTGCTGGTCGAGGCTGCGCGGCATATCTCCGACACCGACCGCGCGCTGGTCGAGGTCCTGTGCAGCAAGCTCTCGATCGCCTTCGACAATGTGATCCTCTACGAGGAACTGCACCGGGCGAATACCGGGCTGGAAGCGCGCGTGAGCCAGCGCACGCGCGAACTGACGCTCGCCAATGATCGCCTCGCCGCACAATGGGACCGGTTGCGCCGCGCCAATGCGTTCAAGCGGGAAATCGTCGGCACCGTCGCGCACGACCTCAAGAATCCGCTCGGGGTGGTGCTCGGGCGTTCGGAAATGCTCAAGGATCTGATCGCCGCCGCGCCGCTCAATGTGAATCTGGCGCACGAGCAGATCCGTCACGTCGAGGATTCCGGGCGGCGCATGCTGGGCATGGTCGAATCGCTTCTGACCGACGCGATGGAAGACGCGCTCGACATCAATCTGCGGCTCGAACCCTGCAACGTCGCCGATCTGGTGCGCGAGGTGGTCGAGTCGAGCCAGCAGGCCGCCGAGAAGAAGCGCCAGTCGCTCAACGTCACGGCACCGGAGAATGTCACGGTCCGAGCCGACCGCGACCGCATCTGGGAGACGATCGACAATCTCCTGTCCAACGCGATCAAATACACGCCCGTCGGCGGCCGTATCGACGTCTCGGTCGAGGAAGCCGGCGACATGGCCCGCATCGCGGTGCGCGACACCGGCCAGGGACTGTCGCCCGAGGACGCCTCGCGCATCTTCGGCCGCTTCCAGCGGCTCTCCGCGAAGCCGACAGGCGGCGAGAGTTCGACCGGACTGGGGCTTTCAATCGTCAAGAGGATCGTTGATTTGCACGGCGGGGAGGTGAAGGCCGAGAGTGCGGGCCCGCATAAGGGCGCGACGTTTACGGTCATGCTCCCGCTCGACCGGAGTACGGCGCCAGCATGAACCAGATTCCCTACATCATGGTGGTCGACGACGAAGCGTCGACGCGCGCGATGGTCGGCGACTATCTCGCCATGCACGGTTTCCGCACCACGCTGTGCGACGGCGGATCCGCGCTGCGCGTCGCCTTCGAGAAGGAAGCGCCGGACCTGATCGTGCTCGATCTCAACATGCCGGAGGAAGACGGGCTCTCGATCATCCGCGACCTCAAGCAGCGATCCTCGGTCCCGGTAATCATGCTGACCGGCACCGCGAGCGCGATCGACCGCGTGGTCGGGCTCGAACTCGGCGCTGACGATTACATCGCCAAGCCGTGCGAACTGCGCGAACTCGTGGCGCGCATCCGCTCGGTTCTGCGCCGCACGCAAGGCGCGCCCGCGGCCGCCGCTGCGGCGGACGCAACGCCGCGCAACAAGGTGGTGCGTTTCGGCACCAAATGGCTCGATCTCGACGCACGCCTCCTGCGCGACGACGAAGGCGTCGAGCATCCGCTCACGGCGTCCGAATACGGGCTTCTGAAGGCGTTTGCGGAGAATCCCAAGCGCGTGCTGACCCGCGAGCGCCTGCTCGACCTCGCGAATGCGCGCGATCCGGACGCCTTCGACCGCGCGATCGACATCCGCATCACGCGTATCCGCCGCAAGATCGAGCCGGATGTGGCGCGCCCGAGCGTTATCCGCACGGTGCGTGGCGCAGGCTATGTGTTCTCGCCGGATGGGAAAGCGGGCTGACTGGCGTTTTTAACAGCCGCTTTCCCTGAACTGCGGAGACCTCAAGCGGCCGACGGATCAGGGCTGCAAGGGCAGACCCGATTTCTCGACCACGTGCTTCCACTTGCTCAAATCTGCGCGGACGAATTCGGCAAATTCGGCCGGCGTGTTCGGCCGCCATAGCGCGCCCATCTCTGTCAGCCGCGCCGCAGTCTCAGGGCTCGACAGTATCTTCGAGACTTCCTCGTTCAGACGCTTGACGATCTCGGAGGGCGTATCCTTCGGCGCAAAAAGCCCAAACCATGTGACAACCTCGAAGTCCTTGTGTCCGCTCTCGATCATCGTAGGTACGTCGGGCAAACCGGCGGCCCGCTCGCGGCTGGTGATGGCTAACGCCCGCAGCTTGCCGGAAGCGATGTGGGGCTGCATCTGCACCATCAACTGAATGATCGTTTCGATCCGCCCGCCAAGCACGTCGGTTAGAGCCGGTCCGCCGCCTTTATAGGGTACGTGCACCATGTCGACACCGGTGGCGAGCTTGAACATCTCGCCAGAGAGATGGCTGCTGGTTCCGGCCCCCGACGAAGCGAAGCTCAGCTTCCCGGGCCGCGCCTTGGCATATTCAACGAATTCGGACAGAGACTTCACGGGCAAGGAGGGCGGCACGACCATCACCAGCGGCGTCGCGGCGACCTGGATGATCGGCGTGAGATCCTTGGCCGTGTCGTACGGCATGGTCTCCTTGAGAGCCGGCGAAACGGTCATGGGACCGGGTGATGCCATGAGCAGCGTATAACCGTCGGCGGGCGACTGCACGACGCCGTGCGAGCCGATGATGCCACCTGCGCCAGCCCTGTTGTCCACCACCACGGACTGCCCAAGCGAGCGCGCGAGACCCTCGCTGACAAGCCGCGCGAGGATATCGATCGTTCCGCCCGGCGGGAACGGCACGACGATGCGCACGGGCTTGGTCGGATAGCCCTGAGCCTGCGCCGGGCCGGTCGGGAAGGCAACAACGGGGGCGAGTAAAGTCACAAGTAATGCAAATTTCAGGAGTCGTTTCACGGCAATTTCTCCTTGTGGGTTTCCGCCAGTTTCCAGGTTCTTTTCATGGCCTCACCGACACATGAATCTGTGGCGGCTCTACCCAAACGAGGCCGAGTTTATGGTGCCTGGTAAAAGCACTTTCGAAGAAATGCTTGCACGGATCGATACAGGCGGGGAAGCTAATCGCCGATGCCGGTTGCGCGAACAATCGTCGCATCCAATCGAAGCTATGACTTCGATCGGCGATGCGCTCAGGTCATTGATCGGAAATACGGACGGTCACCAGCGAAGAAAACGAGAGCCCAGCAGCGCTCCAACGGCGACGACGATCGCCGTCCCGATGCCGTACCAGGTTGCGACGAAGAACGGCGAGTCGTCGGCGCAGTGCGCGGCATAGAGCGTGGCGCCAAGCCCGGCCGCAACCAATCCGCCGACGGCGCCGGCCAGCGCCGGCCTCATCGGGGCGCCATCGCGCATGGCGTAGATCAGCGCCGCCAGCACCGGGGCTGCCAGCATCGGCACCGCGGCGAGACACACCATGGAATTGTTGCCGACCAGCCGCGAGCGCCAGACCGCAGGGGCAATCGTCGCCAGTTCGTAGAGTATCCCGGCGAACAGCAGCGCCGGGCCGAGCAGAAGCACCACGCTCCACCATCCCGTGGCGGCACCCGGTCGCAGCAGCCGCATGGCAAAGCCCGCGGCAGAGAGCGCGAGCGTCAGCGTCACCACGAACTTCAGCAGGAAGCGTGGCTCCTGCGAGAGCGCATTTGCCGCATCCGGCCGCGGCCCCAGCACGAGCGCGAAAATGGCCGCGCTGAGCACGAAGCCGACAGCGATTGCCGCCGCGAGGCGATGGCCAAGCGCGGCGCGCGGCGTGTCGTCATCCGCCGCCAGTGCCTTGATGAGTTCCTCGGTCTTCATCGCCTGTTACGCAACCTCACGCCTTCTGGATCGCTGCCGCGAGCGCCGTCACCGCACGGTGCAGCGCGACCCGGACCGCGCCCTCGTTCATCTTGAACCGGGCTGCGGTGTCCCGGATCGACTGGCCGTCGAGCGCGATCGACTGCAGAACCTCGCGCTGGCGCGGCGGCAGCAGCGGAAGGTGACGCTCCACGTCGCGGCGGGCGAAATCCGGACCGGCCTCGTCCGCCGGCAGGATGTTCTCGAAATCGTCGATCGGCACCTGCACATGGCGGCCGCGGCGGCGCAGCGCGTCGATCGCCTTGTGGCGTGCAATCGCGCGCAGCCACGGCCCCAGCGGCTCGGTCGGAATCCAGGTGTGCCGCTTGAGATGAAGCGCGATCAGGGTTTCCTGCACGATGTCCTCGGCGTCGATGGCCGCTCCCGCGCGCCCGACGACCTTTTGCGCCATCGCACGCAGAATCGGAGTCACTTCCCGGAGCAGGCGCGCATAGGCGGCGTTGTCGCCGGAGTTTGCGGCCCGCATCAGCATGGCCCATTCCGCCTCACGCTCGCCCGACACGGCTCTCCTCACAGTCCCATTCGTACCGGCTTCTGCATTCGTTACCATAGGGCGACCGTGGGCGTGCTCAATGCCAGGACGGCGGGGCCGATCCCAGCTTCTGGGCCGGAAGGTCCCATCGCATCGGGGCGCCGGCGACCGTAACGGGAGGCTTGAGCCGCCTTGCCGGCCCCCAGTCCGTGTGTTCGACCTCCGGTGACAGGTCGGCGGCAGTCTCGGGCGGGAACGCATCTCCCGGCGGCTGTTCTCCGAGATCGGTCAGGAACTTCGCGGTCCGGGCGAGCGAAAGCCGCGCCTGCGTCGCGCCGCCGCCGATCATCCGGCGCGTGACCGCGCGCAGCGTGGCCGCGGCCATCAGATAGCCGGTGGCGTGATCGAGCGCCTGCACCGGCAGCGGAACCGGCTCGCTCGCCTGCCGCCAGACCATTCCGCCATGGGCGATGCCGGCGCTCATCTGCACCAGGCTGTCGAAGCCTCGGCGGCCGGCCCATTGGCCGGTCCAGCCATAGGCGCAAAGCGCGACGTCGATCAGCCCCCGCGAAAGGACTTGAAGCCTTTCGGCGTCGTAACCGAGGCCTTCGAGCGCGCCCGGGCGGTAGCCGTGCAGCAGGATATCGGTGCGCGCGAGCAGCGCCTCGAACGCCGCCCGGCCGGCAGCGTCCCGCAGGTCGAGCCGCGCGCAGCGCTTGCCGATGGTCATTTCGGGAATGACGGCGGGCTCATCCCACCACGGCGGATCGATCCGCAGCACCTCGGCCCCGTATCCGGCGAGGAAGCGGCTGGCGACCGGCCCTGCAAGTACGCGCGTGAGGTCCAGCACCCGCAAGCCGGCAAGCGGACGGTCCGGCCGTGGCACCCATGCGGATGGACGCTCCGCGTCGCGGAACTCGGCGCGCACCAGCGGCTCGCCCGCCACTGCAAGGCCTTGCGGGTGCGCCGCCCATTCCTCCGTCGAGCGCATTTCGGCGGCGCAGCCGCCCGCTTCGACAATCGCGCTCTCAAGATCGGCCTTGTCCCATTGGGCCACGGCGCGCGCCACCGCGTCCTTGTCGGCAGCATCGCCGAGCACCCGCTGGGCCGCGGCGCGGTGATGCGGCGCATTGGTATGCAGGCGGATCCAGCCGTCACGCGCGGCATAGTCGCCCGCGATCGGATCCCACTGCGGGAGCCTTTGCCACCCTTCCGGACGAAGCGACGACGTGAACCAGAACGACGCAAGCCGACGATCGGCCCGGACGGAAACAGCAGGAGCTTTGGAAGCCGCAAGGAGTTCGGCGATCGACAGCGCGGCGCTGGCGGCGGCAGCACCCGCCAGGTCGGCAACGCGATACCGGGATGCGAACTGCCCTTCGCCTGTGATTTCAATGTCTTCGGCCAGGGCCGCCGGCCCGCCGAGGGCATTCCAGACGTCGCGCAATACGCCCGTTGTCATTCGCATGAGGGGCCTCCGTCGCCCGAACCTCTCCGAACGGGGCCGCGGATGCAATGTTTCGTCCGCCCCCCGGCATGAAACATTCCCACGCCAAGGCGAAACCACATTCACCCCGGCGCGAAAAATCCGGGAAACCAGGCGCCCCTAAGTTCGTTTCATCAAATGAGGCTCTCGCTAGGGAGCTGGGCTGGAGGGCGCCAAATGTTCAACATCAAATTTACCGCGGGAACCGCCGCTGTTGCAGCCGCCGCGATCGTGGGCTTCTTCGCCGCCAGCGGGCTGGCGTTCAGCCGCGCCGAGCCGTCCGCCGCCGCCACCGTGGCCTCCCGCTTCCCGACCCAGGCCGAAATGCTGGTCGCCCTCAACGACAACCCGCAGATCGACACCCGCAGCGGCGCGTCCGACCGCGGCCTGGCTCCTGCCTCGGCCTGCGTGCGCGAGCACTGGCCCTACATCGCCGACGAATGCCTGACCGCGCCGAACGGCGGCACGGTGAAGCGGCCGAACCGCACGATCACCATCGAGCGCGGCCTGACTGCCGACGCCGGCCCGCTGCTGCGCGGGACCGACACCGTCATCCGCTGATTTCCCAATTCTACGCCGACCAATTTCCCCGCCTACTACTCCGACCTGGAGCTTCGCCATGTCCCGTCTCGCTTGCACTGCTCTTGCTGCCCTGGCCGTCGCCACGCTGTCAGCTCCGGCGAACGCCAACCCCAACCGCGCGCCCGTTCCGTTCTTCCTCGCCCCGTTCGTGCAACCGGCACAGCCGGCCTACGCCCAGCCTGCTTATGCCCCGCAGGCCTATGAATACGAGGACCGCCGCTACGCGCCCCGCCAGCGTTATGCCGCCTATCCGCCTTACGTCGAGGAGCGCACCGCCCCGCGCCGCAGCGCGCAGCGCACCACGCGGGAAGTCGTCGCCTATGACGGCAGGCATGCCGCCGGCACGGTGGTGATCGATACTTCGGAGCGCCGGCTCTACTACGTGCTCGGCAACGGCCGCGCGATCCGCTACGCCATCGGCGTCGGCCGCGACGGCTTCCAGTGGTCCGGCAACCACCGCATCACCAACAAGCGCGAATGGCCGGATTGGCGTCCGCCGGAGCAGATGCTGCGCCGGCAGCCGGGACTGCCGCGCTACATGGCGGGCGGTCTGGACAATCCGCTCGGCGCGCGCGCCCTCTATCTCGGCTCCACGCTCTATCGCATTCACGGCTCCAACGAGCCGGATACCATCGGAACCGCGGTCTCCTCGGGCTGCTTCCGGATGCTGAACGAAGACGTCGTCGACCTTTACGATCGCGTGAAGGTGGGCACCCAAGTAGTCGTGCTGCGCTAAGTAAGAACTCTCTCCCCCCAACTCGCAGCACTCCCAACCCTCCCCGCTGCCCCCGGGGAGGGTTTTTCTTTTCGGCCTCGGATGTGCATCATGCGGACAGACTGGCCCTCCCCGATCCGGTAGGATGGCGTCAGCCGCAGACGGCACATGACGATGGACCTGCAGAGAGCAATCGACGCCCTCACCGCCCTGGTGAGCTTCGACACCACCAGCCGGAACTCGAATCTGGCCATTGTCGCGTGGCTGGAGGACTACCTCGCCGGCTTCGGCATCGCCTCGACCCGCATTCCCGATGCGACGGGCACCAAGTCGAACCTGTGGGCGACGATCGGCCCCGCCTCCGAGCGCGGCTACATCCTTTCGGCGCATACCGATGTGGTGCCGGTCGATGGACAGACCTGGACCAGCGATCCGTTCCGCCTCGTCGAACGCGATCGCCGGCTCTACGGCCGCGGCGCGGCGGACATGAAGGGATTTCTTGCCTGCTGCCTCGCGGCGGTACCGGACATGCTCGCGCAAGGCCTGCGGCGGCCCCTCCATCTCGCCTTCTCCTACGATGAGGAAGTCGGCTGCATCGGCGTGCGCGACATCGTCGCGCGGCTCGGCGAACTGGCGATGCCGCCGCTCGGCTGCTTCGTCGGCGAGCCTACCGAAATGGAGGTTGTGATCGGGCACAAGAGCAAGCGCTCGTTCCGGGTCACGGTGCGCGGCCGCACCTGTCACTCCTCGCTCGCGCCGCAGGGGGTCAATGCCGTCGAATACGCCGCCTTGCTGATCGCCAGAATTCGGGCGATCTCCGATCGCTGCCGGCGCGAAGGCGCGCATGACCCGCTCTATGACGTGCCTTTCACCACCGGCCATGTCGGCATGATCGAGGGCGGCATCGCACTCAATGTCGTCCCCGACCTCTGCACGTTCGTCTACGAGTTCCGGGCATTGGGCGAAGACGATGCGGGCCTGCTCGCGGCGGAGGTGGAGGCCCATGCGCGTGAGGAACTCGAACCCGCAATGAAGGCGGTCGCGCCGGAAGCCGGATTCGAATTCGTCCCGCGGCCGTTCCAGGCCGGGCT
>Ga0182739_1002431_pt1 | contig 17452 bp, 14 predicted proteins | sample eDN5th30CBELigBY_FD_128873 | JGI IMG/M metagenome (GOLD analysis project Ga0182739, IMG submission 128873) | Enriched backyard soil microbial communities from Emeryville, California, USA - eDNA 5th pass 30_C BE-Lig BY (version 2) (version 2) | ecosystem: Environmental > Terrestrial > Soil >... | reverse complement strand
GCTCAGCGCCGGCCGGCGGCCCGCCGCGCGGCGACCAGGCGCTCGACGACGGCCACCGCCGTCGGGCAGTTCCCGCCCGGGCCGACCGCGACGAAGCAGGGGGCCTCGTGCGCCGGCCCGGATCCGCCGTCGTACCGGAACGGCAGGTAGCTGCCGCCGGCCTGGCGCACCAGCAGGACGCCCGCGGCGACGTCCCACGGATTCGTGTCCAGGCCCAGGGTTGCATCCGTCCATCCGGCCGCCACGTGCGCCAGCGCCAGCGCCGCGCTGACCTTGCGGCGCACCGTCGCGTAGGTTCCCACCAGTTCGCCGAACGCCTCCAGCGCGGCGGGCCCGTCGAGGGCCAGCGCCTCGGCCGAGGGGTAGTCGGTCATCAGGCAGGCGCGGGCCTCCTCCGCCTCGGCCTGCGGGCGCAGCGGCGCTCCGTTCAGGTACGCCCCGGCCAGGTCGGCGGTGAAGAGCAGGTCGGCGATGGGGTCGTAGACGACGCCGGCCAGCAGTTCGCCCTCAAGGGCGGCGGCAATGGACACGCAGAAGAACGCGACGCCGTGGGCGAAGTTGCTGGTGCCGTCGATCGGGTCCACGATCCACTCGATGCGCCCGTGGCCGCGGTGGCCGCCCTCCTCGCCCAGGACGCGGCTGTCCGGCTCGCAGGCGAGCAGGTGGCTGACGATCGCTTCCTCGCTGGCCCGATCGTGCTCGGTCACCAGGTCATGCGCGTTGGTCTTGTGGCCGGCGCTGATGCCGCTGCGGAAGGCGGCGCGCAGGCCGGGTCCGACGCCGGTCGCGGCGTCCGCGGCAATGTCGCGCAGGCGGGCGGACAGGCGGGCGAGGTCTTCGGTGGGTTCCACGCGCCAAGTCTAGGCGCCGAGGGGCCCCGGCCGAGCGCGGCGGGGGAGCGCGGTGCTCCGCGTGGCAAGCGGCCGTGGGCCCGGGCCTGGCGCAGCCTGCTCCCAGTGCGCCGGAGCAGCGGGACATCACCCGGGGATTTTCCGGAGGCCCGGGTGGGGTGCTGCCTCCGGCCTTGCCGCCGGCGGGCCTGCCGGTCGGTGGACCCGGATCCGCGGGGAATAGTTTGCATGGTCAACAGTTATGGGCATATAGTTGCCTTACGCAATATTAGCCTCGGTCAACCTTGTTGTCCCGGTCACCCGCTGTGCCTCAGTCAAGCTTTTTGCGTCACCCCTTCTTTTCGCCCCGGCTGTGCCGATCCGGCTTTTTTCCGCATCGGCGACCCCTCCGGGGTTCGCACTCTCACCTGTGAAGGAGATCCATGCCGGTCGGAAAAACCACCGTGGTGGAACTGGTCCAGGGCATCCAATCCCTGCACCGCATGCTCCGCTGCGTTTCCCACCTCGGCATCGAACCCGGTGAACCCGGGATCGGTGCGCTGGGCGTGCTGGGCTACGTCGACAACAATCCCCGTACCCGGGCCGCGGCGGCCGCCCGCTGGCTGGGCGTCGGCCCCGCCGTGCTCAGCCGCCACGTCGCCGAGCTCGAATCCTCCGGAATGGTGGTGCGCCACCCGGACCCGGACGACGCCCGCGCCCAACTGCTGGAGCTGACCGACGCCGGCCGTGCCGCCGTCGAGCGGTCCAACCGGCAGCGCGGCCTGCTCCTGCAGGAGATGCTGGTCGACTGGGACGAGTCCGAGGCCCACGACGCGATCGAGACGCTGGGCAAGATCGAGGCCATCCTCCGCGCGGGGGTCGAACGCGGGATCGGGCGCCCCGCCACCGAAGGGAGGGCCGCGGTATGACGGCAGCCAAGGAAACCCGTGCCCCGGCCCTGGCCGAGGAGTCCGCGCCGGAGAGCCCCCACGTCATGAAGCAGCTGATCGGCGTGCTGGCCAGCTTCTTTGCCGCCATGCTCTCGGCCACGATCGTCTCGATCGCGCTGCCGACCATCATGGCCGACCTCCACGGCACCCAAACCGACTTCGCCTGGGTCATCACCGCCGCCCTGCTGGCCAACGCGGCCACCACCCCGATCTGGGGCAAGCTGGCGGACCTGTTCCCGAAGAAGCGGCTGACCCAGATCGGCATCTCGATCTTCGTCCTCGGCTCCCTGGCGGCGGGGTTCGCCCCGAACGTGCCGATGCTCCTGGGCGCCCGTGTCCTGCAGGGCGTGGGCATGGGCGGGCTCACCGCGCTGGGCATGGCGGTCATCGGTTCGGTGATCGCCCCGCGCGACCGCGGACGCTACTCCGGCTACTTCGGCGGGGTCATGGCCGCGGCCACGGCCGGCGGGCCGCTGCTGGGTGGACTGATCGTGGACAGCCCGCTGGGCTGGCGGTGGACCTTCTGGTTCGGCATCCCGATCTCGCTGGCCGCGATGGCGCTGATCCACCGCACCCTGCGCGTGCCGTACCTGCCGCGCAAGGTCCACATCGACTGGGCCGGCGCGGTGCTGGTCACCACCTCCGTGAGCATCCTGCTGATCTGGGCCTCCTTCGTGGGCAAGGCGGGCTACTTCGGGTGGGCCTCCTGGCAGACCTATGCCATGGTCGGCGGGGCCCTGGTGCTGATCGCGGTGCTGCTGTTCGTGGAGAACCGCGTCCCCGAGCCCGTCCTGCCGCTGAAGATCATCGTCCAGCGCACCCCGGCCCTGGCCATCCTCGCCTCGGTCTCGGTGGGCGTGGCCATGTTCGGATCCGGGGCCTTCCTGGGCCAGTACTTCCAGATTTCCCGCGAGGCGAGCCCCACCCTGGCCGGCATCCTGACCCTGCCGATGATCGCGGGCAACCTGATCGGTTCCGTGGTGTCCGGCCAGCTGATCAGCCGGTACGGCCGCTGGAAGGGGTTCCTGGTCGGCGGATCGCTGCTGAACGTCGCCGCGCTGTCCCTGCTGGGCACCATGACCCACCAGACGCCCTACGGGATCCTGGCCGCGGGCATGCTCGGCAACGGCATCGCCATGGGCATGCTGATGCAGAACCTGGTCCTTGCCGTGCAGAACACGGTCCAGGTCCGCGACATCGGCACGGCCAGCTCGGCGGTCGCCTTCTTCCGCTCCATCGGCGGCGCGGCCGGCGTCGCGGTGCTCGGGGCGGTGCTCGCCGAGCGCGTGGGCACGCTGACGCTGGACGGCCTGGTCGCCGCGCACCTGGTGTCCCCGGATGGAGGCGCCGCCGCCTCGGTGTCCAGCATGGACGTGGGCGCGCTGCCGGCCTCCGTGCGCATGATCGTCGAAGGCGCCTACGGAGACGGCACCGCGGCGGTGTTCCTGATCTCCGCGGCGGTGGCCGTAGTGGCCTTCGGCTGCATCCTTTTCATCAAGGAAGTCCCGCTGCGCCGCTCGCTGTAGCGGCCATCCCGGCCGGCGCCGCACCCGTCCCGAACCGGGGCGGGCGCGGCGCCGGTCAGGTTTCGTCCAGCTGCTCCGGCTGGGAGCCGAGCATGAAATGCCGCCCCGTGGTCGAGGACGGGACGATTTCCACCCACACGTCCTTGAGCGTGGGAACCCACGGAGCCACCCCCGAGGCGCGGGCCGCGGCGATCTCGGCCTCCGTCTCCAGGATCCGGGCCTCGCCGTGCACCACCACGGACCACGCCTCGTCGCTGAGGATCCCGTCCGCCTCCAGCGCGACCTGCGGGTGGATCGCGAGTTCGGCCAGCTTGGTGCCCGGACCGGTGCGCAGGAACACCCGGCGGTCGGCGGTGGAGTAGTTGACCGGGAAGATATCGAGCCTTCCGCCGGCGCTCAGGGCCAGGCGGCCGTGCTTCGCGTTGTCCAGGAGGCGCCAGGTCTGGTCCTCGTCGAGAAGGAGGATGGGCTGGTTGTCGGCATGTTCGAACATCATGGCCCCATTTTTTGACCAGACGTAGAAGATTGCTAGGGCAGGACCGGATTTTTTGGGCCGGGGCGCCCCGGCAGTTTGCCGCCAGGCGGCTCGCCTCCGGACAGCTTGCCTCCGGACAGCCTGTTTCCGGACACCTTGCCTCCGGGCCCCGCTGCCGCCGCCGCATGACGTGGCGGCCATGCCCCATTCTGACAGCGGGCCCGCGGTCGTGACAGACTGGGCGCCATGCCCGCCAAGAACAAAACGCACTTCGCCTCCAAGCTCGAAGACGGGTTCCACGCCTGGCGCGAACGCCGGGCACGCGAACGCGGGATGGTCGCCACGGTGCTTCCGTTCAAGGGGTACGGGCGCGCCGGCGCCGGTGCCGGGTGGGTCCGGATCCTCGCGCGCGTGGTCATGGCCCGTCCCGGGGCCTTCGAGGACGGGCACATGCAGCCCAAGGTCATCTCCGACGGCGTCCGGGGGTGGCGCAACTTCATTTCCCCGGCGGCGCCGTATGCCGAGGTGGTCGCCCGGATCGGGGGCCGCGAGTACCGCATCGACGCGGACCGCGGCGGCGTGCTGGACGCCCGCGTCCCCGCCGACCTTCCGCCGGGCTGGCACACCGTCACGCTGACCTGCCAGGATTCCGCGCCGGCGTCGGCCAAGGTCTTCGTGGTCGCCGAGGATGCCCGCTTCGGCCTGCTCTCCGACATCGACGACACCGTGGTGGTCACCGCGCTGCCGCGCCCGCTGCTCGCGGCCTGGAACACCTTTGTGCTCGACGAGCACGCCCGCGTCGCCACCGCCGGCATGGCCGTCATGATGGAACGGGTGCTGCGCGGCCGCTCGGGCGTGCCGGTGCTGTACCTCTCCACCGGATCCTGGAACGTGGCGCAGACCCTGACCCGTTTCCTCAACCGCAACCTCTACCCGGAGGGCACCCTGCTGCTCACCGACTGGGGCCCCACCGAGGTGGGCTGGTTCCGCTCCGGCATGAAGCACAAGGTGGACCAGCTGCGCCGCCTCGCCGTTGAATTCCCGGACATCCAATGGCTGCTGCTCGGCGACGACGGCCAGCACGACCCGGAGATCTACGCCGAGTTCGCCCGCCGCTACCCGCAGAACGTGTGCGCCATCGTGATCCGCCAGCTCACCCCTTCCGAGGCGGTGCTGGCCGGTGGCCGCTCCCAGGGCATCATGGCGTCCACCCCGGGGGTGCCGTGGGTCTACGCGACGGACGGTGCGCAGATCGTCGCCGAGCTGGGCCGGCTCGGCCTGGTTCCCGAGACGGCCGAGCGCGACGGCGGCGACGTCCGGTGAGCGGCCGGAAGCTGCGCGTCCAGGTCCCGATGCGCTGGGCGGACATGGACGCCTACGGGCACATCAACAACGTGAACCTGGTGCGCATGATGGAGGAGGCCCGCATCGCCGGCTTCGGCGTGCCCGGCGGCACCGGCAAGCCGGGCACCGAGCCGCTGGTGAACCTGTTCTCCACCATTCCGGAGGCCACCCAGATCCTCGTCGTCGAGCATCGCGTGCGCTACGTGGTGCCGCTGGACTACCGCAACGTCCCGGCCGACGCCGACCTCTGGATCTCCGGGATCAAGCCGGCCAGCTTCGACATCTGCTACGAGTTCCATGACCCGGTGGACGGCGGGCTGCGCGTGAAGGCGACCACCACGCTGGCGTTTTTCTCCGTGAACGAGGGACGCCTGCTGCGCATTCCGGCCGCGCACCGCGAGGCCCTTGAGGAATTCCGCGGGGACCCGGTCTTCCGGTCCTAGGCGCGGTGCTGGTTGCCGCGGGTGCCGTGGCCTAGGTTGGAGCCGTGGCATCCACCAGCACGTCCCTGCGCACCCCCGGCGTGGCCGGGGCGGCCTCCCGGCCGGTGGCCGCGGTGCTGGCCGGCCTCCACACCGGCCCCGCGGGCCTGACCCCGGCGGAGGCCGCCGCCCGGCTGGCGGCCTGCGGGCCCAACGCCGTGCGCAGCCACAAGGCCAGCGCCCTCGGCCTGCTGCTGCGCCAGGTCCGCAGTCCCATCCTGCTCCTGCTGATCGCGACGGCGCTGCTCTCCTTTTTCGTCGGCGACACGGCCAACGCGACGATCATCGGCATCATCCTGGTGCTGAGCGTGGGGCTGGGGTTCTTCAATGAGTACCGGGCCGAGCGGACGGCGCAATCGCTTCATTCGCGGGTCAGCCACACGGCCCTGGTGCTCAGGAGCGGCGAACCCGCGCTGGTCGACGTGGTGGACCTGGTGCCCGGGGACGTCGTCGAACTCAAGCTCGGCAGCATCGTGCCGGCGGACCTGCGGCTCCTGTCCGTCACCGACCTGCAGTGCGACGAAAGCATCCTCACCGGAGAATCGATGCCGGTGGCCAAGGGCGTCGAGCCCGTGCCGCCCGGGTCGGCGCTGGCGGAGCTGGGCTCGTGCGCCCTTATGGGAACGGTGGTCCACGCCGGCCGGGGCACCGGAGTGGTCGTCGCCACGGGCGGGCACGCCGAATTCGGCCGGATCGCGCTGGACTTGGGGGACAGGCAGACGGAGACGGATTTCCAGGTCGGGCTGCGCCGCTTCTCCACGCTGCTGCTCCAGGTGGCGGTGGCGCTGACGGTGCTGATCCTCGCCATCAACCTCCTGCTCCACCGCCCGCCGATCGAATCGGTCCTTTTCGCCTTGGCGATCGCCGTCGGCATCACCCCCCAGTTGCTGCCGGTGGTGGTCAGCACCGGCCTCGCGGCCGGATCCCGGCTGCTGGCCCGGGACAACGTCCTGGTCAAGCGGCTGGTCTGCATCGAGGACCTGGGCAACATGGACATCCTGGTAACGGACAAGACCGGCACCCTGACGGAGGGGAACATCAGCTTCCTCCGAGCGGTTCCGGTCCTGCCGTCCGTGTCTCCGGAGCGGCTCCAGCTCTACGGGCTGTTGGCAACCGAGGCGGACTACGCCGCCGGCGGCGCCGGGCCGGGGCAAAACCCCCTGGACGCCGCCCTGTGGGAGGCGCCGCGGTCGCTGGACCCGGCGGCCTACACGCAGGAGGACCTGCTGCCTTTCGACCACGAGCGGCGCATGGCCAGCGCCCTGCTCCGCGGCCCCGACGGGCTGCGGCTGCTGGTGGCCAAGGGCGCGCCCGAGGACCTGCTGCGGCACTGCGACGCCGTCCCGGACGGGGCCCGGGAGCTGTTGGACGCCGAGTTCGCGGCCGGTGCGCGGGTGGTGGCGGTGGCAGTGCGCACGATGCCCGACGCCGGATCCGGCCAGCTGGAGCCGTCCGACGAGTGGGGCCTGCGGCTGTGCGGCTACCTCTCCTTCCTGGACCGTCCCAAGGCCGGCGCGGCGGCCTCCCTGCGGCGGCTGGACGAGCTGGGCATCACGGTCAAGGTGGCCACCGGAGACAATGCCGTGGTGGCGGAGAAGGTGTGCCGGGACCTGGGCATGGCCGCCGGCCGAACGCTGACCGGGGCCGAGGTCGAGGCGATGGACGACCCCACGCTGGTCCGGGCGGCCCACGAGGCCACCGTCTTCGCCCGCGTTTCGCCCGAACAGAAGGCGCGCATCGTCCGCAGCCTGCGCGGCGAGGGGCACGACGTCGGGTTCCTGGGCGACGGCGTCAACGACGCGGTGGCGCTGCACAAGGCCGACGTCGGGATCTCCGTGGACACGGCAACGGACGTCGCCAAGGACGCCGCGGACATCGTGCTGCTCCAGAAGGACCTCGGCGTCCTGGCCGACGGGGTGACGAGCGGGCGCCGGGTCTTCGCCAACACCATCAAGTACGTGCTGATGGGCACCTCGAGCAACTTCGGCAACATGTTCAGCGCGGCCGCGGCCTCGGCGTTCCTGGGGTTCCTGCCGATGCTGCCCGGGCAGATCCTGCTGAACAACCTGCTGTACGACACCAGCCAGCTGGCCATCCCCACGGACCGGGTGGACACCGAACAGCTGCGCAAGCCGGCGCACTGGGACATCGGCCAGATCCGCCGGTTCATGCTGTTCTTCGGCCCGATCAGTTCGCTGTTCGACGTCGCCACGTTCGCGGTGATGCTGCTGGTGCTGCAGGCGACGCCCGGTGAATTCCGGGCCGGGTGGTTCGTCGAGTCCCTGGCCACCCAGACGCTCATCGTCTTCGCCATCCGCACCCGGCGCGTGCCGTTCCTGCGCAGCCGCCCCAGCACCGCCCTGGCGGCGGCCGTCGTCGCCGTCGTCGCGGTGGGCTCCTGGCTGCCGGTCTCCCCGCTGGCCGGGGTCTTGGGATTCGAATTCCTGCCGCGGGAGTTCTACCTGATCCTGGCCGTAATGGTGCTGCTCTACCTCGTCCTGATCGAGGCCGCCAAGTCGTGGTTCTTCGCCCATGAGGGCCCCCGGGTGCGCCAGCCCCGCCGGCCGATGGCCGAGCGGAGGCTCCACCGCCGGGCCGCACGGTTCAGCGTTCCGGCACCCCTGGCCGGGCGCGCCCGGCGATGGGCCAGGCGCGCCCGGCGACGGGCCGGCGCCCGCAAGCCGCGGCTGTTCTAACCTCGTAGCTAGCCCGAATGCACGCCTGACCCGAATGGAGACCGTATGAGAATCGCGATCGCACAGATCCTCAGCAGTTCCGACCCCTCCGAGAACCTCGAGACCGTACGGGACTATGCGACCCGGGCGAAGGAGCAGGGCGCGGACCTGGTGGTCTTCCCCGAGGCGACGATGTGCGCCTTCGGCCACCCCCTGGCCGGCATCGCCGAACCGCTGGACGGCCCGTGGGCCACCGAAGTCCGCCGGATCGCGCACGAACTCGGCCTGGTCGTCGTGGCCGGGATGTTCACCCCCGGCCGCGGCGGGCGGGTGCGGAACACCCTGCTGGCCTGCGGCCCCGGCGTGGACACGCACTACGACAAGATCCACCTGTTCGACGCCTTCGAATATGCCGAATCCGAAACCGTCGATCCGGGAGAAGCGCCCGTCACCTTCGAGCTCGACGGCGCGGTGTTCGGGCTCGCGACCTGCTACGACGTCCGGTTCCCGGCCCTGTTCACCGCCAATGCCAACTCCGGCGCCCGGGTCAACATCGTTTGCGCCTCTTGGGGAGCGGGCGAGGGCAAGGCGGACCAGTGGGATCTTCTCACCCGCGCCCGGGCCGTGGACAGCACCACCTTCGTCGTCGCCGTCGGCCAGGCCAACCCGGCCTCCGTGGGCACGGCGACCGCGGGGACGGCCCCCACCGGCATCGGCCGCAGCGCGCTCATCAGCCCGCTGGGGACCGTGCTGCAGGCGCTGGGGGAGAAGCCCGAGCTCGCGATCGTGGACATCGATCCCGCGCGGGCCGACGACGTGCGGGCCACGCTGCCGGTGCTGGCGAACGCCAGGAACCTGTCCGCTCCCGTGAGGCGCTAAGGTGCGTTGCCCACGCCGGCTCCGAGCCGGGGTGGGCAACGGGCCCGGGCCTGATTCTCTCGGCGCGGGTTTCCCAATAGGCTGGCCAGGTGGATACAGGCACCGTGAACCCCGACAAACAGCTCGACAGGCAGTCGCGCATTCTCCAGGCGGCACTGGACCTGTTGTCGCGCCACGGCATTTCAGGTGTCAATATGCGGGCCGTGGCGCGCGAAGCCGGCGTCGCCCTGGGGCTCGTGAACTACTACTACGAAGACAAGTCGACCCTGATCCGTGCGGCCCTGCGCCGCGTTGACGAGGACGACCTCATGCTGGTCGCGCCCGATCCGGCGTCGCCCCCTGACGAACAGCTCCGCAAGGCCCTTCACCGCGTTGCCGGTCCGGACATCCTGACCACGCAGTATCTGTCCCTGCGGCTCCACCTCTGGGCCCTCGCGCAGGCCGACGAGGACTTTGCCCTGATCAACGCGGCGGCGTTCGACCGGTATCTCGAGGGGCTCGCGACGCTGATAGGGAACGCCAGGCCCGAGCTTTCCCGCGAGGAATGCCGGGAGCGGGCAGCGGACATCGTCGTGGTGCAAAACGGCATGTGGCTGACGGCCCTTCTGGGCATTGACAAGGCGTTCATCCAGCGGAGCATCGCCCGCACGGAGCAGATCGCTTTCGCCAGCGCCCAATAGGGCGGGCAGCGGTCCCGGCGTCGAGCCGCCCCTGAAGCACTCCTTCCGCCGTAACGGCCCTGAAACATGTTTGAACATTTGTTCATGTAGGGTCTTGAACACTTGTTCAACCCCCACTAGCCTTCCTCTATGACCTACGCCACACCGGACCGGCGCATCCCGGCCGGGAGGCAGGTTCCGGCGCCGGCCGGGAGGCGTGAGCCTCCCCGGGCCGGGCGCCGGGGGTCATCGCATCGTTAGCCGGCAGATCCCCCGATCCGTCCAAGGTGCCCCAGGCCGAGTGGGAGAACGGCTGCCAGCCCGTCGCCGTACTACTGGAGGAGACACTATGACCGATACCGCATCCACCCTGTTCATCAATGGCTCGTGGGAGCCGGCCGGATCCGGCGCGGTGCGCCAGATCCGCAACCCGGCCGACGGCGAACTGGTCGCCACCGTGTCCGAGGCCGGCCGGGAAGATGCCGAACGCGCCATCGCCGCGGCCCGCGCGGCCTTCGATTCCGGTGTCTGGGCCGCGGTCCCGGCGCCCGAGCGCGGCGCCTTCCTGCTCAAGGTGGCTGCGGAACTGCGCGAACGCCGCGAGAAGTTCGCCCGGGCCGAGTCGCTGGACACCGGAAAGCGGATCATCGAGAGCCGGATCGACGTGGACGACATCGCCGCCTGCTTCGAATACTTCGGAAAGCTCGCCGGGCAGCAGGCGGGACGCCTTGTCGACGCCGGGAATCCCGCCATTGTCAGCAGGATCGCCTACGAACCGGTGGGCGTCTGCGGCCTGATCACACCGTGGAACTATCCGCTGCTCCAGGCGGCCTGGAAGATCGCGCCCGCGCTGGCCGCCGGCTGCACCTTCGTGCTCAAGCCCTCCGAGCTGACCCCGTCCACCGCCATCCTGGCCATGCAGCTGCTGCAGGATTTGGGCCTGCCGGACGGCGTCGCCAACCTCGTGACGGGGGCCGGCGCGGAGGCCGGCGCGCCGCTCTCGGAGCATCCCGACGTCGACCTGGTCTCCTTCACCGGCGGGCTGGAGACCGGCAAGCGCATCGCAGCAGCCGCCGCCGGCACCGTGAAGAAGGTGGCGCTGGAGCTCGGCGGCAAGAACCCCAATGTGGTGTTCGCCGACGCGGACTTCGACGCTGCCGTCGACAATGCGCTCAACGGGGCCTTCGTGCATTCCGGGCAGGTCTGCTCCGCCGGGGCGCGGCTGGTGGTCGAGGAATCGATCGCCGAACGCTTCGTCGACGAGCTGGTCCGCCGCGCGCAGGGCATCCGCCTGGGCGGTCCGTTCGACGAGGCGGCCGAAACCGGACCGCTGATTTCCGCGGCCCACCGCGAGAAGGTCCATGCCTATGTGCAGCGCGGCGTGGCGGAGGGCGCGCGCCTGCGGTGCGGTGGGGAGGCACCTGTTGGGCAGAAGTACGACGCCGGTTTCTACTACCGGCCCACCGTCCTGGACCGCGTGCACCGGGGAATGTCCGTCGTCGTGGACGAAGCGTTCGGCCCGGTGGTGACGGTGGAGACCTTCCGTACCGAGGACGAGGCCGTGGCGACCGCCAACGACACGGTCTATGGGCTGGCCGGCGCCGTCTGGACCCAGGATGCCGGCAAGGCGCAGCGCGTGGCGGGCCGGCTGCGGCACGGCACCGTCTGGATCAACGACTACCACCCGTACCTTCCCCAGGCCGAGTGGGGCGGCTTCGGCCAGTCCGGCGTCGGCCGCGAGCTCGGTCCAAGCGGCCTGGCCGAATACCAGGAAGCCAAGCACATCTACCAGAACACCAGCCCGCAGGTGACCGGCTGGTTCGCTGACCACGGCAAGGAGAACTAGATGCACACCGACAACATCGAGAACCTCAGTGACCGGGAGTTCGACTACGTCGTCATTGGCGGCGGATCCGCCGGCGCGGCCGTCGCCGCCCGGCTGAGCGAGGACCCTGCCGTGTCCGTGGCGCTGGTGGAGGCCGGCCCGGATGACCGCGGAATCCCCGAGGTGCTGCAGCTGGACCGCTGGATGGAGCTGCTGGAATCGGGCTATGACTGGGACTACCCGATCGAACCGCAGGAGAACGGCAACTCCTTCATGCGGCACGCCCGCGCGAAGGTCATGGGTGGCTGTTCCAGCCACAACTCCTGCATCGCCTTCTGGGCCCCGCGGGAAGACCTGGATGAGTGGGAGTCCAAATACGGCGCCACCGGCTGGAATGCCGAGGCCGCCTGGCCGCTGTACCGGCGGCTGGAGACCAACGAGGACGCCGGCCCGGACGCGCCGCACCACGGTGACTCGGGCCCCGTGCACCTGATGAACGTGCCTCCGGTGGACCCCGCCGGCGTCGCCCTCCTGGATGCCTGCGAGCAGGCCGGCATTCCGCGCGCGAAGTTCAACACCGGCAGCACCGTGATCAATGGCGCCAACTTTTTCCAGATCAACCGCCGCGCCGACGGCACCCGTTCCTCCAGTTCGGTCTCCTACATCCACCCGATCATCGAGCGCGGGAACTTCACCCTGCTGACCGGCCTGCGCGCCCGCCAGCTGGTGTTCGACGCGGACAGGCGCTGCACCGGCGTCGACGTCGTGGACTCGGCGTTCGGCCGGACCCACCGGCTGTCCGCGCGGTGCGAGGTGGTCCTGTCCACCGGCGCGATCGACTCGCCCAAGCTGCTCATGCTCTCCGGCATCGGCCCGGCCGCGCATCTGGCGGAGCACGGCATCGAGGTCCTGGTCGACTCTCCCGGCGTCGGCGAGCACCTGCAGGACCACCCCGAAGGCGTGGTGCAGTTCGAAGCCAGGCAGCCGATGGTGCAGACATCGACACAGTGGTGGGAAATCGGCATCTTCACCCCCACCGAGCACGGCCTGGACCGCCCCGACCTGATGATGCACTACGGCTCCGTCCCGTTCGACATGAACACCCTGCGGCACGGCTACCCCACCACGGAGAACGGCTTCAGCCTCACCCCGAACGTCACCCATGCCCGCTCCCGCGGCACCGTCCGGCTGCGCAGCCGCGACTTCCGCGACAAGCCCGCGGTCGACCCGCGGTACTTCACCGATCCGGAAGGCCACGACATGCGCGTCATGGTTGCCGGTATCCGCAAGGCGCGCGAAATCGCCGCCCAGCCGGCCATGGCCGAATGGACCGGTCGCGAGCTTTCCCCCGGCGTCGACGCGCAGACCGACGAGGAGCTGCAGGACTACATCCGCAAGACCCACAACACCGTGTACCACCCCGTGGGTACCGTCCGCATGGGACCGGCCGACGACGACATGTCGCCGCTCGACCCCGAGCTGCGGGTCAAGGGCGTCACCGGCCTGCGCGTCGCCGATGCCTCCGTGATGCCTGAGCACGTCACGGTCAACCCCAACATCACCGTCATGATGATCGGCGAACGGTGCGCGGACCTCATCCGCGCCGGCCGAAGCGGCGAAACGGCGGCGGAGGCGTCGCTTAGCGCGGCCCTCGCCTGACCGGCAGCCGGCTGGCCTGTGTTTCCCGGGAAGACCGACGCTCTGGCGGAACGGAGCGGTCATAACGGCCAGTCATCAGCAATGGGGGGAGACGGTCCGGGCGCTGCAGCGCGGTGCCCGGACCGTCGATTTCAGCAACGAGATCCACTCCGCGTCCAATGGAGGCCGCGGATAATCACCATCGTGCTTTTCTGACTTAGGAGGTCAGATGTTGGAACCCAGCAAGAGTACTGATTCAGGCGGGATGGACGAGTTCGGCTACGCCCAGACCCTGGACCGCAGCATCGGCAAATTCGCCAGCTTCGCCGCCGGCGTCAGCTACATCTCCATCCTCACCGGCGTATTCCAGCTCTTCTACTTCGGTTTTTCCATGGCAGGGCCCGCCTACGCCTGGTCCTGGCCCATCGTTTTCGCCGGCCAGCTGATGGTCGCACTCTGTTTCGCCGAACTCGCCGGCCGCTACCCGGTGGCCGGATCCGTCTACAACTGGGCCAAGCGGCTCTCCTCGGGCACCTTCGCCTGGCTGGCGGGCTGGCTCCTGCTGATTTCCTCGATGATGGCCCTGGGGGCCGTTGCGCTGGCCCTCCAGATCACGCTGCCGCAGATCTGGTCCGGCTTCCAGATCATCGGCGACGGCACCGGACAGTACGACTTCGCGATCAACGGCGTGCTGCTGGCCAGCATCATGATCGGCATCTCCACGCTGATCAACGCGTTCGGCGTGAAGCTCATGACCTTCATCAACAGCGTCGGGGTGTTCGTTGAACTGGTCGCGGCCGTGCTGCTGATCCTGGCGCTGCTCTGGCACGCGGTCCGCGGCCCGGGCGTCCTCTTCGACACCTCCGGCTACGGCGAAGGGCACCCGCTGGGTTTCTTCGGGGTCTTCCTGATCGGCGCCATGGCCTCGGGCTACGTGATGTACGGCTTTGACACCGCCAGCTCCCTCGGCGAGGAAACAAAGGACCCCAAGCGCACGGCGCCCAAGGCCATCCTGCGCGCCGTCACCGCCTCCTTCCTGCTGGGCGGGCTGATCCTGCTCGGCGGACTGCTGGCGGCTCCGGACCTGAACGATCCGAAGGTGGGCCACGCCGACGGCGGCCTGCAGTACATCGTGCTCTCGGTGCTGGGCGGCCCCTTCGGCAAGGCCTTCCTGGTGTGCATCGTCGTGGCCGTGGTCGTGTGCACCCTGGCCGTGCACGCCGCCGCCATCCGCATGATGTTCGCCATGGCCCGGGACAACAACCTGCCGTTCAGCCGGCAGCTCAGCAAGGTCGATCCCGTCCGCAGGACGCCCGCCGTGGCGGCCATCGTCATCGGGGTGATCGCGGTGATCCCGCTGGTCGTCAACGTGATGCAGCCGGCCATTTTCACCATCATGTCCAGCATCAGCATCGTCCTGATCTACCTGTCCTACCTGCTGGTCACCGTGCCCATGCTGCGGAACAGGTTCCGGGGGAAGTGGCCGCTGAAGGAGGAAGAGGCCGGCAAGGCCGGCTTCGGCCTCGGCAAGTGGGGCCTGCCGGTGAACGTCCTGGCCGTGGTCTGGGGCGGGGCGATGACGCTGAACCTCATCTGGCCGCGGCAGGAGATCTACAACTCCGTTCCGCCGTTCGAGTGGTACCTGCAGTGGGGCGGCGTGCTGTTCGTCGGGGCCGTCGTGATCGGCGGCGCGCTCCTCTACCGCCTGAAGATCCGCCACCAAACGGGCGTGCTGGCCGAGCACGCCGCGGCCGTCGCGGCGCATCCGTCGGCCGGCCCGGCCCGAACCGAACCTGCGGCCGCGACCCCTGCCCGGACCGGCGCCGGGTCGTAGGTCGGTCCCGCGGTTGGCTTGGGGGCGGGGCGCGCCATCGCGCCCTGCCCCCAACGGCGTTGAACCGGGCGGTGTGGGACTATGCGGCGTCGGACCCGGCGAAGTCGGCGGTCACCGCAGCAAAAAAGCGTTCCAGTTCGGGGTCGTGGCGCAGGGGACAGGGTCCCAGGGGCGCCATCGACAGGCTGACGTAGCTGCGCCCGGCGCGGTGTCGCGGGTCAGCGGGCAGGCCGAGGATTCCGGCCGTGGCATTCCACACCGGCTGGGCGCTGCGGCCGGTCCGCCCGAGCGTGTCCAGCAGCCGGACGTGCTCGGCCAGCGCCAAGGCATCATGCGTGTAGGCGAGAACCTGCTCGCCGCAGAACGTCACCAGCCGCACTGCCTGTTCGGCCACGTCGACGTCCACGTCAACGACCCGCTCCCACGCCGTCAGCTCGCCGAGGGCGCGGACCACGGTCCGGGTGGCGATACGGTGCCCGCGGCCGAAGTGGGTGCAGTTGGACTCGGCGCCGGCGGAGGAGATGGGGAAACCCATGGGGGACCTTTCGTTGCTCTTGCCCGGAGCGGTGTTGCACCGGACCGCTTCGTCATCCGAACCACCCGTGAAGCATGGGGTTGGTGTGCGGTCGGGTCGGAGCCCAAACATGGCCGCAGCTCGTGAAGCTTTTCCTAATGCTATCCCATCGCCGGAGGCGGTCGCGTCGCGCAAGTTGCTTCGCCGGCCGGAGTGGGCTTGGCTGGGAGGGAACACTTTAGGCAACCCTTACCCGGGTTGGTCCCCAACGTCCCCGCCGACCGCCCGCGAAGAGGAACCGCCATGACCGCAGCACCCGCCGCCCGCACCCCACGTCCCGCCCGCCCGCAGGTGGTGCTCGAGGTGCTCTCCACCGAACGCCTCGGCCCCCACATGGTCAGGCTGACCCTGGGCGGGGAGGGATTTGCGGGATTCCGGGACAAGGACGCCACGGACAAGTACGTCAAGCTCCTCTTCGCAGATCCGGCGCTGGGCCTTGAGCCGCCGTACGACCTGGAGGCGCTGCGCGTGGAGCTGGGTCCGGAGGCCGTGCCGGTGCGCCGCACCTACACCGTCCGCCGCGTCGACGAGGCGGCACGGACGCTGCAGATCGACTTCGTGGTCCATGGCGACGAGGGCATCGCCGGTCCGTGGGCCGCGGCGGCGCAGCCGGGGGAGAAGGTCTGCTTCAGCGGACCCGGCGGGATGTACGCGCCGGATCCGTCCGCCGACTGGCACCTGCTGGCCGGGGACGAGTCGGCGCTGCCGGCGATCTCCGCCACGCTGGAGGCCCTTCCGGACGACGCCGTGGGCGTCGCCTACCTGGAGGTCGCGGGCCCGGAGGACGAACTGGAACTCGCCGCGCCCGCCGGCGTCGAACTGCGCTGGCTGCACCGCGGAGAGTTCACCCCCGAGTCCACCGTGCTGGCCGCCGCGGTCGAGGCCGGGACCTGGCGCGACGGGCGGGTGCAGGTCTTCGCGCACGGCGAGCGGGAGGTCGTGAAAACCCTGCGCCGGTACCTCACCGAGGAACGCGCCGTGGACCGCAGGCAGCTGTCGCTGTCCGCCTACTGGGCCTACGGCCGGGCCGAGGACGCGTTCCAGGCGGAGAAGCGCGAAGCGGTCGGGCAGATCTTCCCCGAGGGCTGAGGCCCCCGGAACCGCACCGTTCCGGCACCGTCCCTATACTGCAGGCATGAACACTGCCGCGCGGATCCTGGTCGTCGAGGACGAGGCCCGGCTGGCCGCCATGCTGGAGGACCTGCTGCGTGGGGAGGGCTACGACGTCCTGGTCGCCCGGGACGGCCCCAGCGCCCTCCACCTCGGACTGACCCGCGAGGTCGATGCGCTGCTGCTGGACCGGGGGCTGCCGGCCATCGAAGGCCTGGACGTGCTGGCCCGGCTGCGCGGCAAGGGGGTCCTGGCCCCCGCACTGGTCCTCTCCGCCCTGGGCAACCCCTCGGACAAGGTGGAGGGGCTGGACCGCGGCGCGGAGGACTACCTGGCCAAGCCGTTCGACATCGACGAGCTGCTGGCCCGGCTCAGGGCCCTGCTGCGCCGGACCGCGTCCACCGTTCCCGTCCTCGCGGTGCCCGGCGGGACGCTGGACATCGCCGCGCGGTCGGTGCGGCTGGACGGCGGCGACGTGCTGGTCCTGTCCGAACGCGAAGGAGCCCTCCTGGAACACTTCGCCCGCCACCCCACCCGCGTGTTTCCCCGCGACGAACTGCTGCTGAGCGTGTTCTCCGAAGCGACGGACGAAGGCGTCGTGGATACCTACGTCCACTACCTGCGCAAGAAGCTGGGCCGGGACGCCGTCCG
>Ga0182739_1002429_pt1 | contig 17469 bp, 10 predicted proteins | sample eDN5th30CBELigBY_FD_128873 | JGI IMG/M metagenome (GOLD analysis project Ga0182739, IMG submission 128873) | Enriched backyard soil microbial communities from Emeryville, California, USA - eDNA 5th pass 30_C BE-Lig BY (version 2) (version 2) | ecosystem: Environmental > Terrestrial > Soil >... | reverse complement strand
GGCTCCGCTGGAAGAACCCGCCAGTGCCGTCAAGACTCCCAATCCGTCAAAAGCACCGTGGTATTTTCTGGGTCTTCAGGAAATGATGGTGTATTTCGATCCATGGATGGCCGGAGTCGTTCTACCCAGCATTATCCTCGTTGGACTGATGGCGATTCCGTTCATTGATTTTAACAAAGACGGAAATGGCTACTACACGTTTAACCAACGAAAGTTCGCGGTCATTACCTTTATGTTTGGCTTCCTTCCGTTATGGGTGGCGATGATTGTGCTGGGGACATTCATTCGTGGCCCGAACTGGAATATGTTTGGCCTTTATGAGTATTGGGATGTGCATAAACTCGAAGTGTTGAATAACGTGAACCTGTCAGACTATTTCTGGTGGGATGTGCTGAAGAAGCCGTTGCCACGTCCAGATAGTACAAGCAGTCTGGCGACACAGGTTTTCGTCATTTTGAAGCGAGAATGGTTGGGGCTGCTGGCGGTGGCGGTGTATTTGTTTGCACTTCCACCGTTAATGGCGATGACGATCTTCAAAAAGTTTTTTATCCGTATGGGATTTATCCGCTACATGATTCTGGCGAACCTCGTGCTGTTTATGGCGGCGTTACCGTTGAAGATGGTTCTTCGCTGGCTGTTCACCTTGAAATATATTGTCGCCATTCCAGAATGGTTTTTTAATATTTAAGCATCCGAGACTAAATTGTGGAATACGGAATTGTGGAATACGGAACCTGAATGTTCATTCACGATTCGCATTTCCAGCAGATCCCGGACCATCGTCCCCTTTGACCTTTTCCCCTGATTTTCTATGCCAGCTACAGACGAATATTGGCACAGCCTGCCTCGTTTGCACAAACTTTTCGCGATTAGCGCGATTGTGCTGCTGGGGACCACGTTGCTGATGATGTACAAGGACGAATCCCGATCCTGGCGCGTTTATCAGTCCAAGGCAGAAGAGCTGCGAGTTCAGAAGCTGAATAACGAATTAGCGACATTGACTTCCGGTGATCGTCGCGAACAGGTGCTTGCTGCTGAAAAAGCTGTTCAGGAAGCCCAGGCCGGTCTGGATACCAGGCGGGCGGAAATTCAGGAATCGGAACGACGTTTGAATGAGCTGCAGGGGCAGGTTCAGGTTCTTGCCCGCGATTCCAAAGGGGCGAATGCCTACCGGGACAAAGCACGCGCGGATTATGATATCGCTGTGCGTGATCAGGCGCCTGAAGAACAACTCAATATCTTCTATCAGACGTTTAAAGCCAAGGAAGAAGAAGCCAGGCAAAAGGCCTTTGAGTCAGAACAGAAACGGACCGAATACAATGCGGTCAAAAGTGAACTGACCGCCTTGCGTGAGCATCTGGATACAGCGAACACGGAATTGATCAAGGCGCAAGCCGATGTGAAAGCTCTGGAAGAACAGAAGGAACTGCTCCGCCCCAGCAGCACCTTCGCATCCTGGAAGCGCAAGTTCAAAGAGCTACCCATTATCAACGGCTTTAACCCGCATTTGAAAATCCAGTATGACTGGGCTTCTGAGCTGACACAGACTCTTGGAATGGCAAACGTCTCTCGTGTCGATCGCTGCCGCACGTGCCATGTCAATATTTCCGAATTTGGCGCGGGAAATGTGGCTGCCTACCCGGCCGGCGAATATGCAGAACCTTTCTGCTCACATCCGAATGCGGATCTGTATCTGACGGCCACGAGCCCTCATCCAGTCAACGATTTTGCCTGCACAATTTGCCATGATGGCGATGGTTCCGGGACAGCATTCCGAACGGCGGAACACACAGCCAATAACCCGGCCGTAGCTGCCAGATGGGCTCGGGATCACGACTGGCATAAAAATCACTTCTGGGAATACCCGATGCAACCCAAGCAGTTCATCGAGGCCAGTTGCCTGAAGTGCCACCACAATGTCGTGGAGCTTGGAATCAACCAGAAGTTCGGCCAGTCCGCCCCGCAACTGTTCAAAGGTTACAGTCTCATCCGCGACTACGGCTGCTTCGGCTGTCATGAAATCAATGGTTTCGATGGCGTGCGGCCCATTGGCCCAGACCTACGTCTGGAGCCGCAAACTGCGGAAGAAATTGCCAAGTACGAGGATGATCCGAATCAGATCGCCGGCAAGATGCGAAAAGTCGGGCCATCTTTAAGACACATTAAAGAAAAAGTATCTCCGGAATTCATCGCCTACTGGACAGCGGAACCAAAACGTTTCCGTCCGGACACACGAATGCCACAGTTCTTCGGACTCAGCAATCAACACGACGCCATGGCGGCGCTCTTGCAGCCCATCGAGCTGTCGGCGATTTCCACTTTCCTGATGGAGAAGTCTCAACCGCTCAATCTCGAATCACCTGCTGAAGGATATCAGCCGAATGCCGAACGCGGGAAAGAGCTCTTCAGCAAACGAGGGTGCCTGGCCTGTCACAGCCGCACCGACGAAGACTTCAAAGAGATTCACGCGGAATTCGGACCAGACCTCTCACGCATTCACGAGAAGCTGTTACCTGGCGAAGCAGGTTTCAAATGGCTTTACAGCTGGGTGAAAGAGCCCAGTCGTTATCACACCCGCACACGCATGCCCGACCTGTTCCTGGATCCCTATCAAGAAGGCGAATCTACGATCGATCCCGCTGCGGATATTGCCGCCTATCTGCTTGCTGGAGATCAGCAGACCGAATTTCCAGCACTTGCCCAATCGCAGCCCTATCTGGGGGTTTCACTGGTGGAGAACTTCACCGCCGCGGAAGCTCAGCGCCAAGGAATTTCGAAAGAAAATTTTGCCGGAGTCCTGATTGCAGACACCATGTCTGGCAGCCCCGCCGAACGTGCAGAGCAGCAATCCGGAGAGGACTGGATCGCAAATCCTCTTGAGCCTGGCGATGAAATTACTGCGATCAATGATGAGCCAGTGACTTCTTCAAACCAATTTCAAGAGTTGTTAAATCAGCTGAAGCCGGGCGATGCGGTCCAACTTGCGGTCGTCCGCACAAATCGGAAATTGACTTTCCGAACACGTGTCAGCTCTCCGCTGGACGATCTGGTCCGAATGTACTTGTCAAAATCACTGACGAAGGCCCGGTTGGAAAGCGTTTTTGAAGAACATCGATATCCCGTCTCCAAAGAGATGTATGCGGAAGGAAGATCTCCTCAAGAGACGATCAAAGGAGATGAAATCGAACTGGTGCCACGAAGTCTGGATGAACAACTGACGGCTGAAGAATGGGAATACCGCAAGCTGATCTATCTCGGTCGGCGGACGATCTCACGTTATGGTTGTTATGGTTGCCATGATATTCCAGAATTTGAGTCGGCTCGCCCCATCGGAACAGCTTTGCAGGACTGGGGACGCAAAGATACCTCTAAGCTGGCGTACGAACACATTCATGAGTTTCTGCATCATCATGGAGAACCGGATGGCAGCAGCACCTCTCAGCGTCTGGATCGAGTGGTCAAACGGGCCAAAGCCGGAAATACAGAGGTCGACCAACAGGCATTGAATGAATCCTATCTCTATGACAGCGTGATCAGTCATGGCCGGGCTGGATTTCTATGGCAGAAACTTCGTGACCCGCGCAGCTATGACTATATGAAAACCGAGACCAAGGGCTGGGATGAACGACTGCGGATGCCGAAGTTCCCCTTCGATGCTGCAGAAATTGAAGCCATCTCGACCTTTGTGCTGGGGCTGGTGGCCGATCCTCCTTCGCCACAATTTGTCTACAACCCGGATGGAGCCGCAGGAGCCATTCTCGAAGGGGAACGTCTGCTGGCGAAATACAATTGCGCCGGCTGCCATCTGCTCAATATGCCCGTCTGGGAATTTGGCGTTGATCCCGATGAGATCCAGGCGCCTCCGCTGGCGGAAGGGGAAGAGCCATTCTTCGATCTTTTCAAGAAGCTCAAGCCCCCCTTGAAGGGATTGACCGGAGCGAAGCTGGCGACTGGCGAGCCGATCCTGCGCGCGACGGGTTATCCACAGCAATTTCCGGATCCGGAAGACGATCCGGAAGATCAGTTGTACTCATTCGTGCTCTGGGATGCCGTGCATGTCAACGATGAAACCACGCTGATGCCCGGACAGCCGATGGTGATTGCTGCTTCCAGCATCCATTCCATGGGGCAAGGTCGCGGTGGTGATCTGGCAAAATGGCTGATTCCCAAATTGCCTGGAAACGAGCGGGGAGTCAAGGATATCAACGAAGCCTGGCAGGCCGTCCCCCCGACGCTCTACCGTGAAGGAATGAAAGTTCAGACACCCTGGCTGTACCGGTTCCTGAAGGACCCGGAACAGCTCCGTTTCACCACAGTGTTGCGGATGCCCAAATTCAACATGAGTGATGCTGAAGCTCAGGCACTGGCAGATTATTTTGCCGCTGTTGATGGAGCCCCCTATCCTTATCAACTCATCCCGCAACATATGGCCGAATACCAGCAGGCCGAGCAGGCGACCTATCATGAGAGTTATCCGCAGGCGGAAATTCCGAATGTGCAAGACGCCTCCTGGATGGTGTTGAATGGGCCATTGTGCCGGAAATGTCATTCTGTCGGAGGAAACCTGGTCACGGAAACGGACCCTTCACAAGTTAAACGGGGCCCCAATCTGCAACGTGTCGAACAGCGAATTCGTCCTGATTATGCCAAAGTCTGGATTCATAATCCGAAATGGCTGCTGCCTTATACCTCGATGCCGCAAAACTTCCCCCCTTCTGGACAATCTGCGATGGTGGAATTGTTTGGCGGCAGCAATGCCCAGCAGGAAACGGCCGCCGTTGATGCTTTATTTAATTACGCCCGCCTCATCGAAGCGCATGGGCCGACAACCTATAATCCGCCCGGAGCCGCCGCGGAAGACGTTTCAGCCGCTGCCGACGCATCACCAAAAGGGGCACCTGCCGAGGGGGCTGCCACGAAACCCGAAACACCAGAACAAACCGATGCTGCACCGGATGCTGCGAAGACAGATACAAAGTGATTTTTGATATGAACAAAAAATTTGGATTGTCACTTCTGGCCACCTGCAGTCTGGCCATGGCCAGTGGATGTCAAGACTCTGATCGAAAAATCGGCATCGGTGGCGGAGCCCTGAGCCCTGTCAGCGTCAAACTTCTTACTGAAGCTTCCGAATCAGACGAAGTCGAAGGGGAAGAAGTCGTCGCTGCAAAAATTGAATCCTTCGGAACGTTCAAAGGGAAGATTACTGTTTCAGGGAATGTTGCCGCACTGGTTCCGTTGGTGGCTCAAGGCCAGCAAGTCAAAGACGCCGTTTGCTCAATCCAGGCTGTTCCCAACGAATCAGTCATCGTGGGGGCGGACGGTGGACTGGCGAATGTCTTCGTCTTCTTGAGCAAACTGCCGAACGTGGATATTCCCGCAGCTCCCAGCGAACCCGTGGTCATCGATCAGAAAGGGTGTAAATTCGTTCCACATGCTTCCATCATTCGCGTTGGTCAACCACTGAAGATGGTGAATACCGATCCGGTCGCACACAATGTGAAACTGACCGGATTTTCCATGAGTTTCAATTCCACGATCCCCGGTGGAGATACGACGGGAGTCGTTACGGAATACAAGCGTCCGGAACGTGGGCCAATCCCTATGGCCTGTGACTTTCATGGATGGATGCAGGCTTATCAACTGGCCGTCAATCATCCCTGGGCTGCACTCACCAAAGAAGATGGAACATTCGAGCTGACAGGGGTTCCTGCCGGGGAAATGGAGTTTGTGGTCTGGCATGAAAAGGCTGGAAAAATTGAAGGCAAACTGATTGTCGAGGTTCCGGCCGATGGAGTGGTCGAGAAGGACCTCGTCGTCAGTGCATCTTCATTGGCTGCCCAGTAACGAGAAATGCCGGCGTTGTTGCTGAAAAGTGTGAGAAAATGAATAAGCAGTTTTTGAAGTTCGCATCTGGATCTGTTCCCGGAGTCGCTTTCCTGGTACTGACTGGGTTAATGGGTTGCACACCTGCTTCTGACCGGCAGCAAACTCAGGTTCAGCCAGCCAGCGAAGTGATCATCACCATGACCAAAGAGGGGCGCGCCACATTGTCATCCGCAGCAAACTCAGAGCCAACCGACCAGGAGGCCGCTGACGAAACTGCCAGCGACTCCGAAAAATGAGGATTTCCTGACGATCTGTTGAATTACCTGATCAAATCGTACAGCTTAGCAGTGTGATTCAATCGCGGATTGCGAAATTGTGTGAATCCAAATTGGCATCAAGGCATCTTCTGGATGCAGTCACCTAACGAGGTTGAGGTTTTCTCGTGAGAACCTTTGTTACAAATTGTATGCAACTTTTATCGATGCATTCCTGCGACCAAAAGATTCCCGGCAGGAATCAACGCGGTTTCACGGCCTGTGGACTGGCCTGTGCGCTGTTGACATTTCTGACTGGCTGCGGAAAGCCGGAATTCACACATCGTGAATCATTTTCCACGTTGGAACCTTATGCCCAGGACTATATTCATGAAGTCCTGAACCAGCATTTTGGCACACCCACGGAAATGGTTGTCTGGGAACGCCTCCCTTTGAAAAAACATCTTTCAACAGGAACAGTGACAAAGGTTGCGGAGACCGAGTTGACGCTCGAGTTGTCGGAGCCACATCAGGAAATTACTCCAGGAACTGAAATCCTCTGGAACAGCGGTCCGCTGAAAGGGAAACCGAGTGGATGGATTCGTTCCTGGGATAATGACACACATATTGCCACGCTTGAGACAGGGCTGAAAGAGATGCCCGAAGAGGGGACACAGGTCATCGTTGGTCCGGGACAAGTTCTGGTCCGTGGGCGACATTTGTACGCGGTTCACTGTCAACACTGTCACGGCGTCTCTGGAGATGGGAATGGCCCCACAGCAGAATATCTCAATCCATTGCCGCGGGACTACCGGCAGGGTCTCTTTAAATTCACCCTGACGCAGGCGCAGGAACGAGCGAGCCGGGAAGACTTGGCACGCACCATCGACGAAGGAATTCCCGGTACCTACATGCCGTCATTCAAGTTACTCACACCGGATGAAAGTGAATCCATTATCGAATATGTACTCTGGCTGGCGATGCGAGGAGAAACTGAATATCAACTCGTCAGGTTTCTGACGGAAGATTATTCGAAAAAGTCTGTGATGGAGCGAGTGAAGTCAGGGGCGGAGAACAAGAAAGCCGGTGAAGAAGATTATGAAACTTATGCCAGCATCCGTGAAGACTTCGTCACTGCCGTGAATGATCCTGAGGACATGCCAATGGAGCTGGACAGCATCGTGGAACTGATTGTATCTCGCTGGACAACAGCTCAAGAACCAGAGGCGGTATTGGCTCCCCAGGAAAACCGGGTGGCCTATGATGCCCGTTCCATTGCACATGGTCGTGAGTTGTATATGTCGAATGATCTGAACTGCGTCGCGTGCCATGGCGATGCGGGGTATGGAGATGGCCCTCAGACTTTCTCCATCACCAAGGATCTGGAGACAGGCAAAGAGAATGAGCAACCTGGTCTGTATGATGCCTGGGGGAACCCAATCCAGCCTCGGAATCTGCACACTGGGATTTATCGTGGTGGGCGGCGTCCCATCGACCTGTATGCCCGGGTTCATGCGGGCATCAAAGGGACGCCCATGCCGGCGTTTGGGGCCAAGCTGAAAGATCAGGACATCTGGGATATCGTGAACTTCATTTATAGTGTTCCCTTCGAAACCGAACAGGCAGGTTCCGGAATGCAGAAAGCTCAACAGCCTGCTGCCAGTGAAAAAGAAGTGGTCGTCAAATAGCAAAACGACATTGAACGTCCCTGATTTCAAATTCCTCCAATTGAGGCGATTGACGTGAAGTGGTTCTGGTGCGTGTTTTTTGCGTTCTGGCCGATTGTCGCGGTCGCGGTATGCGCCATTGCTCCCTCAGTGGGCTGGTGGCTTCCGGGTGAGGCCGCCTCTCCGCTGGGGCGCAGAATTGACGATTTGTTTTACCTGATTCTGGTCATCACCGCGATCTCGTTTATTGGCACACAGATGGGGCTGGCCTATGTGTTGTTCACCGGAGCTCGTCGAACCGATCCGGATGTCACCGAAAAGACCTGGTTTTCTCACGGTAGCCACGAACTGGAAGTGATCTGGAGTACGGTTCCCGCGTTGGTACTGCTGTTTATCGCGCTCTATCAACTGAACGTCTGGGCAGAGTATCGGGTGAAAGACGCCTTCCCCAGAGAGCAGATGGAATCAGTGCTGACCCGTTTACGACAGGTGCGGACGGATCGGGATAGCGTGGCGCTGGCGGAAATCACAGCCAGGCAGTTCGAATGGCGAATTCGATATCCTGGTTTTGATGCACAGGGAAATTTGCTCCCACTGATGCAGGATCCTCAACCCACGGACCTGTATGCCGTGAATGATCTTCATCTGCCTGCCAATGCCCCGGTGATGATCAACCTGAAAACGCAGGATGTTCAGCATTCCTTTTTCCTGCCGGAGTTGAGAGTCAAGCAGGATGCGGTTCCCGGCCTGGTCATTCCAATCTGGTTTGAGGCCGAACAGCAACGCTCATATGCCCTGCTGTGTGCGGAACTGTGTGGCTGGGGACATTACAAGATGAAGGCCCAATTCGTCGCGGAATCGGAGGCCGGCTTTCTGAACTATCTGCGAACCCTTCATAACGAACAAAATTATGATGGCGTGCACCAGAGAATTGAAGATGAAGAATAGTCCGAGATCGCAGCCTGTCGCGGTTCGCGTTTAAGAGGTGTTATCGTGAGTTCAATCGCAGTTACACATGACGCTGAGGCACACAGCCATCACCCTTCTCATGGAGAAGACCGGTTGGCGTTGCTGAAGAAAGTTCACACATTTTCCACCGACCATAAAGTGATCGGCATTCAGTTTTTGCTGACCAATATTGTGATGATGATGGTGGGTGGGGCTCTGGCGCTGGGGGTGCGATGGCAGCTGGCATTTCCCTGGGAACAGATGCCCATTTTTGGTCAATTGATTGCGAAGAACATTACGATGGGGGGGCAGATCTCTCCCGAGTTTTACACGATGCTGTTCACCATGCATGCTTCAATCATGATCTGGCTGGTGATTATTCCGGTATTGGCGGGAGCATTTGGAAACTTTTTGATTCCACTGATGATTGGCGCCGATGACATGGCGTTTCCAATGCTCAATGCACTGAGTTACTGGTTCATGTGGCCAGCCATGTTCTTTTTTGCCTTTGCCACGGGAATTGGTGGAGAACTGACCGGGATTCGCGGCGGGATGAACGGTGGTTCGGCCGAAGGCTGGACATCTTACCCGGTTCTTTCCGCACTCCGGCAGGCAGCCCCCGGTTCCGAAGGGGGCCAGTTCTGGTGGATCATGGCAGTCACCTTCGTGGGCGTTTCCTCCATGATGGGATCCGTGAATTACATGACGACGATCATCAATATGCGGGCACCGGGGATGACCCTGTTCCGGATGCCGCTGACCATCTGGGGTATGTTCATCACAGCCATCTTGCAGGCGTTTGCACTTCCGGTCCTCACTGCTGCGGGTTTCATGTTACTGGCAGACCGCTCATTCGGGACCTGCTTTTTCGTGCCGGCAGGAATCGTGGTGAATAATGCGGAACCGACACTGGGAGGAGGACAACCGTTATTGTGGCAACACCTGTTCTGGTTCTACTCTCATCCCGCCGTGTATATCATGGTGCTGCCGGGAATGGGCATGGTTTCAGACATGCTCTCGTGCACCTGTCGACGTCCCATCTTTGGTTATAAACCGATGGTCTACTCACTGGCCGCAATCGCCGGTCTGGGATTTATCGTCTGGGGACATCACATGTTCCTGTCGGGCATGAATCCGGCTTTGGGGATGACGTTCATGGTCTCGACCATCATGATTGCTCTCCCCTCTGCGGTGAAGGTGTTCAACTGGATTGGCACGATCTGGGGAGGCCGACCGGAATTCAATTGTGTCTTCTTGAATAGTGTGGCCTTCGTTTCGCTATTTATCGTTGGAGGCTTGTCTGGAATCTTCATGGCTGCGGTGCCCGTCGACATTTATGTTCACGACACCTATTTTATCGTCGCTCACTTCCATTATGTGTTGTTTGGAGCAACGCTCTTCAGCGTCTTTGGAGGAGTCCATTACTGGTACCCCAAGATGTTCGGACGATTGATGAACGAAACATGGGGAAAGGTTCACTTTTTTCTGACGTTCATCGCGTTTAATGGAACGTTCTTTCCGATGCACCTGCTGGGGATTGCCGGCATGCCCAGACGATATGCCGACCCCTATCTGCATCCGTATCTCGAACACCTCCTGCCGCTGAATCAATTCATGACGATCAGTGCCATTGTGATGGGCTTCGCGCAGTTCATCTTCATTGGAAACTTTGTGCTCAGCTGGTTCTATGGTGAAATCGCGGGGAGAAATCCATGGCGGGCAAATGGCCTGGAATGGGCCGCCCCATCTCCTCCCGGACATGGTAATTTTGATGTTCCGCCTATTGTCTATCGTGGTCCCTATGAATATTCCGACCCGGACCATGACAGCGATTTCTGGCCACAATGGGAACCTCCCGTCCCAAGGCCGCCGAAAGCCGCGGATTGATCAGTCGACTTCTGTAATGTGTATCCTCCCGCAGAACCCTGCTGGGAGATGAAACACCTCACCCTGTTGATTTTCATACATGCCCGGAAGTGATTTCGGTCACCCACAGTTTCATGACACCCGATTCCTCCTCCATCCGCCTGCATCTTCTCGCGATCTCGACACTTTGCGTCGCATTGATCACGTTGACGTTTGGCGCATTGGTGACCACAAAACATGCAGGGATGGCATTCCCCGACTGGCCGACATCGGATGGGTATCTGATGGTGACCTATCCCTGGTTGCGGGACTATGCTGTGAATTGGCATAAGTTTCTGGAGCATGGGCATCGCCTGGCGGGCATGCTGATCGGCATGTGGTCCATTGCCTTGGTGGCCTGTACCTGGTGGCTGGAAGATCGGCGATGGGTCAAATGGCTGGCAGTTGCCATTTTAACGGGGGTGATTTGCCAGGGGATATTAGGTGGATTTCGTGTTCAATTGAACGATCGAGGTCTGGCGATGCTGCATGGGATTTTTGCAGCCGTCGTCTTTTCCCTGATGGGCACCATGGTGGTTGTCACCGGTCGTGAATGGAAAGCAAGCGGGGTTTCTCCCGTTTCACGCCCGTCAGGGCTTGTGCAGGGGATGTCGATCGTAGTGGTCGGTTTGCTGCTGATTCAGTACACCTTTGGCAGTCTGATTCGCCATCAAGGGACGGGGTTGCATGAGCATCTTGGCCTGGGGATTGTGTCATTGATTGCAATTGGGGTGAACACTCTGGTTTCACGGAATACGGAGAGTCGTTGGTTACGGCGTTCCGCACTGATACTTTTATTGGTGGCCGTGGGGCAAGTGGGCCTGGGTTTGGGAACCTGGGTTGTGAAATTTGGTCTGGCTCAAATCGGGTATGTCGCGGTGGCAGACTCCGTAAAACAGGTCTCATTCCGTACTGCACACATGGTGTGGGGAGTGATGACGATGATGACGTCCGTTGTTTACACAATAAAGGTCTTTCGAGTGGCAGGTGCTTCGCCTCGACAGCCGGAACCGGTGCTGGAATTGCATCGTTCGGCTTCCCTTGTTCAAAGTGGAGGTGCCCGATGAATTCTCTGGCATCCTCTGTAACCACTCCCGCGACTCCGGTTGAATCCGTTTCGCTGGACTATTCGACAATTTCTCCTGTCACCGGACGCTTGTCCGCCTATCTGGAGCTGTCTAAGCCGCGGATTGCGGTGATGGTTTTGTTTGCAGCAACTGTCGGCTATCTCCTGGCCAGCCAGGGGAACTGGCAACCCTGGCCGCTGGTGCATGCCTGTTTTGGCATTCTGCTGGCAGTTGTCTCTTCGAGCTCGTTAAACCAGTTTATCGAGCGTGATACCGATCGGTTCATGCTCCGGACCCAACGACGGCCACTTCCATCGGCTCGTCTCTCTCCGTTGGAAGTCCTTTGCATCGCCTTGGGCTGTTCCGTCGTCTCCTTTGTTTATCTTTCTGTTCTCGTCAACGCTTTAACAGCTTGGATGACATTACTGACGACCGTGCTTTATGCAGGATTTTATACTCCACTGAAGCGCTATACCGCGCTTTGTACCGTTGTGGGAGCAGTCCCTGGAGCATTGCCACCAGTCTTAGGATGGACAGCTGCGGGGGGGAGCCTGGACTGGGGGGCATTCTCCCTGTTCGCAATTCTGTTTGTCTGGCAGTTTCCACATTTTCTGGCAATTGCCTGGATTTATCGCAGCCAGTATGAGCAAGCCGGGTTGAAGATGGTTCCAGGACGGGGGCGTCCGGGGATTATCGGGGCCATCAGCACGGGCTATGCCCTCGTCCTGATCCCAGTTAGCCTGCTGCCAATCCAACTGGGCCTGGTCGGCGACCTGTACGGACTGATTGCCATGGGACTGGGGTTGGCATATGTCTGGTCGGCGTTTCGGTTTCAACGTGAAGAATCGCGTGCTCGGGCACGCATGGTGTTGTGGATTTCCTTATTATATCTGCCAGGAATTCTGACAGCATTAACCCTTGATCACTGGCGTTTGCTAAGTTAATGCGGAGCGAACGATTGCGCAATACAGGTTTGTTTCGCAATGGTTTGCCTTCCTGATGAAATCCCGCGCTGTGCGGGGCATGGAATTGTTTTTAAGATCGATGTTGCCGCGCTGTCTGGGAAGTCGTCCAGCGTGGGAAACACAGGGCGAAGAACATTGGCGAGAGAACTCGCTTGAGAGGTTTGCGAATCCATGTCACATAGTGCTGCTTCACATGGGGCTGCTGCTCACGGTCACCCTTCTCACGCGCCAGCGTTGAGAATGGGGCTGCCAATCTCCAATGCCAAACTCGGGATGTGGCTGTTCCTGGGTACGGAAATCATGTTCTTCACCGCTTTTATCGGGAGCTATATTGTCCTGTATTTCGGCTCGCCGGGCTGGCCCACCGACACGAATGTTACACATATTAAGATCTGGGCGGGTGGAACCAATACGTTTGTGCTGCTGACGTCCAGCTATTTTGTGGTTCTGGCTCACGAGGCCATGGCACAAGGGCAGTACCGACGTGCCTGGAATTTTATGGCTATGACGTTTCTGTGCTCCTGTCTGTTTTTGGGGATTAAGGGGGTCGAATATTACGGCAAGTTCGATCACCGTATTTTGCCCGGCATTATTCCCGAAACGGAACTCCAGTCTGTTCGCATGTTACGTGACGACTGGAAAGAAAGGATGGATTCACAACTGAATGCACTCATCCCTGGGAAAGATCCGCTGCATGTGAAACAGGCGACGCTCATTTCGGAAATCGAAGAGGCCAAAGGAGCCCGAAAAGAAAAAATGCAGGCCTGGGCCGATCTGAACGTTGCATTCTCAAAGTATCGAGATGAGATCTCTGCCAATAAACATACATTGGCAAGCGCCGAGAAGCTGATGTTCGACTTGCGGAATCAGGCCACTGTGAAAGTTGGAGATCATGAGCAATCCGGAGTCTATGTCACGCCGGCCATCATCAAGTCGGTGCATTCACATGCTGCGGAGACGCATACTGCCGGTCATATCGAACACGATGCCGCAGGGCGGGAAATCAGCCGTGAAGCCAGCGATGTCGGATTGCATCTGCCGGAGCTGAAATCGGGCCAAGTGGCCATTTCAGACAGTCAAGGAAACTGGGAAACACTGGATTCCAAAGCTGTCCGTTCGCCGAAAATGAAATACGCCGGCCTGCTGGGATCAGTGAGCCTGCGTCATCCCATTGTTTATGGCAACCTGTTTGCCTCCACCTATTTTCTGATGACTGGGTTTCATGCCATCCATGTGATTGTCGGCATGATTCTGTTTATCACAGTCCTGGCTCAAGGCCGGAATCTCAGCGACAAGTGGAGCAACTGGGTGGAGAACACTGGACTTTACTGGCACTTTGTGGACCTGGTCTGGATTTTCCTGTTTCCATTGTTATATATCATTCCGGGTAATATCTAACACGTTTACATCCTCAGAATCAGATCTCTTGAACGTCAAGAAGCACAGGTCTGAAATACAGTTGTCAGCGAGAAATTGAGCCATGGTACATATTGCGGGACAGGAACATCTGGAAGAACATCCCCGCGTCAACTATTTCGCGATTTTCGTCGCCTTGTGTGTTTGCACTGCCATTTCCGTGGTCGTGGATATTGTTGAAATTACGCCTTTGCTGCTCGTATTTCTGGTGCTGGCCGTGGCGGTCGCCAAGGCGTTGTTTGTGCTGACGTACTTCATGCACTTGAAATTTGAAGGTCGCTGGAAATTCATCGTGTTATCACCAACCGCAATTCTGGCGGCTGGCCTGATGATTGCAATGTCTCCGGATCTGGCCATGCACTACTACACGAATGAAGCCCCACAGGCCCGCGCTGCACGTGATGCGGCATCCGGTCTCAATCCGCCGCCTCCACAGGGAGAAGCAGAGCAGATGGCACCCGGCCAGAAGGCTCACTAGGAGTCTGTCCGAGAACCCAGTCAACTCAAATTTCCACTACTATATTCGGTTCATTTTTCAATCGAAGCCACTATATATAGTGGCTTAATCAGTGGTGGGTTGAGTTCTCGGACAGACTCCTAGAGCGTTTTTGGAAATCTTGTGGCGGACTTGCCTCGCGGCATTCAGTCTTTCATCAAGTGAAACCTTTCGACGCGGGCACATGATCGACCAAACTGGTCTAGGAGTCTGTCTGAGAACTCCTTCGCATCCTATTTGATCTGTTTGATTCACGAATGAGGTTCGTTCACTTCAAAATCATTCGCCAGAAAAAAGATGAAAAAATTTCTTCATCATGATGCGGACTTCAAAGTCCTCGGACAGACTCCTGGTATGCGAAAAGTGTCAAGAAAGCGATTACGAAACGGAATCGCCAGAAGCCGACCCGCCCCTCAGGCTGCAGGGCGGGACAAAGGCTGCAGAACGTAACGGGGCTGCAGAACGTGACGAGGGCAGCGTGACGAATTCACCGGGAAAAAGTCATTTCAACCGGAATAATCGTTACAAACCGCACACGGATCGTTGTCATCCGTTTGATCGAAAAGATTCTCCCGACAGATTCAAGCGGTTTCAAGGGCATCGTCGATAGCTTTGGCAAAGCCCTTACAACCGGTTCAATCCTCAGCTCAGACAGGGCTGCTGTGGGAATTCCGCTTTTCGGCGAGGAGTGTTTCCATGTCGCATTTCATCATGTCGCATTGCATCAAAACGACTGCTTCGTCTCTTCTGAAATTTGGGGAGTATCTTCACGCAAAGTCCGACAACGGAGGACGTTTCGCGATCACATACCCGAAATCCAAGCGCTGGCAGGGCACTACTTTGAGTTTGTTGGCTGTGCTGGCTTTTCCGATTGCTCTCCAGGCAGGTTCGGCCGAACGCAGTCCCGTGCGGGACTCTACAAAGAACTACGAATTCACTGCGGAGTTTCAGCCGCAAAGTTGTCGACCACAAGGGCATCATTCCAGCTCGTTTCGTACATTTGTCCGCCATCACGACAGCCCCAAGCCGGACGGCTGTTATGTGACCGAGAACGGCCTGGGAGGCTGCAGCCCGATCGTGACAGATCTGGTGATTCGCACCAGCGCCGCGGTGGAAAGCCCTGCTCAACATCTTGTTGAGAGCCCGGCGAACACCATGATTGAAGGCCCTGCGGAACGCTTGACCACAAGTACGGGATCGCCAACGATCAAGGCAGCATCACCCATCACAGTTCCACCAGCCATCGAAGCCGTCTGCCTGCCCGTGGTTTCTGTTGAGAGTTGTGACTCCACCTGCTGTGCAACGGGCACTCCGCCCGCACTGGCGGAATTGATTCATCGCAGCCAGACTGCCAGTTACGGATGGGAACGCCGTGATGCCATTCACAAACTCAGCGATAAGTTTGATTGCAAGTGCCACCCTGAAGTGATGACGGCACTCCTGTTCGCACTGAATGATTCCGACGAGCGTGTCCGATCGAAAACTGCCGATGAAATTGGAGATCAGCTGCGTGTGAACCCCGGGTGCTGTACTCCCACAGTTCTGAACGCATTGCAATACGCCATGGGAGACTGCGACCGGTTTGTGCGGCGGCAGGCAGAAGAAGCCTTGCGGGCGGCAGGCTATGATTTTGTCGACGGCTGCTGTCAGTTGCGCCGACTGAATGCCGAGGTCACCTGTGCTCCGGTGCAGGTCCCGCTTTCCGTCAACCTGCCAGCAATTCGGAGCACCCATCGCCCCTCCGGCGCCCCCATTCTCCAGAAGTCTGCCATTGTCCCGCCAACTGCCGGTCCGGCAATTCCTTCTGTAACCCGTCCAGCCCTCTTTCCTCTCAGCGTGCCGGTGGATGATGCCACACCTACGCAGCCAGCCGCTGAACAGGCTGTGGCGCCACCCCCACTCGAAAAGCCCGTTTCGTTTTCATCTCCCGCTGCCACGCCGGATATCCACCAGACGAACGCCCCCACTCGAAAAGATGCCCCGGTCCCCTTGTCAACTGGGCTGGCCGGTTCGCGGGGCCAGCCAGCAACTGGCAACGATTCCGGCAGTTCCACTCACCGTTTATCGTCAGCAAGAAATCGTCCATTAAGGAAAAGTTTGAGTCACTTGTTCAACTAGAGCGTTTTTGTAAATCTTGTGGCGAACTTGCCTCGCGGCATTCAGCCTTTCATCAAGTGAAACCTTTTCGACGCGGGCACATGATAGACCAAACTGGTCTAGTGCCCTGTCAGGGCTTAGATTTAGGGTACGTGATCGCGAAACGTCCGCCGTTGTCGGATTTTATGTTAAGGCCACCTAAAGATTTTAGAGTAAGCGAAGCCTTAGCAGCCTGTTGAAAAGCGCACAGATAGAAATGTCTGTGCCACCAGATGGTGCTGGTTCGTTAGGGAAGTGGGCCGGACGATCTTTCTTTCTGGCGGAATGTTCTGGGGAATGTTCGTGTTTTTCAACAGGTTGGCAAGGCACATCACCCCTCTCGCGTGCGAGGGAAACATGGGCAGGGCTATGTAGAGACAGGGCTATGTAGAGACAGGACTTGTTGACTCCTGTCTGCAGAAGTCTCGTTCTATTTTTCCCTGAGTTGTTCCTGTAACTCCTGAACTTCTTCGCACAAGGTCTGCATCTGCTTTTGCAGGGTGGTGAGATCTGTGTGCAGTTGTTGAATTTCGGGAGTCTGTGGTGAAGGAACAATCATTCCTGGGCCGACAATCTGAACTCCGGGGGGCAGAAACCCAGGGGGCAATTCTGTTGCTGGAACGGGCGTTGCCATTCCGGCAGGAAAGTCTTCCGGTGTGGCTGCCATGGGCGTGACCTGGAGCTTGAAGGGGGCTGCATCCCGGACCAGGGTCAATGTGAGCGGCTGGCCCCGTGCTTCGTTGATTTTGCGGACCACTTCGCCCGGCAGACTGACCGGCTGATCGT
>Ga0182739_1002428_pt1 | contig 17471 bp, 13 predicted proteins | sample eDN5th30CBELigBY_FD_128873 | JGI IMG/M metagenome (GOLD analysis project Ga0182739, IMG submission 128873) | Enriched backyard soil microbial communities from Emeryville, California, USA - eDNA 5th pass 30_C BE-Lig BY (version 2) (version 2) | ecosystem: Environmental > Terrestrial > Soil >... | reverse complement strand
AGTAGGAACCCTACCTGAAGAAGAAAAGCGAAAACTAATTTATGAAGTATTATCTCCAATTGGTCACAATTTAATGGTTACTCCTAAAGAAGTAGACGTATTTATTGAAGATATGGCAAATTTGCTTGCCAATGGTTTAAATGCTGCCCTTCATTCGGCGATAAATCAAGATAATGTAGGATTTAATACTCATTAAATATATTTCCTATCTACTAATTAGATAAACATTCATGATTTTTCTCCAAAAGTAATTTAGGTTCTAGTAACTCTATTAATGACATAAGTTTTAATAGAGTTACTTACTATACGTCTTAACCGTTGGAGGTATAAAATGAAACTATATACATTTGGTGCAATTGGCATTGCAATGCTAATGTTTATATGTGTCTTATTCGGAATGCAACAAGCGAAAAATGGTATACATAAAATGAAGGGATATGAAGATGTAGGCTTTGAAAGCTCTTTGTTGATTGAACAAAAAAATGGGAATATACAAGCTTCAATTCTTGGTGAAAATATAACCAGTCATGACCTTCAGCAAAAAAAACAACAATTAGAAAGTGCAGGAGCTTTTAATTTATTATCTAGTGTTGGAAAAGGTGTAGCAGATACTGTCTCTTCATTGGTGGAAAAAGGAGTAAGTATAATTGGGGATACCATAGAAGAAAAGAGAAAATAGAAAAGCATAAGTAAAACATTTACTTTTCGTTGAATCTTATTCTTCACACTGCTATAATCAAAAATAGTGTATATGCGCGATTATTGTAGGAGTGAACATAAATGAACAGAGACGAAATGTTAGAGAGACAATCAAAAATAAGGAATTTTTCCATCATTGCACATATAGACCATGGAAAATCTACACTGGCCGATCGTATTTTAGAAAAAACGAATGCGTTAACTGCGCGTGAAATGAAAGACCAGTTATTAGATTCTATGGATTTGGAAAGAGAACGTGGTATTACCATAAAATTGAACTCAGTACAATTAAAGTATCAAGCCAAAGATGGCGAAATTTATACATTGCATTTAATTGATACACCAGGACATGTGGATTTCACATACGAAGTTTCTCGTAGTTTGGCTGCGTGTGAAGGAGCAGTTCTTGTAGTGGATGCTGCTCAAGGTATTGAGGCACAAACTTTAGCGAATGTTTATTTAGCTATTGATAATGATTTAGAAATTGTACCTGTTATCAATAAAATTGACCTTCCAAGTGCAGATCCAGAAAGAGTAAGAAACGAAATAGAAGATGTGATAGGACTTGATGCTTCTGAAGCTGTTTTAGCTTCTGCAAAAGCAGGTATTGGGATTGAAGACATTCTCGAACAGGTAGTAGAAAAGGTGCCTGCACCACAAGGAGACCCAGAAGCTCCCTTAAAGGCGTTGATTTTTGATAGTCTTTATGATGCTTACCGTGGTGTAGTTACGTATATCCGTGTTGTGGATGGTACTGTAAAACCAGGGGATAAAATTCGTATGATGGCAACAGGTAAAGAATTTGAAGTAATAGAAGTGGGTGTCTTTACTCCGAAGTCCCTTCCAACTGATTACTTGTCTGTAGGAGACGTTGGATATTTAACAGCAGCAATAAAAAATGTTGGGGACACACGAGTAGGGGATACGATAACAAATGCAAAAAATGGTGCTACTGAAGCATTACCTGGTTATCGAAAATTAAACCCAATGGTATATTGTGGATTGTATCCAATAGATAGTGCGAAGTTTAATGATTTGCGCGAGGCATTAGAAAAATTAGAACTAAATGATTCTGCATTACAATTCGAACCGGAAACATCACAAGCATTAGGCTTTGGTTTCCGTTGTGGATTCCTAGGTTTATTGCATATGGAAATTATTCAAGAGCGTATTGAGCGTGAATTTAAAATAGATTTGATCACGACTGCTCCAAGTGTTATCTATGATGTTATTATGACAGATGGATCACAACTAAAGGTGGATAATCCATCTGCAATGCCTGATCCACAGAAAATAGAGCGAATAGAAGAACCTTATGTAAAAGCTACGATGATGGCCCCAAATGAATATGTTGGTGCTATTATGGAACTTTGTCAGCAAAAACGAGGCGTATTCATTGATATGCAATATATGGATGAGACCCGAGTGAAGATTATCTATGAAATTCCACTTTCTGAGATTGTGTATGATTTCTTTGATCAATTAAAATCTAATACTAGAGGATATGCTTCCTTTGATTATGAATTAATTGGCTATAGACCTTCCACGCTTGTTAAGATGGATATTCTATTGAATGCGGAACAAGTGGATGCTTTAAGTTTTATTGTCCATAAAGATTTTGCTTATGAAAGAGGAAAAATTATTGTAGAGAAATTAAAAGAACTTATTCCTCGTCAACAGTTTGAGGTGCCAATTCAAGCAGCCATTGGACAAAAAATTGTAGCCCGTTCTACTATTAAAGCGATGCGTAAAAACGTATTAGCAAAATGTTATGGTGGAGATATCTCTCGTAAACGTAAACTGTTAGAAAAGCAAAAAGAAGGTAAAAAACGTATGAAGCAAGTTGGATCTGTAGAGGTTCCTCAAGAGGCATTTATGGCTGTTCTACGTATGGATGATAGCAATAATACAAAGAAATAAACTCAATACATGTGTTGTTTTCTTAAATGCAATTTACTTGCTAAAAATATAATAGACCTGTTATAAGTATGGGGTTAGGTGTCACAAGGCACTAACCTCTTTTTCTTATAAAAGAGAATTAAATTTAAGATGATTCCCAAAGGGAGAACATCTTAGATTTGGCAGAAATTAAAAAGGTTGTGAAGAATTGATACAAGCAGCATATATTCATATTCCGTTTTGCGAGCATATTTGTCATTATTGTGACTTTAATAAAGTTTACTTAAAAGGGCAGCCTGTAGACGAATATTTAGATGCATTAGAACAAGAAATGAAGTTAACAATAGAAACTTATGGGCGGCAGCCGCTATCGACTATCTTTGTTGGAGGAGGGACTCCGACGAGTCTATCTGCTTCACAGCTTGAGAGATTATGCGAAATGATTCAAACAGAGCTACAACCAAGTCAAAAAATTGAATATACATTTGAAGCAAATCCAGGCGATTTGACTGAAGATAAACTTAAAGCATTATATAACGGAGGGGTTAATCGTTTAAGCTTTGGAGTTCAATCTTTTAATGATGAGTTACTAAAAAGAATAGGAAGAACTCATAAAGCGAAAGATGTGTTTTCTTCTATTGATGCTGCTAAGAAAATCGGTTTCGAAAATATTAGTGTTGATTTGATATATAGTTTACCTGGTCAAACCTTGCAAGATTTTAAAGAAACTTTAGCAACTGCATTTCAATTAGATATTCAACATTATTCTGGCTATTCGTTAATTATTGAACCAAAGACGGTATTTTATAATTTAATGAGAAAAGGTAAGCTTCCAGTACCGGGAGAAGATGTAGAAGCAAATATGTACAGCTTACTTATGGAGGAAATGGCCAAGCATGGTTTCGAACAATATGAAATTAGTAATTTTGCGAAACCTGGATTTGAAAGTCGACATAATATAACTTATTGGAATAATGAGGAATACTTCGGAATTGGAGCTGGTTCCCATAGTTATGTAGCAGGAGAAAGACGCGCTAATTTTGGCCCCTTAAAAAAATATATGGAGCCATTAGACAAAGGACAGTTTCCTCTTTTAGAACAACATATTGTTACTACTGTTGAAAAAATGGAAGAAGAAATGTTTTTAGGTTTACGTAAAAATTTAGGGGTAGATTTAACTACGTTTGAGTCTAAATATAATATAAATCCATTACAATTATTTGATAAAGAAATACAAGATTTAATAAAAAGAAATCTCATTGTTATTGAAGACAATCATTTGCGTCTGACGAATTCAGGAAGATTTTTAGGTAATGAAGTGTTCCAATCGTTTATTGCAACATTGGATTAAAAATGTACTTATTCCCCATAAAAAAAGGAATAAAAATAAACTGATTTATTATGGGGAATTCTAAAGTGCTTTTTCGTATAAGATTGTGAATAATAGGGAAAAATTTCTGCGATAAAAAAAGACCAAATGATTGACATGGTCTCCTTGTTTTGCTAATTTATATATAGATTTAGCACTCACATACAAAGAGTGCTAACAGAGGTGATTAATGTGTTAACTGATCGTCAATTATTAATCTTACAAGTAATTATTGATGATTTCATTTCATCGGCACAGCCAGTTGGCTCAAGGAGTTTATCCAAGAAGGAAAATATTACGTTTAGCTCAGCTACTATACGTAATGAAATGGCAGACCTAGAAGAATCAGGTTACTTAGAAAAAACACATTCCTCTTCTGGTAGAATACCTTCAGAAAAGGGATACCGTTTTTATGTAGATCATTTATTAGCGCCACAGCAATTAAAGCAATCTGACATAGTGGAGATTAACTCGCTCTTTGCTGAAAAAATATATGAATTAGAAAATCTTGTACAAAAATCGGCGAAAATATTGTCTGATTTGACAAATTATACTACTATAGTCCTTGGACCTGCTGTTAAGGAAAACAAGTTGAAAAAGATACAAATAGTACCTTTGAATAGTCATACTGCAATTGCGATTATTGTGACGGATTCAGGACATGTTGAAAATAGAATGTTTCATTTGCCAGAAACTGTTGATGTTACGGAGATAGAGAAATTAGTAAATATATTAAATGAAAGATTAACTGGTGTTCCTATAGATAAACTTCACAATAAGATTTATAAAGAAGTTGCTTCACTTTTAAAACAACATATTAATCACTATGAATATTTTATAAACTCACTATCTGAGACAGTAAAGTTTCCTAATAATGAAAAACTATTTTTTGGTGGTAAGACGAATATTTTAAGTCAACCTGAATTTCACGATATTACAAAAATTCGTAATCTCTTAAATATGATTGAAAAAGAAGAAGGTATTCCTGATTTAATACGTAATAATTCAACAGATATTAGTATTAAAATTGGTCGAGAAAATAATAATAGTGCTATGGAAAATTGTAGTATTATTTCTGCTTCCTATAGCATTGGAGATGAAAATATTGGTTCAATCGCAATACTAGGACCGACTAGAATGGAGTATTCTAGAGTTGTTAGTTTACTTAATATTTTATCTCACGATTTAACGAAAGTGCTCACGAAATTGTATCTATAATTGTTTAAGTTAGAACTTTATTAGCAGTAATTAATATAACAATAAGTGAATCATTTAAGGGAGGTGAACAAGTTGGCAGAAGAAAAAACAACTAATAATGAAGTAGAACAACAAGAAGAAGTAAGCACAGAGGAACAAGTAGAAGCCGTTTTTGAAGAGGCAGACACAACTACTCCTTCCAGTGAAGAAAACGAAGAGTTAATTGCAGCAAATGAAAAAATAGCTGCATTAGAAGCTAAACTTGAAGAGGAAGCAAATCGTTATCTCCGTTTACAGGCAGATTATGATAATTCTCGTCGAAGAGCTAAACTTGACATGGAAGCAGCACAAACGTATCGTGCACAAAGTCTTGTTATGGATTTGCTACCAAGCATCGATAACCTGGAAAGAGCTTTAAAAATCGAAGTAGTTGGGGAACAAACTCAAAGTTTATATACAGGTGTGGAGATGGTTTATCGAGGATTGCTTGATGCTCTAAAGAAAGAAGGAGTAGAAGTAATTGAATCAGTAGGTAAAGAGTTTGATCCACATCTTCATCAAGCTGTTATGCAAGAAGCAGTAGATGGAACGGAACCTAATATCGTAATCGATGAATTCCAAAAAGGGTATACGTTGAAAGATAGAGTTATTAGACCTGCAATGGTAAAAGTAAGTCAATAAGGCATTACATATAATAATTAGGAGGGAATATTTCATGAGTAAAATTATTGGTATAGACTTAGGTACAACAAACTCATGTGTTGCTGTACTAGAAGGTGGAGAACCAAAGGTTATTCCAAATCCAGAGGGAAATAGAACAGCTCCATCTGTTGTAGCATTCAAAAATGGAGAACGTCAAGTTGGTGAAGTTGCAAAACGCCAATCTATTACAAACCCTAACACAATTATGTCTATTAAACGTCATATGGGTACAGACTATAAAGTAGAAATCGAAGGAAAAAATTATTCTCCACAAGAAGTTTCTGCTATTATTCTTCAATACTTAAAAGGTTACGCAGAAGAGTATCTTGGTGAAAAAGTAACGAAAGCAGTTATTACAGTTCCTGCATACTTTAATGATGCAGAACGTCAAGCAACTAAAGATGCTGGTAAAATTGCAGGTTTAGAAGTTGAACGTATTATTAACGAACCTACTGCTGCTGCATTAGCATATGGTCTTGATAAAACAGATGAAGATCAAACTATCTTAGTTTATGACCTTGGTGGAGGTACATTTGACGTATCTATCCTAGAACTTGGTGATGGTGTATTTGAAGTTAAATCAACAGCAGGTGATAACCGCCTAGGTGGAGATGACTTTGACCAAGTAATCATTGATTACTTAGTAGAACAGTTCAAGAAAGAAAACGGCATTGATTTAAGTAAAGATAAAATGGCGTTACAACGTTTGAAAGATGCAGCTGAAAAAGCGAAAAAAGATTTATCAGGTGTAGCTTCTACTCAAATTTCTTTACCATTTATCACAGCAGGAGAAGCTGGACCACTTCATTTAGAAGTAACTCTTTCTCGTGCTAAATTTGAAGAAATCTCTGCTGACCTAGTAGAACGTACTATGGGACCTACTCGTCAAGCATTGAAAGATGCTGGTCTAAGTGCTTCTGAAATCGATAAAGTTATCCTTGTTGGTGGATCTACTCGTATTCCAGCTGTTCAAGAAGCAATTAAGAAAGAAACAGGTAAAGAGCCACATAAAGGAGTTAACCCTGATGAAGTAGTTGCAATGGGTGCTGCTATTCAAGGTGGAGTAATCACTGGTGATGTAAAAGATGTTGTATTACTTGACGTAACACCATTATCATTAGGTATTGAAACTATGGGTGGCGTATTTACAAAATTGATTGATCGTAATACAACAATCCCAACATCTAAGTCACAAGTATTCTCAACTGCTGCAGACAGTCAAACAGCTGTTGATATTCATGTACTACAAGGTGAACGTCCAATGGCTCAAGACAATAAAACATTAGGTCGTTTCCAATTGACAGACATTCCACCAGCACCACGTGGAATACCACAAATTGAAGTTTCTTTCGATATCGACAAAAATGGTATTGTAAATGTTCGTGCTAAAGATTTAGGTACAAATAAAGAACAAACTATTACAATCAAGTCTTCTACAGGTTTATCTGATGATGAAATTGAAAAAATGGTAAGAGAAGCAGAAGAAAATGCAGAAGCTGATAAAAAGCGTAAAGAAGAAGTAGAATTACGTAATGAAGCAGACCAACTAGTTTTCACTACTGAAAAAACGCTAAAAGATTTAGAAGGTAAAGTAGATGAAAGTGAAGTTGCAAAAGCAAACGAAGCTAAAGATGAGCTGAAAGCTGCTATCGAGAAAAACGAATTAGAAGAAATTCGTGCGAAAAAAGATGCACTTCAAGAAATCGTTCAAAACTTAACGATGAAGCTTTATGAAGAAGCTGCAAAACAAGCACAAGCTGCAGAAGGCGCTGATGGTGCTGCATCTGGTAAAGATGATAACGTGGTAGATGCTGAATTCGAAGAAGTAAAAGACGATAAATAAGATTTAAATAAGTTAAACACTTTCAAAAGTCAAAGTCAGGTTATCTTGACTTTGACTTTTGTTTTTAGTTTGCATCCTAATTTTAGAAGAAAACTATTGTACATTAGAAATGCATAGTGATAAAATAGCATTTATGTGAAAAGAATCGGGGAGTGGTAATCAATATGGATAAAAGGGATTACTATGAAGTCCTAGGGCTTTCTAAAGAAGCTTCTAAGGATGAAATAAAAAAGGCATATCGTAAATTATCAAAAAAATATCATCCAGATATCAATAAAGAACCTGATGCAGATGAAAAATTCAAGGAAGTAAAAGAAGCATATGAAGTATTAAGTGATGATCAAAAAAGAGCACATTATGATCAATTTGGTCATACAGATCCTAACCAAGGCTTTGGCGGTGGTGGTGCTGATTTTGGTGGATTTGGTGGTTTTGAAGACATCTTTAGTACTTTCTTTGGCGGCGGTGGTTCTAGAAGAAGAGATCCTAATGCTCCAAGACAAGGTGCTGATTTACAATATACGATGACTTTATCATTTGAAGAAGCAGCATTCGGAAAAGAAACAGAAATTGAAATACCGAGAGAAGAAAACTGTGAAACATGTAAAGGGACTGGTGCGAAGCCTGGTACGAAACCAGTAACATGTAAACATTGTAGTGGAACTGGTCAGTTGAATGTAGAACAAAACACTCCATTTGGCCGTATTGTCAATAGAAGAACATGTAACTACTGTAATGGAACTGGTAAAGAAATTAAACATAAATGTTCTACTTGTGGCGGAACAGGTAAAGTGAAAAAACGTCGCAAGATTAATGTGAAAATCCCAGCAGGTATTGATGATGGTCAACAACTCAGAGTATCTGGTCAAGGGGAACCTGGTATTAACGGCGGTCCATCAGGGGACTTATATGTAGTGTTCCACATTAAGAGACATGAATTTTTTGAACGTGATGGTGAAGATGTTTATTGTGAAATGCCTATCACATTTGTTCAGGCAACACTTGGGGCAGAAGTGGAAGTTCCAACTATTCATGGCAAGGTGAAATTAAAAGTTCCAGCAGGAACACAAACAGGTACGAAATTCCGTTTAAAAGGTAAAGGAATCCCAAATGTACGAGGATATGGGCAAGGGGATCAGCATGTTATCGTACGCTTAGTAACACCTACTAAATTAACAGATAAACAAAAACAAATTCTGCAAGAATTTGCTGAAGAGACTGGATCTTCTTCTCATGAGGATGATAGCTTCTTTGCTAAAGTAAAAAGAGCCTTTAAAGGTGAATAATCATTTAAGGAGTTGGTAGAAATGAAGTGGTCTGAAATAACCATTCATACAACAAATGAAGCAATAGAGCCTATTTCAAATATTTTACATGAAGCAGGGGCTAGTGGGGTAGTAATCGAAGACCCCTTTGAATTATCGAAAGAAAGAGAAGACCAATTCGGTGAAATCTACCAACTAAATCCTGATGATTATCCAGAAGAAGGGGTATTAGTAAAAGCGTATCTACCTATCAATAGCTTTTTAGGTGAAACTGTGGAAGCTATAAAAGAGAATATTACTAATCTTGTTTCTTTTAATATTGATATTGGTTTAAATAAAGTTTCTATTATGGAAGTACATGAAGAAGAATGGGCAACTGCTTGGAAGAAATATTACCATCCAGTTAAAATTTCTGAAAAATTCACAATCGTACCAACCTGGGAGAATTACCAGCCTGTTCATACTGATGAACTAATAATTGAATTGGATCCGGGGATGGCTTTTGGTACAGGAACACATCCAACCACTGTATTATGTATCCAAGCATTGGAAAGAATAGTTAAAAAAGGTGATACAGTGATTGATGTAGGTACTGGTTCTGGCGTCTTGAGTATTGCTGCAGCGATGCTTGGGGCTAAATCAGTCAGAGCACTTGATTTAGATGAGGTTGCAGTTAAATCAGCTAGGGTTAATATTAAACTGAATAAGGTTCATGAAGTGACTACAGTTAGTCAAAATAATCTCTTAAATGGAATTACTGAACAAGCAGATGTGATTGTTGCAAATATTCTTGCTGAAGTTATACTTCGATTTACAGATGACGTTTCTCGCCTTTTAAATAAAGATGGTTATTTTATTGCTTCCGGTATCATTCTTCAGAAAAAAGAAGAGGTAAAGGCTGCAATTATTGCGTCTGGACTTGAAATAATTGAAACCGTTCAAATGGAAGATTGGGTAAGTATTACAGCTAAAAAAGTAAATTAATTTACTAACATGATTAGAACTAGGAAGTTTCGATTATCGATTCTTCCTTATCTATTGTTTTTAGGAAAGTAGGTTTTTTTATTGCAACGATATTTTGCAAACTATGAGGAAAATAGATTTTTTATTAATGATGATGATTATCACCATATAGTCCGAGTAATGCGTATGGTTGTAGGGGATGAAATTTATTGTGTTAACAACGATCAACAGGTTGCTCGTTGTACAATAGAAAATATTACCGAAAACCAAGTTGTTGCAAAAGTGCTACAATGGATAGAAGGGGAAATAGAACTTCCTATCCATGTTTCTATTGTGAGCGGACTGCCAAAAGGGGATAAGCTTGAATGGATTATTCAAAAAGGTACGGAACTCGGGGCAAATAAGTTTATCCCTTTTATTGCAGCTCGCTCTGTTGTTAAATGGGATGAGAAAAAGGGAGATAAAAAGCTGTCTCGCTGGAATAAAATAGCCAAGGAAGCAGCTGAGCAATCTCATCGTACAATGGTTCCAGATGTATTATCACCGATTAGGTTGAAAGAGCTTATTGAGATTTCAAATAGATATGACATAAAAGTAATTGCATACGAGGAAGAAGCAAAGCATGGAGAGGTAGCAAACTTAACTGCGGCATTTAAAAATATGCAAAAAGGTCAATCCTTACTTGCAGTTTTCGGTCCAGAAGGTGGCTTTACTGAACAAGAAGTCGAATTATTAAAAGAACACGGATTTGTGGCATGTGGCCTAGGTCCGAGAATATTAAGAACAGAAACAGCACCATTATATTTACTATCTGCTGTTTCCTATCATTTTGAATTAATGGAGTGATGAACATGCCAACAGTTGCTTTTCATACATTAGGATGTAAAGTAAATCACTATGAAACGGAAGCTATATGGCAACTATTTAAGCAACAAGGATACGAACGTGTAGAATATGAAAATATATCAGATGTATATGTTATAAACACTTGTACAGTAACGAATACTGGTGATAAGAAAAGTCGCCAAGTCATTCGACGTGCTGTTCGTAAAAATCCTGATGCTGTTATCTGTGTAACAGGTTGCTATGCACAAACATCACCAGCAGAGATCATGGCTATCCCTGGTGTAGACATAGTAGTAGGTACACAGGATCGTGTAAAAATGCTTGAATATATTGAGCAATATAAAGAAGAAAGAAAACCAATTAACGCAGTTGGCAATATTATGAGGAACCGTGTATATGAAGAACTTGATGTTCCTTCCTTTACAGATAGAACAAGAGCTTCATTAAAGATTCAAGAAGGTTGCAATAACTTTTGTACATTCTGTATTATTCCTTGGGCAAGAGGATTAATGCGCTCTAGAGACCCACAGGAAGTTATTAGACAGGCACAACAATTGGTTGATGCTGGATATAAAGAGATTGTTTTAACTGGAATTCATACAGGTGGTTATGGTTCTGATTTAAAAGATTATAACTTAGCAAATTTACTTCGCGATTTAGAGGCACAAGTAAAAGGTTTAAAACGTTTGCGTATCTCTTCTATTGAAGCAAGTCAAATAACAGATGAAGTTATTGAAGTATTAGATAAATCGAAAATTATAGTAAATCATCTTCATATTCCTATTCAATCTGGTTCAGATACAGTACTAAAACGTATGAGAAGAAAGTATTCCATGGAATTCTTTGCTGAAAGACTTACTCGTTTAAAAGAGGCATTACCTGGATTAGCTATCACTTCTGATGTAATTGTAGGATTCCCTGGAGAAACAGAAGAAGAGTTTATGGAGACTTATACTTTTATTAAAGAACATAAATTCTCAGAATTACACGTATTCCCTTATTCAAAGAGAACAGGAACACCTGCTGCGAGAATGGAAAATCAAATTGATGAAGATGTGAAAAATGAAAGAGTTCATCGTTTAATTTCATTATCTGATCAGTTAGCTAAAGAATATGCTTCTAACTATGAAAATGAAGTAGTGGAAGTAATACCAGAAGAATTATATAAAGAGGTTGGAGACGGTAATCTTTATGTAGGCTATACTGATAATTATTTAAAAGTAGTTTTCCCAGCTACTGAAGATATGGTTGGAAAAATTGTTAAAGTAAAAATTACTAAAGCTGGATATCCAGTAAATGAAGGACAATTTGTCCGTGTATTAGATGAAATAGAGGAAAAAGCAGCGATAGTATCCTAAATGATTGAAGCTAGTTGATTACCGAAATACAATTATTATGTAAGGACAGGTAGATACTATAAGTATTTTAACTGTCCTTCTAAGAAATGGAACATTAAGTGTGCTAGAGAATGTAATTAACCAATTAATTAAATCAAATATACATATTAAAGGAGAATACTGATGAATATCGCTAAAATGATTGATCATACATTATTGAAGCCTGATGCAAAGAAGGACCAAATAGTTACATTATGTGAAGAAGCAAAAAAATATAATTTTGCATCTGTTTGTGTAAATCCTACGTGGGTAAAATTAGCTAGCGAATTATTAGCTGGAACAGACGTGAAAGTTTGTACTGTTATTGGTTTTCCATTAGGAGCAACAACATCTAATACAAAAGCATTTGAAACAGAAGATGCTATTAAAAATGGTGCAACCGAAGTAGATATGGTTATTAACATTGGAGCACTTAAAGACAAAAATTATGACTTAGTAAGAGAAGATATTAAAGCTGTTGTCGAAGCTGCTAAAGGAAAAGCTTTAACAAAGGTTATTATTGAAACATGTCTTTTAACAAATGAAGAAAAAGAAACAGCTTGTAAATTAGCAGTAGAAGCAGGAACTGATTTTGTTAAAACATCTACTGGTTTTTCAACAGGTGGAGCTACAGTTGAGGATATCGCCTTAATGAGAAAGACAGTAGGACCTGATATTGGAGTAAAAGCATCAGGCGGAGTTAGAAGTAGTGAAGATACAAGTAAAATGGTAGAAGCTGGTGCAACAAGAATTGGTGCAAGCTCAGGTGTAGCCATTGTAAATGGCTTAACTAGTAATAGCGATTATTAATAAATAGTCCCCTAGATAATTAAAATCTAGGGGATTTTTTTATTATGGAATGAAACTAATATTTATAGAAGTATTTTTCGATGAACTTTTCGGTAATGGCTTGGTGTTGTATTCATTATTTTTTCAAAGTTTCGATTGAAGCTTCTAATGTTCCTGTACCCTACCTTTTCTGCAATTTCTGTTATTTTAGAGTCTGTGGTTCTAAGTAGTTGAGATGCTAAAGTTATCCGATGTCCGTTTAAAAAGTCTACAAACGGTACCTTCAAGACTTTAGTGAAAAACCTAGATAGATACGAATAATCGTATCCAAACTTTAAAGATAGATCCTTTAAAGAAAGTTCCTCTGTGAAATGATTTTGAATATAGTTCAGTAAATCATGAAGCAAATAATCATCTCTATTACTTTCCTCTTTGAAAGTTGTTTGTTTTAATAACTCATCACAAATTAAATAAAATACCCCTTTTTTTGCTAACATCGATGTTTCTTTCTCAATAAGAGTTGTTCTCGTTAACTCCTCCAAGTGATTTTCTAGATGAAAAATAGGATCCATTAATATTTTATTTTTACTAAGCTGATAAAATTGGTTAACAAATTCCGGAGAAAAAACATAAATCCAAGCATGATTATTTTGATTACTATGTAAGCTATGAATTTGATTTGACAATATGAGAGCACATTCCCCTTGATGAAGATGATAAGTCTGTTCCTGAATAGTTATATCTAATATTCCTTCATCAACCATGATGAGTTCCAGGCTTCGATGAAAATGAGGAAAGTTATTCGGACTATGTGCAGAGATACGATCAAATTCACCATGTTGTCCAAAATAATTGGATTGATAAAAAATCATCTGTTTTACTCCTTACAAGTCAAATTTTGTCCATAATTATACAATTTAAGTGCTAGTTACGTCAAACGGAGATGACTAAAATAAACCTGTTGATAAAAATAAAGAAAAGAGGTGCAAGAATGAAAAAGAAGCACAGAAAACTAGTAACAAAAATGATTGGGCAAGAAAAATTTACATAGTATTAAATCATGTGGTTACAAAGAAAGTATATTTCGGAAAAAGAATAAATATCATTTAATTATCACTTCTTTCAAATTTAAACAGAAAGTGTGTAGATTTCTATTGAATAATTACCAGTGGATATGGAGTTTTGTAAAGAAAAATAAAATGAGAGTAATTATTGCATCCATCATTTTATTATTCAATGCCATCTTAGTTGTTATTGTACCACTACTGAGTGGAAAACTAATTGATGAAGTAATTGGGAATAGTGAAATGAAACTTCTTATTCCTATTTTACTGGCTATGATTGGAGTAACAATTGTACGTACCGTTACTAGATATATTTATCAGATGATGTATGAAAGAGTAGGTCAAGATGCTCAATTTGATATCAGGCAAAATATGTATCAAAAGTTGCAAGAATTGGACTTTGATTTTTTTAATCATAATAGAGTCGGAGATATTATGGCTAGGATGACCGGAGATATGGATGCAATTCGTCATTTTGTCTCATGGGTTTGCTATAACATTGCAGAATGTATAATCTTTTTTACTTTTGCTATTATTGTTATGTCCAGCATTGATTGGCGTTTAACAATAGCACTTGTTGCTGTAACTCCGTTCATTTTTATATTTACGCAAAAAATGTCTAAAGAAGCCCACCCTGTTTTTTTAGAAATTAGAGAGAGTTTTTCTAGATTGAATTCAATGGTTGAAGAAAATATAAGCGGTAATCGGGTTGTAAAGGCATTTTCCCGTGAAGAATATGAAATTGAAAAGTTTAACTCTTTTAATGCTGATTATAAAAAGCGAAATTTAGACTCAGCAAATGTATCAAAAAGGTATTTACCATGGCTAGATGGATTTGCTGGATTATTAAGCGTTATCACTTTATTATTTGGTGGTTTTTTTGTGATTAAAGGAAGTATTTCAATTGGTGATTTAGTAGCATTTAATGGATTCATGTGGCTATTAAATATGCCGATGCGTATGAGTGGCTGGCTTATCAATGATGTACAGCGATTTAATGCTTCTTGTGTGAAAATACGTAATTTGCTAAATACGAAACCACAAATTTTAGTAGAAGAACGAGAGCCTATTAAAAAAATATCAGGTTATGTAACATTTGAAAATGTTTCGTTTGCTTTTCCAGATGATCCTGAAACGAAAATATTAAAGAATGTATCTTTCTGCGTTCGTCCAGGTCAAACAGTTGGAATTCTTGGCGAAACAGGGTCAGGGAAGTCAACTTTAGTGAACCTTATTGCCCGTTTCTATGATCCAACTGAAGGAGAAGTTTTAATCGATCAAATAAATGTGAAGGAATGGCCGGTAAGAAAACTGAGAGACCAAATATCAATGGTAATGCAGGATGTATTTTTATTTTCAAACACTATTGAAGAGAACATTGCTTTTGGGAATCCGTATTTAAATATGGATCAAATCCAACGAGTAGCAGCTATTGCTGATGCCCATACTTTTATAACGAGAATGCCAGAAGGCTATAATACAATTGTTGGTGAACGTGGAGTTGGTCTTTCTGGAGGACAAAAGCAGAGAATCTCTTTAGCGAGAGCATTAGCTAAAGATCCATCTATCTTAATTTTAGATGATACAACTTCTGCTGTTGATATGGAAACAGAAAGTAAGATTCAAAAGGAATTAACTAAACTTACGAGTAATAAAACTACATTCATTATTGCCCATAGAATATCGTCTGTTAGAGAAGCGGATGTTATTCTTGTGCTAGATAAAGGAGAGGTTAGAGAGAGAGGAACACATAAGGAATTAGTCGCGAAAAAGGGAATGTATTACGATGTATACCGTAGACAGCTAGGATTGAGAGAGCTAGAAGAAGGGGGAGCAATCATTGGCCCGTAATAAGTTTAATGTAGATGAAGAATTAGAAACGGAATTTAATTGGAGTCACTATAAACGTTTAGGCAATTATATTAAACCGTATAAAAAGTCATTGTTTCTGACATTATGTATTATTTTAATCGCTAATGCTGCTGGGATGCTTGGACCTTATTTTACGAAGGTAGCAATTGATGATATTATTCCAAATAAAAATATTCCATTCCTTATTTGGATTAGTATTCTTTTTATTTTATCCTTATTCGTTATTGGCATATGTATGCGTTATCGTATTCAGTGGATAACAGAAATCGGTCAAAATATACTAAAAGATATGCGTCTTGATATTTTTCAACATCTACAAAAATTACCTTTTTCCTATTTTGACAGTAGACCACATGGGAAAATTTTAATTAGAGTCGTTAATTATATAAATACATTAAGTGATCTTTTAAGCAATGGTTTAATCAACTTAATATCCGATATTCTTAGTGTTGTGATTACACTTCTATTTATGTTTGCTATTGATGCAAAACTTACGCTATATAGCTTAGTGTTACTCCCGTTTCTAGGAATTTTAGTTTGGGTTATTAAAAATATGCAAAGAAAGGCATATCAACTTCTAAGCAATAAGCAATCTAATCTTAACGCTTATATTCATGAAAGTATTGCAGGAATAAAAATAACCCAATCTTTTGCTAGGGAAAAAGAAAACTTTGACATTTTTGATGAAGTTAGTAATGAAACAAGGACTTCTTGGTTAAAAGCAGTAGCCATTCAGTTTTTATTATGGCCAGGTGTTCAGAATATATCTATATTAACGACATGTTTAATTTACTTTGTTGGAATCCGCCAAATTGGTGTGGATGTAACAACAGGAACTTTAGTGGCTTTTATCGGGTATGTAAATAATTTTTGGAATCCAGTAATAAATATGGGGAATTTTTATAATGCTTTAATTACTGCATCTGCATACCTAGAAAGAATCTTTGAAACATTGGATATTGAACCAGATATTAAAGATAATCCAAAAGCAGTTACGATGCCAGAAATCAAAGGGAATGTAACTTTTGAAAATGTTTCTTTTCGTTATGAAGAAGGTAAAAATATTTTAAATAATGTTAGCTTTTCAATTAAAGCAGGTGAAACGATTGCACTAGTTGGACCAACAGGTGCAGGTAAATCAACCATCATTAATTTACTTAGCAGATTCTATGATGTCAACGAAGGGAAAGTGAAGATTGATGGAATAGATGTTCGAGATGTCACGTTGAAGTCCCTTCGATCTCAAATGGGAGTAATGCTTCAAGATACCTTTGTATTTTCCGGAACAATTCTAGATAATATACGATATGGAAAATTGGATGCAACAACAGAAGAAGTGATTGAAGCTGCAAAAATTGTAAGAGCACATGACTTTATTAAAGATTTAAAAGATGGATATGATACAGTGGTGGAAGAAAGAGGAAGCACTTTATCTGCTGGACAAAGACAACTAATTTCTTTTGCAAGAGCACTACTCGCTAATCCTAAAATATTAATTTTAGATGAAGCGACTAGCAGTATTGACACAAAAACAGAAGAACTCTTACAGGAAGGAATTACGGAACTATTAAAAGATCGTACTTCTTT
>Ga0182739_1002427_pt1 | contig 17472 bp, 14 predicted proteins | sample eDN5th30CBELigBY_FD_128873 | JGI IMG/M metagenome (GOLD analysis project Ga0182739, IMG submission 128873) | Enriched backyard soil microbial communities from Emeryville, California, USA - eDNA 5th pass 30_C BE-Lig BY (version 2) (version 2) | ecosystem: Environmental > Terrestrial > Soil >... | reverse complement strand
GTTCGACAGCGGTGCCGAAACTGACCTCCGACTCATGCTGGGTATGCGGCCAGTCACTGCCCCACATCAACCGCTCTGCGCCGTAATGGGCTTCCAGCGCGCACAGCGCCTGACGGGCGAATGGCAGGTTCTCCTCCGGCGAGCCCTGCAGCCTGTAGATGCCGGACACCTTCACCCACACATTGCCCCGACCGCTCAGGGTCAGCAGTTCGGCAAACCCCGGCTGGCCCAGGCCACGGCGGGCATCCGGGCGGCCGAAATGGTCAATCACGATGTCCAGCCCATAGGGCTGCAATGCCCGCACCAGCACTGGAATGTCCGCCACCTGACGGTGCAGTTCCACGTGCCAACCCTGCTCGCCGATGCGCTCCAGCAGGGGCCGCCACTGCGCGCCGGTCAGGTCAGGCATGTCTTGCCCCATGAGGTTGAGGCGTACCCCCCTGACTCCCAACCGGGCCATTTCCGTCAAGGTCGCCCGCTCGACATCCCGCTCCAGCATCACCACCCCGCGCAGTTGCCCTGGCACGGTCTGCAAGGCGCTGAGCAGGTAGCGGTTGTCGGTACCCAGGAAGCTGGGCTGGACCAGTACGCCATGGCTGAAACCATGGGCCCGCAGTTGGCCCAGGTAGTCGCCCAGCGGCGCATCGTAGCTGGGCGCATAACGCCGCTGGGTGGCCAGGTTCAGCCCACGGCTGAACACGTGGGCGTGGCTGTCGATGGCAGTCAGGTGCAAAGCGGGTGCGTCGAGCATGGTTCTCATACAAACAGGTTCAGGTTACTTGGCGACGGCACCGGCCGTTTCCGGCGCAGGTGCAGATTCAAGGTTGCGGCCACGGGTTTCGGGCAGGCACAGGGCTGCGATCACCGCAACGCCATAGGCGATGCCGGCATCGATGCCGATGGCACTGCCCAGCGACATCGACTCGCTCATGTGCCCGACCAGGAACGGGAACACGGCCGACAGCACGCGACCGAAGTTGTAGCAAAAGCCCACCCCGGCGCCGCGCACGTCAGCCGGGTACAGCTCGTTGAAAAACGCACCCAGGCTGGCCGGGATGCCGGCGGCGAAAAAGCCCAGCGGGAAGCCGAGGAACAGCATCTGCGTATTGGTCAGCGGGAAGAACACGTAGGCCTGCACGGTCAGTACACAGCACAGGGCGAACAGCAGGATGTTCTTGCGCCTGCCAATACGGTCGATCAGCAGGCCGCTGACCACGCAGCCGCACCAGAAGGCCAGGATGATCACCGCCAGGTAACCGCCCGAGTTCAGCACCGAAAGGTTGCGCTCTGTCTTGAGGAAGGTCGGCAACCAGGTCATCACCGCGTGGTAGCCACCGTGGGCACCCAGGCCGAGCAAGCCACCCAGCAGGGTCACACGCAGCAGTTCAGGGCGGAAGATGCCAGCCATCGACTGCAAGAAGCTGGAAGGGATGGCCTTTTCTTTCTGCAGGCGCTGGAAGCTGTCCGGCTCGGGCACGTTGCGGCGTACCCAGATGATCAGCAGCGATGGCAGCAGACCGACGAAGAACATCACCCGCCAGGCAAACTCCTGCGGCACCAGCGAGTAGATCAGCGTAAACAGTGCCACCGCCAGCCCCCACCCCACGGCCCAGGCACTCTGCACCGTGCCCATGACCTTGCCGCGATACCTGGGGTTGATGGTTTCGGCCATCAGCACAGCGCCGGCTGCCCATTCGCCACCAATGCCAAAGCCTTGCATGGCCTTGACGAACAGCAACGGGTAGAAGCCGGTGACGAACGCCGAAAGGAAGGTGAAGAACGAGAACCAGAGAATCATCCATTGCAGGGTACGCACGCGACCATAGCGGTCGGACAGTGTGCCACCCAGCCAGCCGCCGATTGCCGAGGTCACCAGGGTCAGGCCACTGATCAGGCCGGCATCGCCCTTGGTCAGGGAGAACGCGGCAATCAACGCGGGGATGGCCAGGCCGAACATCTGCACTTCCAGCGCATCGAGCGACCAGCCGCCGAAACAGGCCCAGAATGTCTTGCGTTCCCGTGAGGTGATCTCGCGATACCAGCTGAACATGATTGTTATCCTTCTAGTCGTGGTGTGACGGGCAGGCGAAGCCACTGCGCCGTGGCAGCACGGCGCAGACAGGTAAAAGGGTGAAGCGACCGGTTTAACGAATGTCGATGCGGTAGCGGAAGTGCTGCGCATGGCCGCGCGAGCGGCGCCATTCCAGAGGTTTGCCGGCGTAATCGCGGGCCAGGCGCTCGATCACGACCACCGGGCTGTCGGCCGGCAGTTGCAGCAAGCGGCCATGCACCGCGTCGACCGCTTCGGCGGTCAGGGTTTCTTCGGCGTAGGCGACCACCTGACCGCACAGCGCTTCGTAGATCGGGTACAGCAGCGGGCCCTCGCTGTTCAGATCCACGTCCAGCAGCGGCTGGAAGGTTTGGCGCGGCAGCCAGATTTCTTCGGCCAGCACCGGCTGGGCGCCGAGCAGACGTGTGCGAATGATGCGGATCACTTCTGCCTCCCCTGCCAGGCCCAATGCCTCGGCCACCGCGGAAGGCGCCGGCAGCGACTCGATGGAGAGAATGCGGCTTTCCGGCACTATGCGCTCGCCATTGGCGGCCTCGAAACGGAAGAAGCGGAACAGCGACGACTGGAACTGTGGGCGGCGAATGAAGGTGCCGCGGCCCTGCTGGCGCTCCAGCACGCCTTCGGCCACCAGGACATCGACGGCCTTGCGCACGGTACCGATCGACAGGTCGAACTCGGTGGCCAAGGCTGCCTCGGTCGGGATCGCTTCCCCCGGGCGCCAGCGGTTGTTGGCAATTTGCGCGACCATGTGATCGCGCAGTTGTTGGTAGCGGGGCAGTCGAGCATCACCGGTCAATGGGTGCATGGGTCTCGCTCTCGTCTTGTTATATAAACATATATATGAATTTTTCGAGAGTATTCCCTGAGCCTGACGGGCTGTCAATCCTCCGCCTGTTGTCTGAAGAAAATTAAGATTGTCACAACAAAATTAAGATTGTCACAAGGTAATTATGATTGTCACAGAATATAGCGGGTGTAGACTGATTCGAGCCCTGTCAAGCGGATACCGCACCAGTCTAAGGCCCTTGGAAATGACCAGCCGATCTAGGTACTCAAGCAACCGTAAAAAAATGATTGATGAACGGCTGAAGTCAAAAATCAAAGAAGGACGAGGAAATGGAGTGCTCGAAGCCTACCAGCCTTGGCTAAAGGTCAGAGAGGTGCCTTCACGAGGGTCCTCTCATATCTTGCCGGGGGTCAAGGTCTTACGTGAGCATCAGCTCCTCTCTGATGCTGAGTATCATTATAACATAACACTTGAATTCGATCCCTCGGTCATCGATATACGAGAGCAATTTCCTCTCCTTCCCCGTGAGGAAACGGCCGCTATCGCCTCCAGTTTGGGATACCCCCTGACGCGATATCCTTATTCTTCAGAGCTATTGGTTTTTACTACCGATTTCCTTGTGACGAAACTAGACAATCACGGTAAGGAATATCTTGAAGCCAAGAGCATAAAATATCTCCGCGACCTTAAAAAAGCACAAGCTGACGGAAAAGCTGAGCCGATTATGCAAAGGCTCCAGATCGAAAGAGAGTATTGGTCGCGCCGAGGTGTCGACTGGAAACTGGAGTTCGCAGAAAATCTATCTGATGTATATTTAAAAAATCTTATAGCTCTACGAACCTATGCTAACTTACCAGTCCGCCTCGACAAACCGCAGTTAGTCGAGAAAATTATCAATTACCTCATGCTAGCGCAGACGGATAAAATTCCTGTTAAAACGCTTCTTCAAAAGATGTCAAAATATCTTTTCTTACCGTATGTAGATGTGAAGATCCTCTACTTCCACTTACTGTGGAGGCAGCGACTGACAGCTAAGCTTAATCAAGTGCGCATTGAACTAAGTGCCCCGCTTGAGATCGGCTTCACAGATAACCAGAGTCTATCATATGGCAGTGCATCATCATGCCTGAAATAACTCCAAACTGCATACTAAGCCCAACAACAGAATCCACGCTATTTGAACGCGCGGTTCGGATTCTTGAGATTGACTCAAATCGAGAAAATGCAATCGTTACAAATTTCAGCATAAATTCATCGAAGCCATGGGTTGTGTCGATAGCAGACATAAATTTGGAGATTAATTCTGGTCATTGTGCAGTAACTATCGCGGAGCCGCCAGAGTTTTTGATACGCGAAGAGCATAAGATCTCAGCTAAAGAAAAAGCCGCTAGAGAAAAACGATGGAGGCTTATAAAAGATCTCGTGGAAAACTTCTCCATCTTCGAACTAATCACAAACGAAAACTTTGGGAAACTCATCCTAACCCAAGCACAAAAACACGAGATCGATCGGCGACAAATCTATAGAAATCTCTTCAGATACTGGAGCCTCGGCCAGATTAAAAATGCCTTACTAAACAACGTTACGTCAATAGGAAAATCAACCAACAGAATTCTGAAAAAGCCCCAAGGGCGACCTGGAAAATATCGGGGAATAGTGGTTGAAAACCCTGCAAAAATAATTGATGAATACGATCGCATTGCAATCCGACTGGCCTATGGTAAATTTGCAAGTGGGTCATTTGGAAAAATCAGTACTGCCCATGACTGGATGTGCGACACATTCTATTTCAAAGCGGGTGTTGATGGACAAAAACTAGAGCCACCCATGGGATCTTACCCTACCGCTGGGCAGCTCAAGTGGCATGGGAAGAAACTCTTTGATGAAATTTACCACCTAAAAGGTAGAAAGGGAAAAGTCCGTTACGATAAAGATTACCGACCATTAATAGGTGAAGCCGATCAGGGATTGCAAGGTATCTGCCACCGATACGAGATTGATGCAACCGTAGCGGACATTTATTTAGTTCACAGAATGAATCGTAATTGGTTGATCGGCCGCCCGGTTTTATACGTAGTTGTTGATTCTTTCTCTCGAATGATTGTTGGGATTCATGTGGGACTTGAAGGACCAAGCTGGAACGGAGCACGGCACGCTCTCTATAACGCATTTACTACAAAGAAGGAATTTTGTGCGCGTTATAACGTGAGCATCGAAGAAGATGATTGGCCTTGTCACTATATCCCTGCAGAAGTATCTGCTGATCGCGCGGAAATGCTAAGTAATGCAGCCTCAGCAATGGCAAACACCCTGGGCATAGGATTAAAGATCGCCCCTCCTTACCGTCCAGATTGGAAAGCAATTGTTGAAAGTCGCTTCAGGCTGATCAACGAAGGCTTGGACTTGAAGTTCCAACCAGGAGGCGTTGATGCACGAAAGCAGGAAAGAGGCGATCGGAAATATGAGTTGGACGCCATCTTCGACATTGACCAATTTACTGAAATGGTGATCCATGCGGTACTTGCTCATAACAAACACCTAGAAGTTCCACATATTCTTACCAGCCAAATGATCGCTAGCGAAATAGAGCCCAACCCTATATGTATCTGGAACTGGTCTAAAGAAAATGGAGTGATGCACGCAAAAAGGTTTAGCGAAACCGAGCTTAAGATTTCACTCCTTCCTTCAGAGGAGGTTCCGATCCGTCGCGGGGGGATCTATTTTAAGAAGCTGCTTTACAACTGCGACGCAATACGGAAATTGAACTTAGCAGTTAAATCTCACAGCGAGAGAACGCAATATATACGCGTGTGGTATGACCCAAACTGCATAGATAACGCGTGGATATTAGCCAACAATAGATTTCACGCACTCGAACTCATGCCGAGCAAAGCCACTAAGTACTCCGGATATCGAACGGAAGAAATCGAGGATATACTTGCGACACTTCAACAAGTATCCCCTATTAAAAAACACCGAAAGACCATGGATGGCGCGAAGCTACAAAGCCGGATGAACGAATTGAAGACAGACGCAGAGACGAAACTGGCTGGTTCGCCGCCCGCTGTATCCAAGAAAGCTTTAACGTCCAATATTATTTCAAACAGGGCATCCGAATTAGCGCAAGAGCAGAATAGGGATATTCTAGAGAATAGCACGATTCACTTGCAAAACACGCAAACTCAAGCCCCTGACAACTCGAAAGCTAATCAGCAGACACCAAAGTCGCGGCGAGGCGAGAGCTTCTTAAAGTTAGTTACTGACAATACAAACCAGGGCGATTGATACATGGCCACCTCTCAGAGAGCTCAATATGCGAAGACAGGACTTGCTACCTATGATGGCAATCCGCTGATCGAAGCCCTGCCTCCTATCTGGACGGATCTAGAGGTGGCCAGAGGAATGCTCAACGAACCACCTTTACCTCAGGACTCGGAGCGACTTCTAGCACCTAAGGTACGTGTCCATGCTGTCAATAGGCTCCGAGATGTGATAATCCCTCTCATGCCACACATCGATGTTGAAGATAATTTCAGCCAGCTAATTCGTGGTGGGTATACCAGCCGCAATCCCTTTAGTCGCGAAACTGTAGCCATGCGACATGCAGCTCGTTTGGAAGACGTACGCTGGAGCGGATACTGTAGCTCAGCAAGAGATCTAACAATTATCGGCATGAGCGGAATGGGAAAAACCACATGCATAAACTCCGTCCTTCGAATGTATCCGCAAGTAATTGAACACAAGAAATTCGAATCAAAAGCATTCATCCAAACGCAAGTGGTTTGGTTAAAGTTGGAATGCCCCCACGACGGCTCTCTTAGAGGGTTCTGCTCTGCTTTCTTCCAAGCACTTGATGCCGCATTAAACACAAGCGAGCACAGTAAGATATTAAATACACGCGCCAACATTGACATGCTCATCGAGCACATTGGTAGGCACTGCCGAAATTACTGCATTGGCGCCGTGATTATTGACGAACTTCAACACCTGAACACTCCTCGTAGCGACAAAGTTCAGATGTTAAATCTTCTTGTCAATCTTTCTAATAGAGCAGGAGTTCCATTCGTCTACATTGGTACGAATGCCATGATTGACTGCCTTTCAGATACACTTCGTAACGCCCGAAGAGCTGCCGGAATGGGGCTAATCAGTTTCGATCGCTTTGAGCAAAACGATGAAAACTGGAATGTACTTCTTGGAAGGCTATGGAAGTACAACTGGATAAGTCAAGCGACCGAATTAGATGCGGACTTTAAAAAGTGCATATACGACCTTACTCAGGGAAATGTCGACTTCCTCGTAATTTTACTAATCCTTACTCAAAAATATGCCATTTATCAAGAAATCGATAAGATATCCTTAGAAACGCTCCAACATGTTTTTGACAATCAAATGTACTTACTGCATCGCCCAATAGCAGCTTTGCGTAGCGGCGACCTACACAAATTCGATGACCTAATGCCAGCAAAAGATCAGATAGAGGCGATGATCAGCGCTGACATTTACCGAAAAGCAAATAAAGTTAATCGAGTGATTCACCTTGCTGCTGATAATAACCAACAAGAAAAGCCGGTAAAAGCGGCGAAAGAAAAATCAGTGACTACTGTTGTAGCTACACAGCTGAGTAGCACCGCTAAAGATCTGGCACATGCTGAGGATATCGAATCCGCGATGGCAGCACTCAACTGGACAAAGTCCTAACTGCACGAGAATCATATAGTGAAGATGCGTCTTCGAAGTATCTATCAGCAGTTCTATAAATCCAAAATGCAAGTTTGACCCAGGTCGCTAGAGAGCTCAAGCCAAAGTTGGAGAATGAAAGTTTAACGCCGGAATATATACTATCAGCAAATAAATCTTTCATGGCGCGATTTATGCCCACAGCATCAATGGCGCCACCTGACTTGAAACCCATAGCTGAGAGCTCTGCTCCTATCATACTCCGACTATGAGGGTAATAAATCTCGCCCAGTTCGGTCACCGTTAAATCATGGGCAAATTTGGCGTATGCATGATCAACCTTCGAGGGGCGAGGCAGGTTCGAAAGTGAACTTATTGTTTCGGCACAACTCAACAACTTATTGATTGGATGACTTAAAATATGAGTTTGACAGACCATGCAAGTGAGAGCAAGCGCTACATTATGCCTGTAGCAACTCACAACACCTTTGAGCATATGCTGCCTGTGAATATATGGAGTACCAAACTCTTCGTAATCAGAAATTACGCACTCAAAACAAACTTGCCAGTGACGATGCGGGGTTATTGGAGCGAGACGCCGGCGCGCATTCCCTAAATTACATGCCAACGTGTAAAGGGTATGTCTCTCCATAAGCCTTAAGCCTGGAATCAAAGATTCCAGATACTCAACGGCATGTCGATTACGGCAGTGCACCACCTCTGTTCTCAATACGAATTCATTACCGCGAAGATTGACAAACCCCTTTAACTCGCTGTTACGCCTGTAGAAAGACCCTATATATTCATTAGGCAATGGCAGAGCCACAAAACATTTAAAGACAGCTGGATCATAACCATCGCTAAAAATTTTATTTCGCGTCAACACAAGCAGACCTCAACATGATCGCGACGAAATCTTAGCACCAAAACATGTCTGAGTGAAATACTAAAAAGCGCGCTCGAATCGCAGCAAGACAATTGTCATCAGCAACCTTTTCGAGACGCTCCCGAAAATTGGAAATATTTCGAAAGGCGAGAAACGCCACGTTTACGCAAGATAGTGAATCAAACTCATCACCTAACCACTTATGTGCAACAAGCTTTAGCCCAAATGTTCCGATTAATTCATTGTAAACCGCCAGTTTATCAATCTCGGCGCCCACAGCATTGACACCATGAGCTCCGTATCCTTGTTCGAGAAGACTTGTATAAACAGCGCCCCTCACCCGAGCAAAGCTAGCAGGGCAAGTTGCGTTTTGTAAAAGATCATCAAAAAAAATGGATGACTCCAAAAACATGGACTCAGGTGATAGCCTATCGCAGAACTTCCTCCGCCTGGAACACTTATAGTAATCGAGAAAATTATGGCGCTTTGCAGTGACATCACAAACTGGACACTTATCTTGAAGCTTAAAACCATGCTTTATACAACACTTAGCACGGGGGAATGCCCACATGCGATGGATAAACGCCACGCCATATTCATTAATGTCATCCCGGATGCAAGCAGGACAAATTTTCCACACGCCGCGCGGTAAAATATCAAGAACATCGCAAGGCAATCCAAGCGCAGCATACAAATTGTAAAGTGTGTGGTTTTCCAACAAAGTTGGCTCAAATCGTGAAATCGTCAATCGCTCATCAGGGCACACTACAAGCCTAGAATCGACTAAACAGCTCAACCGATTTGAGTACCTTGGCTTGCGATAGCTCAGAATTTCACTCTCACGGCGAAAAGCCGACTCTATAAATTCGTCTGGAATTGGGATAACTGAGTTCCCTACAACGGGCCATTTTCTAACCATTATCTGCTCTCAACCATCGGAAAACTTGATTAATATATTAGCCTAAAGACAGACAAGCCTTTAAGGATTCTCCGTTCAAGTCAGCCAGGCCATCTGACCTGTGCTGAAATAGCCCTCCGTTCAACTTCCCTCTACAAGCCCGCCATCCTATGAGTCAGATGAGCTTTTCCGATTTCGAATACACCAGTAAGCGCAAGCAAACCCGTCGCGAGCGTTTCCTGGCCGAGATGGAACAGGTGGTTTCCGTGGAGCGGGCTGATTGCGTTGATCGAGCCTCACTACCCAGAGGCTGGCGGTGGCCACAAGCCGTATCCACTGGAAACCATGCTGCGCATTCACCTGCTGCAAAACTGGTTCTCATTGAGCGATCCAGCGATGGAAGAGGCGCTGTACGAGATCACTTCGATGCGCCAGTTCGCTCGTCTGACGATCAGCGCTCCGATCCCCGAAGACACAACGATCATGAATTTCCGGCACCTGCTGGAGAAGCACCAGTTGGCGGCGGGCATTATGGAAACCATCAACAATTACCTGCGAGAAAAAGTCCTGTCGTTGCACCAGGGCAGCATCGTCGACGCCACCATCATCCATGCACCCTGTTCGACCAAGAACAAGGAAGGTAAACGCGATCCGGAGATGCATCAGACGAAGAAAGGCAACCAATATTTCTTGGGCAGGAAGGCGCATATCGGTGCAGATGCCGAGCGGGTCTGGTGCACCACGTCCACGGGACAGCGGCGAATATGGCCGATGTAACGGAGGTCGCTCACCTGTTGCATGGCGATGAAAATGTTATCTGTGCCGACGCGGGTTATATAGGAGTGGAGAAGCGGCCGGAGCATGACGGCCGGCCGGTGATCTGGCAGATTGCGGCTCGTCGCAGCACCTATAAACACTTGAGCAAACGCAGTGTGCTCTACAAAGCCAGACGCAAGATCGAGAAGGTCAAGGCGCAGGCGCGAGCGTAGGTCGAACACCCATTCCGTGTGATCAAGTGCCAATTCGGCTATGTAAAAACCCGCTTCCGTGGCTGGCCAAGAACACGGCGCAACTGACCACGCTGTTTGCCCTGTCGAATCTGTGGATGGTGCGCCGGAATTATTGCCTGGTGCGAGAGAGGTGCGCCCGTGAGGGCAGAAAACCAAGGCTATGCCTTGGTTATCCAATAATCAGCGACTGAAAATAGGCTTTTGGAATCCCTAAGCCGCCCATTTCCGGCTGGTGGGCAACTTGTTCGGAGTTTCCCTAAGTCGAGCCAATACTTAACAAGTGCACAATCACGAGGAGCCATATATTTGCTCCCTTACGACACGACGATTCATCAATGATTAACTTGGGTCTCATCAGATGAGCAGCTAAGGCAGCACGCATAAAATATTGAATGCTCATCACGCATTAAGTGCTTGATGTCATCTCAATGCATTGACACTCAAACAACTATGCTGCGTGGAGTTACTGAGCTATGGACAGGTCGTGAGCCATCGCCAGTTAGGCGCAGGGTTTCGTCACTTGCGGTCTATCAACGCTGCGATCCTGCCACCACTCTGGACTGAGAAACATGCCTGTCAGGGCATGTAGCAATCGCTGCGATTAGACATATTGGCATAAGCATAACCGCAGCATTACGGAGAGAATCACCTAGCGCCGCTGAGAGCCCAAACACTCATCACATCAAACGCTCGATCACGCAGCAGCTCCGCGGCGTTGCTACAGGCGTGCTCCAGCGTCATCGGCCCGGCAGTGATGGAGAACGCTGCGCAGATGCCGATCTCCCGCAACTGCTGGTAGCCCTCACCAAGGGTGCCGGCAATAGCGATGGTTGGTACACCCGCCGCCTTTGCAACAGCCGCGACGCCTGCGGGAGTTTTACCGAAGAACGTTTGCCGATCCAATTTACCCTCACCAGTGATCACCAGGTTGGCACCCTCAACCGCTTCGGCCAGGCCCGCAAGTTCAGCGATAAGTTGCACACCCGGGCGGAAGCTGGCGTCGAGAAAAGCTTTCGCAGCAAACCCTGTCCCGCCCGCTGCGCCGGTACCTGGTGAATTGCGTTCGTCTTTCCCCATTAGGTTGGCTACTACGTCCGCATAAATGCCCAGCGCCGAATCCAGTTCTACGACCTGGGAGGGCGTCGCACCCTTCTGAGGGCCGAAGACATGAGAGGCTCCTTTCTCGCCGGTAAGCGGGTTGTCGACGTCACATGCCACTTCAAACTGGACATCCTGCAGCCGTGAGTCCATGCCTGCCAGATCGACGCCGGCCAACTGCTGAAGTGCCAAGCCGCCAGGCGGCAATTCGATCCCGGATTCGCACAAGAACTTGGCCCCAAGTGCTTGAAGCATCCCCACCCCGCCGTCGTTGGTAGCGCTTCCACCGAAGCACATGATTATCCGGTGAGCCCCAGCTTGAAGAGCCGCTTGAATGAGTTGGCCAGTGCCATACGTGGAGGTCCGCGTAGCGTCTCGCTGGCCGGCAGGCACTAGGTGAAGGCCGCTGGCCTCAGCCATCTCAATCACAGCAGTGCGCGTATCTGCAAGCCAACCCCAGCTAGCCATGACTTCCGTCCCAAGCGGACCGCTGACCCTGGTGTATTGGAGTTCGCCACCGACTGAGGCCAAAACAGCAGAAAGAGTGCCCTCCCCGCCATCTGCCATGGGAACGGTCACGATCTCAGCATTGGGGAAGGCCTTACGGACGCCTTCCGCAACGGCCGCCGCTACGGCCTCGGCAGAGAGGCTTTCTTTGAAGGAATCGGGAGCAATGACGACTTTCATCTTCCAGCGTCCTTGACCATTCGGTCAGTTATTGTTTGCCCCGATCATGATCCTTTTCAATGCCTGGTTCCATGGTCGAGGTGACAAAAAAAGAGGCTGGCTCTTGTTCAGGTCGCCAACGAGAGCGGGTTTAGGTGCGCGGGCGCAATGTTCTACTACGGCTGCTGCTTAGATCCTTCTTGGAAATGGATATTGCGGCCGGGGTTGGACAAGCGGCACTAACAGGTGCAGCTGCAGGAGGGAAGAAGAACGTGAATGCCCCGAAACCGAATGCTCAAATCACAGCCAGCGCGAGAGCGCTATGTTTCATTGGTTTCCTTAGATCAGTTCCCAAGTACCGTTGTTCTGCTTGCAGAATGTGTTCTGCTGCTGCTCAGGCTGGCCACTTGCGGACTTAAGGCTCACAGTTACCGGGCGGCAGGATGTTTCGGCCGCAATCTGCTGGGTCTGCAATGACTGGATAGAGTCCAGGTCGAATGCCCGGGTCTCGTTGCTTGCTTTGACGTCCATATCGTCCAGGTTAGCAACTGGGGCCTCGCGCTGGGCAACGGCCTGCTCTTTCGGCAGCACATAGGACTTATGCACATAACCGACAGTAACTCCTTTACGACCAACCAAAACCCAGTCACCGGTGGAGCCAACCGCGGTGAACTCTGTGCTCGGAGCAAGTCCGCCGACCTTGCCGGCCTTCAAATTCGGGGCGGATCGTACATTTACGCTCGACTTGGTCACGTAAGGCTCGTTGATCAAGCGCATCGAGGGTACGGCCTGGATTGTAGGTGCGCGCTTTACCTCGACGACTTTGGTCTGGGTGAACTCCTTGCCCTGCACAATTTCAGCAGTTGCCCCGGAATGATCCGACGCCCAGGTGGTTGGCCGGTTGGGAGCTACGGGCTGGCTCAGGATTTCCTGGGTACGAAGCGCCAGGGCTTGTTGGTCCTTTTCATCAAGGCTGGCCCCGATACGGTTACCAAGGTAGCTCCCGAGGCTGCCGGCAATGATGACTGCCACAATCTTGCCGGTACCTTTACCCATTGCCGCGCCAGCGATAGCGCCAGCGAGGCCGCCGATGATCGTACCGGCCTGCTGTTTGTTAATTCCCAGTTGAGCGCACCCGGTCGTGCTAGCGATGGCAATAGCCAAGCAAGTGGCGACAAACTTTTTACGCACGTTGAAACTCCTTTTTACGAACAGTCACTCTGCTTTAAGCAGTGGCTTGGTAAGGTTGTAGAGCATTGCTTCAGCAGTCATCGCCCAATGAAAAACACCCGCAACCAAGGTCGGCCCGTGATCAATGCTGCGGAAGGCCTTCTTGTACCCTTCAGATTGCACAACGGCATTGCCGGCCATTAGGGGGATAACCACGATCGCAGCGATGGAGACGGTACGCAGCAGCCACTGGCGGCCGCGAATCAGTCCCCGCCGCTCGCAAGCGGACAAGATCAGGCCGACCAAGTTGAGGGCACCCAGAAAGAGCCCGCTCAACAGCGACCATGGGACGAACCACATGTTTTTGAGTACATTCAGGCCTTGCTCACCGCGTATGTCGGTGTGTGCAACATCGGTGGCCATGTTACGGGCAATCTGTGGAAGGTATTTCTCGAACTCATCACGACTGGCAAGCACGTCCATCCCCTTCACATAGATTGGCCCCAGCTCTTGGCTGGCCATGTACATGATCTCAGGAGATCTGGCGACCTGCGGCCGAGCACGCAAGCCTGGCTTGATCGACTGGGCGTACTCAGCGACTGTTGGCTCAAACCCGAGGTCCTCGCCGGGCTTGGGCAGTCGGATAGGTTTCCACTCACTTTTGCCAACGCCGGTGACCCGGAGTGCTTCAAGCTGTGCATATGTGCGGATGATATCTAAGGTGTTTGGTACCACTTCTGCTTGGAGGCGCTCGTAGAGCGCATCACCGTTGCGGCGCGTGTATCCTTTGAACACGGCCTCTGCAAAAGCAGGGAAATTGCCGTCGATTTTCTCAACGTAGGTTCCCTGCGCACTCATCAGAATCCCAAGGTTTGCGATGAATGCCTTACCCTCGCCGTGCTCCCGATATTCCTGATAGGGAAGCCCTGGGATTTGAAGGGAGTCGTAGAGCAGCCCCTTTTTAGTGACATAGGCGTAGAGGCTAGACACCCGGAGGGTGTGAGGGAATTTTTCAGCGATGAGATCCGGCGCCTCACCCTGAACCCACCACGTTGCAGGAGCGGCGACCAATGTCATCACTCCAACGCTGTGCCAGAGGTACTTTTCCCCGCCCCAACGGCGATGAGCCCAGACGCACACTCGCCAGCCAGCCAGGCAGACCGTCACTGACGCCAGGATCTGGCTGTACACCTCCAGGTCCTGGAGTTTCTTCAGCGGTATGTCCGCGCCGGCTACATTTAGGAGCTCAGCGTTAAAGAGGAGCCCTGCGAGCAAACAGGCCGCATTGAGGGACGCGAGCAAAACTAGGAGCATCCAACGATTCCTTGTCAGTTTAGTGGGTAAGGTTTCCGTACCAGCACGATATGGGAAAATCTCCCGAAGCAGATCTTTGGTGGCGAAATTATAATGGCAAAATGCCGTTCGGGCTCTATACGAAATTGCCCGCCTGCCGATAGATGAAAGGTCAGGAATAGCTGCCACTAAAGGAGTTCAGAATGCTTACAAAGGGCGCACTCGCGCTGGCACTGGGTTTGATCGCAGGAAGCGTTTCAGCAGCAAGCTTCGACTGTTCAAAAGCATCGGGTTTCGCAGAGACTGAGATTTGCCGAGATGGCTACTTATCCGGAGTGGATGTAGTCCTCGATCGTATATACAAGAGGGCCGTCGCAGCCTCCTCCAACCCAGAGGGACTTCGTCAATCGCAAAGGCAGTGGCTTCAGACCCGAAATCAATGCCAAGACCAGAAGTGCCTGGATAAGGCCCTTGGGAGTAGAATTCAGGAACTGGAGCGTATCGCGAGTGACGAACGCGCAATGGCAATGCAGGCCCGAGAAGAACGGGAAGCGGCACAACGTCGCGCCGCGGACGCCGAGCGCGAAAGACAAGCCGCGGCCCTGGCGAATCAGCAGCGCCAGTCAGCGCAGATGGAACAACGCACTCCTTCTCAAGCATCCACTCTGCCGGCAGTCCGCCCGAGTGCCACCAAAGCTAAACAAGAGTCGAATCCCGTAGCTACGTGGTTCATCAACGGTCCTGGCTGGAAATACACCCTGGTGCTGGGCCTACTGCTTTCCATCTGGGCTGTTGTACGCCACCATCGTGGGACTGCAACCATTTACAGCGATTATACCGACGCCTTGATCACCAACGTGCTTCCTGCACTCGGGATCGTCACGGCCGCGGTGTGTAAATGGCTCGAAATGCCTGGCGTCGTATCCGTTTTCTCGGTGATAGCAGGCTTCGTCCTCGCGATTACCTATGCGATCTATGCCACGGTGAAAAACAACAGAGGGGGCCTGAGCATCTTCCTTACGTTGATGGCAAAGCTAACCCTGATCACAGTCTTCTATGTCGTGATCGGGATGCTGATTGCCTCGCTGTTTAACGGTGGCGCTCGTCGCAAGGGCGAATCCCAAGCAAGGTTCGAATCGCGGATGCGTCGTCAGGGAAAGGCAACCATGGCGCTGATTACTGCGCTATCCGCAGCGTACACAGCTCTTACCGCATGGGTTTGTCGTAACCCTAAGTTCACCCCCGTGGGTGAGTGCCTCGAGTTCAATCGGGTACCAGCACTAACGTAAGTCACCTCCGACGTGCGCTTCACGGCGCACGCGCGTCATACTCTTAGGGTCAGCCAGGCATCACGGCGGGTGGGAGATCGCTAGGCCCATTCGCCTTGATATGGCAGCATCTAGTCCGACCGGCCTGAAGTAGTTTGCAACAACTCTCCAGCGCAGGTGCCCCAGTTTCCCTGCATATTGCCAATTTCAAAAGAGTGATCACTTTGATGCCCTGGGTAAAACGTTCGCTTGGAATCCTCAGCTTGGTGCTGGTTACAGCAATCGCTTTGTGCCTCCACTTCTACTTGCCGCGCCACGAGGTCGTTCATGTGACTGGCGTCGAGGTGAAGCGCATGGATGCGGATGGTGTGATCAGCGCTGAAAATCCGGCTGATGGTCCAACCCGAGATGTCTATTTCATCAACACCGTTTCTACCGACGCAAAACGTGAGGTAGCGGTCTATCGAAATGAAGATACCGGTTGGGGATTCCCGTGGTACTTCAAATTCGATAGCGCCGATCTGCAGGCTAAGGCCCAAGACTACTCGCGTGACACGAACCAGTTCGCGGTCATCCGGTATTACGGCTGGCGCTTCCAGATCTTCTCGATGTTCCCAAACATCACCGACATCAAGGCCACAACCAGCAACACCGAGCCTTTCCCAGTTTTCGTTACCCTATTCTTCGGCGGGCTGCTCATTCTAGTGCTTGCGATCACCCTCCTCGTCCGCCGAAAGCTTCGCGCCCGGCATAGGCCAATGGTCCCGAACCAGTAGGCTTTACCTTCGCCGTTATTCCCCCAGACGTTAAGCTGTGTTGGGCACCGCCAGGACGCTGTCCTGGCTTCTCAACCGCCGGACCAGACTTCTCAAGGACGTAGTATGCAAATCACACAGGGCCAGCGCCTGCCGCTGTCCAGCATAGGTATTTCTGACCGCCTCACGGTTGCGGTCTCCATCCAGTCAAGCAATGTGATCGACGTAGCCTGTTTCGGGCTTGATCAGCAATGGAAGCTGTCCGACGACCGCTTCATGGTGTTCTTTAACCAAACCTCCGCACCTGGTGATGCCATCCGGCTGATTGGGCCAGGCCAGTTCGAGATCAACCTGAGCGCATTGCCGGCAACAATTGATCGATTGGTATTCACCGCAGCGATCGACGGTGCGGGTGCCATGAAAGACATCTCGTCCAGTCGCTTCGTCGTGGGTGGCCCTGGAGCACCAAGCGCAGCCACGTGCGAGTTTGACGGGGGCACGTTCACCGTCGAGAAGGCGATCATGGTTGTCGACATTTACCGCAAGGGTGGCGAGTGGCGCATGCTCGCCAACCTGCAGGGTTTCAAAGAAGGCTTGAGCGCGCTTGTGCGCCACTTCGGCGGTGAGGTAAGCGACGAACCCGCAACCGCGGCCCCAGCACCAGCTGCTCCGCCTCTTGTTCAGGCGACGTTCTCTCTCGAGAAGAAGGTCGCAGACCAAGCGCCAGCATTGCTCAGCCTGGCAAAAAAAGCTCAGGTCAGCCTGGAGAAAAACAACCTCACCAAGGTGAGAGCGAAGCTAGCCTTCGTGCTCGATGTGAGTGGTTCTATGAATGGCCAGTACAGCCGAGGCAGAGTGCAAGAGGCCATGAACCGGCTGATGCCACTCGC